>JGI12270J11330_10002835_pt1 | contig 12659 bp, 10 predicted proteins | sample PeaSoiMetSII2010_FD_11330 | JGI IMG/M metagenome (IMG submission 11330)
GCCTGGCCAGGGTTCCGGAACGGTTGGCTATCCCAGCAAGTGGCGGCCCAGCTGTTCGAGCTCATGGTCGAACACGCAGACTACGTGATCAACGTCCACGATGGTTTACCGGGCCGGCTAATGCCGACACCGTACATCATTGCTACCTACAACACAGCTGCGGAGTGGGAATCGACGTACAAAGGACTCACGGAGTCTCTGCTATTGGAAAAGATCGTCCACTGGGTAGGAAAGTCCACGGAGCGGGGGGCACGGACTTCGACGATGATGGCCGCCTTGTTGAAGGAGGGTATCCCGTCCGTTGTCCCCGAAGTGGGGCCGACAACGGAGGTAGGCATTGCAGCCGGAATCAGAGGGTACACGAACGCAATGAAGTATCTCTCGATGCTCTCGGGTAAGTCCGAGAAGCTCCCCAAGTATCGCGCATTCCCTGATGTGGTTCATGTGTTTCCCACGCGCGGCGGCGTGTTCACCAGCCTAGTGGAGTTGAGCGAAGAGGTCAAAGAGGGTCAGCCCCTTGCCACCATTCGGAACTTCGAGGGAACCGTCACCGAGACCCTCTTCGCCCCAGCCGCTGGCATCATTATCGCCATCTGGATCCTTCCGATGATTGGCAGCGGAGACTTCTCCGCCTTCGAAGTGGCCACCTTTGCGGAATTCAAGAAACCCTGGCCCGGAGAGCGCTAGCGGCTTCTTCCCTGCGCTGACGGAACCCCCCCCAAGGTCGGCCTGCTGGTGATAGTGAAGCCTCAAGAGAACCAATTGTGTCTGTTTGAGAGAAACCGTTGAAAGCAAGCCTCGACGGCTAGCGGGCTGTTTCCGAGACTGCGACGGTGGTCTTACGCGGGCCGAACCCTACGTCGTCGCCTTCTTGTAGCTAACGCGTGGATCGAGGAAAACGTAGATCAGGTCAGTAATCAGGGCAACTACTACAACCATCACTGACGCCACCAGGAAGATTCCAAGGAGGACAGGATAATCCCGGGAGAGGGCAGAATTGAACAAGAGTATCCCGAGACCTGGCCAGGCGAACACCACCTCAATCAGCACCGCTCCGGTGAGAGAGTACCCGAGCCAAAGGCCGGCCAATGTGACCACGGGAAGCGATGCATTCTTGAGAATGTAGCGCGAGTAGACATTGGTCTTGCCGAGCCCCGCTGCCTGTAGTGTCCGAGGGAAGTCCTCTTCCAATGTAGAGGCCACGGAAATGCGCGTAAGCTGGAAGAACTGCGGCATGTAGAACGTGACCATGCAAGTAATCGGGAGAACCATGTGGACCGCCACATCGAGCGCATAGGCAATTCCAGACCCAGGGTTGACGGGATCGACCATGCCTGCGATGGGCAACAGATCGAGCCGTATGGCGAACAGCGAGACGAGCAAGACCGCGAACCAAAACACGGGTATCGAGTACATAGTGAGCGTCGTGATTGAAAGGACTCGATCGAGAACTGAGCCTTTCTTGAGTCCCGCCTTGGTTCCCAGGTAGATGCCAAGGGCCAAAGATACGAACCACGCGGTCAGCATCAGCAGGAGTGTGGGCCCGACCCGCTCCATTACGACCTGAAGCACGGGCTGCCTCGAGAGTACGGAGATTCCGAGGTTGCCTTGAAGCAAATTGTAGATGTAAATGAAGTACTGCTCAATCAGCGGCTTGTTTAGCCCGAACTGCGCTCGAATGCTGTCGATGTACTGTTGGCTGGCGTCGGGACCAGCCAGCAGGATGGCCGGATCCCCCGGGACCAAATGGATGATTAGGAAGTCGATTGTAACAATCGCGAAAAGAACAGGTATGATCTGAAGGACCCTGAACAGAATGTACCTTCGCAGCATGCGCTCCGACCAATCGCTCCGAAAGGCGGACGGAATGAAAGGCTGGCTGATGGGCTCCGCGCCCTATGTAGTAGGAGGCCCCGCACCAGCGTCCGGTTGTTGGGGGGGGGAACCTCCCGAGCTGCGGCCCTTGTCCTCAGCGTCTTCCGATGCTTCACTCTTCGCCTTCTTGCGGCGCGAGTTCCAGACCACTGCGACGATAGCCACTACAATCACGATTACTGCCGCGATTCCTAGGATGGCGTTTGTCGACAGGACAAATCCCGAGGACGATGAACCCGACACTAGCTGGGCATGGGAGAGGTCCCATCGAGTGGTGTAGACCTGCGGCCCAAGACCCGTGACCATGTCCGAGCGCCAGATGTTCACGTCCTGAATGTTTGTCAACGGCAAGAGGGGAACGTACTGCGCCAGAATGGATTGGATTCCGTTGTAGTCAGCTTCGCGCTGAGTAGTGTTGGTCGTCGCCTGAGCGGCGTTGAAGAGGTTGACCATCGTCGTGTTGTTGAAGTACGTGGAACCGCTCTCACCAATGTGCTGAGGGTCGAGCCATTGCCAGTACAAAGTAGGGTCGGGACCGATCTGGCACGCTCGGATCGCCATCTGATAGTCGCCGTTGACTTGGACCTTGGTGAACCAAGTCGCGTAATCCGCCGACCAGAAGATGGCATTCACGCCGATCTGTGCCAATTGCTGCTGAATGATTTGGGCCTCGACATCCATGCCGAAGAGTGGATGGTAGGCCAATTGAATGGTCATCCGAGTACCGTTTGCTGCCGGTGGATAACCCGCCGCGGTCAGCAGCTGTTCGGCTTTCGTAGTATTGTACGGGATTTGGGCTGAGGAGTCGAACCAAGGCCCATCAAGGTAGAAGCCGTACATACCGGACGCGTAACCGAAGTAGGCTTTCTGGGCCAACACCGTACGGTTGATCCCATAGGCGAATGCCTGACGGACCATCGGGTTGTTGAACGGCGTAGCATTTGTATTGAAGAGAACGGTCGTGATCACTCCACCGGTGGGATGGGAGATTTCTAGATTAGAGACCGACTGGAGAGGTGGTACTTGTGAGAAGTCGACCGGATTGTCGAAGGTATTAACATATTGGACCGTGCCTTGTTGGAGTTCCTGCAACGTCGTTCCGACTGACGGTACAATCTCAATAACTATCTTCTCAATTGATGGCGCGCCTCCCCAGTAATTCGGATTGGCGACAAGGGTAATACTCTGGCCCGGGACATGACTCGAGAACATGTAGGGACCCGTACCGACAGGCTTCTGGTTGTAAGGGTTCGTAGTGACATTTGTCCCCTGATACAAGTGCGCCGGTAGGATGTTGAGGCCAAATCCGCATCCGAACGCGAAGAAGGTTAGCCACCCGGCGTCCGGCGCTTTCAAAACGAAACTCACATTGTAAGAATCGTCTGCGTAGACGTGCGCGACCGGAAGAAGATACCCGATATACCACGCGGGTAGGCTCATTGCGGTCTCCATAGTGTAGACTACATCAGCAGAGGTGAATGGCTGCCCGTCTTGCCACTTGACACCTTCTCTGAGATGGAACGTGTAGTTCAGATTGTCCGGGTTTATGGTCCAGCTAGAAGCCAATTGGGGGATGACCCCAGTATTGTTGTAGTTGAGTTGCACGAGCTCCTGATAGACGTTCTGGTTAACGAAAAACGATCCGAGTGTGTCGCCAAGCATGTTGTTGAGCACACCCGGATCCGATTGCTGTGCTACCACCAATACTGATCCTGAGACCGTCGCGCCGTGGCTCGCGGGCAAGAGTACGAAACTCGCGAGCAACAAGGTTCCTAGCGTGAACACCACAAGTACCCGGTTCGTCCAACTCGTCACAAAGGTCGCCCCTAGGCTCCCGATAGGAATCAACCTAATAAACCTAGTCTTTACCGAATGCGCCACTTCGGTAATTGCAGCTCCATGCACCAGTCTCACCTAGTCCGCGTCGGAAACCTTCACGGTCATTAGACGCGAAAAAGAGTTTATGGTACTGCCCCCTCCCGTTTCGGGCATGACTTGCAGGAGAGCGCAGGGTACCACCTAGCACGAGAGATCCTCCGGCGCGCGGGAGCCTCGTGGCGGCGGTTCCGCAGCGTGAGAACCGCAGAGGTCGGACTGGTTATCGTTGCATGTTTCGCTATGTTCGCACTACTGCCGGGGCTCTTCGCACCGTACCCTCCGCGATCGATTGATTTCAATTCGTTGCTTGCGCCTTCCTGGTCCCATCTTTTCGGAACAGACACCATTGGGCGAGACGTTTTCAGTCGGATCATCTGGGGATCCCAAGTCTCGATTACCTTTGGCCTTCTCGCGGCGGGAATATCGATGGCGATCGGAGCGCCATTGGGGTTGATTGCGGGCTACTACGGAGGATGGATCGACCACATCCTCTCCCGGTTCTTCGAGATCATCCTGATGATCCCGGCTTTCTTCTTGCTCGTAATGGTCGTCGCGATCTTCGGAAACAACCTGGAGTATGAAATTCTGATAGTTGGCATCACCATTTGGCCTGCAAACGCTCGAATAATGCGCGCCGCGGTGCTTTCTCTGAAGGAACGCAAATTCGTTCAAGCTGCGGTTGCGACTGGGGCCCGAAAATCTCGAGTTGTCCTACGGCATATTCTTCCGAATGCAATCCAACCCGTGATCACAAACACCAACCTCCAAATTGGTCAGGCAATCCTGTTCGAAGCGGGTATGGCGTTCTTGGGACTAAGCGATCCCAACGTGATAAGTTGGGGACAAATGGTCAACCTAGGTGTCTACCACCTCTCCGATGCGTGGTGGCTCGCTTTCTTCCCTGGACTCGCATTGACCCTCTTGATTTTGGGCTTCAATCTCGTCGGGGATGGAGTTGCGGCAATCTTCGGTCTTGAAAGACCTACCGTCGCCGGAATCACCGGCGTGAGAGTTGGGCGTTGACCATTGAAATCAGAGACCTCAGCTTAGAGTACACTCGGCCCGGACTGAACTCTGTTCAAGCATTGGATCGAGTGAGCCTCACTATCTCGAGCGATGAAATACTCGGGCTGGTGGGAGAATCAGGATGCGGAAAGTCGACTCTGGTCTTCTCGCTGTTGCGCGCCCTACCTCCTAATGCTCGTATCACTCGGGGCCAGATTCTTTTTGGAGGTCGCGATCTTCTCGGGCTCTCCGATCGGAGAATGCGGAATGTCCGCTGGGCAAAGATATCGATGGTTTTTCAGAGCTCGATGAATGCATTTTCTCCCGTCCACCGGATTGTAGACCAGCTAGCGGCAGTACATCGCGTTCATCTAGGCTCCACCAAGCGCATAGCGCGCGGTGCTGCCGAACGGGCTTTGATTCAAGTTGGAATCCCTGCAGACCGGGTGCGTGCGTATCCCCACGAGTTTTCCGGAGGGATGAGGCAACGAGCGGCTATTGCTCTCGCGCTCCTGCTCGATCCTGAGGTGCTTATCGCCGACGAGCCGACCACAGCTCTCGATGTGGTAGTCCAAGACCAAATTCTCAAAATGATAGAGACTTGGCAGCGGGAGAATCGTCGGACGGTAATCCTCGTTTCGCATGACGTTGCAGTCGTCGCGGAGATGTGTCAACGCATAGCCGTCATGTACGCAGGCGAGCTAGTCGAACTCGCCGACAAAGCGTTGGTTGTCGGTCGACCGATGCACCCTTACACCGATGCGCTTCTAAAGTGTCTACCCCGAGGCCGACGGGGATCCGAGCGACTTGTCACACTGCCGGGCAGCCCGCCTGACCTGAGCGAGCCGCACCAGGGATGCTTGTTCTATCCCCGGTGCTCTCTCGCGTTCGACGAGTGCGCGATTACAAGACCGGACCTTTACCCGCTGTCGAATGGTCAGCTTGCACGGTGCCTACTCCGTAGGAGTACGGTGCGATGAGCGACGCCGGCCCTGCCCCGGTCATTCGGGTGGTAGGAGTCCGAAAGTACTTTGGATCCTCGATGGGACTTCTTGCATCGATCTTCGGTCGACAAGCTGACCCAATCAAGGCCGTCGATGGAGTCGATTTAGAGATCGGTCATGCGGAGGTCGTTTGCTTGGTGGGGGAGAGCGGCAGCGGAAAGACGACTCTGGGTGAAATCGCCACGATGCTCCTCACCCCATCGCAGGGCAGGATCTTCCTTCGAGAGGTCGACCTAGCCCAACTTAGGGCAAGAAAACTCCGACGCATGCGACGTCACATCCAGATCATATTTCAGGACCCCTTCGACTCCCTCAACCCTCGCATGACGGTCTATCGAGCGGTGGCCGAGCCAGTCCTGGTCAACGAAAAGCTGCCGAGAGCGCAGGTCTATCAGCGTGTCATTGCAATCCTGAACGACGTCGGGCTTGCCCCTGCCGAAATCTTCCTGTATCGGTTTCCGACAGAGCTTAGCGGAGGACAGAGGCAACGCGTAGCGATCGCGCGAGCCCTCATCATGAAGCCGGATTTCGTCGTTGCGGACGAACCCGTCTCGATGTTGGACGTTTCAGTAGCAGCTGGGATTCTGAATCTGATGCTTGACCTTCGCTCGAAGTTCGGGACGGCATTTCTGTTCATCACCCACGACCTAGGGGTTGCCGGGTATGTCGGGGATCGTGTCGCCACAATGTATCGAGGGAAGATTGTCGAGATTGGCGACTCGGAGGACCTAATGAATGTCCCCCTACACCCTTACACCCAGCAGCTGATTTCGGCGATCCCGGCGGTCGATTCCGTCGGAAAGCGCGCTCGATTGGAAGCTGTTCCACCTTTGACAAAGGAAGAGCTGAAGGCGCCGGGCTGCAAGTATCAGTTCCGATGTCCGTGGGTCATGGAAGTTTGCCGTAAGTTAGAGCCAGTGCTTACGGAAGTACGCCCCCGCCATCTCGTGTCATGTTTCAAGCACGTACCTCCGCCGAATTGATGCGCGTACACTCAGGGGTACGCAGGCAGCGACCCTCCTAAGTCCAGATTCCTCTTGCCTTCGTCTCACAACGTCGGAATCGGAGCTCCCAACTAGCTGCCGGGTCTGGGCTTAGTTATGGGCACCGACCTGACGACGCACCGCCGCAACATAGGATCCATTATACCCCATGGCGCTCAGCGTTTCGGAGAAGAGTCCGAGTGCAACATCGCTCTTCCAGGGCTGCTGTGCTTCTATCACGAACACATGGATGCTATCGCCCTGGGAAACATCGGCATTTGTCACGGGTCCACCGTCCGGTCGAATGTAGCATATTCGGTCCGGAGCCACCGCCGCAAGCTTTCCGTCCTTCCAGGCGATCATATTCTCATTCATTGACTTGATCGACACAGCAGAGCCCGAATCGCTACCCGTGCCTCTGACTCGAAGCGTACCGAAAGTGTAGCTACCATCCGTCTCAGTCTGTATGCCGATGACTTTGCCTCGAATGAGCTCCATCCCACCGGTAACCTGGAGTACCGTGAGCAGCGGATCGGCGGCCGACTGAATCGCCTCGCGGACAGCCGCCCCCACCTGACGGGCGAGCGAGATGGTGCCGGGCACGCACGCATCACGAACTTGACGGCCAGTCATCGGGAAACATGCTAGCCCTGCGAGCCAACCATAGTACTCGAGGGCGTTAAGCGCAATCCGATCCGAGAGAGGAAAATCCCCGGTCGAGACGGCAATCGTTCGTCCCTTATGATCGGCGAGAGCGAACGGCGAAAACGGAATGCCATAGGCGTGAAACAGAGTCTGACCCAACCGGGGAATCGAACGTCCCGCGCCATCGGCATCAATGACGGAGATGTCTCGTCCCACGCAAGACGTCAAGCAGGCGAGTATGTTGTATCCGCTGGTCTCTATTGGTATCACATGTTTGAATTGACGACCGGAAACGGACTCCAGTGCGTCGAGCGCGAGCTTGGTTTCCGTTGTCAGTGGACGTTTCAACATCACCTCGGGCGAGCCCATCGCGGCCGTGCTGACAACCTGTGACCCTGCGTGGAGGTCCTTCGGGTCAAGGAGTCGAACGTGGCGACGCTTGAGGACGCGGTCGGCAATGGAGCGGGCGGCACCATATGAGCCTCCCCCGCCGGTCCCAAGGATGGTCCCGCCCAAGGCGATGTCCAAGAAATCTCCGTACAGTAGATCCTTCATTGCCTCTTCCGCAAGACTATGTGGCCAGCATTCCGCACGCTTTGACCCGGACCCGGACAGCGTTCCCCGGTAGGTAAGTGATGGGAATCTCTTCAACGTTTGCAATCCGAGTTCGTCGGGGATTTGCGCCCGACATCACCGCGCGCTCGACTGCTTGCTGTCTGACCTTACGCAAAGCCTCGGCCCGCGGAGTCGTGCTGTAGGTCATGATCGTGTCGACGTCCGCTCCGATCTCTGCGGTAGCCACGCCAATTGCGTTCGCGACCTCGTAGTTCGCGGGCCGTATCACTCGAGTAACGCCGTTCAACCGATTCCCCAGCAAGATACTCCCCCCGCCGACGAGGACCACTGGGAGGGGTTTCGGAGAGGTCAGGATACGCTCGATGCCGTCCTCTACCATGGTCTGAATCAACCGGTCAGCCGCGGCTACCATCGGACGCGGGAGGGAGGACACCCTCCGTGGGTCGCCAAGCTTGCATCGTCCCATCGCCACCGCCACGTCGGTGGTGGTGAACGACGTTCCTCCGAATACCAGCGCTTCGTGTGTGAGGCGATAACCTACGCTATCCGGTCCGATGGCGACGCGATCTCCAGGTCGAACGCGACTCCCCCCGCCCAATGCCAGGCTCAAGAGGTCGGGCATCCGGAAGTTGGTTCGCACCCCTCCTACCATCGCCGGGCGGGCGGACTCCAAGGGGAACCCGCCCTTCAACAGCCCGATATCTGTCGAGGTTCCCCCGATATCAATGACGACAGAATCCTGCACTCCTGCTATGGATGCAGCTCCTCGAATACTGTTGGTCGGGCCCGAGGCAACGGTCAGTATGGGGTGACGTAATGCGGAGGCCACGTCCATCAAGGTCCCATCATTCTGGCCAAGGTAAAGAGTGCAGTTCAAGCCGAGTCGACGGGTTGCCGTCCGGAGTGCCTGGACTGCGTGACGCGAAACACTTCCGAGGGAGGAGTTCAAAATCGTTGCGTTCTCCCGCTCTAGCAACCCGATTGTCGCAACATCGTGGCTGAGACTGATTGATATCCGGTGATGAACACCATTCCTAATGATTCGCCCAGCCTCGATTTCGTGTTCCGGCCGAACAGGTGAAAACACGGAAGTGATCGCGACAGTTCTGACTTTGCCATCAATCTGTTTGGCAATACCTTGGAGGCGCTTTCGGTCGAGCTCGGCTATGGGTCTCCCGTCGAATTCGTTTCCTCCCGGAACGAGAAAGCACCGGAACTTGACGGCCCTCGCCAGGTCTTCGGGCCAGTCCGTGAGGGGGGGTATCGCGTCCGACGCCGGAGTGCCGATTCGAATGATAGCCACACGATCGAGCCCCTTGCGTTCCAGAATCGCGTTGATGCAGTGGGTCGTTCCCAGCATGCAGTGACGTATCGTCCTTCGGTCCTTCCCGAACCGCTCAAGCACTAGCCGGAGGGAGTTCTCGATGCCGGTACTGACATCATGCGTCGTGGGCGACTTCGCCTTCGCCATTAGACGATTGGCTGAGTTGAGTACGACCGAGTCGGTGTTTGTCCCGCCAACGTCGATGCCAATCTTGAACGGCATAGTCTCACCACCCAGCGACTCTACGTGGCCGGAACATCCGAATCGTACCCGAAGCACTCCGGCCCGACTAGTTCGAGTCCCTTCTTTGTTCTCCACTTTGGGTGGCTTGGGATTGTGATCACGACCACGCGAAGACCGAACCGGAGTCCTTCGGTCGTGATCGGTGCGCCTGTCTCAGAGTCCAAAATTGAAATCAAGTCGGGGACTGCCGCGACTCGCCTCCCATCGAGTTCGGCCAAGATGTTCTCGTTCTGGAAATGAATCGACAGGTCCTGGCTATCGAAAGCTCCAGTCCCGCGCAATCGAACGATTCCACGCGCGAATCCGGTCTCAGACCGGCGTTCCAAGTCTGATATCTTCCCTCGGAACAACTCTCGACCTCGAGTGGCTTGTAGTACGGCTTCGATTGGGTCAGTTTTCTCGTTCCAGGCCAGTCGGATTCGATGACCTATCCGGCGAGCCAGGCTTATTGACCCGGGCAGTAGGGCCCTTTTGGCCTGCCACCCCTCAAGGGGATAGAGGGCAATCATCGACGAGCCACCCATGTCGATTGTGGCATTCCTAGCGAAACGCTCTGTCCACCGATTGTTGAGAGAGTCTCGAATGAGGAGAACGTTGCCCTTCTCGTCGGCCAGAGCCATCGGAGTAGCAGGGTATCCGTAGATACTCGGGGAAACCATCTGAATCTCGGGAAACGCGCGACCCATGCCGTCTGCATCCACCAGGGGGATGCCAATACGTGCTGCCGTACCAATCGGAATCGTCGAATTCAGCCCCCCGGCTTCGATTGAGTACGTCGCGTCCGCTTTGCGACCCAGGAACCTCTCTAACGCCCGAAACGCAACGACCGGTTCACCGCCGCTGGGGACTTTCTCCACGAATACTGTGGGCGCCCCCATCATTGCGGAGGCGATAACAAGCGACTCGTCCGGAATGTCCCGAAGCGATATCATGGGGACTCTTCCGGATCGACTCATCGCTGCTCGCGCCATCAGCTTGCCAAGGTACGGATCTCCCCCACCCCCCGTGCCGAGAATTGGGGCGCCAAGTGCAATAGTCTCCAGGTCGTCCGCGACCAACCATTCCTTCATTTCACGCCCCCCCCGTTGGGTCGATTGCGTCAAAACTCAGGTACAGGGCACGCTGCGGTAATCCCCCCGTCTATGCTGAAGATGGCTCCGGTGATGTAGGAAGCTCGATCACTTGCCAGGAATACTATCAATTCCGCGACCTCGTCGGCGGTTCCGAGACGTTTTAGCGGGTGGGCCTTCTCGAGCGCTTGGAGAACTTGTTGGGGGTCCTTGACTGAGTTCAGCAGCGAATCGAGCATGCGAGTTCCCAGGGTAGAAGTGGGCGCAACCGCATTCACACGAATGCGCTGATCCCCAAGCTCGAGAGCAAGGGCGCGGGTAAGTTGGATCAGAGCCCCCTTGGACGCGCAGTACGCCCCCAGGTTCGCGAAACCGACAATGCCTGCGTCAGAGGCGGTATTGACGATAGCTCCCCGACCAGCTTTCTGAAGATGTGGGATGACGTGCTTTGACATTAGGAACGCGCTCTTCAGATTGGTGTTCAAGATTCGATCCCACTGGACTTCTGTTGTATCGGTGATCTTGGCGACTAGCGCAACCCCTGCATTATTGATCAGAATGTCTAGGCTTCCAAATGCCTCGGCGGCAGCGGCTACTGCATTCTTGACCTCGCCTTCGTTAGACACGTCCGCCCGGAGAAAGATCGCCGGCGAGCCGGTCCCCCGGATTAGGTTAACAGTCTCCTGACCCCACTCTTCGTTGATGTCGATGACGGCGACGCTCACTCCCTCGAGCCCCAGGTGTCGCGCTGTGGCTCGGCCGATTCCTGAACCGCCCCCCGTCACAATCGCCACACGCCCCTCCATCGACTTACGGCCTTCGGCGTTTGCCACCACAGTACTCATTCTGATCACCCCGCTTACACTCTCAAATGTACACCGTGACCTGAAGAATCGGAAGCTGAATCTCGCCTCGGGGAACTCATCGCTCTCCCGGCCAGAGTCGGTCGAACTCATCAAACGTGGCGATTTCGTAGGCTGCGAAATCGCCGGAACCTATCATCGGTAGGACCCAGATTGCGATTACCGTTCCAGCGGCTGGGCTCACCAGTTCTTCGACGATTTCTCCGCCGAAGTTGCGAATCGAGGCGAGCGGCTGATTCTTCTTCACGGTCTCGTTCAGCCGGACGTAAGAATGGAAGACGCCTCCGCGGGTGGGAAAGATGTGTATGACGTCAGGATAGGCATGGTACTTCGGAAGTTTCTCCGGCGCTCCCGGGAGCATGTTCAGGTATCGCATCGAGTTAGCGTACCCTCGCAGAGCTGTCGCCAGCCCGGTCTTTGTATCGGGACCAATCTCGGGAACAAATGTGAGGATCTTCTTGCTCATCAGCGCGGACATCATTGTAGCAGTGCGCGCGCCTCGTCCGGTCGACTTTCCGGCCCAATGAATGACTTTGTCAATCAGAAATGACTCCGTGAAGTCTTTGAGTCCGTTCTCCCACTCCTCGGTTCGTTCGTACGTAGCAATAACATATGGAATCAGGTCGGAGATCCCCGGCATCCCGTCGTGGACGTTGATCACGTAGTCTGCGTGTTCGACCATGAGCTCGAACAGCTGGGCCGCCACTTGCTGGGATAGCCAACCGTTCCGGAACCCTGGCCAGGCTCGGCTGAAGTCGTAGCTATCGATCGGGCTGAATCGGTGCTTGATGTTGAACGCCGTGCTCGCCAGCACCGGGAAGGCGACCACCTGTCCCTTGACCTTCCGTGCATCGAGGGTGCTCATGAACTCCACGACCGACGCTGCTGCCAACACTTCGTCCCCGTGTTCGCAGCCGGTGAGCCACAGACGTGGTCCCTCCTCCTTCCCGTTCACGAAGACAAAGGGAAGCTTCTCGGGCGAGCCGTCCGGATGATCCGCTACGGTGAGGTAGCCGGCGGACTTGGTACCGCGTTCTCCGCTCACTCCCAGAACAGACGGAAGCTCTCGACTCGACATCGGCACCCGGAGGTCGGAGCAACTGTATTCCTGATGGATTATAAAATCCCACTAAGGGCTCACTAGTCCTCCCCTAGGACGTTCCCTATCACCCCCTTCGGTAAAGTCTCTATAT
>JGI12270J11330_10002837_pt1 | contig 12655 bp, 10 predicted proteins | sample PeaSoiMetSII2010_FD_11330 | JGI IMG/M metagenome (IMG submission 11330)
GGAAGTTGCCGATGTTGCGGTGATCGGGCGACCGGACGAGCGTGCAGGCGAGATACCGGTCGCCTACGTGGTCGGGCGCGGCGCATTCGAGCCCGACGAGCTCAAGGCGTGGGTCGCGCAGCGCATGGTGGAGTACAAGCAGTTCGGCGACGTGGTGCCGTGCGAGTCCATTCCTAAGAGTCCGTCGGGAAAGATTTTGCGCCGGGTACTGCGCGCACGGCACGCGGAGCGGGCAGGGCGCATCGGCTCGCTCTGAACATCACCTAGGAATACCGATGGGGCCGCTGAAGGGCATTCGCGTCATCGAGATGGCAGGCATCGGCCCCGCGCCGTTTGCCGCAATGCTGCTGTCGGACATGGGCGCCGAGGTGATCCGCATTGACCGCAAGGCACGCAATGACGCCGGCATCTTCGACACGCTGAACAATGGCACCTTTCTTAATCGGGGCCGGCGTTCGCTGGCGCTGGACCTGAAGAAGCCGCCGGCGGTCGACGTGCTGCTCGAGCTGGTGGCGTCCGCCGATGCGCTGCTCGAGGGCTTCCGGCCCGGCGTCATGGAGCGGCTCGGCCTTGGCCCCGACGCCTGCCAGGAGCGCAACCCGAAGCTTGTCTACGGGCGTGTCACCGGCTGGGGCCAGGATGGGCCGCTGTCCCATACCGCCGGGCACGACATCAACTACATAGCCCTGTCCGGGGCCTTGCATGCAATCGGAAAGAGCGACGCCCCCGTGCCGCCGCTGAATCTGGTGGGCGACTTCGGCGCTGGTGCAATGCTGGTCGCGTTCGGGATCGTGTGCGCCTTGCTGGAAGCCCGACAGTCCGGGCGTGGTCAGGTCGTCGATGCCGCAATTACCGATGGCGCTGCACTACTGATGGCGATGCAATACAGCTTCAAAGCAATGGGTCACTGGAACAACCGCCGCGAGGCTAACTTGCTCGACGGCGGTGCCCCTTTTTACGGCACCTACGAATGCGCGGACGGCAAGTGGTTGGCCGTGGGACCGATCGAGACCCGATTCCATGACGTTCTGGTCGACAAGCTCGGCTTGACACGGGCGGAGTTCGCCGATTGCTGGGACCCGCAGAATTGGCCGCGGCTGCGCGAGCGGCTGCGCGATTGCTTCCGCGCACGCACGCGCATGCAGTGGTGCGAACTCTTCAAGGACACAGACGCCTGCGTCACGCCGGTGCTCGACCTGGACGAAGCGCCGCAGCACCCCCACAACCGGGCGAGGAGCACGTTTGTGGTCGAGGATGGCGCTGCGCAGCCCGCGCCCGCGCCGCGGTTCTCACGCACGGCGCCCGGGATCCAGCGGCCAGCGGCAAAACCAGGCGAGCACAGTGTCGAGATCCTTCGGGCGTGGGGGATCCGGGCGGAGGTGATCGAGTCGTTGCGGGACGGCAATGCGATCTGAGCCCGCACTCGGTTCGCTGCACGACGAATTGTCTGGCCCGCCAGCGCATGGTGCCGGCTAGGCGGCGATCGCGAATTTCACGTCTTCCTCGCGGCTTCCCGGAATAGGACCAAGAAGGTTCGATAGCTCGCAGACGACGGCTTACAATCCATAGCTATTCGTTTATCTTGTTTATACGGTTTATAACGTTTAAAGGATCTGCCATGGCCAATGACCCCGTTCCAGATACTGCGCAGCAGGGCGAATCCGGCAAGACCACAGCCAATGCTTCCGCACCCAAAGCCGCGGCGCCCACCGCGCCGGCAGCAACAACCCCCATTCCTGTAGCAAGGGCTGCCGTGACGTCTCCCGTCGTGCCGGAAGCTATGCCTGTTTCGGCAGCCGGTAGCAACGCCGCTACTCCCGCTGCTTCCATTCCCGCCCCCGCAGCCGCCACGACCGCCAAAGCAAAGGCCGCAGGAAAGCAGGCTCCCAAACCCGCCACCAGGGCGCCGATCAAAGCCGCCAAAAAGCGCGCCGGCAAAGCGGCTGCTAAGGCCAGCACCAGGGCGCCGAGCAAAACCGCCAAAAAGCGCGCCGGCAAAGCGGCTGCCAAGCCCAGCACCAGGGCGCCGAGCAAAAACGCCAAAAAGCGCGCCGGCAAAGGGGCTGCCAAGCCGACCGCTATGGCACCGGTCAAAACCGCCAAAAAGCGCGCCGGCAAAGCGGCTGCCAAGCCGAGCACCAGGGCACCGGTCAAGGCCGCCAAAAAGCGCGCCGGCAAAGCGGCTGCCAAACCGACCAGCAGGGCCTCGTTCGAAACCGCCAAGGTGCCCCCCGGCGCAGCGGCGCTCAGTCAGAAGCCCACAAAAAAAGGCAATGACACCAAGGACAACAAGAGAGCCAAGCCAAAGAAGACCAAGTTGATCCGGGATAGCTTTACCATCCCTGAGTCCGAATACGACTTGTTCGCCGCGCTAAAGAAGCGCTGTTTGGCTCAGGGTTTGGCCGTCAAGAAGAGCGAGGTGCTCCGAGCCGCCATTATCGGATTTGCCGCCCAGAGCGATAGCGTCGTCACCAGTGCCTTGCGGGCCGTAGAGGTTCTCAAGACCGGCCGCCCGCCCAAAGTGCAAAAGTGAGGCCGACGATCGTTGCGAACCGCAATAAGAGCGCCAGATGGCTCACCATAGGCCGAGTTCTTGCAGCTCGGCCTTTAGTGCTCTTTCCTCCTCCAATACTTTCGGCCGCCACTTTTCCCACGCTTCCCATGCCGCGTCCTTTGCGGCGATGTCCTTGACAACTTCTGCGGCGTCACCGCCTGCGTCCGCATTGGCGTGATTTTTTGCGATCGCGAGGTCTACGCCTTCTTGCCAGTCGGCGAGCAGGATGTAGGAACTATTCAGTTGCTCCCGGAATTGCGGATCGTCGGTCAAACGAAGCAAGAACACTATCGCGTCTTTGACGCGCGCCTTCGGATGCGGCAGTCTACGAATGTCCGCAATGCAGCCGCCATTCATGGACTGTCTCGATGCCATCGCCGTGCCGTAGTCGTGAACAATTTTCTCGGCGATCGCGAGATTTTTCTTGCTGCCAGCGAGCAGCGCCGTGCTCGCATTCGACGAATCGGTCTTCGCGCGATGAAGGATGCGTTCCATTAGGCCCATGTGTCACCTCTTAACTCGATTCAACAAATTGCGATAACGTCATGTCCCGAGCAAGTTTCATATTTTATTGTCACCTTGAATCTGCTGGCGGTATTGATCGTGGTCATGGTCTTTGGACGCTGAACCGGGAACACGCCCAGGGGACTTTGGCATGTTGTCCCGAAGGTTTCCGCCAGAACACGCAGGGCATACGATTCCCTCTTGTTTTTTCCGTGATCGCGACTCGACGAAGCATCCTCCAGGACTTGCGCGCCTGCCAGACATTGCGCCCTATTGAAATAACCTCACCGGTCGCCGCGATTGCGGCAANGCGCGGCAACTGACCCTCGGGAGGCGCCCATGGGTAATCCGGTTGAATGGTTGCGGATCTCGCGGCGACGCGTTGTGGTCATTGTGCTCGGCATACTGGTGCTGCTCGACGTCGGTCGCTCGTTGGTAGCGCGCGTGGGCTACGAACAACCCGTGGAGCGCTGGCAGCCGGATGCGCACGTATACGCGGACCTCAGGTGGCCGCCGGGCGCCGATCTGTCCGTCGGAGCACCACTGGGCGCGCGGATCTACGCGCAGCGCTGCGCGGTCTGTCACGGACCGGACGGCCGCGGCAACGGCCCGGCGGCGCCTTCCTTGATTCCGCGCCCGCGCGATTTCACGCTCGGCCAGTTCAAATATAAGTCAACGCCGATCGGACAGCCGCCGAGCGACGCCGACTTGATCAAGGTCGTTGCCGACGGCTTGCCTGCAAGCAGCATGCCGTATTGGAGCGATCTACTGAGCGATGACGAAGTCCGAGCCGTCGTCGACTACGTGAAGACGTTTTCGACCGTCTTTGGCAAGGGGCCAACCGCGGAGCTCGCGACCGCCGCACGCGTGGCCCCCAGTGAGGCGAGCATCGCGCGCGGACGCAAGGCCTACGAGGGACGTGGGTGCATTGCTTGCCACGGTCCCGAGGGCCGCGGCGGGCTGTGGCTGCGGGACGCGAAGGGGTACGCGGTCGTTTCGCGCGACTTGACGGCACCATGGACGTTTCGCGGCGGCAGCGCGCCGGAGCAGATCCGGCTGCGGATCAACATCGGGCTCGCGCCAGGGCCCATGCCGCCACTGGCCCCCGATGCGACGCAACGGGAACGCTGGGACCTCGTCAACTACGTGTTGTCGCTGGCGCGCACGCCGCCCTGGATGCCCGGCGGCAAGCTCGACGGCGCCGGCTTGAGCGGCGACTTGACCCGGCGTGGCGAGTACCTGGTCCACGCGGAAATCTGCGGCCTGTGCCACACAATGATCGACGCGACCGGAATCTACCGCGCCGACGATCGTTATCTTGCAGGCGGCATGCGCGTCGTCGCCTATCCGCACGCAGTACTGGTGAGCCGCAATCTGACATCCGATCCCGAAACCGGTCTGGGTCGCTGGAGCGAGGCCCAGATCGTTGCCGCGTTGCGTGACGGCCGCTCCGCGGGCCGTGTCCTGAACGTCTTCGACATGCCGTGGGTCTACTTCCACGGTTTGAGCGACGACGACGCCACGGCGATCGCGCGCTACCTGAAGACCTTGCCGCCGGTGCGCAATCGGATTCCGCCACCGCTGCACTACGGCTTCATCGAGACCGTTGTGGCCAAACTGATGCGTCCGCTGCCTCAAGTGCCGACGACGGTTCTTACTTATGCCGATCAAGGATTCGGGCTCCCGGACGAGGCTAGGACATCCCGGGCGGCCCCTGCCGCCGTCCAGCGTGGGCTGGTCGACATACAATGGCTGGTGATTGCGCTGGGCGTGTTCGCCTTCGCATTCGCTGCTCCGCGGGAGCGCCGCCGCTTTCCCGCGAACGCCCGTGGCTGGGCAAGGTTGGCCGCAAGTGCGGCCGTGCTGGTTGTGGCGGGCGTGGCCGGCGCTATTGTCTACGATCTGCCGCATTTGGCCGTGATTCCTCCACAGAAGCTGGCGGCCGGCGCGACGGCAGGAATCTTCAGACCCGAACGCGCCGCGCTCGGTAGCGACGGGCAGGCCGCACTCGTTGAACGCGGACGGTATCTTTTTACGGTCGCCTCTTGCGCGCTTTGCCACGGTAACGATGGAAGCGGTGGCGGGAAGATCAACTGGAAGCCGATGGGCACGCTTTGGACGCGCAACGTGACCTCCGACCGCGACACCGGGATCGGTGGCTGGAACGATGCTCAAATCGAACGCGCGATCCGAAGCGGCGTCAGCCGAAATGGCGAGGTGCTTCATTGGCAGGGCATGCCTTGGGACCACGCCTCGAATTGGGATGAGGAGGATATCCGCGCGCTGGTCGCCTATCTGCGGCTGTTGCCACCAGTACGAAAGCAGGTCCCGGCGGACCGTGCGCCTGCACCCGACGACTGTGAGGTCTACACATTCTGGACCGCGACAAGTCAAGGCCCCGGCTGCGGGCCATGAGCTTATCCCCGATTGGTAATTTGCGGTATGGGAGGCCCCTCGTGCAGCCTCTAATCGCCCAGCGGTCTACGGACCATGTCGGCATCGAATGGGCAGATTCCAAGCTAGTCGTTTGCGTGCCAGCGGCGGGCAACGATCCGAGCGAGTTCGATTGCAATGCTCGCCAGGTTGCGCGCATCGGTGCAAGCGTGCTCGATCAGTCGCATGCGGCAGGCGCGATGCAGAGCCCTGTAGCGGCGATGCGCTTGGCGGATCTGGACGTGTCTGCCGGCTAGTCGCATGGAAAACTGGATACTGCTCGCGATGGCTCCCGTGTTTCTCGGGTTCATCGCCTGGGAAGCCTGGTACTGGAAGGGGCGGCGTGCCGTATACACGCTCAAGGATACCGCGTCGAATGCAGCACTTGCCCTGATGCACCAGGCGGGCGACGCGCTCGCCTGGAGCCTCGTCATCGGCATCTATGCATGGGTGTATCACTATCGCTGGCTCGATTTGCCCACCTCGATCTGGACGATTGCGGCCTTGCTCGTGGCGCAAGATTTTTGCTACTACTGGTTTCATCGCGCCAGCCACCGCATACGCTGGATGTGGGCCTCGCACGTGACTCATCATTCGTCCGAACGTCTGAATCTTTCCACGGCATTCCGTCAGAGCCTGACCTACCCGGTCTCGGGCATGTGGCTGTTTTGGCTGCCGCTCGCCTGGATCGGGTTCGAACCGAAAGCCATCATCGCCGTGGTGGCGATCAATCTGGCTTTCCAGTTTTTCGTGCACACCGAGGCGGTGCGCAAGCTCGGCTGGCTGGAGTACGTATTCAACACACCTTCGCACCATCGCGTACATCACGCACGCAATCCCGAATACATCGATCGCAATTACGCCGGCATGCTGATCGTCTGGGACAAGCTGTTCGGCAGTTTTGTCGCGGAGGACCCGCAGGTGCCGTGCGAATACGGGATCGTGCATCCAATCCATTCATATAATCCGCTGACGCTCACCTTCCACGAATGGGGCACGATGTTTCGCGATGCCGCGCGGTTGCAAACGGTCCGATCCAGAATGCGGCAATTGTTCGGGCCGCCGTAAGAGTCTGCATTTTCGCCGGGTGATCACCGCCTAGGGCGACGCAGCGAGAAAAGGGCGCGGCGTGCGCCTTTTTCTGACCTCGCTGTCGACGCGAACGACGGCCGCCTGCGGGTGCGGACGAGGCGTTCGAGGCGAACGCGTTGTTGCGCTAGCATTCCGGCCTTGTCTTTTTTGCCGCCCGATCATGCGGTAAACCATTTGAACCTGGGAAGGGACGCGGATGAGGCGGATGCGGTTTTCGTTGCTGGCGATCCTTGCCCCAGCTTTCGCGGGGAACTCGGCCTGGGCCGACGGCTATAGCGGCCTTGGTGCCGACAGCGTTCCCAAGGAAATGCTGGAGCAATTCCGGCCAGCGCCGCTTGATCCTGCGGTGAGCCGCAAGGTTCAGAGTCTGGTTGATGTGCGCGCTCCCGGCGCCGGCATGCTGAGTCCGGACGCAAAACACTTGTTTTTCACTTGGCGCGTGACCGGCGTCTCGCAGGTATGGCGTATCGATGGTCCAGAGCAGTTTCCGGTGCAGATGACCGGCGGCGAGGACCCGACAACGCTGGCCGACATCACGCCGGACGGAAAATGGCTGGTGCTGCAGCGCGACGCGAATGGTGAAGAGAACCCCGGGCTGTACCTGCAGCCGACGCAAGGCGGCGCCCTGATCGAAGTGCAGCGCAAGCCTGGTGTCCAGTCCCATCACCAATTCGTCACGGACGACAGCCGTTACATTTATTTTTCGGCCAATGACCAGAGGCCCGACAGCTACGCGATCTATCGCTACGAGATCGCCACCGGCAAGAAGGAGACAATCCTCGACCAGCCGGGACTATGGGCGGTTGCGGACCATCGGCCCGATGGCCGGCTCTTGATCTACAAGCAAACGGGCAGCCTATCAAGCGAATACTACGAGTGGCAGCCCATGGCGGCCAAGCTTGTGCCTTTGCTTGGGGTGGGCGAGACCGTGGAGTATGCAGCGCGGTACGGCGCCCATGAGGACGAATTGATCGTTCAGACGCCGAAGCTGGGAGATTTCCGGCGCCTGTATAGCTGGCAGGCGGGCAAGTACACGCCGATCTCGCCCGAGCTGAAGTGGGACGTAAGCAGCTTTGGCATCGACCTGGCCCGCACCCACCTCGTCTACACGGTGAACGACGGTGGCTACAACAGGCCCTATGCCGTGGACGCGCACGACTACCGCACACTGACGTTGCCCGCGTTCCGGGACGTCGACCAAATTGCGCCCGGCAGCAGAAGCCGCGACGGACGCTATTTGATGTTGTCGGCGGAAACTGCCACAGCACCGGCGACCAGCTACGTCTACGAGTGGCGAACCAGGAAGCTCACGCAATGGGTAATACCATCGAGTCCGGAGGTCGACACCCGCCATTTCGCCCGCGCGACGCTGGAGTTTTACCCGGCGCGCGATGGCACCAGGATCCCAATGTTCGTTCGCCGGCCGGAGCACTGTGAGCCCTCGCCTTGCCCGGTCATTGTCAACTTTCACGGCGGCCCAGAAGGCCAGGCGGTACCGGGCTTTTCGCTCCTTGCCCAGTTGTATGTCGATGCCGGTTTCATCTACGTCCAGCCCAACGTGCGAGGCTCGGACGGCTACGGCAAAGCGTGGATCGATGCCGACAATGGTCCCAAGCGTCTGGACGTGATCACCGACATCGAAGATGCTGCCCGCTTTATCCGGGCCGACTGGGGCGCAAACGGCAAGGCGCCCAAGATCGGAATCATGGGGGGCAGCTATGGCGGCTATTCCGCGCTTGTGGGCATGACCATGTTCGCCGGTGCCTACGACGCCGGCGTGTCGAATGTTGGCATATCGAATCTGCTCACCTTCCTGCAGAACACCGCACCGTATCGCCGCCAGCTTCGAATCACGGAGTATGGCGACCCGCAAAAGGATCGTGACGCCTTGATCAAGCTGTCGCCCATCACGTACATCGACAGACTCTCAGCGCCGCTGATGATTATCCAAGGCGTGTCCGATCCCCGCGTGCCGGTGGGCGAGGCAGTTCAGATGTACGAGGCCGCCGATAAGAAAGGCGTGCCTTGCAAGTTGATGATATTCGCCGATGAAGGCCATGGCGCGCAGAAGCGCGAGAATATTGTTTACACCATTGGCCACACGCTGGAGTTCTTCGAGCAGTACTTGAAGTGAAGGGATCCGTTGCTCTTGGCGGCGGCGCGCAAGTCCGGTCTTTTCGATGTTGCGAGGTATCCCCAGGCAAGCTTCGAGGCTTCTGAGTTTCATGCGCAAGGCGCGGGGCAATACCTTGCCCAGGACAGCCCCTCACGCTCAAGGGCCAAACCATCTCCCACTCCGTGGCCTTTGCCACGGCTGCCGGCGCCCCCAAAGGCGCTGGTTCGATGGTTCCTTCACCATCTGGCGACCGCTCTTCCACGTGGGCCAGGGGGAGTGGGCAGACACTGCGACGCTGGAAGACCTTGTCCAGGTTCGTTTTCATCTGTTGCAACAGTCGGCAGCTCGCTAGGCCAAGGCCTTGCCGCCGTTGTTGGCCATTGGGTCGCGCCCGCCGTCGAACTCGATCTCACCGAAAATGCGCCCGTCCTGCTGAGAATTTGGCTCGCTCGGGCACGCCCGTGGCCCCGGTCCGCCAGCGGACCGGGAGCGCAAGAGCCGCAATGCAGCACGCGCGCAGTAGCAGTAAAGTTTGGGTAGCGAGAGTACGCGCCAAGGAACAATTTCAGGCGCCAAGGTCTCTAATTGTCATGCACGATGCGCGATCCAGGCGTCGGGGTTGAGTACTTGATGGTCGGGCAACCGGTGTGCCGGGGAGCCATGTGGCGGGTGGTTCAAAAGCCGGGCAAGAGGAAGCCGAACACTTGCGATCGCCAGGGGCCAGTTGGTCGTGATACGGTGGTGTCGAGATGAAACGCGTGTGCAGACTTGTGATCGGAAGCGCGGGCTCGGTCGGGTTGGCGTTGGCCCTTCTTTGCGGGTGCGCAACTGCCTTTGCCCATGGGAGCGGTGGCGGTCACGGGGGTGGTGGCGGTCATGGGCACGGGGGACGCGGCAGCGCGGTAGCACGCGCGGGAGAATGGACTGGACGCGGCGGTGGGTTGGGCGGATACGGCTACCGTCACTACGGTTACGGATGCTGCGGTTGGGGCATCGGCTTCGCCGACCCGTATTGGGATTCCTACCTCTGGATGGACTACGGGGTCGATGATTCCTACGTCTATACCGCAGCGCCGATCCCTTCGACGGTTCCGGAAAACGCATACCTCGAGCCCGCGCCCTCATACTGGTACTACTGTCCGGATTCCGCTACGTACTACCCGTACGTGGAGCAATGCGCGTCCGCTTGGCAGAGGGTTACGCCAACGCCGCCGCGCTGATCGGCAACCGGCGACATTCCGCCGTGCGTGGGAATCTTCCTACACGAGTCGCGGAATATTCTGACTTACGAGCGGGCGCCGGTGTTCTAAGATCAGGCTGGATCTTGCCCCGGTGACCTGCCCATTCAAAGGCCGGTGGCGCACTTCCTTGCCGGTACCCGTTTCGCTTCGCAATGACGACAGCCAACAGCAATTACGCCTATCCGCTGCTTATCAAGCAGCTGCTCAATACCTCGCTGGCGACCGCGGCCGATCAGCAGATCGTCTACCGGGATCGGCATCGCCATTCCTACCGCGCGATGCGCGAACGGGTCGGCCGGCTCGCCTCGGCGCTAGGCGCCCTGGGCGTGGTTCCGGGCAAGACGGTGGCAGTGATGGATTGGGACAGTCATCGGTACCTGGAAGCCTACTTCGCCGTACCGATGATGGCGGCCGAACTGATGATGGTCAATGTCCGTCTGCCGCCCGAGCAGATCATTTATACCATCAATCACGCCAACGTCGACGTGCTGCTGGTAAACAGTGATTTTCTGCCCCTGCTGGAATCGATTCGCGGCCAGCTGAGCAGCGTGCGCCGGCTGGTCCTGCTGACCGATGATGGCGTCCGGGTCCCTGCGCAATGTGTCGGCGAGTACGAGGCGCTGCTGGCTGCTGCCGATCCTGCGTTCGTCTTCGCTGACTTCGACGAGAACGCGACAGCCACGAAGTTCTACACCACCGGGACCACCGGCGCCCCCAAGGGCGTGTATTTCAGCCATCGCCAACTGGTACTGCACACACTTAGCCTTATGGCGGCACTGGGCAGCGCGCCCGGTAACGCCAACTTCCATCGCGAAGACGTTTACATGCCGATGACGCCGATGTTCCACGTCCATGCGTGGGGCCTGCCGTACGTGGCCACCGTGCTCGGTGTCAAGCAGGTGTACCCCGGCCGCTACCAGCCCGACCTGCTGCTAAGGCTCATCGAGCACGAGGATGTAACCTTTACACATGGCGTGCCAACCATCATGCACATGATGCTGACCCATCCCATGGCCAAGGATGTCGATATCAGCAGGCTCAAGGCCGTCGTTGGCGGCTCCAAGCTGCCTGCGGGAATCGCCAACCTCGCGCTGGCGATGGGCATGGATATTTTCGCCGGCTATGGCATGTCGGAGACCGGGCCGGTGTTGACCCTGAGTCAACTCGAGAACGAACAGCTTGCCGGAAACGATGCGGCCCAGGTCATGCAGCGCGTGCGTGCCGGCCGGCCCATACCGCTAGTCGAAATCCGTGTCGTGGACGACGAGATGCGCGATGTAGCCAGGGACGGAACGTCCACCGGCGAAGTGGTCGTACGTGCGCCTTGGCTGACGGCCGGCTATAAGGGAGATCAAGCGGCCTCCGATTGTCTGTGGCACGGAGGCTACCTGCATACCAATGACATTGGCCGCGTTGACGAACACGGTTGGCTGGATATCACCGACCGGCTCAAGGATGTCATCAAGACGGGCGGTGAATGGGTGTCCTCCCTGGAAGTCGAATCCATCCTTTCCGGCCACGAAGCGGTTGGTGAGGTCGCTGTCATCGGCGTGCCGCATGAAAAATGGGGCGAGCGCCCGATTGCACTGGTGGTACTGAAAGCCGGCGCCAGCGCAAGCGAGGAGGAGCTCAAACAGTGGGTGCACGAAGAGGCCCTCCAGGGACGGGTTTCGAAGCTGGCAGTACCGGACCGCGTTTGCTTTGTCCAGACCCTCGCGCACACCAGCGTCGGCAAGCTCAACAAAAAGATGCTGCGCGATGACTATCGTGAGTTGCTTGCCCAATCCGGTCCGCGGTGAGCGCGGCCGTCCGATTCTGCCTGGCGATGGATAACGCCGTGGCGCTTGCAAAGGACAAGGGCAAATTGCAGGGCAATGTCACAATCATCACCGGGGCGGCCAATGGCATCGGCAGGGCCACCGCACTGCGCTTTGCCGCCGACGGTGCTACCGTGATCGCCTGCGACCTGAACCGGGAGGCGGAAAACGAGCTGGCGGCACAGATCCAGCGCCAGGGCGGTCAGGCTGCTGGCCACGTGGTCGACGTGACCAACAAGGAACACATCGAAAACATGGTGGCAACGGTCAAGCGAAATCACCGCCGTATCGACACGCTCGTCAACAACGCCGGCATTGTCACCGATGCGTGTCTGCAGAACATGACCGAGGATTCATTCGACCGCGTGATCAATGTCAACCTGAAGGGTGTTTTCCGTTGCACCAAGGCCATCGTCGATACGATGCTCGAGCAGGGACGCGGTGTGATCCTCAATGCCTCGTCGGTAGTCGGCCTGTATGGCAACTTCGGCCAGACCAACTACGCCGCGGCCAAGTTCGGCGTCATTGGCTTTACCAAGACGTGGGCCAAGGAACTGGGGCCCAGCGGCATACGCGTCAACGCGGTGTGCCCGGGTTTCGTCGCGACCAGCATTCTGGATTCGATTCCGGAGAAGGCCAAAAATGAAATGACAGCGAGGGTGGCACTTCGGCGCATTGCCAGGCCGGAGGAGATTGCCAGCGTCTATGCCTTTCTGGCTTCCGATGACGCGAGCTACATCAGCGGCGCGGCCATCGAGGTCAGTGGCTCGATTTCGATATGAGCCGCACTAAACAAACGCAACGAGGAGACATCATGATGCAGCAGAACAAAATGAGTAAGGCGCTGATCTTCGCTTGGGCCGCGCTGTTCGGGCTGGCGAGCGGCGGCGCGTCGGCG
>JGI12270J11330_10002841_pt1 | contig 12641 bp, 10 predicted proteins | sample PeaSoiMetSII2010_FD_11330 | JGI IMG/M metagenome (IMG submission 11330)
TAACATCCAGAGTGGCATCACGCGGCAGAAACCACCACCTTCTTACCTCGCTACGACCCCAGGTGGAGTAAGAGCGAAGTCCCAGCTTTACTCCGGCACCGCCAGCCAGCGAGTAAGGAATCAGTTGCAGAACAATGACGACCAGGTAGTAGATAGCCTCCCTAACCTCCGTGAGGCGGCTGTGGTGCCTTTGATCTACGGAGACAACGCCTCCTACCCATCCGCGAAATGCCGCCATCGGAAACGGGAGAACTACGCTCAGACCCGCAATCGTCTCGGGAACTGCTCCCGACCCCAGGTTACCAGCAAAATCAAGCAGCGCTGCCCGAAGATGGTGACCGGAGTTCTGCGATTTGAGAACGCGAGACTGCGCCGTCGCGTCGGAAATTAGCTTGTCCCGATAATCCAATGCAAACTTGTTCTGTGCGCTGACCATTGCAATGCCTGTGAGGACCGCCAGCAAGTAGGTCAGAGCCATCAAGAGAATCGGCCCGCGAGCACGCGAGATCGCCCCAGACACTTCAGACACCCACATCCCGAGCATGACGGAAGTCTAATACACCAGAAGCAAACCGCCAAGGACGGTTTCTTCGATCCCACAGACTCCAAGATCCTTCTGCGCACACTCCCCACGTCCGGGGCGGTGTGCCGCAGCGTCGGCCAGTCAGTGGACTGTCTTGACCGGATACCTGGCCAGAATCAATTGATCATTCGAAGGTGAGAACCATGCAGGCCTACGTCACCATCGGAGCCAACTTCGAATTCAAACTCAGTGAAGCCGTGCTTGTCTATCGGGCTGGAGGTGGAGGTGCCTATGCCAGCCTCCATCGCGTAAAGCAGGCTGACGCTGGAGTGCCCTACCTGGCGCCGGGTGAACCCCTTACTTCGGCCTTCGTGCGCGCACTTGCCCATGGGCTTGGAGCACAGGTGAAACCGGAGATATTCCCAGAGAACATCCTGGCACGTACTCTCGATCTGCTAGTTTGGTGGTCACGGCCGCAATGCAGGGTGATGTTTTTCGGCGGAACTGACCAGGAAGCACGCAAACTGAACGGCCTTGTCTTCCCGCATCCGGCGCTGGTGTTCAGAGTCGTGGGCAAGGACCTTTTCGTGCGGGCGATGGCGACAACCTCACGGCCGGGACCAGGGGCACCGCTGAAAACTGCTCCCTACTGGAACACAGACAGTCGCGGCTTGGTCAGTACCGGCAGCATGCGCGTGCCCGAATCTTCCGATATTGCCTCGATACCTGCTTTCGAGAGTGCTTACTTTCAATCAGCATTCACGCATGCAGCCGGAGCAGTCCGGCTCACCAGTTATCCTGGAGGTTTCATCGGGTTGTGGAAAAGTCTTGCCGGTAGGAAGCGGTTCCCCATCCGCTACTTGACCGACGCCAGCGAGACGCTGCAAGATCTCGTCACACGCGGAGATGACCGCTGAGGAGCTGACCATGGAAACTCACCGCATCCACCCGTAGCTGCTTGAGCGGCAGGTGCGTATGCTGGTGATAGGCTGCGGAGGAACAGGCAGCGCGGTTGTTGCTGGCCTTCCGTATCTGCATCAGTCCCTGGTAGCCCGCGGTCATCCCGGAGGGCTGCATGTCACGGTCATGGATGGGGATACGATCTCCCCCGCCAACTGTGTCCGTCAGCCTTTCGCTCGGTCGGAGATCGGTCTCAACAAGGCGATCGTACTGGTCAACCGGCTGAATCTGTTCTGGGGACGGAAGTGGGAGGCGGTCGCAGTACACTTGCGGGAAGGAACTTTCATCTCACGCAGCTACTCTGGCGATGACCTGCGTGCTCACATCGTTGTAGGCTGCGTGGATACGCGGGCAGCAAGGGCGACAATCCGAGCTGCCGTCAGCAACTGGAGTACTGTTTCGTACTGGCGCGACCTCGGTAACAATGCCAACAGCGGGCAGTTCATCCTGGGCGAGCCGCTGAATCAACGGAATCGCAGGACAAAACTCCGCCTAAGGTGTGCGGCAGAGCTATTCCCAGAGATAGTGGACCCGACACTCGACGATGACGACGAGCCGAGCTGTAGCGCCGCGGCTGCCCTGGAGAGACAGGAACCATTTTTCAACTCAACCCTCGCGCAACACGCGCTAGCGCTGCTAGCCCAACTGTTTCGTTATGGCGAAACCAGCTTTCATGGCGGTTTCATCAACCTCACAACTGGCGCAACTTCTGTTTTGAGGACTGACCCGCAATACTGGAGACGCATCCGACGCGGCAGCCGGCGCTCTTCGCCGTTACGTCACGGCTAACGAAAAAGGTCGAGTGCGTGTCTATGGACACAGTGACTTCTAGTGGCACTTCCGCGTGTTACCGACATAACCGGCCAAGTGAGTGGCGATAGGAATACATCCCAAAACCGTCGGACAGGATCTCTTTGCTGTTGGTTCTGGTTCTCTCTTATAACTGCCGAAAAGGCTCACTGAAGCCGTTACGGCTCGGGGCGCAGCCGCCAGCTTATAGCTTCGGCTGGAATCCGGCTATACCGACCTGCCAGAGCAAGAAGCTCCACTTGTCGGCGGTCAGTATTTCCTCTTGAGTCCTGGTCCCGCCAATGCCGCCGTGCCCGCCCTGATAATCGACACGCAGCAACACAGGCCTCCCTCCAGTGGTCGCGGCCTGAAGCCGCGCCGCCATCTTGCCTGGCTCCCAAGAAACCACACGTGGATCATTCATTCCGGTGGTCAGCAGTACGGCGGGATACTGCGTGCCGTCGTTCACGTGATAATAGGCACTGATCTCGTAGAGGTTCTTAAAGCCAGGCTGGGTCTTGAGGTCTCCGTACTCGGGGACATTCAAAGGCCCATCGGGAGAGAACATGTCCCGTATCATGTCGGAAAGACCGACGTCATCCAGTGCCGCCCGAAACAGATCGGGCCGCTCGGTAAACGCCCGCCCGATCAAGATTCCGCCCGCGCTCCCACCCTGCCCGGCGAGCTTGCCCGGTGACGTGTAGCCGTGCTGCACGAGATATTCTGCGCAAGCGATGAAGTCGCGCCAGGTGTTTGGCTTGTTCTCTTTCATTCCACCCACATGCCATTCTTCTCCGTACTCGCCACCCCCTCGCACGTGCGCGACTGCCAGTACCCCGCCGCGCTCAAGCCACGCGAGTGACGCCGGGTCAAAATAGGGGTCGTATGTAATCGAGTAAGCACCGTAACCCGAGAGCAGCGTTGGATGGGAGCCGTCCAGTTTCAACCCCTTTTGATAGACGATGGAAAGCGGAACCAGCGTTCCGTCGTAACTCCTTGCCCTGACCTCGGCCGACTCGAGGTCAGCAGGGTCGTCGAACGGCCCTTTAGGCTGAAGCCCAGTATCGCTAGTCTGCCTAGCGACAGGGTCGTACCGGTAAATGCGGTACGCCTGGGTCCAGGATGTGAGCGAGAGTAAGAGGCCAGGCAGACGAGGGTCCCCACCAAAGAGCCCAAGTGATCCTTCAATAGGCAGTGATACTGCCTCAGGAGCGCCCCCGCCGTAGGGCGTTCGCAAAAGTCGCCCAACTCCGCCATCGAGTTCCTGAACATACAGAGCGTCTGGAGCCGCTACAATGTTTGTGATGACGGCCTCTCCAGGTGGAATCAGGGTAGTCGCTTCGGCCAAGTCCGGATGAGAGAGACTGGTTCGAATCACCTTAAAACGAGGAGCGTTCTTGTGGGTGATTAGATACAAATCGTCGCCCCGCCAATCGAAACCTGTAACTGCCGCCTCAGGACCGCACAGCTTCTTCCAGGGTGTACGCGACCCACTCACTGAATTCACCGGAGCAAGGTAAATTGCCAGGTCAGTACTAAAACCACGGTTCACCCCGGCTAGTGCGAAGGTCGTTCGGGGGTCAGCGACCACGAAGCTGGTGTCAGTGGGGTCAAGATCAATCCCGGGACCAACGCTATAGCCAAACACAGCCTCATCCTCCTCGGCGTCAGTTCCCACCCTATGAAGACACACGCGGCTCTTCAGCCTGCGCTCAGTGGGACCTGCGCCCGGCCCGAGCTTCTGAAACCGGATGTGGAAGAACGATCGGTTGTCCGGCAACCACGAAATGCCTCCATACCAACTGCGGTCGATCGATTCGCTCAGGTCGTGACCTGTGGCTGTATCGAGGATGTGGATGACAGCGTCCTCCGAGCCTCCGGGAGAAACTCCATAGGCAACATAACGACCGTCGTACGAGGGAACATAATAGTTCAGGGAGTAATGTGTTCCCGGCGCGGTGACGAATCTGCCGGGATCAACGAGCAACCTCTCGCTTCCGTCAAGGCCGTCGCGCTCATAAAGCTTGCCGACCTCCTCGGTCGCCAGGATTTTGCGGTAATAATATCTCTCTCCCTGGTATCTCTGTACGTCGCTGACGTGGTACGAGGCAGACTGGTCCAATTGTTTGATCCGCTCGAGCAGCGCGGAACGACCAGGAATGCTCGCCAAGACTGCCCGCGTGTAGTCATTCTGGGCCTTAAACCATGCCTGTACTTCCGGGTCCTTGAGGTTCTCCATGTAGCGATATGGGTCCACCACTTTGTTGCCGTAGTAGACTTCGTTCACCGGTCTGACTGGGGCTACGGGCGGGGCAGCGGGCGCATTCGATGAATCGACAGACTGCGACCGAAGATCCCCAGATTGCGACGCAAACAATACCAGTAGGGAAGCAAGTGCGTAGAAGACTACTCCTTGGGCCCGCATAGCTGACCTCTCTTTCGTGGGGTTGGAAATAGACCTGAACGAACGTATTCTATGAAATGCGTTTGGTGCGTGTCAATGTGCGCGGAGCAGATTAGCTCCACGGGCAGGACTTATGGCAAACGGTAGAGGCCCTGAAGCGGCGGGAACCTTTAAGCAACTCGACTCTGGCACAGCCCTGGCCTTGCTGGCGCGGCTGTTTCGCTACGGCGAAATCAGCGACCATGGCGGCTTCGTCAATTTGGCAACAGGGGCGACCTCCGTGCTAAGAATCGATCCGCAGTACTGGCAACGAACGAGAAAATTCAGCAAGCGCAGTTCGCAGATTCATCAGAACTGACGGAAGCACCGCGCGAACGATTACCGATGGGCCAGCCTAGTGGATAGGTAGACAGTCGGCCGTTAATCGGGAGGTAGCCCAAAACCTTCCGGTTTGTCGACGAGAACGAACCCGCTGGCGCGGGGGACGCTTGTTGCGTGCGTCAAGTTCTAAGACCTTCCCTGTAGGGAGGAGTAGTCTGAGGTCATAAGGAGGTCCTTATGACCAAAGTCCGTCGCATGATGCTGGAGGAGCTCCAGCGCCGTAACTACTCCGCGATTGCCACTCGCCAGTATCTGCAGGTTGTGACGGCGAATGCAAAGAAGCGGGCCAGGCGGCAAGTCACCTCGCCAATTGCGGCGCAAAGCCACCACCGTGACGCCGTCAGAACTGCAGAGTGCTGGCGGCCTTCTGCATGCGATTGCGGAGGTCATCGAGCATGGAAGTGACGGCTTGCCGGGTTTGACCGAGAATCTCGTCCGCGAGTAGACTCACTTGCTTCCGAAAGGCTTCGGCACCTTCTTGAGCATCCGCTTTTGTGTCCGCCTGGAACTGCTGCTCACATTCGCGCAGAGCAACGGCTGTGGAATCGAGCCGATTCGAGATTCTGGCACAACCAGCCTGCACGATTTCCTCGGTTGCCGTCCTGACCCGGCTGACGGCATTCCTCACCACGTTATTGCTTTGCACCACCAGTTCCTGGATGCAGGCGTCCCGTTGCAGGGCCAAACACCCTTTCAGCTCATCTTCCACCCCCCCTGCGATGCTGCGAACAGCGGCCAGGATTGAAGACTTAGCCTCTTCCGGCAAACCCTCGGTTGCAGACACCGGCACAACTACACCCTGGGATTGGCCGGGCGCCGCCGGTTCGGGCGTTGCGTTCGCCTCAGCCGTAGCCTCGCCGGCTGTTGGGGAATGGGTTTCCAAAGAAGGCGGCTGCTCCGTTGCCACTGTGGCTTCGGTCAGGTAAACTGCATTGCTCGCGCCGTCCAAGTTCCTACCTGCTATCACAGGGATCATGGCTTCTGCCGTTTCAGGGTGGGGGCCCACAGAACTCGAAGTAATCGACAGAGGCAACTTGCCCACTCGCCTGGCGATTTCCTCATGAGTCATGCCCAATCGGGCAAGCTCATCTATCCAGATGGCTTGCTCGGAGGAGGTCATTTCTTTGTGGTGCAAGTTCTCGGTCAAGGCGATCTCGATCGCCTCAGCGTCGTCCACGTCTTTTTCAATACAGGGAAGTTCGCTCAATCCCGCGGCGCTCGCGGCCTGATAGCGGCGCTGCCCGGAGATGATCCCGTATTTCCCAGAGTCTGGCAGAAATCGCACCAGCAGCGGGTTCAGTACGCCCATTTCGCGCACGGACTCGGTAAGCCTTTGTAAATCGCCTGCATCCCTCCGTGGCTTGCCGGCATTGGGCTCGATTTCCTCAATAGGAATCATGCGGCCAATGGCGATACCGCCTCGAGAAGTGATTTCCTCCACATAGTGAGCGTCATGGCGCATCTTTGCCGCCGGTGGCAAACCAGTAGGCTTAACGGACACGTTGCATAACCTCCCATGCGAGTTGCGCATGTCCCTGCGCTTCGGAGATTGGGGTGAGGAATCCGGTGAGGCTCGCACACTTCCCGATGATCGTCTTCGAAACGGGGGACGCGCTCACCTGTTTGCAATCATCTCCTGCCAGGCGCCTATGCAGGTCGTCGTAGCGCAGAGGCAGCCGCGGTTTGGCTTCCTCTGCGGTTCTGGCGGTCAGAGCAAAAACAACTACAACTCAGGATTGAACAACCTGCGCCTGCGCTTCAGCGCTTCCTGCTGATCGTGGATTCCTCCTCGACAGCGGGTTTCTCCCCGGTGCTCATGGCCCAACCATCAGAGTTCCTGTCGAAAGCGGAATATTGCGAGTATAGCATGGCCATTAGAAACAATTAAGAAGCCTTAACATAGGGTGGGGGTTCAAAGTGATTAACCCCCAAGGAGGCGGTCAAGCCTTCGCAGGGCTTCGCTCCGGACAAGACACCCAACTCCATGGCGCTCCGACCAGGCTTCCACTTATAATCCTTCAAACAAAACCAACCCAGTACTTGCGTCCTCTAAACGCAAGTTGGCCGCAGCCCCGGTACCGTTTAGTAACCGCCGAAGATCCTGCCGCAGAGGTCACTCGGGCGAGAAACGGCCAGAGCGTGGAGGAGGCTGTCCAGACTCGCCAGCCGAAAAGGAGGTCCACTTTGTGCTTTGTCGGCAAAAGTCGTCTCGGCTTCTACCCCCTGCCCTTATCCGAAGCCCAGCGGATTCGCAGGCTTCTCCTGTTCCCAGACCAGCCCTCCTCCGCGATCGACCCGTGTGTCGGCGATGGCGTGGCTTTCGAGCCAATCACCAGCGATGCCGAGGTGCTTCGCTACGGTATTGAGCTTGATGCCTACCGTGCCGAGCAGGCCAGGCAGCGGATTCCCAACATCGTCCAGGGAAATACGCTGGAAGTGCAGTGCCCGGTCGAGTGCTTCGGCCTCCTGTATTTGAATCCACCTTACGATTGGGCACTGGGGCCGGCTGACAGTCGCCGCACCGAGCAGGCATTTCTGAGCCATACGTATCGGTGGCTGAAGACTGGCGGAGTCCTAGTATTCGTCATCCCTGGTGACCGACTGGCCGAATGCAGTCAGATTCTGGCGACGCAGTTCCGTGATTTGCGGATCTATCGCCTTGAAGCACCGGAGTGCGTGCGCTACAAGCAGGTAGTTCTCTTCGGAGTTCGACGCAGCCGGCGCGAGCGAGAACGCCTCACCGACAACGATATCACCCGAGCACGGCTTTATTACGCCGGCTTGACCAGAAACCAATCCCAAATCCCGGTTCTGCCTTCCGAGCCCGAGCTGCGATATACCGTTCCTGAAAGCGGACCTGCACATCTGGTCCACCGCGGGCTGCCACTTGATGAGATCGAAGACCATCTGCCGCAATCTTCGGCGCACCAGCAGGCAGCACGCATTCTCTTTGCTGAGCCTGTATCGGCAACCGGGAGACCCCTCACGCCCCTGCATGCCGGCCACGTAGGCCTACTTGCTTGCTCAGGCCTGTTGAACGGCATCTTTGGATCAGCGGACGACCGCCACATTGCCTGCTGGCAGGCCGTAAAGGTAGTGGACAAAACAGAGGAAGAAGAAGACGGCGTCATCACCGTCAGGGAAAAGGAGCAGTTCTCGAATGAACTAACGCTGGCGTTTGCTACGGGCCAAGTGACAATCCTGAAATGATTCCACCTCAGCGCCTTACGCTAACAAACCGAAGGTGAACCGACATTTGCCGCTGCGTTGGAGAATCTTATTCAGGGCCCGCACCGTGCGCAGACATGCTTTGCTCCACCTCTTCTCCTAATTCCAGAATGATGTCGCGGGCGGCGCGAATATCTTCCTTTCGACTGCGATGATTCAAGACGCAGAAGCGCAACACATGTCGTCCCTCGTGCCGCCTTGAGGAGAGCATGATTCGGCGACTGCCAATGATCCTGGCGGGATGTTGCTTGTCTGCCACCGCCTGCTCAGTTTGCCGTAGGGCTTTGTTCATCTCCTCAGGCGTCGCTTCGATGAGCACACCGCCGGGAAACATCTTCTGAGCCCATCGGCCTACTTCGTGACCCTGCTCGAAGACCGCCATGGATTGTTCATCGGGTTCTGCTGCCAATTCCGGCTGGTAAACCTCAAAATACAAACGCTTGAGGCACTGCCATCCGGCTATGAATCTTGATTTTGAAAGCCACATGGATCCTCCGACCTAACAGGAGCACAACCGCTGGAGATCCCCACCCGAAAGCGGAGAGCGCATGCCAAGAGCATACACCCAAGGCGTGTCAGGGGTGGTCATCGCAATGGCTGGAATTCTTCGTATGTTGTGGGACTTTAATTTCCTCGCCACAGCCGTTCGGTGTGGGTTACCTTTACAGAATGAAACCTCGTCTTATCTCTTTTCTCACGTGTTTATCGATTGCGTGTGCAGCAGCAGCTCCAGGTCAGGAAACTGCGGACGGCTCCAAGTGGACGATTTATATCACGAACGACACCTGCTTCGATTACACCTGGGCTCTAAACGAGGAAGAAAGTCGTCAGAGTTCAGCCGACCTCGTGCTTTCCCACCTCGAACAAATGACTAAAACTGATGACGAGAAGCCGGAAAACCGCGACCGCTTTAACATGCCTGTTACGCAACAGGCGCTTTGCTTTATCGAGCGCTATCCGGACCGGAAGGCGGAACTTCTCCGCCGCATCAGAGAGGGCCGGGTGTACGTCAGTCCATTCCTTAACAACACCCTTTGGGGATTCCAGAGTGTGGAAGGTGCGATCCGCGCTTTTTATCCGGCCCGCAGATTGGAAAGAGAGTGGGGGATCCCCTTGGACTTTGCCGAACATATCGAGCTGCCTTCTCTTCCTTGGGGTGTCGCTTCCATTCTCTCGGGCTGTGGAGTCCGGTGGCTTTTGGTTCCCTTCCTAAATTACGACTCAACCTTTTCCGGGCTGAGGAACCCGCCTCTGTTCAACTTTGAAGGGCCTGACGGAAGCCGGATTCGCGTGGTGATGGATACCTGGGCATCTCTGAAAGCGGGTTACCAGCAGGGAGGCGCAATACTGAAGCAGCCTAAGCAGATCCTGGATGAATGGCTGCCGCACTACGAACAGCTTGGTGAGGCTTATCCCTTAAGGGCGATATTGGCCAGCGGAACTCACAGCGACCTCTCCCTAACAAGCTCTTCCCAGACCAAGGGATTTGCCGATGATATTATCGAATACAATAGCCAACCTGGTGCTCACCCGGCCCTCGTCAATGCAACGCTTCCGCAGTTCTGCCGGGTCGTGGAAAAAGCCGCGGACACCCATCCCTTCATGCCAACCGTGCGCGGCTCTTTCGGCCACTCCTGGGAGCTTTGGCCTGTGACGCTGGCGAAGTATGTCGCCGGATTGCGCGTGACCGAGCAAAGATACTTAGCCGCTGAGACCCTGCTGGCACTTGCCGCGATGCGCCATCCTGAGGTCTTACCGGCCTCCCGCGCCGATCGCCTCCAGGCTGAGTGGGACTGGGCGATGCTGGGCGATCATGCCTGGAATGGCTCGAACGACGGCAACCGCATCGTCAATGCGGACCTGCGGCGGCAATGGAGTGGTGAATTTGGCCGGCTGGCTGAGAGTGTCTCCCGACAGGCTTGGACGGCTCTTGGATTTCACCCGAACGATCATGCGGTCACCCTGTTCAACAGCCTGAGTTTTCCACGAACTGACCTTGTTCGTCTTGAAGTCCCGGCCGGAATGAATGCCGTTCTCTTGGATGGTGCAGCGTTTCCATCACAATTGGTCGAAGAAGATGGAATCTTTGTGCTCTACTTCGTCTCACCCGAGCTGGCCGGGTTTAGCCTGAATACGCTTGAGCTGCGGTCAACCCCGGAAACAGAGGCGAAAACCAATAAGCTTCGGGCAACGGATACTGAACTGGAGAGTCCCTATTATCGAGTCAAAGTACACCGCGTGACGGGAGGCGTGGCGAGTCTTGTTTTCAAGCCTTCGGGGACGGAATTGGTGGTGGGCAGTGGGGGACGTACCCTCGGCCAAACGGTCTTCTTCGATGGAAGAGAGCACATACTCACCGCTGTGAGGTCGGAAGTGGTTGCGGTGGGACCTGTGCTGGCAAGAATCAAGATCGCGGGCAGTACGGAAGGAATCGAAATTACCACGTTCATCACGCTGTATGCCGACCTAGATCGCGTGGACTTTGATTACCGCATCAAGAAGCCGGTCACGACCCAGGAACAACGTTTGACCCAAGTGTTCCCCGTGATGCGCGCAGGTTCGATTGAGCGAATCGAGGACGCCGGGGCGGTCATCCGTTTCCATTCTCAGCCAGAGGGGGATCTGCTGCCGGGTGCAGATACACGGAGGTCAGCTCTCCAAGACTTCGTTGATGTCTCACTCCCTGCCGGTCCGGGTGTAACCATTGCTCCCCTCGAGGCCTTTGCACTGCGCAGTGACTTGGACCCGATCACTTTCGAAGCTCTGGGTAATGATCAGAACTATAAAGAGGTTACCAAAAACCAAGACGGGGCCACAGACTTCCGTTTCCGTTACTCGCTCAGGGCACACGCCGGAGCTTTCAGCGGGCCATGGTCATTCGAATGGAGCCGCAGCGTCCGTTCGCCGCTCCTGGCAGTCCTGGGGAAATTGCCGCAACCAGATTCCGGGAAACGCGTTGCTGTTGACCCATCGCATGTTGTCGCAACCTGCCTGAAGCCGGCAGACGACCCGTCCCTTGGAGGCACTATTTTGCGGGTTTGGGAAGTCGGCGGGAAGTCTGGGCCAGTGGCTCTTAGCGCTCGAGGTTTTCGGCGAGCAGTTCAGACCGACTTACTGGAACGAAACCTCAAAGATCTCCGCATGGAGAATAGGGAATTCAAACTCGATCTGCGTGGCTATGGGTTTGCCGCCGTCCGGCTGCTGGAATAAAAGCCGAGGCCGAGCTCAGGGTTGACCTGGAGTGGATGCGCATTCGCTACTAGCGGGATCTCAACATGAGGTAGGATCTCGCCTAATCGCTTGCGTAGTGTCGAAGACTGCGTTGACACCTAATACTGCCCGGTGATAGTTTCTTGGCTCCGAATGGCCTCATAGAGAGCTTGCAAAGCGTCGGCGTTGGGAGATACAGAGAGCGCCCGTTTGCATCCCTCCTCTATCACATTAAGCCCGACTTGCGGGGCAAACATATGCGGTCCACGAATACTATTTAGAAGCCGCTGGACCTCTGGGTCATTGGTTGGGTTTAGGTCTGGAAGAATTAGATCCCACTGAGCGTCTTTGGCACGAAGAGCCTGAACGCGGGAAAGCATTTCTCCTGCATTCAATTTGGACGGAGCCAGTCTCACAGGCACCGATGGTGGAGCGATACTTGGACGAACTTTCTGAAAGCGAGATTGCTTTGGCCATCTCCGACGCTTTGGGAATCGAACGATCAGAAATACCACAATCACAATCGCTACAAGAATCAGAATTATTGCTTCCACAGTTAATGCCTCATGTTCCGCCCGAAATCAAGGATTCTGGGAGAGTCCCGATTCACGGTCGGGCCTTTTCTATTCCTGCCCAATCTTACTCAGCAATTCCTTCAGTGTCCACACGTGATCGGTCAGCCTTGCTTCCATGGCGGGGGCCACTCGGATTGAACTGTGGAGGCGAACGGAGTTGTAATAGGCGAAGTACAGGGAGAGAGCTGCATAGTGGTTTTCCCACTTCTTCGAGAAGGCGTTTGTGAGGCGCGCGAATCGGCGAATCTGCATTCTCATGCTGAGGTTTTGACGCTATACATGAGAAGCGCAAATCTTGTTCGGGTCGGGGTGTCCGATGATTGGGAGTACCTCCGTTGAGATCACTTCCGAAGGGGAGTACCGGACCCTGTCGTCAAGTTCTCACAAAGAGAATTGGCGGAGATGGCCGGTTATCAAGACAGTGAGCCGATCGAGAGAGCAATCGACGAACTCGAGCGTATCGGGATCCTAGCTGTCCAGAAGCACGGAAACAAACGGACTACTTTCAGGGCGACACCCTTGGACCCTGCCTTCAAGAGGTGGCTGGAGACCGGAAAACTCGGCGACCTAG
>JGI12270J11330_10002846_pt1 | contig 12637 bp, 10 predicted proteins | sample PeaSoiMetSII2010_FD_11330 | JGI IMG/M metagenome (IMG submission 11330)
CCGGTCGCCGAGTTTTGGCAGATCTTTTTTTGCCATCTGCAAGAAATGCGGGGCGGCGCGATGAGCCTCGAGGGCGGCGGCGTCCTTATACTGTTCGTAGATAAAGAACCGGCGCGGATCGGCCTTGTGCTTATGCACCTGATACATGAGGCAGCCAGGTTCTTTACGCGATTCGGCCGAGAGTTTTTCAAAGATCGCGGCCACTTCGGACTCGCGTCCAATTTTTGCCATCCAAGTTACGGCCAACACCACCATCCGTCGCTCCGTTCTCCTACTGTGAAGTCCAGCCCCTAAAGGGGCATCTCATTGGGAAGACTTTCGGCATCGCTAAAGCGATACCCTGATACGAACCCGAGTTCTTAGCAGTTCTTCAGTCCTAGCGCGCTTATGAATTCGGGGACCAAAATCGTCTGCTCACGATCGGGGCCCGTGGAAATCATGCCCACCCGCGCTCCAGTTTCCTTTTCGATGAAGGNCAGGTATTCGCGGGCCGCCTTGGGCAATGCTTCGACCGTACGAATGGCATGCGTTGGGCTGGCCCAGCCCGGCATGTTACGGTAGATGCATTCGATTTTTTCATAGCCGCATGCCTGGGCCGGAACTTCGTCCGTTTCCTTGCCGTTTACTTTGTACCCCACGCAGACTGGAACCTCCGTGAGGTGGTCGAGCACATCCAACTTAGTCACCACCAACCAGGAGATGCCGTTAATCATGCCAGCGTAACGGAGTAGAGGCAAATCGAGCCAGCCGGTGCGGCGGGGCCGTCCGGTGACGGCGCCGAATTCGTTGCCGCGCTTGCGCAGGTCTTCTCCTTGCGCGCCGAGGAGTTCGCTTGGGAACGGGCCGCTGCCGACGCGGGTGCAATAGGCTTTGGTGATGCCGATGACTGTGTCAATCGATGTCGGCGGCACGCCAGTTCCGGTTGCGGCGCCCCCGGAAGTGGCGCTCGAAGACGTCACGAACGGATAAGTACCGTGATCGATGTCGAGCATGGTGCCCTGCGCGCCTTCGAAGACGATCGACTTGCCTTCGGCCAGAGCCCGGTTCAGCAGGAGCGCCGTGTCGCGAACAAAGGGAGCGATCTTCTCGGCTGCCTCGGCGTATTCGCGGAACATTTTGTCGGCATCGAGCGGATCGGAGTTGAAGAGCGCGTGCGCGATCGTGTTTTTCTCGCGACAGGTGTTCTCGATGTGCGTGCGCAGCAATGGGGTGTCGAGCAGGTCCGCGACGCGCAATCCACGGCGTCCCATTTTGTCTTCGTAAGTGGGGCCGATGCCGCGTGAAGTGGTGCCGATTTTCACGCGGCCGGGGGCGCTCTCCGACCCCAGTTCCATCATGCGATGGTAGGGAAGAATGACCTGCGCGCGGTTCGAGACGAAAAGGTTGCCGTCCACTTTCACGCCGGCAGCGCGCAGGGATGCGACTTCCTTCAGGAAAGCCAACGGATCCAGCACCACGCCATTGCCGACTACGCTGGTGCACTCGGGCCGCAGAATGCCGCCGGGCACGAGCTGCAGGATGAATTTTTTCCCGTTGATGATGACGGTGTGTCCGGCGTTATGGCCGCCGGCGTAGCGAGCCACGATCGAAAAAGTTTGGGTGAGTACGTCGACAATCTTGCCCTTGCCTTCGTCGCCCCACTGGGCTCCGACAATGACCGCGGTTCTGCCTCTGCTCAATGCGAACTCCACTTGGAAAATTGCGCGACCGTCAGGCCGCCCCCGGGTCGTACACACTGGTTGCCCCGCTGCTGAATGGACTGGAAAACCTGGAAGATCGGAGGAACTTGGTGTGTACGCTCCAGCATACCGAATCGGGCTGTGGAGGAGCAAACTTGAAATCAGGGGAAGGTCGCCGGGAAATTGGCCGGCTACGCTGATCTTGTATCCTGACAGCGTGCCCGAGCTCCCCGAGGTCGAAACCATTGCGCGAGGCCTCGACACGCGTGTCGCCGGGGACACCGTCGAACATGTCTGGATCGGTTCCCGGACGCAGCCGCTCAAGTCGGCGGCCGGCGTCATCGCTGCGACGCTTGAGGGCAAGCGGATCGTCCGCGTGCACCGTGCGGGCAAGCACATCGTGTTTGATCTGGAGGGAGAAGCACGGGCATCACAGACGGCATCACAGACGGCATCACAGACGAAAAAAGGCAAACGCGCAGTTCGCGGCGAGACGCGGCAAGCCGCATCTCTACGTCGGTCCGATCAACATCCGTCCGATGCTCAGACGGCGCAGTGGGTCGTCCATCTCGGCATGACCGGGCGCATGGTGGTTTGCGAACCTGCGGCGGAAATTGCCAAGCACACGCACCTGATCGCGAAGCTGGCTTCGGGGCGCGAACTGCGGTTTATCGATCCACGGATGTTTGGCAAGCTCAGCGTTCATCCTGGCGGCTTCGATCCAGGGGGAGTGGAACCGCTGGAGGTGAGCGAGGAGCGGTTCGTCGCGCTTTTTCGCGGGCGCAAGACTCCGATCAAGAGCGCGCTACTGAATCAGAAGTTGCTGCGCGGCGTGGGCAATATTTATGCCGACGAGTCGTTGTTTCGGGCTGGCATCCGTCCCCGCCGGCGGGCGGCGGCCATCACGCGGGAGCAGCTGGGCCGGCTGCACCGAGCGGTGCGGGAAGTGCTGCGCGAGGCGATCGAGCTGGGTGGATCTTCGATTTCCGATTATATGGACGCGGATGGTGAAGAAGGATTCTTCCAGCTCCAGCATCGAGTTTATGGCCGTGAGGGGGAGCCGTGCCTGGTGTGCAGGACCCCAATCCGGCGGGTTGTGCTGGCGGGCCGCAGCAGTCACTACTGTCCAAAGTGTCAAAAATAGCTCTAATAGAACGATTTAATATTGACGAATTGTTACGCCGCACTGTAAAAAGGTCAGGGCGAAATTGCCCCCTCGAAAGACTACCGAGTCATTCACCATGAATAAAATCTCAATTGGAGTGGACCTCGGCGGCACGAACCTGCGCATCGCAGCCGTGGACGAGCAAGGCGCGCTCGTCGAGAAGGTCACGCTTGGCACCAAGGTTTCTCTCGGACGCGATCACGTCATCGACGAAATGTGCGACGCCATCCAGCGCATGTCGGAGAAATACAGGAACTCCGCCCCAGTGCTGGGGATCGGCATCGGAGTGCCCGGCATCATCGACATGCAAACTGGCCTGTTGCGCGAATCGCCCAACCTGCCAGGCTGGGCCGACTATCCGGTTCGCGACGAAATTGAGCGGCGACTGAAGACCATCGTGATCCTCGAAAACGACGCCAATGTCGCGGCGCTCGGAGAAAAATGGCTGGGCGCGGCCAAGGATTTTTCCGACATGACAATGCTGACTCTCGGTACCGGCGTCGGCGGTGGACTGGTTCTGGGCGGCGCGATCTGGCGCGGCGCGAACGGCATGGCCGGGGAGTTCGGGCACGCGACCGTTGAACCAGAGGGGCATCTTTGCGGGTGCGGGAATCGAGGATGCCTCGAACAATACGCTTCGGCGACGGCGGTGGTCCGGATGGCACGGGAAGCGATCGCGAGCAACGGCGCGCCGGCACTGGCGCGCGCCGCCCACTCCGATCCGGAGTTCAGTGCGAAATCGATTTACAATCTCGCGATTCAAGGCGATGAAGATGCGCGCCGCATTTTCCGGTACGTGGGCCGTTGTTTGGGAATTGTGCTTTCGACGCTGGTGAATTCCTTGAACCTGCCGATTTACGTGATTGGCGGGGGAGTTTCGAGCGCGTGGGAAGCGTTTTCGCCCTCGATCTTCGAAGAGTTGCGGCGGCGCTCTATTGTATACGCCGCTACTGCCCCGCACGATCCTTCGGCCACCAACCAGGGTGCTTCCGCGCACGTGGAGGCTGGCCCTGGCCACAAGACCATCATCACCCGCGCACTGTTGGGGAGCGATGCCGGCTTGTACGGCGCGGCCCGGCTGCCGATGATTGCGTAAGCAAAGCGTTAGAACGCAAGCACCGTGCCGCGCGCAGTGGAGACGCGGCAAGCCGCGTCTCTACGGGGGCTAAGTGCGCTTGTGTTTCGGCGCGCGTGACTTCGTTGCTCGCGACGGCTTCAATGGGCGCGGTGCGTGCGTTGATTTCGCTGCCAGCGGCGGCGCGAGTGCGCCTGGCAGCTTGGCAACTTTCGGTTGCGATGCGGCCGTTTTCAGCTTGGCCACTTCCAGCAGAGTAAGGTTGCGCCAATCTCCCGGCGGCACGTCGAGCGCGAGGGGACCGTACTGCACGCGTCGAATTTTCTCCACGTGGTGCCCCACTTCTTCAAACATTTTTCGGACCTGGCGGTTGCGGCCTTCAATGATGGTCACTTCGAGCCACGGGTTATCGCCTTCGCGGATCAGGCGAATTTTTGCCGGAGCCGTGCGCACGCGGCGGCCGCCTTTTTCGGCGATCGAAACGCCGCGGCGAAGCTTGTCGAGTTTGGCCTCGTCGGGTTGGCCAGCGACTTTCACGACGTAAGTCTTCGCCACGTTGGAAGCCGCTTTCATCAGAGCGTTGGCCAGCGCGCCGTCGTTGGTCATCAGTAGAAGGCCTTCGCTGGCCCAGTCCAGCCGGCCCACGGGATACACGCGCCCTTTCACCTTTTGCACCAGGTCCATCACGGTGGGGCGCTTTTTCTCATCGCTGACCGTGGTCACATATCCCTTGGGCTTGTTCAGCACGATGTAGGTGTAACGTTCGGGCCCCTGCAGCAGTTTGCCATCCACGCGGATGTGGTCTTGATCGGGATCAGCTTTGGTGCCGAGTTGCGTGACCACCTGCCCATTGACCACGACGCGGCCGGAGACGATCAGGTCTTCGGATTTGCGGCGGGATGCAACTCCGGCAGCGGCGATAATTTTTTGCAGACGTTCGGCGGGCATGTGTGGCTACTCCGGTTTGGTGACGGCTGGCGTTTCGATTTCGTCTTCTTTGGTGGCGAGTTCGGGCCCGGCGGCCTCGGCAATTTCAGTACTTTCTGTTTCGGGAGCAGTTTCGGAAGAATCATCTTCTACAGTTGACGGCGAACTTGAACACGCTTCCGGAGGTGTGGCCTCACCCGGAAGCAGGTCGCTCTGGAACGACTCCGCCAGCAGTTTCTCGAATTCCTCCATGCTGGGCAGCTCGTTGATGTCCTTAAGCCCGAAGCGCAGCAGAAACTCCTTACTGGTTTTGTAGAGAATGGGGCGGCCGATTACGGCTTTTCTGCCCGCAGTCGTGATGAGCCTGCGGTCGAGCAGGGTGGCGATGACTCCGCCAGCATCGACGCCACGGATTTCGCTGATCTCGGGTACCGTGACCGGCTGCTTGTAGGCAATGACGGCAAGAGTTTCGAGCGCCGGAAGCGATAGCCGGAAAGGCGGTTTCAGGCTCTTGGCGAAGGCGCGCACCACGTCGTGTTGCTCGGGCTTGGTGGACATGCGGTATCCGCCGGCGACTTGGCGGATTTCGATTCCGTGGTTTGAGCCGGAGTAATCCGCGATGAGTTCTTCGAGCGTGGCGCGGATGCGCGACTTGATTTCCGCGGCATCGCTTCCCGGAGTTTCCGCGAGCAGCGACTCTTTCACGAGCGAAAAAATCTGGTCGAGCGAAATGGGTGTTTCCGCCGCGTAAATGATGGCTTCGAGTTGGGGTCTAAGGCTCATAAGGAAAGTGCCAGGTTTCAAGGTTTCAGAGTTCAACGTCGCGGCGAAATGGGTTTTCCTTGAAACCTTGAAACTCTGAAACCTTGAAACTCTGAAACCTTGAAACTTTTATTACTTCCAATCGTCGCGCACGGCGGCCTGCTCCGTCATCACTTCTTCGAAGTGGGAATGCTTGCGCACTAGCACTTCGCCGAAGACGTGGTCCTGCCGCACCTGGATCGCCTGCAACCGGACCAGTTCGAGCAACGCCAGAAACATGCAGACCAACGCCGACCGCGACGGCACATTGCCGAGCATCTGTTTCAGGCGAATGGGGCGATCTTCGAGCGAGAGCCGGCGGTGCAGGTACTGGATCATCTGGCCAACGGTTACGCTCTCTTCGTCCACTTCCAGAATTGGCCGGTTGCGCGCCCGGTCCAGTATCTGCTGGAAGGTCTTCACCAGGTCGATGACATCGGCGGCGAGTTCAGGCTCGGTGTCTTCGGCGTCCATGAACTTCCGGATCGCTGGATTGCTCAGCACCGCGTCTTCAATCTGCTGCTTCTGCAGGAGCATTTGTGCCGCGGATTTGAACTTTTCGTGCTCGAGCAGGCGGTTGACGAGTTCGTTGCGGGGATCTTCCAGCGCGTTGGCGGGAGCGAGCGGATCGCGGGGCAACAACATCTTCGACTTGATGTGAATCAGCACCGCAGCCATATAGATGAACTCGGAGGCGACGTTCACGTCGAGTTCGCGTATGCGCTCCACATACGTGAGGTACTGCGCGGTGATCCTGGCGATGGGAATGTCGTAGATGTTGATGTCCTGCTTGCGGATCAGGTCGAGCAGCAGGTCGAGCGGGCCTTCGTAGATTTCTCCGAGCGCGATGGCGAACGGGAAATCGCTGGCATCTTCCTGGGCTGACTTGCTTTGACCTGACTTGCTTTGACCTGACTTGCTCTGACCGGACCTGCTGTCAGCAGACGTGTTCTCGGCAGACACCGGCGGAGCCGCGCCGCGGCCGGAGGCCTCGACTGGAGCCTGTTCTGATATGGGTTGAGACAAATCGGTCACTTCGTAGAACCCTTCGCCGGTTCGTGGTCCAGACCCATGGAGCCGCGGACTTCGTTCATCGTGGCGCCTGCGACATCACGAGCGCGGGCCGAGCCAGCTTCCAGAATATCCCAGGCGAGGCGCGGATTGTCCTCGTATTTTTTTCGGCGCTCCTGCATGGGGTTGAGGATCTTTACCAGGGCATCGGCGACCCAGCTCTTGCACTCGATGCAGCCGATTCCGGCCGAGCGGCAGCCTTCGTATACCTTCGCGATCGTTTCTTGGTCGCTGAATATCTTGTGCAAGTCGCCCACGGGACACACGTCAGGATTGCCGCGATCGCTGCGCCGCACACGGGCAGGATCGGTGACCATCGTCTTGAGCTTCTGGCGCACCACCGGCTCGGGATCGGTCAGCAGTAGTGCGTTGCCATACGATTTCGACATCTTGCGGCCGTCGGTGCCCGGCAGCCTGGGTGCGGGCGTGAGCAGGGCCGCCGGTTCAGGGAAAACATATTCGCGCTTCCCGCCATAGAAACCGTTGAACCGCCGCGCGATTTCGCGGGTCAGTTCAACGTGCGCCACCTGATCTTCGCCGACCGGTACGACATCCGCCTTGTAGATCAAAATATCCGCCGACTGCAGGACGGGATAACCAAGAAACCCGTACGTGTCCAGGTCTTTCCCCTTGATGTTTTCCTTCTGCTCTTTGTACGTCGGGACGCGTTCCAGCCAGCCAAGAGGAGTGATCATCGAGAGCAGCAAGTGCAATTCCGCATGTGCCGGTACATGCGACTGAATGAACATCACGCACTTCGCGGGATCAAGCCCCGCCGCCAGCCAATCGAGCAGCACATCGAGTGTGTTTTCTTTCAGACGCGAAGTGTCCGCGTAGTCGGTTGTTAGCGCGTGCCAGTCGGCGATACAGAAAAAGCAGTCGTACTGCTCCTGCATGCGGACCCAGTTTCCGAGCGCGCCAACGTAGTTTCCCAGGTGCAGCTTGCCGGTCGAGCGCATGCCGCTCAGCACGCGTCTCTTGGAAGGAGTTGCCATTCAGAATTTCACCAGCATCCAGCGGTAGAAGTCAACAAACGGGCGGATCAAGCTCCAGAGCAGGCCTCCGCCCAGATACACCAGTGCCAGCAGCGCGAATATGCCGATGCGGTCGTACACCATTCGCGCCGAATCCGGCAGGAAATGCCGCAGCACGTGGCTGCCATCGAGCGGCGGGACTGGGATCAGGTTGAAGACCGCCAGAACGATGTTAATGATCATGAGTGCATACAGCAGCATAGCGACGGGCGTCAACGCGAAATCGGAAGGAGCGCCGTCGCCCCCCCCCGCCAATCCCGTGACAAGAGTGTGTCCGGAGGTTGATGAAAGTGAGATGCCGCCCAGCAGCAGAAGCGCCCCGGTGGAAACGATGAAGTTGCTGACTGGACCGGCCACTGAGGTGAGAATGTCGTCCATCACGGGATGGCGAAAATTTCGGGGGTCCACCGGTGTGGGCTTGGCCCAGCCGAGCAATGGGATGCCGCTGATGGCCGCGACGAGCGGCAGTATGATTGTGCCAAACAGATCGATGTGCCGAATCGGATTCAGCGATACGCGTCCTAGCATGCGAGCCGTGGGATCGCCGCAGCGTGACGCGGTCCAGGCGTGGGCGGACTCGTGCACGCTGATCGCAAACAGGAACGCGATCATCTGATACAGGATTCCAACGATTCTCGGCGTCATTGGTGAACCCTGATTCTAACAAAGCCCCGAGATTGCGGAGTCGGAAGTCGGATTGCGGAGGACTTGACTTGCATCGCACTGGAGCTACACGAGTCTGCGAGAGCTGGGTCGTCCCTCCGGGACTTGAATCATTTCTTCCACTTTTCCCAGCGCTGAAGCGCAGGGCTAAACTGGTTCGCCCCTCCGGGGCTGGATTCTTCTGCTTTGTTCCAATAAGTTACCCGCAGACGAGTTGTCACGCACCCTCTACAAGGGCTTCACGCTGGCATTGATCCAGCCAAGGATCGCCCACAACGAAACGTGTTCTTGGAAATTGCGTAGACTATTCGCGGCCAGGTGTTGTCGCGGAATTGGCCGTTTGCTTGGCTAACATCCGAAGCAGCTTGCGATTCCTAACCTTCGATTTGCGGAATGCACTCATAGTTTCGGGCCGAACCATGGTTTGCGTCCATTTGGTTTGCGTCGATGTCGACAATGGGATGGGACCTACTGCCCGGCGCGCACCGGCGAGGCGACCAGGTGGCCGGCGGCTCGTTTCTTGGTGTCGCCCTTGTCGTGCTGGTAGAGCAGCGAGAGGGCGCCTTCGGCGGACGTGGTCGCGCCGGCGAGTTCCGCCGCCAGACCCTGATAGGAGCGGCCGATATCGTGATGGCCCTGCTCGGCTACCGGGCTGCCCTTGTCAATCGCAGGTCCGATGACCTGGAAGTTGTTGGGCACCTTCCATAGCACCTTACAATTAGTGGCTTTCTCCACATCCTCGTCGGTGAAGCCGGGAATTTTTTTGTAACGGTTGAGCACGATCCGCAGGCGATCGCGGCCCGCTCCTTCCTGCAGGAACGCGTGAATCCGGCCAGCGCTCCAGAGCGAAACGACATCGGTCTGCGTGACCAGCAGCACGGCGTTGGAGAGGTCGCAGATCATTTGCATCGAGCTATCCATCCGGCCCGAGCCATCGAGTACGACGAAGTGATACTGGCCTACCAGCAGGTCGAAGAGGCGAGCCAGTTCCGACGCGGTCGGGACCGCGCTGTGCGGTTGCTGAGCTCCGGCCAGCAGATGAAGGCCATTGCGATACGGCGTCATCAGGCCATCGAGGAGCGAACCGTCCATGCGATGCAGGTTCTGCAAGGCATCGATCAGCGTGAATTGAGGCCGCAGATTCAGCTGCAGGGCAGCGTGGCCGATGGGAGCGAAATCCACCAGCACCACGCGCCCGTGAGTCTCCTGCAAAGCGACGGCGGTATTCACCGCGGTGGTGGTGGCGCCGGCACCGCCCTTGGCGTTCAGGAAAGTAAGGACTCGGGCCTTACTGGAACTGCGCTGCGCCCGGCTCAAGGTGGCCGAGAAGCGAGTGAAGGCTTCGATCAAGGCTTCGCGGCTAGCGGCATGATCCAGAAACTCACGCGCGCCGGCGCGCATGGCGGAAACAATGTTCGTGGGCTGGTTCATTTCGCCCACGGCAAAAATCGTGACTTCGGGAATGCTGGCGTGGATCAGTTCGATGGTGCGGATGGCGCGCTGCGGATTCTGGGGATCAATATCCACCAGGACAACTTCGGCGCGCTGATCTTGCAATTGACGCAAAACGGCATCACCCGGTCCGGGAGGGAAACCGACATGGCTCAATACCGTTCGGGCCAGATTGGTGCTCTCCACCCGGCTGTGCAGTACGACGGATTTTTCGCGGTCCTCGGTCAGGAGAGCGACGGCGATCCCGGGCATGACTCGATTCTCAGTGTTCATTGTCATGCTACAAACTTCCAGCGTCGGAGCCAAATGACCTTCGTAATCGAAGGGGACCTCAGAAGAAGCGGCACATCGCCAGCGGGTTTTCAATTAGGGCAAAAACCCCGTCAGACTGCTGGTTTACCTAATTGTAAGGCAAAGTCCAGCGCTTGAAAAGACACAGAATTTCTCAGCGCGGTAGCGGGCCGGAAGTTGTTCCGGCGGCACTTGCGGGCGAAACTCGCACGAATTGAGCGATTGGCTCGTTGGAGGGTAAGTACTGGTAGGAATCGAGTTGCACGGCAATCCCGCTTCGTTGACCGGCTTGGGAAGCCGAGGCGCGCAACACCCGCCCACTACATCGAACAGGCATGTTCTCCGCCAAAGTGATTTCCGAGGGCATGGTAAAAGTCAATTCCACAACTGCCCCTTGCAGGAGCGCCGTCTCGGCGTAAAAGAAAATTCCACGACCACTCAAGTCCTGAGTAAATCCGGGCACAGTCCGTCCATCGAAGTGAACCGCCAACGGCAGGTGCAATTCGAAACGCTGCGCGCCCCGGCGTTCAAGACGATTAGGATCTGTGCTCATTGTTTATCCTTCGCGGATTCGGCTCTCTCGGATCGGTGGACCTTAACTCTATAACTCTATCGCGGATCGAACCGGCGGGGAAGTTCTAAGTCGGTGGCCGAGCTGTGGAAATCTGCGTGTAAAGTAAACAGCCATCGTTTCGGCAGCGGACTTGGGGAGCCGTCGAGTTCCTCTCGGCATCTTCCTGCCGGTTGCCGTCATCCCCAAGATGTGAAAAAGTTCTAGAAGAGTGACTGAGGAACAAAATTCCGCCGCGGTTGAAGAAGCGGCTGCGAAAACGGCGCGCCTGCCGAAGTGGGCGACAACCCTGCGCGCCTTGCGCCACCGCAATTTTCAGCTCTTCTTCAGCGGACAACTGATTTCTCTCATCGGCACGTGGATGCAGACCGTAGCCCAGGCGTGGCTCGTCTACCGGATGACGAAATCTGCCCTGTTGCTCGGTTCTGTCGGTTTTGCCAGCCAGATTCCTGTCTTCCTCATCGCGCCTTTCGGGGGGATTACCGCCGACCGCACCAATCGCCAGCGACTGGTGATCGCCACCCAGACCTCTGCCATGATCCTCGCGGGGATTCTGGCTTGGCTCACGCTGAGCGGGCGCGTCCAGGTGTGGCACATCTTTGTGCTGGCGGCCATGCTCGGGGTGGTGAACGCGTTCGATATTCCCGGCCGGCAGGCCTTCCTCGTCGACATGGTCGGCAAGGAGGATCTGATGAACGCCATCGCGCTGAATTCCTCGATGTTCAATGGCGCGCGCGTCATCGGCCCGGCCATCGCCGGAATTTTGGTGGCGAGAATCGGCGAAGGCTGGTGCTTTGCCGCCAATTCAATTAGCTACATCGCCGTGATCGTCGGCCTGTCGCTGATGCACGTGCACAGCGCTCCGCGCGCCAGCAAGCATTCGCCGATCGAAGACATCATCGAAGGTTTTCGCTGGGTCAATCAGACGCGGGTCATTCGCGCGCTGCTGTTACTGATTGGCTTGGTGAGCCTGGTCGGCATGCCCTACACCGTGCTGATGCCGGTATTCGCCGACAGAATCCTGCACGGGGGCGCGCGTGGCCTCGGCATCCTGATGGGCGCCACGGGCGTAGGCGCGCTATTCGGCGCCTTGACGCTCGCCGCTAAGACTGGAATAAAAGGGCTCGGGCGTTGGGTGGCAATCGCGTGCGCGAGCTTGGGGATCAGCCTGTTTCTCTTTTCGTTCTCAACTTCATTCTGGTTGTCAGCCGCGCTCCTGTTGCCCGCCGGTTACTCGATGATGTTGCAGATGGCCTGCTCGAATACGCTGATCCAGACCATGGTCCCCGACCAACTGCGCGGCCGCGTCATGTCCGTTTATTCGATGATGTTCATGGGGATGGCTCCCTTCGGAGCTTTCTTTGGCGGAGCGTTGGCGCACCGCATCGGCGCGCCCATCACGGTCGCCGTTGGAGGAGTGGCCTGCGTCCTCGGTGCGATCTGGTTCGGGCGCGCCCTGCCCGAACTGCGCATCGAAGCTCGGCGCCTCATCATCGCCCAGGGCTTGGCCGCAGGCGAACCCGCGCAGGAACTGAACGCGCAGCCGGTGGAAGAGTAGGCGGGACAGTTTCGCGGCCATGTGTTACTTGAGCCGCTGCCCCGTCTCCTTGTCAAAGACGGCGTTGCGCAGGAATTGTTCCGACGACCAGGACGGCGCGTCTCCTCCGAGATACTGATGGAACCACTCGAGGTGCGCGGTGTAGTACAGGGCCATTTCATACCAACTGGGCCAGTGGCCGGCGTTGGAATAGACGATCAGTTTCGAGGGGACTTTCATCTCTTGCAGTGACGTGAACATCTGCAGCGACTGCGTGTAGGGGACGCGATAATCGCGCTCGCCGGAGATAACCAGGCAGGGCGTCTTGAAGTTTTTCACAAAATAGGAGGGCGAAAACTTCTCGTACTGAT
>JGI12270J11330_10002852_pt1 | contig 12626 bp, 9 predicted proteins | sample PeaSoiMetSII2010_FD_11330 | JGI IMG/M metagenome (IMG submission 11330)
GGCGCCCGCCTGGCCGGCGATGGCGACGTCGCCAACGAGGCCGAGCCGGCTCGTTTCCATCAGCACTTCCAGGCTGTCTCTGGCGAAGCGCAGCGGCGAGACGACTGGGCAGCATCCGCCGATGGAGCAGAAGGGCCGCTTGATGAAGCGCCCCTCGCCGCCCAGGATCGCATCGTAGAGCGCCACCACGGCTTTCAAGTTCTGGGCGCTGCTGATGGACATGCCGCTGGTCTTGCGAGTTCCGGCGGCCAGCGCATAGGCGATGCTGATGTCGCGGGCGAGCGGGTCCTCGATGTCGGTCGCCACGCAGGGCTGGCCGAACTGGTGGATGTTGTCGAGCGTGTCGCAAAGCCGCGCGCAGTCGTAGATATCGAGCAGCCTGGACGGCCGGTAGCTGCGGGTCGACGGTTCGAAGATGGCGATCGCCTCGCCGCTGGTGGCGAAATAAACCCGGCGCCCGCCGACGCGCACGTCGCTCTCGCCGTCCCGGCTGTACATATTGAACTGGCGCGGCGCGCGAGCCAGCACATCCTCGATCAGGGCGGGCGGGAAACAGAGGCGTCCCTCGGCGCTCAAGCTCGCTCCGCGGCCGATGGCCAATTGAATCAATTCGGGCGTGGCATCGGCCATGCCGATGGTGGAGAGAACCTCCAGCACCGCGTCGTGGATGCGGGCGATGTCGGCCTCGCTGAGGGGCCGGTAGATGCCGCCTTCGAGACCCGGATGGACGGCAGTCGACTTGGCGGATTTGCGGAATTCCTGCCGCGCGATCCGGCCGCCGCCGCGCTTCGACCCAATGAGCCTTTCGGTCATAGCCGTTCCTCCCGCGAGCCAGCCCAAATAACCTACATCTTGATTGAACGTTCAGTCAATATCTGGCGCGGTACACCGCCTTTGGAGGCCCGACGCCCTGTCGGCCCATGCCCCGTGCCCAAGGTCTGTCTGGGGATGACTAGGCGCTGCCGGCGCCGGGAGCATGACCAAGCCCCCGACAAATGCATAGCTGGGGGCCGTTTTGCGCAGTCCGCTATTGATTGCGAGCTATTCCCATGCAAACGTAAACGCGGATTTGGGAAGCGAGCGCTCCTGCGGGGATGCGAGGGCGAATCCTGGCGGGGGACAAAGCCAACTCGATCAACGAGTTACTTTGCAACAGGAGGAATCACATGTGGGACTTGGAGAAAATGAAGACGCTTGCCGGTGTGGGCAAGGTTAACCGACGGGAATTCATTCAGTTTGCCCTGGCGACTGGCGTGACCGTCGCCGCTGCGGAGACGATGTTCGTCGATGCCGTCCGCGCGGCACCGAAGCATGGCGGCTCGGCCCGGTTTGGCCTCGCCCATGGCGCCACGACCGATACGCTGGATCCCGCCGGCTATCCCGACACCGGCACGCAAGTGCCGTTCTGGGGTTCGATGTCGAACGGCCTGACCGAGGTCGATTGGCGGGGCAATATCACGCCCGACCTTGTCGAGAGCATGGAGCCGGCCAACGGTGCGGCGACCTGGGTATACAAGCTTCGCAAGGGCGTGACCTTCCATGATGGAAAGAACCTGACGCCGGACGACGTCATCGCGTCCTACCACCATCACATGGGTCCGGATTCCAAGTCGGCGGTGAAGTCGGTGCTGGCCGCGATCACCGACATCAAGGCGGACGGCCCCGATACCGTCATCTTCACGCTGAACGGCGGCAATGCCGACTTCCCCTACATCACCAGCGACTACCACATTCCGATCATGGAGGCGAAGGCGGACGGCACGGCCGATTGGCAGAACACGGCGCGCACCGGTCCCTTCATCTATGAATCCTGGCAGCCGGGCGTACAGGCGAAGCTGAAGCGCAATCCGAACTACCACAAGCCGGGCAAGCCCTACTTCGACGACGTCACGTTCCTCACCATCGCCGACGTCGGCGCCCGGACCAACGCGCTCACCACCGGCGAGGTCGACTGGATCAGCCGTTGCGACCTCAAGACCTTGAACCTGTTGAAGCGCCAGCCGGGGATCCTGATCGACGAGTACACCGGCTACGGCCACTATGTGTTCCCGATGATGTGCGATCGGCCGCCCTTCAACGACAACAACGTGCGGCTCGCGCTCAAATGGGCGATGGACCGAGACGAGATCAACAAGAAGGTCTTCCTGGGTCACGCCAAGGTCGGCAACGACAACCCGATCGCGCCTTCGGTCAAGTTCGCTTACGACCCGAAGCCCAAGTACCACTATGACCCGGAGAAGTCGAAGTTCTACCTGAAGAAGGCCGGTCTCTCCTCCCTCAAGGTGGATCTCTCGGCGGCCGAAGCGGGCTTCAACGGCGCGGTCGATGCGGCTGTCCTCTACCAGCAGTCCGCCAAGGCGGCCGGCATCGACATCAACGTGATCCGCGAGCCCGACGACGGCTATTGGGACAACGTCTGGCTCAAGAAGTCCTGGTGCGCCGGCTACTGGAGCGGCCGGCCGACGGTCGATTGGATGCTGACCGTCGTCTATGCCAAGGGCGCGGCATGGAACGAAACCCACTACGACAATCCGCAGTTCAACGATCTTCTGGTCAAGGCCCGCAGCGAGACCGACGACAATAAGCGGGCGGTCATGTATCAGGAGATGCAGCAGATGATCCACGACGACGGCGGCGCCATCGTGCTGGTCTTCAACAACTACGTGGAAGCCCAGTCGAAGAAGCTCGCCCATGGCCATATCGCGGCCAACTGGGAGTGCGATGGGCTGAAGATCGCCGAGCGCTGGTGGTTCGCCTGATCGACGCTTAGGGGTCGCGGGGCCGGCTTTTCGAACCGGCCCCGCTCCCTCGGCGGACCGACATACCGGCCCGGGTCAATCGCCGGAAGTCGCAAGGGGGAGCTGTAACGCGTGAACGCTGTCATCAAGACGGTCATGCAGCGCTTGGGCCTCGGGCTGATCACGCTGTTCGCCGTCTCGATCATCATCTTCTCGGCGGTGGCCATGCTGCCCGGCGACTTCGCCCAGGCCATTCTGGGGCAAGCGGCGACGCCTGAGACGGTGGCGGCCTTCGACAAGCAGATCGGCCTCGATCGCCCACCGGTCGAGCGCTATCTCCACTGGATCGGCGGCGTGCTCCAGGGCGATTTCGGCGATTCCTTCTCCAGCGAGGGCAGCCTTGGAGGAGGGCACGCCAGGACGGTCATCTCGCTGATTGCGCCCCGCCTGGGGAACACCCTGTTCCTGGCTGGCTTTGCCGCGATCATCGCCGTGCCCCTGTCGCTTGGGCTCGGCATGCTGGCGGCCCTCTATCGCAACAGCATTTTCGACCGCTTGATCAACATCGTCACTCTCACCTCGATCTCGGTGCCGGAATTCTTCGTCGCCTACATCCTAATGTTGTTCCTGGCCGTGCGCTGGGAGGTCTTCTATTCGTTGGCGACCGTGGGACCCGATACGCCGCTCCTGGAACGCGTTTCGCGTTGCGCCCTGCCGGCCATGACCCTCATCCTGGTTATCGTCGCCCACATGATGCGCATGACCCGCGCATCCATCATCAACCTGCTTGCCAGCCCGTACATTGAAACGGCGCGGCTCAAAGGCGTGTCACCAAGCCGGATCATTCTCCGCCACGCGCTACCCAATGCCTGGGCGCCGATCGCGACCGTCATCGCCGTCAATCTCGCCTATCTGGTCGTGGGCGTGGTCGTCGTCGAGGTGGTCTTCGTTTATCCCGGTATCGGCCAGCTTATGGTGAATTCGGTTTCGGCCCGTGACGTTCCGGTCGTCCAGGCCTGCGCCATGATCTTCGCGGTCACCTATATTCTGCTCAATCTGCTGGCGGACATCGTGGCGATCGTCACGAACCCCAGGTTGTTGCATCGCCGATGAGCGCGGAACCGGAACAGGCGGGAGGCACGATGCCGACGGTGGACGCGCTGGCCCCGGCAACGACCGCAGACGCGGTAGCCCTGCCGCGGCGGCGGACCGCCTTACAGTCCGCGTGGCGCCTGCTGAAAACCGCGCCGCCGACGGCCTGGTTCGGGATGCTGGTGCTCGGCGCCTATTTCATCGTTTCCATCTTTGCACCGCTCATCGCGCCCTATGGCGAGGCGGACATCGTCGGCGATCAATTCGCGCCCTGGAGCAGCCAGTTCGTCTTCGGCACCGATCAGCTGGGCCGGGACATGCTCTCGCGCCTGATTTTCGGGGCGCGCAATACCATCGGGATCGCGGTCTTGACAACGGCCGTATCCTTCTCGATCGGCGGCACGCTCGGCATGCTGGCCGCCGTGCTCGGCGGCTGGGTGGATCAGGTTCTGGCCCGCTTGGTGGACGTACTGATGGCGATCCCGCAGCTCATCTTCGCCCTGGTCCTGCTGGTCATTTTCGGACCGTCGATCACCAACCTCATCCTCATCATCGCCGTGCTCGACAGTACCCGCGTGTTCCGCCTGACCAGGGCCGTGGCCATGAACGTCGTGGTCCAGGATTTTGTCGAGGCAGCCCGTCTGCAGGGCGAAAAGATCGCTTGGATCATGGGGCGCGAGATCCTGCCCAACATCCTGCCCCCGCTGGTGGCGGAATTCGGCCTGCGCTTCTGCTTCGTGTTCCTCACCATCGCCGCCCTCTCCTTCCTGGGGCTCGGTATTCAACCGCCGACCGCCGACTGGGGCTCCATGGTCCGGGAGAATTCGACCCTCATCAACTACGGCGATATCACGCCGCTCCTGCCGGCCGGCGCCATCGCTCTCCTTACCGTCGCGGTCAATTTCGTTGTCGACTGGTTCCTCCACAAGACCAGCGGGCTCAAGGAATGATGCAGCAGCTGGCACCGCGGGCACGATGCATGCACCGGCCGGCCAAGCCGGAGCCGGCATAAATGGCCGCTGCAAACGCCATGACAGAAGGTCAATCGCGAGGCGACAGGGGCACGGTGGGCGATCTGCTCCTTGAGATCAAAGGTCTTCGCATCGAGGGCCAGAGCGAGGACGTCTGGCACGAGATCGTGAAGGGGGTCGATCTCACCCTGCATCGCGGCGAGGTCCTGGGGCTGATCGGCGAATCCGGCGCCGGGAAATCCACCATCGGCCTCGCGGCCATGGGTTACGCCAGGCCCGGCTGCCGGATCTCGGCCGGGTCGATCGTGTTCGACGGCGTCGACATGGCCAAGCTGAGCGAGGCCGAGAAGCGCAAGATCTGGGGCCGGCGCGTGGCCTATGTCGCCCAGTCGGCTGCGGCGTCCTTCAATCCGGCCCACAAGCTCATCGATCAATATGTCGAGGCGCCGTCCTGGCATCACGTGCTGAGCGCGCAGGACGCCAAGCGCCAGGCCGTGGACCTGTTCCGGCGCCTGCAGCTTCCCGATCCGGAAAGCATCGGCGATCGCTATCCGCACCAGGTGTCGGGCGGCCAGCTTCAACGCGCCATGACCGCCATGGCCATGGCCTGCCGACCCGACCTCCTCATCTTCGACGAGCCGACCACGGCCCTCGACGTGACGACCCAGATCGAGGTGCTGGCGGCGATCAAGGACGTCGTGCGGCAATCCCACACGGCGGCCATCTACATCTCCCACGACCTCGCCGTCGTGGCCCAGATGGCCGACCGGATCATGGTTCTGCGCTATGGCAACCTGGTCGAGGAGGCGCCGACCCGCCAGATGCTGTCCAACCCACAGCAGGCCTACACCAAGTCCCTATGGGCCGTGCGGTCGCTGCGCAAGCAGGAAGAAGCCTCCGAGAATGTCCAGCTTCGCGTCGATCACGTCGATGCCGCCTATGGCGGCGCCATCAAGGTGCTTCACGACGTCGAGCTCACCGTGCCCCGCGGCCGGACGGTGGCCGTGGTCGGCGAGTCGGGCTCGGGCAAGTCGACGCTCGCCCGGGTCATCACCGGTCTCTTGCCGCCGACCAAGGGCGCGGTGATGTTCAACGGCACGGCGCTGCCGCCGTCGATCAGGAATCGTTCGAAGGAGCTGCTGCGCCGCGTCCAGATGATCTACCAGATGCCGGACACGGCCCTCAATCCGCGCCGGCGGGTGCGAGACATTCTCGGCCGCCCGCTCGAGCATCAGATGGGCCTTCGCGGCGCTCAGCGCGATCAGCGGATCGTCGAGCTCTTGAAGATGATCGAGCTGGACGAACGCTTCCTCGACCGCCTGCCCAGCGAACTCTCCGGCGGCCAAAAACAGCGCATCTGCATCGCCCGCGCCCTTGCCGTCAATCCGGAGCTGATCATCTGCGACGAGGTGACTTCGGCGCTGGATCAGATCGTGGCTGAAGAGATCCTGAAGCTGCTGATGCGGCTGCAGAAGGAACTGAAAGTCTCATACCTGTACATCACCCATGATCTGGCCACCGTGAAGGCGATCGCCGACCAGGTCGTCGTCATGTTCCAGGGGCGCGTCGTGCAAAGCGGCCTGCGCTCCCAGGTCCTGGCGCCGCCCCACCATCCCTATACCGCGAAGCTCCTCTCCTCGGTGCCCGAGATGGACCCCGATTGGCTCGACGGCCTTCTGGCGAGGCGCCGGCAGCCAGCCTGACGTCGCTTGCAGGGAACCGGCTCCAAATCCATGAAACCTCGTGGGTCCCCTCGGGGTCAGGCGGATTGCCGCGATTCACCGGGCCATCGCCAGCAAGCCGTATGCCAGTCACGCCCTTGCGCGACAACAGCCGCTACATAGTCGCGGGCTGGAGCGAGGTCCTGAAGAGACCATTGAGTGATCTCGGACGAACCCAGTTGCAGGGCCTGCGGCAAGCCCGGTTCCCCCGGCGCCAGCGGCAGGTCAATCTGGTTCAAAGGTCGGGACAACCCTTCGCCCCGCGCCTTGATGTACGCCTCCTTGCGGGTCCAGCAGCGAAAGAAGGCCTCAAGCCTTGCTTCAGCGGGGAGCGAGCGCAGCAAGGCAGCTTCCGACGCCGAAAAGAACCGCTCGGCAATCTCTGCGATCGCCAGATCGGGGCGAATCCACTCGATGTCGATGCCTACTTCGCGACCGCGCGCGATCGCGTAGAGGGCGATTCCATGGGAGTGGGAGATGTTGAAGCGAATCGCGTGCCCGTCGGAAATTTCGGCAAGCGCCGGCTTTCCCTGCGGACCGTAGCGAAAAGAGAGATTTTCGGGTTCTCGGTCCAAGTACCGGCCGAGGATCGTCCGGAGCAGGCCGCGCGCGACAATGAAATGCTCGCGATCCTTGTCGAAATAGAACTTTGCCGCTCGCGCCCTTTCGTCCGCAGAAAGTTTGCGCAGCAAGGGCTCGAGCTGCATCGGGGTCCGGTCCAGCTCCGCTCGCCAGACATGAACCTCATCGAGACTGAGTTCGAGAGTTCCCGGTGGATACCGCCACGCGGGCGCAGCAAAGGCGGCGGCTTTCATATGGCGGACCCCGGCCATCCGAACGGCCCAAGACATGGGCGACAATTCGTACCGGACGGATAGGTAACATTTTCACCAGGAAACTGCATGGTGAGGGTGGTCGCAGGGAACGCAACCTGCGTCTCTGGTGGGCTCAGGCCGCATGGCCGATCCGGCGTCTGCGCCCCGCCAGCGACGAACCAGGCCCGAGGGGATCGCGACATATAGCGGCTACAAATCCCTGCGCCGGTTTTGGCGCAACCTGATGTATGTTCAGACCAACAGATCATCCAGCAGGCGCGCAGTAGAACATGGCTAAGACGTTCCATCGCCCAATTGGCTGGGCGCCTCTCGAAATATTGCGTCGCCTGTTCCTGGAGCGCCCCCTCATCACCCTGTCCGTGCCGGTCTTTCTCGGTCTCGCGAGTCAACCGCTCGTCAGGTGCTGTTCCGAATTCATGAACGTCTATGTCGGGAGCGCCGGCGTCTTGCTGGATGGCGGCGACATCTATGGCGCAGGGCACGGCTATGCCTATCCCCCGCTGGCGGCGCTGCTTGCGGTCCCATTTGTTCCGATGCCGGAATTCCTGGCGCGGCTGGTGTGGTATTTCATCAATGTCGGCGCCATCGTCGCGCTCATTCGCTGCGCCTGGGGCATGGCCGGCGGAGCGCCGCTCGGCCCGATCGAAGCCACCGATCGGCGAGAGTGGCTGGCGTTCGGGCTCGGTCTGGTTTGGATCGTGCCTTACCTGTTGAACGCTCTCAGCCATGAGCAGACCGATATCGTAATCGCGGCCCTGCTCACCTCGGGCTGCTACATGACGTTGCGCGGCCGGCCGATGGTGGGCGCGGTGTTGATCGGGTTATCCGCAACCTTCAAAGGGCCTACGCTTCTGTTCCTGGGCTATCTGGTCTTCAGACGCCGCTGGCGGGCGGCAGCGCTGGCTCTCGCGGTGGCAATCGGGGCCAACCTGGTCCCCGACCTGGTCGACCATCAAAGCGGCGGAACCCTGCTTGGCGAGTGGGTGACGAAATTCGCCCTGCCGGCCGAGAAGCTCACCGCCTCGCTCGGCAACTGGAATGACGCACATTTCAACATGGCCAACCAGTCCCTGGCCGGCAGTTTGCAGCGCGTGACCAACAGCACCGTCGGCTGGAACTCCGGCAAGCTGGACATCGAAGCGCGAACCGTGCCGGTCGGCCCGGGTATCATGAAAGCCACGGCGTACACGATGTTGCTGCTGATGGCGGCCATTTCAGCCTGGGCAGCGTTGCGGGGCGAGGGGAGGATGGCGCGGGAGACTGCGCTGCCATCCATGCCGAGCCCTACTGCAATCGAATTCGGGGCAATGATGGTATTGGTGCTGATGATGTCGCCGATGAGCGCCTTGGCGCATTATGGCCTTTTGGCGGCCCCGATCCTGTGCATGGCGCGACTGGCAGCGGTCGGCCGCTATCGCCTGGCGTGGATGGTGATTTCAGTCGGAATTGTCATTGCCTTGGCCATGAACAAGGATCTCGTCGGCAGGACCGCCTACGATCTCGCCTTGTGGGGCGGGGTCACGACGTTAAGCGCCATAGGCTTGTGGTTTGGCAGCATCGTCTTCTTGGCAAAGGGCGCGTTGCGGGGCGATGCGCATGAACCGCAGGCTGCTATCGCCAGGCAGACTTAGCCATTTGGCTGGCCGCAAGTCGGCGGCAAGCCCGTTGCCGCCATGACTTCGGTGCCTCCAGGCGCAAGGCTAGCCCGATGAGTCATCGCGCACGCCGCGCGGCCCCGCTTTGTCGCCCGTGGCACTGGCGGAGCCGGCCACGGCGTGGAGGGCATGGCGCCAGCAACTCGCGAAGTAGCGCAGGTAGCTGACCACCGTGGGCAGAATGAACATCTTCGACCGGCCGAATTGCCGGTACTTGAAAGTGATGGGACACTCCGTCGCACGGTACCCGCGGGCCGTGGCAAGGGTCAGAAGCTCGGGCAGAAAGGCATACCCATTGTTGCTGAAATGGAGGTCGCGGATGACGTCGGCCCTGTACAACCGATATCCGGAGGTGCTGTCCCGGATTCCGGATCGGAAAAGGCGCTGAATCATCAAGTTCATGCCGCCGCTCAGTGCCCGTTTCCAATGGGGAACACCAAGACTGGTGCCGCCTCGTGCAAGGCGGGAACCGATGGCGATATCGGCGCCATCGGTTTCCAGGGCCGCGACAAGTCGGGGGATGTCCTCTGGCGCGTGGTTGAGGTCGGCATCCATGGTCACGACCAGATCGACGTCCGACGGGATAGCTTCGAAGCCCATTCGGAAGGCCGCGCCGAGACCCGCGGCCTTGCTTGGCCTTAGAATGACGATCTCTCGAGCATCCAGGGCCAGCTGGCGCAAGGCTTGCTCGGTTCCGTCATCGCCCTCAACGACAAAAATCAGCACGAAATGGACCGCAGGCATCGCGCGCAGCGTCTGCAGCAGGCGCTCGCAGAGCGGGCCGATGTTTTCGCCCTCGTTGTATGCCGCAATGACCGTCGCAAGCTTCATGGCATGTTACCTGTTCCGCAGCCAGAATATTGGGTTCAGACATGCGAAACCATGGAGAACCGCGGGCGAATGGGTGAGACAAATGTCCTTTAGGCGCGGAACACTGCCGGCAATCTTATCAAGAGAAAGAGTGGAGGGACATTTGCTGAGGCTGTTTCTCTCTCTACCCTGGAGGGGTCGCCTGACGTCCTCGATCAGCTGCCCTGCCGGCGCCCTCCTTGATCCAGCGTAGCGCGACCAGTGAGATCAGGCGCAAAGATTCTTCGGCGCCGTCGGCTATGCCTTTTTCGAAATCTCCCTCGACCCGGCCCATCTGGTTGGTCACGTGTGCGAAGCAGAGCACGGGCTTGCCTCGCGTAGCCGCATAGGCGTAGAGCGCTGCCGCCTCCATCTCGACCGCGAGAACCCCGGCCCGCCTGGCCGCTTCGACCGCGCTGGATGTCTCGCGGAATGGCGCGTCGGTTGTCCAGGTCGCGCCTGACCGTACGGCGATGCCGCTCCCGGCGAGGGCATGCTCCGCCAAACGAATCAATCCGTCGTCGGCCATGCTGTATTCGGTCGGCGGGAGGTAGTGATAGCTCGTACCTTCGTCGCGCAGCGCTCGCGTGATGATGACGAAGTACGGAGGCGTTTGGACCGGGAGAATCTGCCCGGCGGACGTCACGCTCAGAAGGAGCTTGCAGCCCGAGCTGAACAGCTCCTCGGCCACCAGCACGGCAAAGGGGGCGCCGACGGCGCAACCGATGATGCCGAAGCGGATCCCATCCATTTCGAAGACATGGAGCTCGGTGTGGTAGCAGGGCCAGGCCTGGTGAAGGCGAGCTGTGCCCGCGGCTCGCAGATGACGGACCATGTCGCCATCGGGATCGAGAATACACAGCTCCGGAACCGCTTCGAGGGCGACGCCTTTCTGCCGGCGCGCTTCCCTGAGCAGGGCCTCCGGCGTGAATACAGAGGCTTTCCCTGGATTCTTGTTACACAGGATCGGGGCGGCCTGATTTCTGCCTCTCGTCGACGTCTTCATCGTTCTGCCCTTCCGCATTCCGTGTCAGACGATGACTATGGCCGCCGCAGGACTCGCAAGCCATGCCCTACGCGCGTAACATTTTGCCGCGTTCAAACGAAACTCCGGGGTCGCGAGCAACATGGAATAGACCGCAGCATGCGGTCCAGCGGGGAACCCATGAACCACGAGACAGCGGTTTCGAGCGCCAAAGAGATAGCCGATCATGTCCTGGCTCCAGCGGCGAGGCGTAACGACAAGGAGGCTAGATTTTCGACCGAAGCGGTGGAGGCGCTCGGGCGCGCCGGCCTGATGGGCTTGATCTTGCCAGCCGAGGCTGGCGGTGCGGGCCTGGGGCCGCGCTGTTTCGCGGCTGTGACTGCCGCTCTGGCCGAGGCCGATGCATCGGTTGCCATGGTCTATCTGATGCACAGCTGCGCCGCCGCGACCCTCGCCAAGGCGCGACCGGCGGCCTCGGTTGGCGAAATATTGAGGGAAATAGTCGCTGGCAGGCACCTTTCTACGCTTGCATTCAGCGAGGCGGGCTCGCGGAGCCATTTCTGGGCTCCGGTTTCCCGCGCACGGCGCAATGCCGCTGGCGTGCGCTTGCAAGCCAAGAAATCCTTCGTGACAAGCGCCGGCCACGCCCAAAGCTATCTCGTTTCGAGCTTGGCGCCGGATGGCAAGGGGCCCACAGAATCAACGATCTACCTTGTTCGTGCCGATGCGCCCGGGCTCTGCGTGGCCGGTCCCTGGGACGGCCTCGGTCTCCGGGCCAATGCCTCGGCGCCGATGACGCTTGAGGATTGCACGGTGCCGGCGTCCCTGCAGCTTACGGAGGATGGCGCCGGATTCCAGGCGATGCTGGAAACGGTTCTCCCTCTGTTCAACCTCGGCAGCGCCGCGGTGGCACTCGGTCTCTGTCGTGCCGCCGTGGTGGCGACGGCGACGCATCTCAAGAGCGCGCGGTTCGAGCACCTGGGCCAGACCCTGGGCGAGGCTCTGCCCACCCTTCGCGCCTTGCTGGCGGCAATGCAGATCGACACGGACGGCCTCGCGGCCCGCATCGATGACCTCGTCGATCACCTGGAGCGACCGCGAGAAGCGACCATGCTGCGCGTGCTCGAGTGCAAGGCCGCGGCGGGGGAGATCGCAATCTCCGTAACCTCCCAGGCGATGCGTGCCTGCGGCGGGGCGGCCTTCTCGAAGCAAACGGGCGTGGAGCGGCTGTTCCGCGATGCCCATGCGGGTGCAGTCATGGCGCCGACCGCCGACGTCTTGCGGGACTTCATCGGCAAGGCCGTCTTGGGTATCCCACTATTCTAACCGCCAACACTTGCAACGATCGAGGCAAGCATGAACCGAGCAATTTGGATAGGCGCCGTGGCCTATGATCCGAAGGTGGTCACGATCTGGGAAGGCATGCGGCGCTACTTTCACGAGGAAGCCGGGGTGGCCGTGGAAGTCGTCCTGTTTCAGAGCTACGAGGCGCAGGTGGCGGCATTGCTGGCTTCACCCACCGATCCCCTGCCGCGCATCGACATCGCCTGGAACACGAACCTCGCATTCCTGCAATCGGATGCCTGGAGCGGCCACAAATGCCGGCCGATCGCCATGCGCGACACCGATATCGGCTGGATGAGCAAGATCGTTGCGGTGAACGGCGGTCCGGTCACGGCCCTGTCCGACCTGAAGGGCCGCACACTTGCCCTCGGCAGCCGCGACAGCGGCCATGCCGCGATCCTGCCGGTGCATTTCCTCAAAGGCCAGGGCCTGATC
>JGI12270J11330_10002865_pt1 | contig 12581 bp, 13 predicted proteins | sample PeaSoiMetSII2010_FD_11330 | JGI IMG/M metagenome (IMG submission 11330)
CGCACTTACTTCGGCACGAAGATATTTCCACTTGCCTCTTGCAAGCTATATGGCAAACTATTTCCCCGTTTCGCGGGGGGCGGCAGGTGCTTCTCATGGCCATTGCGCCACGCTTCCCTGGTTTCGCATCGCGTGAAAAGGAGCATCCGATGAGCAAAGTCCGAGTCCTGGTTGGCACACGCAAGGGCGCATTCCTGTTGTCTTCTGACGGCAAGCGCGATAAGTGGGACGTTAGCGGCCCCCATTTCGCCGGATGGGAGATGTACCACATCAAAGGTTCCCCGGCCGACCCCAACCGTCTCTACGCCTCGCAGACCAGTGGCTGGTTCGGGCAGGTGATTCAGCGTTCCGATGACGGCGGAAAGACCTGGTTTCAGCCCGGCACACCGCCAGGCGAACCAACCACGGGGCCGGGCGGTATGCCCAAAGGGGAGAGCAACAAGTTCGTCTACGATACCTCCGCCGAAACCGGCAAGCCGCTTACAACTCACCAGTTCTATGACGGCACGCAGCATCCCTGGGAATTCAAGCGCGTTTGGCACCTCGAACCCTCGCACTCTGATCCCGATACAGTTTTCGCGGGCGTCGAAGACGCTGCTCTATTCCGCTCCGCCGACGGCGGCGTGTCCTGGCACGAACTTGCCGGCCTTCGTGGCCACGGCACAGGACCGAAGTGGCAACCCGGCGCTGGCGGCATGTGCCTCCACACGATTATTCAGGACGCCAAAAACCCTAATCGCATTTACATTGCTATTTCCGCCGCGGGCGCCTTCCGCACGGATGATGGAGGCAAGACCTGGCGGCCCATCAACCGTGGCTTGAGGTCGCAGTACATCCCCGACCCCGAAGCCGAGGTCGGACACTGCGTGCATCACGTCGCTTTGCACCCTTCGCGCCCTGACGTTCTCTTCATGCAAAAACACTGGGACGTCATGCGCAGCGACAATGCCGGCGATTCCTGGCACGAGGTCAGCGGCAACTTGCCCAGCGACTTCGGTTTCGTCATCGATGTTCATGCCCACGAGCCGGAAACCATCTACGTCGTTCCCATCAAGAGCGATGGCGAACATTTTGTTCCGGATGGGAAACTCCGCGTCTACCGCAGCCGTAGCGGGGGTAACGAGTGGGAGCCGCTCACCAAAGGCCTCCCCCAGCGCGACTGCTATGTTAATGTTCTGCGCGATGCCATGGCTGTGGACTCGCTCGATTCCTGCGGAGTCTATTTTGGGACCAGCGGCGGCCAGGTGTATGCCTCCTCGGATGCCGGCGATTCTTGGAACCCCATCGTGCGCGATCTCCCAGCTGTGCTTTCCGTGGAGGTCCAGACATTGCCATGATCCGAGTCATTCTCCCGCCCCACTTGCGGGCCTTGGCCCGCGTTAACGGCGAGGTCGTGCTTGAGGTCGAGGGCCGAGTCACGTTGCGCTCGGCTCTTGACGCGCTCGAGGCTTCCTATCCGATGCTGCGCGGGACTATTCGCGACCATGTCACGCAGCAGCGCCGTCCCTTCCTGCGCTTCTTCGCGTGCTCCGAGGATTTGTCGCTGGAAGCGCCGGACTTTCCCTTGCCCGCCGCCGTTGTTGCAGGCGACGAGCCACTTCTGCTCGTCGGAGCCATTGCCGGGGGGGAGCCCACCGCCCAGAAACAAAAACGGCGCGACTCGCGCCGCGCCGCCAAAATTGCTTCCTGATATCTGATATCTCTCGCTACATCTTGTAGCGTCCCAAATCCTCGTCGCTCAACCCCTCCAGCCAGTTCCGCAATTGCTCATTCGTGTTGCGTTCCGCAAGCGCCGTGGACACCTTGGAACTCTTGAGCACCTGTTCATCCACAAAAATCGGGCAATCCATGCGCAAAGCCAGCGCCAAGGCATCGCTGGGCCGCGAATCGATGCTCATTAGCTCGCCTTCGCGCTCCACCCAGATCAATGCGAAAAACGTGTCGTCCCGCAGGTCGTTTACCACAATCTTTTGCACCCGCACATCCAGCCCCAAGAACACATTCTTCAGCAGGTCGTGCGTCATGGGCCGCGGTGTCTGTACTTTCTCAATCTCCAGGGCAATGGCGTTCGCCTCGTACGCCCCCACCCAGATCGGCAGGATGGCCTGCCCTTGCACATCCTTGAGCACCACAATCGGCATTTGCGTAACCGGATCCATCATCAGGCCGCGTATTTTCATTTCCACTTCCATCGCGCCCTCCCTTACCCCGACCTTACTCCGCCTCCCCCACCAAACTATTCGGCCCTGCGCGGGTCACGCGAACCTGCACGTAGTGTCCCAGAAGTTCCTTCGCCGGAGAAGTAAAATTCAGCACTCGATTACACGAGGTATGTCCCATCCACTGATTCTCCCGCCGCGATTTCCCTTCCGCAAGTACCTGGCACACTTCCCCCACCAGCAGCGCGTTCCTCTCGATCTGGATATCCCGCTGCCGCGCCTGCAATATCGCCAGCCGCCGCGACTTCTCTTCTTCCGGAATNGCGTCCTCCATCTGCAGCGACGGCGTATTCGGCCGCGGCGAATACTTGAAGGAAAACGCNCCGTCATACTGCGCCGCGTCCATCAGGCTCAGCGTNTCTGCAAAGTCCTTTTCCGTCTCACCCGGAAATCCCACGATCAGATCCGAGGTGATACTGATTCTTCGCTTCGCTCCGCGCAACAGCGCAATCTTTTCCAGGTACTCCTCCCGCGTGTACGTCCGCGCCATGGCCCGCAGCACCGCCGTGGACCCGCTCTGCACCGGCAGGTGCACGTGATCGCAAATCGCCGGCACGTCCTCAATTGCTCGCACAATATCTTCGCCAAAATCGCGCGGGTGCGATGTCATGAACCGGACGCGCCGTATCCCCGGCACTTCCGCTACTGCCACCAGCAATTCCGAAAAGCGCATCCGCCGCGCGCTGGGGTCGGCGTAGGAGTTCACCGTCTGCCCGAGCAACTGCACTTCCGTGTACCCCAGATCCGCCAGTTGCCGCACCTCTTCCAGGACCGACGCGCTCGTGCGGCTGCGCTCCGGCCCGCGCGTAAAGGGCACCACGCAATAGGAACAAGCCTTGTCGCAGCCCTCGATGATTGTTATATAGGCGCGCCACTGGTTGTCCCGCCGCGTCATCTCCGTCTCAAAAGTCTCGTCCGTGTGCGTGTCTAGCCCGGTGATGCGCGTGTTCCCCGCTTCGAGCTGCGCAAGCAACTCCGGCAATTTCCGATAGCTGGCCGATCCGCACACCAGACTGACCCACGGTGCGCGCTCAAAAATCTCCTCGCCCTCCTGCTGCGCCAGGCACCCGAGCACGCCAATTACTTGCCCTTCTTTCTTCGTGAATCGGTATTCGCCCAGGCGCGAGAAGATCTTTTGCGCTGCTTTTTCCCGTATCGAGCAGGTGTTGTACAGAATGACTGCAGCCGCGACCGGCGATTCCACCTGCCTATACCCCCGCGCCAGCAGCACCCCGGCTACTTTTTCAGAGTCGTGGTCATTCATCTGGCACCCGAACGTCTCCAAATAAAACGTCCCCACTGTGGCACAGTCGCTCCCGGTTACCCTGCTTGCCCCGATCATCGAGGGGAGCCCCGAAGGGTCTGTGCTCTTGGGTTCCTCGCTGTTGTAGGCCCCGTCCGGGCGTTTACCCCGACCCGGTCGGGGAGGCGGGCCGCTCTTGGGTTTGTAACGGCCGCTTTCTGAAGCGGGCGCACTTCCCCCTCCAGGGCCGAACCCCGCCAGCCTCTCCACGCCAATATCAAACGAATTTCCCATACCCTCTCACTCTACCACACACCCATTTTGGAGTGCGGCGGCTTGCCGCCGCTTTTCGGTTGATCATGGGCACCAAACCCGGGAAGTTGAGGTTGTCCCACACAATAGCTCTTCTTGGGGGCTTTCCAGCATCTTCTTCTTCGCCTCCGCAAGTCCCTCGCGCATTGATTCGCACTATCCACCCCGGCGAACTCTTCCGACACTTCGCGCATCTATATTCTTTTGACCATGTTCCACCCCTGTGTTACGTTTCTGGAGTCGGCCAAAATTTCGCTTTCCTGAGGGGCTAACGCCATTTTCTTGTTCTCCGCCATCTTCATCGGCAACATCTTCGATATTCTCGCGCAAACCGGCTGGGTCGCTCGTTTCGTCCTCCTGGTGCTGCTCTTCTTCTCTCTGATCTCCTGGGCGCTCATTTTCCAGAAGCTCGGCATCTTCGGACGCATCGGCCGCGAAAGCAACCAATTTCTCAGGCTTTTCCGCGCCACCAAAGGTGTCGCCAATCCGCAAGGCTTGGTCTCCGCGGGGTCGCCCTTTTCCAACGTTTACGCCGCCGGCTACCGAGAACTCCAATCGCAGGTTTCCGGTACCGGCAATCCCTCGCCGCAAAAACTGAAGAGCCTGTCGGCCGTCACCGTCGCCATGCAACTCGCTGCGAGTGAAGAAGTTCGTCGCGTCGAAAAAGGAATGTCCTGGTTGGCCACCACTGCCGGAGTCACTCCGTTCATTGGCCTTTTTGGCACCGTTTGGGGCATCATTGACGCCTTCTCCGGCCTCGGCACCGCCGGCGGAGCCAGCCTGCGCGCCGTTGCTCCTGGCATCGCCGAAGCTCTCGTTACCACCGCTGCCGGACTATTCGCCGCCATCCCGGCCCTTATTGCCTATAACTACTTCCTGCAAAACATTCGCGACCTGGCGCAGCGCCTGGACACCTTCGCCCTCGAATTCGCCGCGCAAATTGAGAAGACGTTTACATAACATGAATGCCTTTGCTACAGCACCGGATTCTCCCAGCGCAGCCAGCTTCCGCCCCGCGCTTGCCAATATCAGATATCAGTTATCGGATATCAGGAAACACGCAGAGGGCGATGCGCTACGCTGCTTCTGGGTTTTGACTTTGCCTGCTGATTTCTGTTCGCTGATATCTGATATCCGTGTCGCTCGCCGCAGCCCTTGAGAGACCGACTATGCCTCAGTTGAACAAGGCCACTCAGACATCGCTCTCCGACATCAACATGGTGCCGTTCATCGACGTTGTTCTCGTGCTCCTGATCATCTTCATGATCACCGCGCCGATCCTGCAATCCGGCATCGAGGTGGACCTCCCGAAAACACACACCGTAAAGGAAATCCTCGAGCAGCGCCTGGTGGTCACCATTGACAAATCCCAGCGCATCTATCTGGGCAACGATCCCGTCAACATCCACCAGCTCCCCGACAAGATCCGCAAGCAGCTCAAGCATCCCCAGGACGCCATCTTCCTCCGCTGCGACGAAACCGTGCCCTTCGGCAGCTTCGCCACCGTCGTCGATTCCCTGCGCGTCGCCGGCTTTTCAAATATCAGCATCGTCACCGAACCCATCTCCGAGCGGAGGCGCTGACCCATGCCCCTCCAGCGAACAATTGTTATCCCGATCTCGCCCCTTCTGCGGGAGAGGGATATGCTTTTTCCATTGCTTCCTGATAACCGATATCTGATATCTGATATCCCGCACGACAGGAGATAATCCAGCAAGATTTTGTAAAGCAGCCGTTCTAAGATCATGCAGAGCACTACCTTCACTCTCGACGACTTTGGCCTCAAGCGCTTCCTGGGTTACTCGGCGTGGTTTCATATTGCCCTGACCGCGTTCCTACTGGTCGGAGTGTGGGTTCAGCGCACGGGCAACGCCTGGGGCGGCATTGGCGGAGGCGACAATTCTGGCGTGAGAGTCAGTCTGGTTAGCAGTGCGGGCATTCCCATGCCGCAGCCCAGCATCACCTCGCCCGAAAGCAACGCGGTGGACCCCACCAAGGGTCTCAACAAGGAGGAGCCCCAGCCGACGCCCGAGCCCAAGGCCGACGCCACCAAGCTTCCCAAATTTGAAAAGGAAAAACCTCTTCCCAAGTCCAAACCTTCCAAAGTGTTCGAGAGCAAAACGCCTCCCGCAGAAAATGCCGTACCCTATGGCAAAGGCGGCCAGACGACTTTCCCCAGCGGTTACTCCGACTTTCCCGGCCCCGCGAATGGCGGGGTCGCCATCCAGGGCCAGGGCGGCGGTGATTTCACCGCGCGTTATGGTTGGTATATCGAGGCGGTGAAACGAGCCGTCAATCAGAACTGGATGCAGAACACCATTGACCCCTCGGTTCGCGCCGCTCGCAAGGCCAAAACGACTCTCACTTTCACCATCAATCGAGACGGCTCCATCAAAAACATTCGTGTCTCCGAATCCAGCGGCAACCGCTCCATGGACGATTCCGCCCAGCGCGCCCTGCTTAGCATCGATCGCTTCCCCGCTCTCCCCAGCGATTATTCCGGCCGCTATGTGGACGTCATCTTCGATTTCGACCTCACCCTCACCAAGTAGCTTTGGAGCACGGCGCCCTGGCGCCGCTTTTGCGGTCGCATGTGCTGTCGGCAAAAGGAAATCCTCCCACTGGCAGCCTTCTGGGCGCTGATCTCTGATCGCTAATTTGGCGCCACAATTTTTCACCGCAAAAAGTTTCCATTTGTTCTAAAGTACTTCTTCCAGCCCCATCACGCCGGGAGGAACACTTGTCTGTAAAGAAAACTGCCCTGCTCTTTTTCGTGTTAGCCACGCAACTCCTTTCCCACTCCTCCCCCAGCATGGCTCAGGACTGGTTCCGCACCGGCACCGGCCTGGGCGTCGAAAAGCCCCGCATCGCCGTTGCCGATTTCGCCGCGCGTTCCAGCGACCCCAGCGCCCACGCGGGTCTCTTCACGCAAATCGTCCGCGACGACCTATCGTTCTCCGGCATCATCGAGCTCATCTCACCCAGCTTCTATCCGGCGCAAGTTCCCTCACAGCCGCAGGAGCTCCAGTCCCTCACCTGGACGGATCCCCCGTTGAACGCCAACTTCGTAGCCTTCGGCAATCTCACCGAGTCCTCCACCGAGGTGGTCATCGCTGCGTGGCTTTACGATGTTCGCAGCACCTCCACGGAAGCGGTCGTCGGCAAAATCTACCGCGGCGCTCCCACGGATGCGCAAGTGCGGAAATTCGCCCACCAGTTCGCCGATGAAATCATTAATAAACTTTCCGGCGGCCTGGCCAGCATCGCCTCCACGCAGATCGCTTTTATTAGCTCGCGCACCGGCCCCAAGGAGCTCTGGGTGATGGATTACGATGGCTCCAATCAGCGCGCTCTGACCTCCCTGAAATCCATTTCGCTCACCCCACGCTGGTCGCCGGATTCCTCGCGCATCGCGTTCACGTGCTTCGCTTCCGCCAATAGCGCCGTCAGCGCGCAAATCTGCATGTACTCGCTTGACGCCGGCCGCGTTGTCTCTTTCGCCCGCTATCGCGGCACCAACAGCTCGCCGACCTGGTCTCCCGACGGCTCCCAGGTCATGTTCTCCTCCTCCATGCAGGGGAGCCCCGCTCTGTACGTCTCCGATGCCAGCGGCAACCGCCCCAAGCGTCTCACCTACGCTTCCAACGGCGCCGATACCTCGCCCGCATGGAATCCCAAGACTGGCCAGACCGTCGCCTTTGTCAGCGACCGCGGCGGCTTGCCGCAGCTCTATCTCATGAATGCCGACGGCACGGACACGCAGAAACTCGATCTTCCCGACATGGGTTACGTCGTGGATCCCGCATGGTCACCCAATGGCCAGCTTCTGGCCTTCTCCTGGCGCCGCCCCAGCGGCAATTACGACATCTATGTGATGGATGTGGCCTCGCGCCGCATCATCGAACTCACCCGCGACGCCGGGCGCAATGAGCGGCCCTGTTGGGCGCCCGACGGCCGCCACATCGTTTTCGAATCCACCCGCAGCGGCACCCGGCAGATCTGGACCATGCTCGCGGATGGCTCCCAGCCGCACGAACTAACCTTCACCGGCCACAACGAATCCCCCAACTGGTCCACCAAATGAAGCACCACGCTCCAAATGGCCGCGCGGCGTCACCTGCCATATACCGCCCGCCTGCGCATCGCTGGCCGCTAATCTGCGATCCCCATTCTCCAAGATTGCCCTTTTTTCTTCGCGGCAGCCGCGCTACAATATATCGTATTACGACATATTCCCCGAACCCAGCCCGCCGGTGGTACTATCTTGCTCGGTGGGTCGAACACGGGATATCTCACAGTCCAGGAGGACTCGCATGATTCAGCAGCACCGCCCGCTCTATCGCGCTTTGCTCATAGCAGCATGTTCCGCCGCACTTTTCATTACCGCTTGCAAGAAGCCCATTGCTCCGCCGCCTCCGCCGCCTCCGCCACCGCCTGTAGCGGCGAAGCCTACGGCGACACTTTCCGCCGATCGCACGTCCATCAAGAAGGGCGAATCTGTGCGTCTCTCGTGGACCACGACCGACGCGCAGAATGTCTCCATCGCTCCTGAAGTTGGCGCGGTAACCGCACAGGGCTCAACCACGGTCACGCCGGCCGACACCACAACGTACACCATCACGGCCACGGGTGCCGGCGGCAGCGCCGACGCCAGCGTGCATATTTCCGTCACCGTGCCGCCTCCTCCCGTGGTCGAAGCCCCCAAGCCTCCTTCTCTCGATGAACTGTGGCTCAAGGAAGTTCGCGATGCCTACTTCGATTACGACAAGGCAGACATCCGCGCTGACGCTCGGGAGGCCCTCGGCAAGACGGCCGACTTCTTCCGCAACTATCCGCAACTTCGTGTGACCATTGAGGGCCATTGCGACGAACGCGGCTCCACGGAATACAACCTGGCTCTCGGGGATCGCCGCGCCAGCGCCGTCAAGGCGTATCTCGTCAGCCTGGGTATTCCTGCCGACCGTCTCAGCACGGTCAGCTATGGCAAGGAAAAGCCTTTCTGCACGGAATCGGACGAAGCCTGCTATCAGCAGAATCGTCGCGGCCACTTCATCCAGACCAAGTAGTTATCGTCTTTACCGCGCCCGCCCTTCGCGCCCTGCGCGAGGGGTGGGCAGCGTGCCTCTGTGAACTCCGCGTGCCGCGTGTCTCCGCGGTTGCACACTCTTTTTCTGTGCCCGGCTCTTGCTGCAACCCGCTTGGAGTGTCAGCGTCCCTGTTGCGCTTTGCGTTTTTGTCGCCCGCCATCCCTGCCCCGCCTCTCACGCACTCCTGATGGCTGATATCGGGCCGCGGATATCTCTTTCTCGCCACTCCCACTTGCTCCCGTTGCAATCTCCCGCTACATTGGAAGGTTGTCACGCCATCATGCTTTTCATTTGCTTTCGGCCGTAACCGTGGAGGATTACAACAATGAGGACGCGTAACATTCTTCTCTTCTCCGGCGCCATGTTTGCGAGCGCCGTCGCCGGCAGCCTCGTCGGGCCCCGCCCCGCCCTGGCGGTGGCGCGCGAGATCATCGAGCTGCAGCGCGATGTAACTTCGATCCTGCAAGGTCAAAAGGACATGCAGACCCAGATGACTCAGGACCACACCGTGCAGCGCACCCTCATCGAACAGTCTTCGGACAGCGTCAACAAGCTCAATACGACCATGAGCAGCCTGCAAAAATCCGTCCAGGACGTTCAGGCCAATTCCGGCACGCGGCTGGACACGATGTCCACCCAGGTTCAGGGGCTCTCTGACAATCTCGAGGAAATCAAATCGCGCATCGGCAAACTCAATCAGCAACTCGTCGATCTGCAGAACTCCGTCCAGAACATTGACGCGCGGCTCGCCGGCGGCGCTCCCACTGGCACGTCCGCGCCCACTGGCCCTGGGGCGGCCGCACCCAACGGCGCCGCCGGTGCTCCCCGGTCGGACGCCGCTCCTGCCGGAGCTGCGCCCTCGGCCGACACGCTTTATTCCAACGGCCTGCGCGACATCACAAGCGGAAAATACGATCTCGCCCGCTCCGAATTCGCCGACTACCTCAAGTATTATGGCGACACGGATCTCGCCTCCAACGCCCAGTTTTATCTCGGCGAGATTGCCTACTCCCAGAAACAGTATGAACAGGCCGTCGCCGAGTACGACAAGGTTCTTGGCAACTATCCCAAGAGCTTCAAGCTCGCTCCCGCCCGCTTGAAAAAGGGAATGGCATTGATTGAACTGGGCCAGAAAAATCCCGGGGTCAGGGAACTCCGTGATGTCGTCAAGCGCTATCCCGGCACGGAAGAAGAGCGCCGCGCGCGCGGGAAACTCAAGGAACTGGGCGTAGCTGTAACCGCCACCCGCTAATCCCTCACGTTTCATCGCGCCCCCATCGCAGGGCTTTCGTGCGACAAGCCCCTCTTTCGTCTTACTATTCCCTGTGCCCTCGGTACTAAGCGTCTCTCCTTTCCGGTTCTTTTGCCGCTCTTCTCCGTTCCCAGACGGACTCTCTTATTTCGCTTTTCTTCTCCGCCGTGTTATCTTTGGCGTTTGAGGGGGTATTACTCACCATGTCCGTTAATAAAGTCATTCTCGTCGGGCGCCTCGGGAAGGATCCAGAAGTCCGATACACCGGTGGTGGCCAAGCGGTCGCAAACTTCACTATGGCCACTGATTACTCATACAAGGACCGCAACGGCGAGCGCCAGAAGCGCACCGAATGGCATAGGATTGTGGCCTGGAGAAAGCTAGCCGAAATCGTGCAGCAGTACCTGAAGAAAGGCTCCCTGATATACATTGAGGGCCGCATTGAAACGCGCGAGTGGCAAGACAAGGAAGGTCAGAAGCGCTACACGACGGAAATCATCGCCAATGAGATGCGCATGCTCGGGGGCAAGGGCGACGGCATGGCTGCAGGCGCCTCCGCGGGCGGCGGCGCGGCGCGTAGCGAAGAGTTCGATCACGCCGGCCCCTCTGAAGAACCCGTGGGCGGCGGCGCGGGCCCCGAAATCTCCGACGAAGACATCCCTTTCTAACCAGCAGCTCGAAAAGGTTTGCCCTCCGCGGTGCGAGGAGCGCGGTGAATCTCCCTCCCCAGAAACAAAACCAAGGAAGCGCGACCCTTACCCGCTTCCTGATATCTGGTCTCTGATATCCGATAACTGACACCTGTCTGCCGCACTTCCAATCACATCGAGCGAGCGCCGTCGCGCCGCAACTCAAATCGCTAGCTTGTTGCCGGAGCTGCGATCATCGGAGGGACGCAACTCCGAGAGCCGCTGCGTTCCAGAACGGCGTAGCGCAAAAAGGACCGCCCACCCCACCGCTCCGACCACACAGCCGGCCACGAATACCACCGCGAAAGTCGAAATCACCGTGAACTGCGCCGGTTGAATCGGGCCGACATACGGATGCGTGTCCGGCACCGAGGCCGAAATCGCTTTAGCCTTTTCAATCGCCATCACAATCGCCGCCAGGATAACCAACATCAGCCATCCAGTAGCTTTCGGAAAACGGAATTCTGAACGCATGCTGAACCTCCTCAATGGAAATACTGCCCAGGGATGTAAAACTCTAATAGCTTGGAGGTGTTCTTGCATCGCCCCGTGCAGCAGGCCAGCGATTTCGCGCGCCCAGAACAGCCACCTCGCCAACACGCCTGAATTCCACGACTCCGCCTGCCTTTGACACAGCACGGCTGCCATCTCCTCGCCATATTCGATCCGATGGGCCGGGGGATAGAGATAAAGCAGGTAGCGGCAGAACGAGAGCATCGCTCATGTCTCCTTGGGCGCCATGCACAAGCTGGCCACCCGGGTGAGTTGCTTTAGCCTGCTGACTTCCTCCCGCAGGATTTGGCGCCCCCGGGGAGTGAGCCGGTAGGCTTGGCGCCCGCGCGAACTGTCCTCTTCCTTGAATCGCTCGATGCATCCGCCCTCCAGCAGGCGGCCGATGGCGCCGTAAAGAGTGCCGGTGCTGAGCCGGACGCGCCCGTCGCTCATCTCCTCGACATTCTTAAGGATGGAGTAGCCGTGACGCGGGCGCTCCGCCAGGCTGAGAAGTATCAGCAATACGGGTTCGCTAAGGGGCAACGCTTCCATAAGTCCTCATACGACATGTCGTACAACGCCATGTTGAACCATGAGCCTCTTCCCTGTCAATAGAAAACTTCCGCCCTTCTCTGGCCCCTCCCGCGGTGAATCCCACTTTCGCCAAAAACAAAACCGGAGAAGCACGCCGCGCTTCCCCGGTTCTTCTTCTCTGGGACTGACCACTAAAGACTGATCAATGACCACTGCGCCCCGCTCACATCGTCAGCACGACGCGGAACTCCGCGTGGCCGCTGGCCATCCGTTCGTACGCGTCTTTCACTTGGCTCAGCGGGAACTTCTCAATCATCGGCCGCACGCCCGAAAACGCCGAGAACTGCAGCGTATCTTGCGAATCCATAGCCGTGCCCGAGGGCCATCCCTGGATTGCGCGCCGCCTCATGATCAACGAAAGCGCGGAAACTTCCATGGGCTCGAATGGCGCGCCAACGATCAGCAACTTCCCTCCCACGCCCAACCCGTCCACCACTTCGGCCATCGCTTTGGCGTTCGGCGCCGTCGTTAAGATGACCTTCGCCCCACCGAGCTTCTGCAACTCCTCAGCGGCCTTGGTTGCTTTGCTGTCAATGTACGCAAATGCGCCCAGCTTTTTCGCCAAGGCCGCATTTTCCGGACCGCGACCAATCCCAACCACGCGATAGCCGGACTTCGCCGCATACTGAATTCCCAGATGGCCTAGCCCGCCGATTCCCTGCACGGCAACGAGATCCCCCGCGCGCGCGCCGC
>JGI12270J11330_10002867_pt1 | contig 12579 bp, 15 predicted proteins | sample PeaSoiMetSII2010_FD_11330 | JGI IMG/M metagenome (IMG submission 11330)
TTCTGCCGGGAACCCTCTTTCACCATTGCGCCTAAGAAAGCTCCCATTGCCTGAACACGCTTCCGTTCGTCAGCCACTAGATCCTTTGCGCTCTTCTCCTTCACCCGAGCGCTCTCCACGATCTCCACCTGCGAAGGGTCTAGCTCCAGAACCACCCGGCCGTTGTCGGCATACCATTCGATGTACGGATACTGCACATAGGGATAGAAGGGATCGCCCGCTTGGATGTGCGCGCAGTAACGCCCGACAAACTCCTGCCGGCGCTTCTCCCGTTCGGCCTCACTGGTTCCCGCTTCGTCCCAGAAGAGCTCATTTTGGGCCATGAGTCTCTCTGCGATCGCATCGGTCCAGGGGCCAAGAGAAATGCCGGCGGTGATGTCGCCGACCGTGCCCCGCTGCACGCGAGCGAACCCGTCCATGTATGTTCCCGTCCCACCCTGGTACTTGTCCGACGGCTCGGCATTCGAGAGCCGGATCAGTTTTCCGCGGATGTCCTCGTGGAAATCGCCCGCAAGGTCGAAGACCACTTTGAGGTTCTGCCTGCCGTTCCGAAGGAACCGCATCCAGCCGGTCACTTTCCCCGGCACGCGGTTATCGAGTTCCCCGTCGATGAGATTGCTGTATGGTCGCCACGCCATGTTGCATTGCATGGTTGATTTATTTTCCGGGCCGACCTTTGTTCTGCCCCGGCGGGTGGGCGATATCTGCAAGATCTTTTTTTCGTAGCGCGTGCCGGAGCGCTTCTCCGGCAGGCCTCCGCTGCCGCTGAAGGCCGTGCTTGGCGAGAAAACGTCCCGCTTCCGCGAGGTCCGCGTTGCGCTGGGATTGCTGTGCGCTTTCGAGGAGCGCGGGCAGGTACGGCGCCACTTCCTCCACCATGGCCCCGTTGAGATCCGCATAGTCGCCGTGCAGCCACGGCCCTCCGTATTCAACCGACCGGCATTCCCCGCGCTTGTCGAACTGCGAGAGGAACCGGACCGTGTCCTCTCCCGATTCGAGGTACGTCTGGTAAAAGCCGCCCCGATTGTAGTGGGCGATGAAACTGCAATGCTGTATGAGATGCTCATAAAGCCGCTTCGTGAAATCCGCGAACCGCAACCCGCGCTTCAAAAACCGCACCCATGCCTTGAGCACGAGCTCTCTCTCGCGAGCCGACATGAACTCGCCGTCACTGAATGTGTACTGCATGCCTGTGTCGGCGCACCCGTGGCGAACGGCGCGCCGGCACGCGCTGCGAAACCGGCTTCAAGCCTTCGCCGATTCGGTCACCTCCGTGTTCTGTCGGGCGCTCCGTTTCCGGAGTGACGGCTGCGCGGCGGATTCACCCGCGTCCGTTCCGCGACCGCTCAATCGTTCGCGCATCTTTTCGCGCACGATGTTGAAAACGACTTCGGCCTTCTCAATCGGGCCGCTTTCGAAGAAACGCAGAATGCTGATCTCGTCTGCCATGGTCCCCTTCGTCATATGACTCCTCCTTAAGAGCCCGTTCCAAGATTCTCGCAAGCCGTTGATTCAACAACAGTTGTCGCAACGAAAGTGTTCTCACGACGCGAGCCTTCGGGAGAACAGGCTGTTGCGGCCGGCGCCGCATTCCGGCGAAGCGACTCCGGCAGTCCTTCGCGGCGGATCGCGTTAATCGTCGTACAGAGAACCCGGCCGTCGCGGTCGTCGATCGCACGCGCGAGCGTCCGCATCCGCGCATCCCGGTCCGCAACCACGAGCACCCCCGATAATGGAAATCCGGAGATGCCCCGCCGGTACCACGCGACCTTCGATCCCACGAAGTACCGCAGCCCTTCACGTCCGCGGTCATACTCGGCAGCGAAGGTGCGGTCCCCGACGCGGAAGACGGCGTCCGGCACCATCGGGAATTTCCAGCCTATGCCAGGTAGTTCCCAGGCTGCGAAGAAGAACGCAAGCCCGTCAGTCATCTCGGCCGCGATCCGGATATCGTTCACGCCCTCCATATGTTCCCTCTGCTTCGGCGGTTTCCGTTCGAGGGCGACCCCATCGAAGCCGTCCCGTTCGAGCGCGATCTTGCCCTTCCGGCCGAGTGCGAACACGGCCTCGCGCATCCGGTTCTCCTGGTGCTTCCGGAGGTACCCGGCACACGTCAGCGCGCGAAGCCGGCGGCGCGCCGCGCTCACGGACGCCGGCGCGAAGAAGCGGCGGCAGACCTGGCCGGTCGTCAGCCAACGCGCCGACCGCAACAGCTTCAGGAGTTCGATGCATCGGTTGGTCAGTCGCATAGTCCGGGCAGGCGCTCCGTTACGCCGCAGGTGAAGCACCGCACCATCCGCGGCATCGAACCGCAGATTGGGCATTCGCGCAGCAGGTGGCCGCGGTAGGTGAACTGGCAGCCGCATTTCCAGATCCCGACGAGCGAGATAGCCGCGCCGCAGTTGCCGCAGCGGATCTCGGGCGCGTATGCCGTCCTCCAGAACTTCAAGTTCCGGGCCATCCGTATGGTCCAACGTAAAACCCTGATCGGGATCGCCAGGAGCCACCAGAGAAACTCGACGAACAGATGCTTCACGCCTCACCTCCGCGCTTGCGCCGGTACGCACCGGCGAGTGTTGCGCCGAGATCTATCGTTTCCGTTGCCAGTGACCCCAGCCATTCGGCGTCGCGGGCCGCGACCCGCTGGTCATGCTCCTTCCGCGACAACCGCGCGCCGAACGTCGGGTCATGGCGCAGGGGATCGGTCATCGCTTGGAACTCATCGCCATGGGGCAGCACGAGTTCAGGCGTCCTCACCCGCAGCGCCTCCTGCGACCGGCTCTTGAACCAGAGGTATCCCACGCGGTCGGGCAGGTTCGCGATCTCGTCCTGAACCATGCCGCGCTCCTCATTAATAGAGTAGAAGCCGGGCTCTTCGAAAGGATGCGTCCGCGGCTTCGGCCGCCGTCCGGTCACCGGGAGCGCCGAGCGGAGGAACGCGCAGTCCGCCGGCTCCCCGCGCATCGCGAACGCCCACCGGATGTTGGTGTGGAGCACGCTCAAGGTCCGCGCATCCTGGAGGGCCGTCGTCATGTTCTGGCTTATCAGCATCAGGTGCGTGCCGAAGGACCGCGCCATCGTGAGGAGGTCCATCATGTGGTCGCGGAGATGTTGCGTTCCAAAGAGGTTCTGCGCCTCATCCGCCATCCAGAGGAAGGGAGTCCCATGGTTCCGCCGCGCGAAGGTGGCATGCGCCACGTCTGAGAGGACGAGCGCCTGCAAGAGTTGGCGGACGCTGCGGTTGATGTCGCGTCCGAAGCAGTTCACGATGACGATCTTGCCTTGGTCCTGCAGCGCCCGGAAATCGGGAGCGCTCGTTCCCGCGAGCACGAGCCGGACCGTCTCCGAAGAGAAGAGCGCCTCCATCCGGCGGGAGAGCGCCGCAACGGTTTGTCTCGGGAGATTCGGGAAGTGCTGCGTGAAGTACGCGGCCACCCCCGCGTTCTTGGAGCGTCCGACGAGCCGCGCCCTCAGGTGTTCGTCGCGCAGCAGATTGTCGAGCCACGTGATCGGCAGGTTGAACTCGGAGAGCAGGAGGATCGCGCGGCGTAAGAGAGCGCTCGCACCGAGGCTCACGCCGTCCGCGCCGGGGAGAAGTTCCAAAAGGAGATCCGTCCGGCTCCCCGCGAAGAAATCCGGGTCCGCACCGGGCCAGCGCGCGAAGATGTTGTACGGCGAGATCGGGTCGCGCGACGAGAAGTCGAGGAACACGATGCGGCGGCGCAGATCCCGCACCTTCGTCCGTTCGAGATCGGCGAGCCGGCCCCCGATGAGGTACAGGCACCCGTTCACGAGGTCAGCCTTCGGATCGAGGATGCCGAAGCCCGCCGCGCCGTCGAGCAGCGCCTTCTGCTTGTCGAGCACAAAGGTCGTCTTGCCGGACCCGCTCGCGCCGCTCACGAGCGCATGCGACCGCAGGAAATCATTGATCGGCATCCGGACGGCTTCGTCGGCTTCCGTGTTACCCATGACGAGCGTCGGCGCGGACGTGCCGGCCAGGTTCCTCACGAGGCGGCGGGCGCTATCACGAGTCGCATCCGTGCGGGTCGTCACGAGCCCATCGAGATACGCGGCGGTCCTCGCTTCGAGCTTCTCTCCGAAGAGCCGTTCACAGAGCCATCGCATCTAGTCATCTCCCTTCGGCAGGAGCGGCGTGCGCTCCGCGCCCGAACCGCCCCGGCGCCGTCCGGCGGCCGGCGGCCGGCTCTCGTGCCTCAGATATGCGACGACGCAGAGGATGCCGAGCACCACGAGCAATTGAAAGATGCCGACCGAGCGCACGATGGCGCCCATGAGGCCCGGCAGGTACGAGAGCGCAATAAGCCCGCCGATGAGCCACGCCACGGTTTCGATCAGTTTGTTGACCATCGCGTTCCCTCCTAACGCCCAGACAAGCTGAGATCCGCCACATCCCGCATCATGGAGAAACTCTTCAGCACCGCGCCCGATTTCGCGAAGTACTGCGTCCAGAACGCACGCAGGCTCTGCCAGTACGCAACGTCCTTGTCCGCCGCATGGGCACCATAGACGTACACATCGACGCTGCGAAGGTCCGCGATCTGATGCTGCCGCTCGACTGTCCGCAGGGCTGCTGCCACGGGAACCACCGCCGGCGTCTCGATATTCGGCGGCGGAGCCGAATGGCGCATGTCGGACAAGATCACGAGAGCCTTTCGCGCTGCCGGTGTTACCTTGAGAAGGTCCGCCGCGACGAGCACGAAACCAATCAGGTCCGTCTCGCGGTACCTCGGCGGCGTGGCGCGCAGGGTTCGGCGCACTTGGTCCGCGTATGCGCGCCGGGCTACGGCGATCCGGTCGATGAGTTCGAGAGGCCCGCGGTCCGCGGGAATCTGTCCTTCGAGGAGCATCAAGGGTCGGGAGAAGCTCTGGTCGGTGATGCCCGCGATCCGGAACCGCGTCGCGGCGGGCAGCATCCCTACGAGGCGCGCGGCGCTCTCGATATTTTTTTCGTGCTCAAAGTGGCCGTCATAACTGCGGGATGCGGACGTGAGGCTGAGATCGATACCGACCACCACATCGAGCGGTTGGGCGCTGAGCCCCGGCGTAAGGCATGCCGTCGCGAGGAGTGCGAGACCGAGTAGGGGGCCGACGTGCTTCGAGCTCCGCCGGGCCGCGCCCTTGATGAGCCCCAAATAAAAGTCGCGGGTGAACTCGTTCCCGAAGATCTCCGCCTCCCGCTTCAGAAATTCGACCCGGTGCAGCAGTCGGAGCATCTCGGCTTCGACGAGGTGCATTTGCTGCCGCAGGACCCCGAGGCCGTTCGGCGGCGGGACGCCAATCTTCCGCGCCCCGTAGATCCCGAGACCGGTCGCGAGTTCCATCGAGATCGCGAGCAATGCGAAAAAGAGGCGCAGCTTCCACGCGGCGTCGAGATAGAATTGGGCCGCGTCGTTAGTACCGGCCGGGAGTGATCCGTCGAGGGTCGCAGACGACACGGTGTTCCTGAGAAAGAGGATAAGGAGGTCGCCGCGCACGAGCGCCATGATGAGGAGCCCCGAGAGGCTCGCGACGAAGCTCAGAAGCGCCGCCGCGATCACCAGGCGTTCGCAGGCGCACCGTTCGAGCGCCTCGTCCGTGGCGTAGGCGCATACGACCGAGAGCGCCACCGCGATCGGCCACACTTCCCACCGGATGCCGAACGGCGTGAGGGCGAGATGCGCGAACGCGAAACCGGCGAGGCCGAGGATCGCCGCGATGACGACGTACCAGGTACGGGACCCCCGGCATGCCGCGTCGGGTTTCGGCGTCCGCTTGATCGCGTCCCGCAGTTCGTCGCGCTGTTCCGTGCGCAGCGCGAGCTCCGCCGAGAGGCTCGTGATCTCGGCCGTATTGATGTCCTGGCGGCGGTTCTTCTCAAGATCGCGGACCCGTTCCAGCCGGTCGATAGCCTGGTTCACGGCGGCATCGCCTAAGTCGAAGGCCACCGCCGCGGGATCGAACTGTCTCCTTAAAACCATACATCTACTCCTTCAATGACCATCGGCATCAAATATGCATGCGCGGCCGCCGGTTTACCTCGAAGCAATCACTTCCGGTCTTTCAGATCGCTCTTAAGCCTGCCGATCTCGATTATCGGAAGACACGCTGGCAGACATGTCAAAAACGTCAGAATTCGTAACATCGTACGACGGCGTCGGGTTGTACTGCTCGATCTCGATGTATTGCTTAATGCCACGAAGCGTAAAATACAGATGTCTCCGTTGACGACGGTGTTCGAATTCGCCGCGTCTTCGGTAAAGCGTGCGAACGCTCATGTTGAGGAGGGTCGCCGCTTCTTCAATGGGAACTGCCGGCGGTCGTTCAAGGTTCTGTCGTAGTTGAACCACTGCCGCAAGGGCCGCAGGGCGTGAATTCTCTTCAGAGCCGCGACCGCCGGCTGTACTCAGTCGAAGGCTGTTCAAGGACGTCGCACTGCTCATGTCAATCTACGCTCGGACCAGCAACGCCGTTAGGGTTGGCAGAGGCCTTTTCTCGCCGATATCTGCGCATATATGCCCGGAAATATTCTTTCCGTTCTTCGGCGGTCTTATGTTTCCAATCAGCAAGCCAGTACTTGTCGCCGGCGGCCTTCCAAATCCGTCGGTGTGCCCGTTTCCAGTTCGTGCTCGCCAATCGGGAATGTTGGTCGCAGTATTTTCGTTTGCGCCCGGTGACCGGCGCGGCGTGGCAGAAAATGCAAAGGCCCCTTTCCATGGCAACCTCGAAACCAGAAGCCACCCCCAGAGAGCGAAGACGGCTCACTGGAAACTGACAACGGATCTAAAGAAAGATGGAAAGGGGCCCTTCGCGGGACGCCGCTAGGCGCAGGCTACGGTGGTACTGTCCTAAACATTGTCATTACTAACCGGAAGCGACTATTCTTTCAAAGCAGCGGGCTGTTGTCAACCCGAATCATTCCTGTTAAAAGGAAAATCCAAAAGCAACTCGATTCGAGTCCGAATCGACGCGAGCAAATGCGATTCCGTCACTTCTGGCCGGCCCAACAGTAGATCGCGTCGTTTTCGCCGGAGCAAAACAGCCGCCAGCATTCTTCGAGTACTTGCGCAGCTCTCTGAATCTCCGACACGGTCGGATCATGCAGGCCATCTGATCGGTCTTGTGGAGAAGCGTCCCCACCTCCGTCGCCAGGCTCAGTATGATCATAGTCCAGGAAGAACGGAGTATAGGCCACGCCGGCGCCGTGCTTCGATTCATTCAAAATCCACTCCCATTTTGGCGCCGAGTCCGGAGGAACGAGTTTTATTCGGAACGCCCTCAACAGCGTGCCCTCGTCGGACACCGTAGGATTATAGTCCACGGCGTCGACCCAGACCCGCGAAAAATCCGAGGTTGGGCGGAACACCAAATGAACATCGTCCCTGAACCTCGCCCGATCCTGTGGGGCTAAGTCTTCAGCAAGGCGTTGCAAAACCTGAGACAACCTACCGCCGATTGCCTCATTCGCCTTAGCCATTGCCTCTCCAAACTCCCGTTCTTCCCCGCCATATTCGTATGTGTGATTCTCGGGGCTCACAAAAAGAGGTAGTGATTGCGAATAAGTGCGTCACATGAGCGTTGCCGACCTTTGCTCTTATCCTAGCAGGAGAACGATAACTTGGCAAGGAGGACGACACAACAGGAGGGACACACAACATATGTTTTCAGGTGGTGCGGACAGAGGCATGCGGTCCCGAATAACTAGGCCAGGAGCTTCTCTATTTCGTCTGTCAGCGACAAAAGCCTTCTTTCTAACGAACGTCGAGTGTCTTCGTCCATTCCTCGCCGGGCCTCGGCAACGGGGCGATCAAGGTACCGCCGTTGCTGGGGATCGACCTCGATCGCTTTTATGTAAAAGAGTAACATATCTGCTTTTCTGCCGAGCCGCTTGAAGGTATCTCCCAGCCTTCGATACTGCCACGCTTCCAGATGTTGTCGCTTGGCGGCGCGGGCGTATTGGAGCGCGCTCTTGAAATGTATTTGTGCATTCAAAATGTCCCCTTGTTGTAATAAAGTCTTCCCCAATTCTTGGTGACGATTTGCCAAACCGGCAGGATCGCCTTCCAGACGTAATTGAACTCCCAAACCGGCCTCATTGTACTCGGTGGCACTCGCAAACAGTGACTTCTTTCGTTCCGCGTCGCGTTCGAGGGAAGCGAGCTGCCGGTACAGGTTTCCGAGCTCGTCAAGAATCTCGGCTTCGGCTTTTCTGTTCTCACTCTGCCGGGCCAGTTCCAGTGCCTGCCGGTAGTGCTTCTCGGATTCATCAAGTCTATGAAGGCTCTTATAAACATGGGCTAGCACGCTCAGCCGGTCAGTCACGCCATAGATATCCGCTTTATTGGTCTTCTCGAAGGCCCGCAGATAGAGCTCAAGCGCAGGAAGCAGCCGATGGCTCTTCTCGTATGTCATACCGAGTCCCCTTAACGCACCCACGATCGCCGGATCACTCTTAAGCTCCTCGGCCAACTCCAGCGCTTCCTGACAACACCGAATCGCCGTCGGAAAATCGCGCTGCCCCAGCTCCCGGTGCGCAGTCGCAAGCGCACCCAAGCGCGCGGCGAGCACACCCTTATCATGCAGCTCACGGGCGATCTTAACCGCACCTTCCAGGTAACGAAACACTTCTGCCGCATCGGCTCCTTCGCGCTGAAGTGCCTGCCCTTTGCGGCCAAATATACGGCACCGCACGATCTTTGCCGCGGTATTCTGCTGACCTTCTAGTAGCTTAAGCGCATAATCGTAGTAATCGAGTTCCCCACCCCCGTAGTTTCCCTTCTTACGATTAATAAGCCCAAGTTCGGTGAGCGCCGCAGCCTCGCGAACAGTGTCCCCCGCGTGTTCAAAAAACTGCTCGGCCTGGGCGAGACAGCGTTCGGCCTCGTCGAGATTGCCGAGTTGCCTCGTAGCGTATCCAAGATAGAAACACACCTCCCCTTTGTACTTGGGGCTTACGCTCGCGAATTCTTCGAACTCCTGAAGTTGACGGCATAAGTACAAGAGAGTTTGCAACTTGTCCGTCCACTCAAACGAATCTGCGAGTCTGGAATCAAAGAGTGCCTGGGAAGCCGCCGTGGGATCCTTTGCCCGTAGAGCATGATAAAAGATCGTTTCGTATATTTCCAACGCGTTCTGGTCGCCACGGTATTCGCCAAGTTGCTGCGGAGCCTGTCGTTTATACCATTCGAGGGCGGTCCGGTGAAGACTCTCCTTGTTATCGATCCGGCTGTAAACGTACGGTTGGTCCTGGGGCAGGAGTTTGATCAACCCCTGATCGGCTTTTGTCAGAACGTATTTTTCGTAAAGTCGCGAAATCACCAGGATTACGCTTTCGGTTCGGCCGCGGGCTGCGGCGATGCCCTCGATTGCCTTCACGCGCATGCCACTGGGGTGAAGTGCCACAATCTCGGTTACCGATTTCTCAATGGGAGCGAGCTTTGAATATTGCACGCTAAAGGTCAGGTTGACAGCTTCAGGACTCAGCGCTTCAAATGCTTCGTCGAAGCTCAACCCAAGTCCAACGGCATTCCTGATCTCGACGGATGCGACGTGCATCACGTGCGGGTGTCCGCCTCGGATGCCGTAGATCCGCTCAGCCTGACTATTTGACCAGCCATACGACTTGACACTCGTGAGAAACGGTAGCGCCAGCCGTTCGTCGATCCCGCCCAATTTGAATTCCGGAAATGTGCTGTTTGACTGGGTCGAAAAAGAAGTAGTCGTCGTTATGATGACCATCGAGGTTAGTTCCCGACGCGCTTCTAATAGAACGTCAAGTAAACGGGACAGCGCATTATCAGTGACGACGAGCCGCTCGTCAAGAAGGGACTCAAAGTTATCTAGGATAACGCACAACCGGTTCGTTTTAAGGGCACTCTGAAATGTGGAGATGTTCTCCTGCACAGTCCGCACTGGTATATTTAGTTGTTCCAGAAATCTTTCCAGCATCACAGCACACAACGGACCATATTTTGGTTCGTGCAGCCGAAAGTCATAATCCAGGACCGGCAAACCGTTCGCGTTCAGATCTTTCGCCAGGAGCTTAGCTGCGCTCGTCTTTCCTACTTTCGGTTCGCCGACGATTGCCAAAAGCGGATCGCGATCAAGAAGTTCACTAATAGACTTAAGTTCTCGCTCGCGAAGAGATCTATCAATCCTCTGATCGAGTCCTGCAGCCCACTGAGGAGGTTTTCCTATCGCCACTTCTTGGGAAACCGCGCGGACTGGAAGCTTTCTGACGACGTTGAGAACCTCCACGTCTGTGAGCCGAGTGCTGCGCATATTGTCGTATGAATCCCAGCTACGTCGAGTGATCGCGTCAAGAACATGCTCGGGGTCCGTCCGTGCGTCATTCCCTTGAACAAGCCAGCACCAGAGCTCGTCCCCGTGCTCTATTCGGCTCTTAGGATTCCAGTTGGCGAATGCGACGTAAGGAAAAACGCGACAATGGTACCAAAAGTCGCGGTGTACGTCACAGAGATGTTTGTCGGTGCAGAGGGGCTTTGAACAGGGACTCTGCAAGATCTCTCTCGAGAAGCGCATCAAGATCTCTTTTAGCTCTTGTGCTGCGTTTGTGGCCTGAATATAGAAGTTTCTATCTTCTGACACGGAGCCATTCGGCCAGGTCGACTGCCAGCGTGCCATGGAGGGACCGCCAGTGAAGGCTTGCGTTCCATTCTTGACTTCGATGAGGTGAATGCCTCGATTATGTACGATAACGACATCGAAATCCTTCTGGATCTGAAATTCGAGGCACACATGGTAGTCTTCAGGGAGGCGGGTCAAGACGCGCCGGAATGGTACCTTTACATCCGTATACCTCGGCGGTTCCGTGGTGTAGAACTTTGCCATCAGAAACCTCCATTCGTGAGACTGGAAAGGGCTCCCTCTATGCTCATCGCTTTCGGCCGGTCTTGGGCTAGCGCGTCGGCGCGAGCGTCATCTAGGTAACGGCTCTCGTTGGCTTCTTCCCTGAGCTCGCCAACCGAAAGGCAGGCCACGCTCGTTATCATGGCGCGATTCGCCGGATCAACGCGCTGCAGCCGAGCTTTCAATACCTCGTCATAGCGCGTTCGGCATTCCGGACACCTACGCGTGTGGGGTGCGATGGGAGCATCTCTTTCAATCGAAACCTTATTGAGCCTGCTCGTGTGGACGGCTGCGAGCAGTTCGTGAATGAGGGAATCAACCGCGTTTTCGTCTTCCATGGACCCGTCCCGGCTTCCTCATTGGGAGCATTACACCAGATCGGGCCCATGATACCGCACGCCGGGTGAGCGGGAACAGCCTCTATGTCGTTGTTTTTCCCGACCGATCGGTCCGGTTGGTTCTGCGCGTCGATCGTCGGTATTGTATTTCACTGCGGCGATATAGCCGGATGCTTTATGGGGGCGGATCACTTTCGCCATCTGGATCTTGTCATGTCCCGCCAGTGTACTCGTATCGGTGGCGGAGATTCGGCGAGTCGGCCGGGTCATGGTGGCGTTTGCTCCGGCAAGTCTTCCCAGGTTTTTTTCGGGAAACATGCAAGCGCAAAGCCCAAGGCGTCGAAGATTGCCATCCGGTCGTCTTCGGGCATCCACGGTTTCCGGGACGGTGGCAGGAACGGCTGTAGCTCAAGGAAGCGCTCTGCGAGCAGGCACGCACGCCCGCGCTTCGTGCTGGTTTGCGGCAGGGGGCCGATGGCGCGGATCTGGCGTCGGGTGATGAGGCGCACGAGGACGCGCGGTCCTTCCGTGGCAGCGATCCGGTCCAGCAGCGTTTGCACCCTGCCGCAGCGCCGCGATCCGTCAGAATCCCAATCTTCGAAAGCCAGGACGTCAGGCCGGAATCGGTCGATGAGTTTGGCGATCACGTGCAAAGCTTTCGCATTGTCTGCCCGTCCGGTGGTCCGGATCCCCCAGTCGACCAGGCGCGCCGGACCTTCCACGACGGCAAAGCCAACGCCCCGACTGAACGGATCGACGGCCAACACTCGCGGTGCACTTTGGTTTCGCATGGCTAACTCGGACGGGCGGAACTTGGTTTGAGTTCGACGATGGAGCGGAGCAGTTCCAACTTGCGGAGTGTCGTTCGGTCTTGGGCGTTCGGCTGACTGTTCAACTCCTCCTCCATGGAGCGAGCGCGCTCCTGGACCGCGAGGCGGATCGCCTGGTAATTGCCGGCGAAGAGTTCGCTCGCCGGTTGGTTGAACACGATCTCCAATGCGAACACGGTCAGCGCGCCGGGCATCCTCGCGAAGTTTTCGTAACGCGATACCTTCGTGCCGGAGGCGGCGCCCAACAGCGTCGCGACCTCCGCCTGCGACAGGCTGTGATGCCGGCGGTGGGTGCGCAAGTAATTTTGTAATCTCTGATGTGCCACGGGATGAGTAGGGTGGGGTGTTTTACTCTCATCCTACCGACCCCGTACGTTTATCAAAGAACGGAGAAGTTGCCGCCAACGGCAACCCGATCAAACATGGCTCGTACACAAGGACGAGGGCTTACCCTTCATTAAAGCAAGTCTAGCAGGATACGGAAAAACTCGGCAAAATCGCATAAAACAGGCGACCTCGCAAATGGTTTGAGCGTCTAATGTCCA
>JGI12270J11330_10002868_pt1 | contig 12570 bp, 10 predicted proteins | sample PeaSoiMetSII2010_FD_11330 | JGI IMG/M metagenome (IMG submission 11330)
CCGATGGTCTGACCCGAAAGGCTCGTGGCCGCGCCGCGCGGCACGATCGCCACTTTCTCTTGTGCGGCGATTCGCACCGTGGCGATGACGTCCTCGACCGTGCGAGGAACGACCACGCCCACCGGCTCGATCTGGTAGAGACTGGCGTCGGTCGCATAAAGAGCACGCTGCCCGCGGTCAAAATAGACCTCAGCGCGTGTCTCCTGAGTCAGGCGGTCGTGCAAACGGGACAGGGCGGGGGAAGAGAGCTCGATCGTTGTGGGCATTGTTTGCTGCTCGTTCAGCGGTCAACTCGTTGCGACGGCCTGTCGTGAGCCTTCGCGGTCACTCGGGATCGTCCTCGAACAAGACCGCGACAGGGAGTCGAAAGCCGGGGAGAAGGTCGCCGCCATCCAGCTCTTGGCCGATGCCAACCACCTGGACTTGCTGGGGTGTGGAATAGATGTAGACCTCGGTCTGTTCGGGATAGACGACCCAGACGCGAGCCACTCCGGCCTTGAAATAGTCGTGAACCTTCCTAAGGATTGTAGAGGCCGAGTTGCTCGGGCTGACGACTTCGATGGCCAGATCGGGAACCATGTCCCAGACGGGAACATTGGGAACGCGACGATTGAATGGCCAACGAGCATGCGAAACGAAAGCCACGTCCGGGCGGCGGCGAAGATCGTTCTCGGGGTTAATGCGAAACAACATTTCCCCGACCACTTTTCCCAATCGATTCGTCCTGAGATAAGGGGTCAACATCCCGACCAGAATTGAGGCGATCTCGGTCTCCCTCGCGCTCATCTTCTTCTCCACAACCTGTCCGTCGACCACCTCGTAAAGCATGTCGTCGGGAATGATCGGGGCGATCGCGGTCGGTGGCGGGACCGGGGTCATCGATTCGGCGGGGATAGGGGGCATGGCCGGAACAGTGCTCATGCGGGGATCTCCTTTCAGCCTTCCGGACGATTACCGCGCGTCGAGGCAATAATTGTATCACGAACGGTTGCCCCGCCGAGAGGAACCGACCGTTTCGGCGAACCGTAGGAAACGTCCGCGGTCACTCGGGTTCATCCTCGAACAAGACCGCGACAGGGAGTCGAAAGCCGGGGAGGAGGTCGCCGCCATCCAGCTCCTGGCCAACGCCGACCACCTGCACTTGCTGGGGTGTGGAATAGATGTAGACCTCGGCCTGTTCGGGATAGACGACCCAGACGCGAGTCACTCCGGCCTTGAAATAGTCGTGAACCTTTCTCAGGACTGCCGACATCATGTCGCTCGGGCTGATGACCTCGATGGCGAGATCGGGAACCATGTCCCAGACGGGAACATCGGGGACGCGACGGTTATAGGGCCAGCGGGCATGGGACACGAACGCGACGTCGGGCCGGCGCTGGAGGTCCTGACCAATATCGATACGAAAGAGCATTTCACCGAAGAACCGTCCCAGCCGATTGGCCCTTGCAAACGATCCCAGGATCTGATCGAGGAGTGATGCAATACCAGTTTCGAACGCGCCCATCGTTTTCTCCACAACCTGTCCATCGACCACTTCGTAAAGCATGTCGTCGGGAATGATCGGTGCGCTTGGGGTCGGTGGCGGGACCGGGGTCATTGATTCGGCGGGGATAGGCGGCATGGCCGGAACAGTGCTCATGCGGGGATCTCCTTTCAGCCTTCCGGACAACTGCCGGGCGTCGAGGCAATTATTGTACCACGAACGGTCGCTCTGCCGAGAGGAACCGACCTTCAGGACGTGTTCCAAGATTCAGGTGATCCCAGGCACGATCAATAATCAAACGGCGACTCCGAATTGCCGGTATGGTGAGGAGCTCTGACTCCGGGCCTCGGGGCAATGGACGACCCACGTCCCCATGGATTCTTCCGTCCGAAGACAAGATGATGATCGGCTGACCTTGCCACCATCATTCCCTGGCTGAGCCATCTTCGGGTGGAGATCTTTTGTGGTCGATCTTCGTGTCACGCTCGGTCGCTTGCAGCTCAAGAACCCGGTGCTGGTCGCCTCGGGTACCTTTGGCTACGTTCGCGAGATGGCCGGCTTCGTGCACCTGGAGCGGCTGGGCGGAGTCATCCCCAAGACTGTCACCTTCCGGCCGCGCGCAGGCAACCCCACGCCGCGAACGGTCGAGACCCCCTCGGGCCTGCTCAACGCCATCGGCCTGGATAACGATGGCATCACCCACTTTCGCGAGCACCACCTGCCTTATCTGCGAACCGTGGGCACTGCGGTGATCGCCAACATCGCCGGTGAAGACGAAGACCAGTTCGTCGCGATGGCGGAGATGCTCGGGCAGGAGCCTGGTCTGGCGGCCGTCGAGCTCAACAGGCTAGTCCGACGGGTCCGTGGTGCCTGCCCCTTGCCGATCATCGCCAAGCTGACGCCGAACGTGAACGACATTGTTCCCATCGCCGCCGCGGCAGCCGAGGCCGGGGCCGACGCGGTCAGCCTGATCAACACCATCAAGGGAATGGCCGTGGACTGGCGGCGAAGACGGCCGATCCTGGCCAACGACATCGGCGGACTGAGCGGCCCGGCCATCAAGCCGGTCGCTCTCCGCATGGTCTGGGAAGTCGCGCGGGCACTCCCGCATCTGGCCATCATCGGCATTGGCGGGATCGCCAGGGCCAGCGACGCCCTCGAGTTCATGGTCGCGGGCGCCTCGGCCATCCAGGTCGGAACCGCGACGTTTTACAATCCACCCGCCTCCGAAAATCTCCTCGATGAGCTGACCGGCCTGCTCGGGGAAACCGGCGTGACGGCCGCTGCAGAAATCATCGGGACACTGCGGTCGAACCGGCCATGAACCGCCGGACTCCAGCCTACAAGGTGATGCGCGCATGCCGCCGTCGCAGACCTGGCCACGCGTCCGTAATTGGGATGGAGGATTCTCACTGGCTGGTGTGTTTCCTTACCACAGGTACCCCATTTGACTCAGAGCCTGTGAAAGAATCTCCAATTATCCCAAAAGTATTGTCAAGTGATTAACCCACCGCTATAATCTCTTCATGAAAAACCCAGACGATTCCCAATCGCCCCGCCTCGAACAGCCCCCGCTCTTCGAGACACCTGCCGATCCGGCAGGCCAGGCCCCTCCATCCGAGGCTCCATCCTCCTCTGGATGCCCGCGGCTGAGGACCGCTAACCGCCAGCAGATCGTCTTTCGCACTGCGTCCCTCGATGAACTGATCCCTCTCGATCATCCCGCGCGGATAGTCTGGGACTATGTCGAAGGGCTCGACCTCAGCCCTTTGTACGACCGCATCAAGGCCGTCGAGAGGGCGCCGGGACGTGCCCCCATCGACCCCAAGATCCTCGTGGCGCTCTGGCTTTACGCCACCCTCGAAGGAATCGGTAGCGCCCGTCAGCTCGACGAACTGTGCCGCACACACGATGCTTTCCGCTGGATCGCCTGCGATGTGAGCACCAACTACCACACGCTCTCCGACTTCCGTACCGGGCATGTCGAGTTGCTCGACACGTTGCTGACTGACAACGTCGCAGTGCTGATCGCCGAAGGATTGGTCGACTTGAACCGAGTGGCCCAAGACGGGATGCGCGTCCGTGCCAGCGCCGGGGCTGCGTCGTTTCGCCGTCGTCCGACCCTGGAGGAAGCTTACGCAGAGGCCCAGGCGCAGGTTGAGGCATTGCGGGACGAGTTGGACGAGGACCCAGGGGCCGAGAACCGCCGGCAAAAGAAAGCCCGTGAACGAGCCGCGCGCGAGCGCGCCCAGCGGATCAAGGAGGCTCTGGAGCGGTTGCCGGAGTTGGAGGCCAAGAAGAAGCCCGAGGACCGGGGCAAGGCGCGGTGCTCGACAACAGACCCGACGGCGACCGTGATGAAGATGGCTGATGGCGGCTTCCGCCCGGCGTACAACTTCCAGTTCTCCACGGCCACGAACAGCCAGGTGATTGTGGGAGTGGACGTGGAGACCACCGGCAGCGACGCAGGCCAGGCTCTCCCGATGGTCGAGCAGGTGGAGGGCGATACAAGACCACTCCGGGCGAAGTGTTGATCGACGGAGGCTTTGCTCAACACGATCGGATTGAGGCGTTGGAGGCTCCTGAAAAAGGCTGCACGGTGTACGCGCCTGTGCCAGCGCCAAAGGATCCGAAAGTGGACCGGTATGCTGCCAAGCCTTCGGACAGTCCAGCGGTGGCGGCATGGCGGGCGCGGATGGCGACCGAGGAGGCCAAGACGATCTACAAGGAGCGAGCCGCGACCGCCGAGTGCGTCAACGCCCAGGCGCGAAATCGAGGCTTGTACCAACTGCAAGTACGCGGCCTGCTGAAGGTCAAGGCGGTGGCGTTGTGGTATGCTTTGGCTCATAACTTGATGCGTGCGGTGAGCCTGCGCGCTGAGGCAGCCGGGACGGCGTGAAGCGAGGTAAAGTAGGTAAAAAGGGAGGTTTTCGGGGCGGACTACAAGGCTCGGGGACGACTTGCCCGGCCGGTAACCCGAGATTGGGACGGAAATCTGCCGAGGTTGGGTCCAATCGCTAGATCTAATGGAGTCCAATCGCTAGATCTAATGGAGTCCAATCAACCGTCCACACGGGGTCACGAAATTCGATTTCGTTCACAGGCTCTCAGTCCAGGGGCCCGGGCTGGTCCGGGTTGTTCTGAGTCTCCCGGATCAAGTCCTTGAGATAGCGGCCATAGTCGTTGGGAAGCTTCTGGGCGAGGAGTTCCACCTGGGAGGCGGGAATGAATCCCATTCGGTAAGCAACCTCCTCGATGCAGGCGATCTTGAGGCCCTGCCGGGATTCGATGGTCTCCACGTAGTTCGCCGCCTGGATCAGCGACTCCACAGTGCCGGTGTCAAGCCAGGCGAATCCTCGGCTGAAGACTTCAACCCGGAGTTGCTGGCGCTCGAGATAAACCCGATTGACATCGGTGATCTCGAGTTCACCACGGGGCGAAGGACGCATCGCAGCGGCGATATCGAGGACCTCATTATCATAGAAGTACAACCCGGTTACCGCGTAGTGCGATTTCGGACGAGCCGGTTTTTCCTCGATCGAAAGAACGCAGCCTTCGACATCGAACTCGACAACGCCATAGCGCTCGGGATCCTTGACCGGATAGGCGAAGACCGTTGCTCCGCTGGTTTGGTCGCTCGCGCGTTTCAGCATCCCCTGGAATCCTTGGCCGTAGAAGATGTTGTCTCCCAGGATCAAGGCGACGTTGTCTTCACCTACGAACTCCCGGCCAATGAGAAATGCCTGGGCCAGTCCACCGGGACTTGGCTGCACGGCGTACCTGATGGTGAGGCCGACCTGTCGTCCATCCCCCAAGATCCGCTCAAAATTCTTGATGTCGTCTGGCGTGGATATCAGGAGAATCTCGCGAATGCCGGCAAACATCAACGTCGAAAGGGGATAGTAAATCATCGGCTTGTCGTAGATAGGCAGAAGCTGCTTGCTGACGGCTCGGGTAATCGGATAGAGCCGAGATCCCGAACCACCGGCCAGAATGATGCCTTTGCGAAACATGCTTGGAGGTTCCCACGGATTTTCAGGTGGATCTTCAGGTCTTGGAGTCCCACGGGCCGTGCGCCTTTGCACCATCCCTCAGCATTGTACCAACTGGCGAGCGATCTGAGGCCGTTCCGTTGCTTTGGGTAGACAGCGAGCCCGTGGCAGCAGATTTCCCCATTCTCTCATGGACAGGAAATCCGCGGTCTCTGATAATGGATCATGACAGCAATCTGTGCTGAATTTGCTGCCCGCCAGCAGTCAAGATGTTCCTGGCATCGCTAGAAAATCAACAGCCTCGATCAAACGACACGTTGAGCTAACGTTCCACCCAATCAAGGTGGTCGGTCGCCAGAGTTTTCCCCGACCACACCGTCGGGATTCGATTATCTTATGAATGCATTTATGAAGGCCTGTGAAATTGCAGGGCCGCTTCAGCTTGCCGTTCGAGGTCCAAGCCCGAACGAAAGTGCAGTACGGCTGTTGCACCAGCCATTTGCACTGGTTGGTCGTGATCAGCGTGCGGAGGTGCCTCTCGATCACAAGCTCGTCAGCCGGCGACACGTGTATCTGCAGATTGTGGAGGGTCAGGCGTTCTGGCTCGATCTGGATAGCAGATCCGGAACGTCTGCTGAGGGACAATTGCGGAAGTTCGGCTGGCTTGAGGCTGGAAAGTCGATCCGGATCGGGCCGTACGAGCTAGAGCGGCTGGNAAGTTACGGTCCGGATCCGGGGAATCGCGAAACCANGCCGGGACCGCGCGTCTCACCGCTGGTGGCTCGATCCTACGACGATCAAGCTCTGCCCGATGTCTCCCTGGAGTTTCTGAACGGGCCTTCACGTTCAGCGTGCTGGCCGATGAACCGGGTGATGTCATTGATTGGCTCGGCCAGTGGCTGCAAGTTCCGCCTTGCTGACTCCAGCGTTTCACCTTTCCACTGCAGTTTGCTGCGAACCCCCCTGGGCTTATGGATCGTTGATCTGCTCGGGCCTGATGGGATTAGCGTCAATGATGCTCTGGTGCGTTGTGCGCTGCTTGCCGCCGATGATGTGCTGAGAATTGGTCGCTACCGCATCCGTATGCGGATCCGATTTGCCGGCCGGGTTTCTGACCGGTCTGCTTCCGAGGAGAGCCGGCGCGTCCCGATTGCAGAGACTCGCCCTACAAGTCAACTTCCGCTTACTCCTGTTTTCTCCGACGGCGACTCAGCCGGCTCGCCGTCCCCGGCCGCACACTCATGGCAGGTGCTGGCTTCAGAGGTGCTTGCGTCACGAGACTCCAGTGGGCAGGCAACCAGCATCGAACGCATCTCCCCCGCCATCCACGTGCCGAGCCGGCCAGAGAAGGGAGAAATCACGGAATCGCTGCTAGTACCGCTGATGAACCAGTTCGGTCAGATGCAACAGCAAATGTTAGATCAGTTCCAGCAGGCAATCTCAATGATAGTTCAGATGTTTGGCACCTTGCACCGTGATCAAATGGCGACAATCCGTGAGGAGCTCGATCAACTCCGTGACCTCACCCGTGAATTCCACGCGATAAAGCTTGAGTTGGCCGCACGTTCCCAAGATCAGACCCCCGTAGTTCTGGCCAGCACTTCGACAGCGTCAGGCGATTCCCAGATTTCGGGAGTGGGATCGAGTGTTCAGGAACGGATCGAGTCTGAAACTGATGCCAGGGTGACCGCGGCGGCCGCTCGAACTGCTCCAGATATCGCATCGGTCTCGCCGATTCCGTCGGCGGACGATGGTTCGGGGGTCGCTTCTTCAACCCAGGCTCCGCTCAGTCCCTCTGGTTTCGAGCGCCTCGAAGTCAAACAGACTCAACCACAATCGGGGGAATCAAACCTGAAGTCGGAACGCGATGTCATGGTTTGGCTTCATCAACGAATGATGGTCTTGCAGCAGGAACGGGAGTCGCGCTGGCGGAAGATACTCAAGCTCTTACCCGGCCTTTCCTGACCGCCATGGAACCAGTGGCGCAGCGCTTTACAAGCCGTGAAACAAGGAAGCCTCCAAGGGCAGGGCCAATGGAGGCTCGTGTGAGTTTGAATTCCGGGCATTCGGGGGGCCGAGCGCCGCGGGCTCGAGTGGGATCTGGAGTGATGAAAATAGCTGAATTTAAGGCTTAGTAAGCACCGCGGCCAACCAGCACAACCACGAAGGTCTGAAAGATGATCTGTAGATCCCAGGTCCATGACCAGTTCTGCGCATAAGCGACGTCCAGCTTGACCATGTTGGCGTAATCGACTTCACTCCGGCCTCCCACTTGCCAGGGACCCGTGAGGCCAGGCATCACTTGAAGGCGACGGGCGTAACCTACGTGATCCAGAGCCCGAAGCTTGTCGCTGTCTCGAAGCTGAAGCGGACGCGGACCGACCAAGCTCATTTCTCCGCGTAGCACATTGATCAACTGGGGCAGTTCGTCCAAGCTGGAACGCCGCAGGAAACGTCCTAGGGGCGTGACACGCGGATCGTCACGAAGCTTGAACAGAACACCTCCTGACGATTCGTTATTCTTCTCCAGATCATCAAGACGCTGCTCGGCATCGACGACCATGGTCCGAAACTTGAGTACCCAAAAAAGCCGGCCACGGTAACCTCGCCGCAACTGACGGAAAAGGACAGGCCCCGGCGAATCCAACCGAATTAGCAGCGAAAGGACCAGGATCACAGGAGCCAGCAGTACCAATCCAACTAACGCGCCGGCCAGATCCATCGATCGTTTGACGGTGTAAGGGAGCACGAACGACAAAAACCAGGCAAATCGTAAGCGAAAAGACGCTTGCAACTGAAGCTCATCCCGGATGATCGTCACCGGCTCGTAGGCTTCCAAACCTAAGGAACTCGTCGACGATGAAGACAGGAAGTTCATCGGTGCACATTCTCCTGGGATACGTCGCCCTGACAGGCCATGATTCCCAGATGCTTGTTCCATGTTGCGCTGGACTCGGCTGCACTCAACTCGAATCAGAGCTTGCTTGATGAATGCATTGTGTGTAATAGGGGATAAGGAATCAATTTAGCATGGCTTTTTCAAACGGTCAACTATTGTACGGCAGAGCGTTGATTTTTGGAATCAATGCCTTGCCATCGTGCGGCCGCCATCCATGAGAATTGGCCGAGTCGGCTGGCCCGATGCGTGGAAATTTCGCGCTGAGTATCAATGAGTCCCCTCCAGTTTTCCGTGACGAAATGGTATCGTGTGTTGAGTTGACGGGCCGGAACACTCGTGTGGACGTTCGTTGGTTCTTGTCATCGCTGTTTGTGGGCAAGGTCGCACACCCGAGTCGGTCTCGAGACGTCAAGATCGAGGCGATCGCAGAGGCTCGAGACCGAGATTTCCTGCTGTGCGGTACGTGTGGACCACCGATCATGCCGGTATCTCGAGCGGGCAGCCGGGTTGGGCCTCTGGATCGAGGAGAAGCAGACGTGACAGCGATTGATCATCCGAGAGTCTCGGTGGCCCTGCCCGTGCACAACTGTGAGCGCTATGTTGCCGAGGCCATCGAGAGTATCCTGGCCCAGACCTTCACCGACTTCGAGTTCTTGATTGTTGACGACGGATCGACCGACGGCACGCTGCCGATCCTGCACCGCTTTGCCGCAAGGGACAGCCGGATCCGCGTGATCAGTCGCCCGAATACCGGAATCGTCGGGGCTCTCAATGAAATGTTGGGCCTGGCCCGCGCAGATCTCGTCGCCCGGATGGATGCCGACGACGTCGCGCTGCCCGTTCGTTTCGAACGTCAGGTCCGTTTTCTGGACGAGCATCCCGAATGCGTGATGGTCGGCAGCCGCGTGACCATCATCGACCCCGACGGAGACGCATTGACCGAGATGGGCGATGCGCTCAGCCATGAACAGATCGTCACAGACCTGCTCAACTATAAAGGACAAATGGTCTATCATCCGGCGGTAATCTACCGGCGCAAGGCGGTGCTCGACCTGGGAGGATATCGCCCCGAGTGCCGCGAAGCCGAGGACCTGGACCTGTTCCTCCGGTTGGCGGAGATCGGTCAGATTGTCAATTTGCCCGAACCGCTCCTGAGGTACCGCGAGCACCGGGCGAAAGCGGGAATTTCCCGTTCAAACGAGCAGGGTTATCGTACCAGAGTTATCATCGAGGAAGCTCGCAAGCGACACAATTTAGGCCCCGTACCGGAACACGTCTCCAGCCAGGCTTCGCTTTCCGGCGATCCGTCTCAGGTCTACCAGACATGGGCCTGGTGGGCCTTGATGTCCGGCCATATCGCCACCGCGCGCAAGCATGCGCTTGCCTGCATCCGCCGCGCGCCGTTGTCTCTCTCCACCTGGCGTCTCGTCTACTGCGCGCTTCGGGGCCATTGAGAAGCGATTGGAAGAAGCGCGCGAGCTTCGGCAATTCTCGAATCGACACGGCGCAAGGGGTCTGGAATTCCCCCTATGACCCAGTCGTTGAAGGTTCAGGTTTGCAGGTGAGGGAGGCGCCAGCCTGCAGATGCAGCCTGGAGAGTTCTGGGTGTTGGATTTCGTGCTGCTCCATCCAGAGGTCTGTCTGGGCTTTCCAGTGATTGGCCTGCTCGTATTGACCGAGCCGCGAGTGGGCCAAGGTCAGGAACACGAAATCAAAGCCTGTGCCTCCCCCGGTCAAGGTGACAGATCGTTCCAGGGCGGTGATCGCGTTGGCATCGTCACCGGCTCGATAATAAGCAGCGCCCAAGGTGTTCCAGTAGGCGGCCGCCTCCGGGTCCGCAAGAGTCGTCTGGATAGCCAGACGGACTGCGAGTTGGGGATCTCCCACGGTGGGATCAGGCTCGTTGATCAGGAACCAGGCAAGGTCGTTGGCACAATTCCATCGTTGCCTCTGAATCCCGGGCAGGTCGGGATGAATCGAGGCGACCTCGGCCAGCAGGTCCAAGGCGTGGATCCACGCGGCTCTGGCTTCGGCAGGCAGACCTCGGTCTCTCAAGACTCTGGCGAGCGCCCCATAGCGATCGGCCAACTGTACCTGGGATGGCGAGGGTGCGTGCGTCTCTCCATCGGCCGAGCCGGTAAACGGCTCTGCCTTCATGGTGAGGTCTTCGACTTGTCCAAGGCTCAAGCTCGCCTTGGGTGTCCGTGCAAGTCGCTCACCCTTGCTGGAATCGTCGCCTGAAATCCCTTGATTGATACTTGTCGGCCGTGCACAAATCAACCCTCCGGCAGCCACGACGTAGATCAAGTTGGGGAAGGCATTCATCAAGCAATCGATCATATAGAGACCAAGAAGTGCAGCGATGACGACCATGGGGCCGACCGTGTAGGTCTTCCATTGTTGTACCGGGTAACGAACCAGAATCAACCATGGCGGCAGGATCAAGACAAGCGTCCAGGAAAACAGACCAAAGTAGCCGTAAAACCCAAGATAGATGATCCACATCCCATCCGTCACAGCCTGGTCTCTTCCATCAGATCCAATGACCCGGCTCCCTCCCCACGAGCCCCATCCCCAGAACGGTTGTTGCATGGCTTTTTGAATGAGAAGATTTTCACATTGAAACCGGTATCCCAGGGATTGAGCACGAGTTGCATCGAATGTCTCGATAAAGCTGACAAGGTTATCCCCTGACCAGAATCTGGGTATTCGTACACTGTAGTAGACCGGAGCGGCCAGCACCAGGGCATAGAGGAGCAATTTGGAGTTGAACCGAGTGCAGGACCAGAGGACAACCAGGCCGCCAAGCAATAAGATCAGCGCACCGCCGGATCGGCAGAGGACCGTGACTACAAGTATCATGGGCACGACGAAGGCTCCAAAGGGCAAAGCCCCGATCCGCTTGAGCGCGCCACATCTCCAGATCCATATCGCGGTCAAGGACACGGCGGTCATCCACATTCCCAGTTCCAAACCGGTCGTGAGGAACACAAAGGGACGATAGCCGCCATACCGGTATCCTTCCCATTGGTACATCCCATACACCAGGCTTTTCATGAACGGGCTGAGTCTGAGCTCAAGCAGAATCGCCGGCACATAGGCGACGCCACCGCAGATGATACCGATTGTCAGTTCGCGAAGTCCTTCGGGGTCGCCCAGATATAGCCTGCCGATGAAGTAAGGCAGTGCCCAGCGAACGATGCAGAGAAGAGATCCAGAAAGGCCATCGTACAGTCCTAGGCCATTTTGCAGCGAGGAAATCAAGGGGGCGATGCACCAGCAGAGCATCGGTAGATCAAACCATTGAGGACGGAATTCGAGCAGGCGATTCGGCTGGAAGATCAACGTTCCGAGCAGGATTCCCACCGTTGCCGCCATTATCTTGTCATAGTCGGGAAGACCAGAGAGCGGAATGGCGGCAGGGGGCAAGAGTAACCATGCACCGATGATGCTGGCCACCACCGCGCGACGAGGGGGTAGCAACACAAACAGGGCGATGGAGACTGGAATCCAGCCCAGTAAGGCAATCGGTATGAGAAGCTGCACAGCGGTTAAACTCTACTGGCTTGGGAGAAGCTTGATCGAGGCGATCGGGTTGGCTCTATGCCAAAGTCTTGTAAACCCCATCATCCAGAGCAGTTGTTTCCACAAACCGTAAACATGGAACCCCAATCCAATATTAGACTGAAACCGATCTGAACCTGCAAGAAAACCTCGTCGCCGGTTCATTTCCGCACTCGGTTTCGCTCGATCGCTTTGCCGTAACAACTCACAGTACGCTCAGCAATGATTTCTGGGGAATACCGTTGTTGGCAGTCAATCCCGGCTTGTTTGCCAAGTTGTGCTGCCCATTCGGGATCGTTCAGGAGAGTCATGATCTGGGCCGCCAGATCTTTTGAATCGCTGGTGCGGTGCAGCAATCCATTCGCACGGTCGTTGAGGACTTCCGGAATCCCACCCACTCGGGCGGCAACGAGCGGGCAACCCAGGGCCATCGTTTCCAAGACAGCGGCAGGAAGATTTTCATAGCGCGAACAGACCACACTGACCAGCGCCCCACATCGAAGTGGGGCCAAGGCGGAAAAAGGCTGAGCCCCTAGACCGGCTTTTCGTAGTTGAAAACCAATGAAGCGGAAGACATTCCTTGGCTTGCTCTCTTGCCCAGCTTCACGCCGCGGCCTTCATCAGCGGACGAC
>JGI12270J11330_10002869_pt1 | contig 12565 bp, 8 predicted proteins | sample PeaSoiMetSII2010_FD_11330 | JGI IMG/M metagenome (IMG submission 11330)
GGCCGGAACGGCCGGATGAGGGGAATTTGCGGGCCAAGGCTAGCATCTCATCCCTCATCCGCCCCTGCGGGGCACCTTCTCCCGCGGGGAGAAGGTAGGATAGCCACGGCCTTTCTTGATCGCTGTATGCAACGCGCGAGCAAACCGCGCTAACACCACGAACTCTCTACCGGTCGGCCGTCTCCTTCGGTCCGACGTCACTCGACGCCCAGCGCCGCGGTCCGGGTCCGCAAGAGCCGCCCCGGGCGACAACTGCCGCCAGCCCGAGCAGCACCAGCCACGTCTCGAAAGACCCGCCGACCGGAAGGGTTCGTCCCGTGAAAGTTCACCGAAAGAAGGTTAACACATAAACTTTAAGCCCAAAAAAACTCACTCGCAGTCCCGACTCGCATACTCGAGCCGCACGAGCAACTCGTGCATCAGCCGGAGTTCTCCCTCGGTCAATGTGCCGAAGATCTTCTGGTTGAGAGCGATCTGGCTGGGCCACGCCTCGGCCAGGAGCTTGCGGCCGGCATCGGTCAGGTAGAGCCGATTGGCCCGCCGGTCCTCCGGGTCGGGGCGTCGCTCGACCCATCCAGCCGTGCTGACCCGGTCGATGAGCCCGACCACGTTCCCCTTCGTGACCAGGAGCCGCTCGGCCAGCTCTTGCTGGGTGATGCCCTCGCCGTGCCAGAGCGTCGCCAGGACGTCGAACTGGGGCAGTGTCAGGCCATGATCCCCGAGGGCCTCGGCCATACGCCGCTCCAAACGGTTATGGAAGCGGAGCAAGGTGGTGACCACCTTGGCCTCCCAGCCGCGGGGATCCTCGTTCAGGACCGGCAGCGACCAGCGTTCGGGCTTCGGAGCCTGGCTCATATAGTTTATATATATACCAAATGCCGGGCCGAGTCAAGCCTCATTTCCAGGAGAGGGGCGTCCGCGACCGTTCGGCGACACCTGACCCGGGGCACAGCCGCGCCTCGCTATTCGCCGGGAGGGCCGCCGACAGCTCGCCATGATCGATTTTGACGCTCCGGCGGTCGGCACAGAGACAAGACAGAGACAAAGGACAAGCAGACGGGGACGGTTATTGACCTGTTCCACGGTACGATTCATCCGATCCGAATTCGGTCAAGTCGAGCTGGGGGATGGTCAGATATTGCTGGATGCGGTGACTGAGCCTGGGGTCACCTTTGAGCTGTTCTCGGAGGCGAGAACCATTCGGCTCTCGAACCACTGTCTGATGTCCGTAGCATCTGTATTGATGGGTTGGTAGTCCACCGTCGAAAAGGGGATGTATCCTTCTGGCCAGCAGCCATCAACTCGACACAGCAGACGATGGTGCACCCCGGCAGGAGGTGGATTCACTTGCACGACAAAGACTTGGGGCTGCGGCAACGAGGAGAGAAGTTCGCACATCTCCCTGCTCAGGTAGGCCGGAAGATAGCCCAGAAGGACGTAATCCCGTGTCCGAACAGCGAGGGAGGTTGGATCGAGCTCGTTTTGTGCGTCCCAAAGCAAAAACAAGGGCTCGTGCGGTCTGAGGTCAGCGATTCGCTCCTCCACGACGGGCTGAGGCATGTACCGGATCCCACGAATCAGGCAATGTGTGGCAAAGGCACCTGTTTGCGGGTCTGACAAGGGAAGTGGGAACATTTCGATTTGATCAGTTTCTCGCCTTCCACCGGTCCGGGCGAGAATGTGCATCGGGTCGGCGTTTTCCTGGGAAAGCCCGAGAGCCCCGATGTACTCGCGGAACTCGGGACGGCTGACAGGCATAACTCGATTGGAAAAAAGCGGGAAAAGCTGATGGCTCAGGTAGAATTGGCCCAAATATGGGAAGTCTAGGAACGCCATAAATCCCTGCTGGATCGCTTCCTGAGCTTTTTTAATATATGTAAACTCATAGAGTTTATCATCGCGGTAGATCAGTCGTCCGACCGGGATAATCGAGTGAGTCTTGGGACTTCGCCAGGTGACGAACAGGACTGGGGGTCGTGGGGACATAATCACGTTGTCTCCGCGAGTAGACTGGATCGGTTACAGGCGAGCAGTGCCAGAGCAAATTCCTTGCTGGCTTCGGACATGATCTTGTCAGGCACCCGCAACACGGTCTCCTCCAGTATACCCGCGTCCAGAATCTTAAGCTGCCCCCGCCAGAATCCTCCTGAGTCGGGACGACGGTCTGCGGCTGCCCGGAACGCGTCAATGGGGCTCATGGGCTGCGGATCACCTTGGACCCGATACAACGCGGACCGTGCCCTCCGGAGAAACGCAGGCACCGCGTAGCCTTGATCCCTCGTGTTGAGTCGCTTGACGCGTTCCTCGTCCGTAAGGCCGTGGGCGAGGCTAGACGCATGGTCGAAAGTTGGGCACAGTACAGCACGTCGTTGGGCATCGGTTGGGGTGAGTTGCAGGATGGCCCAGTTCTCGTGGTGCCGGTCGGTATTGCCGATCAAGGAGTCCAGCAGCAGATAGCCGACAAAGAGGTCGAGAGGCGACCGGATGGCCGGGTCACTTGGGCTCTCATCTGGCAGACCGATGAACTCGGCCCCAAGAGCGGCAAAGACCCGATCGATCGTATGCTCCGCAACGCGGTAACGATTCGTCTGGGGATAGGTCGGGTCGGCCTCGACGAGGAGACTGTTCCCAAGCACGAGCTCACGAGGCGAGGCTGTTCCAACGAGGTCCCGCGAGATGATTCCCATCTTATCTTCGAATCTGGCAAGCTCCACGGTCGCATGGGGGATAGCGAGGTTCTCGGCCACCTCTGCGGCAATCTTTTCGGCCCAGTCATCTCCGACGTTCGGTCGGTGGCGATGCTTGAAAAGCCACTTGGGACCGTCCGGATCCTGAACCCAGAACTTGGGCTTGCTCCCCATCTCTTCGACGGAAAGGATCCTCCAGTTGCTGACATCGACGATTCGATAAGGCGTTCCGGCCATTAGATGCTCGTCAGCAAGAGTCGCAATGCCGCCAGCACCCGTCGGGGGTGTTTCCGGTGCATGGCCATTCCGAGCCAGTATCCGATTTCTTCACGGCTCATCTCGGCAACTCCATCGGCCACCTGACGGATTCGGTCCAGATTCCGCACAAGGGCCAGGACCCGAAAGAGCAGGCCGAGATTAATGGCCAAGTCTTCTTCCAATCTTCCAGGCCCGAGTCTTCTCAGCGTTCATGGTCCCTGGATTGACCTTCGACCCGGACAACCGTCTGAGCAACCTTGGCTAGATGACGCGGTGAGCCGAGCCCTCAATGTTGAATCTCATCTTACCTTGAATCTCTGGCCGCGCACTCTCGACCGAGGAAGGCCGGTAGCCTGATGTGTCTGCGGGCGTCTCGGCGACTTCGTTAGCACGACGGAAAAGGCCACCTGTGCGGGTTGGACGGGGTCGTCGGAATGTCCGGCCGCAAGCGGGAACCTTCGGGACGGAAGGGCACGGCGTGTCACCATGCCAGGATCGCTGAGACCCGTCGATGACCGTTTCCTCTCCCATGCCATCGACTGCGGCAACAACCGCTCCTTGGTCTCCTTCAATCACAGAGTCGGCCGATCCTGTCGTATGATGAGGATGTACGGACGCGGCAGTCGCTCTTTGACAATCCGCTGAGAGATTCCAGGCCGCGCGCCTGAGCCACGCATGTGGAGGGCGTTGCGCGGCGCAGCCGCGCGGCCCGCGTGTTGCTTGAAAGACAGGGACGATTCGATGAGATTGTCACGAATACGCAGACTTTGCGGAATCGCAAGGCGACAACGGTCGGAGTAACTTTGACGCGGGTCTCGCTGCCCGGCTCATCCCGCATCAGCAGAAAAGAAAGCAGCCTGTGCCTGGCGGCCGCCGAAAAAGCGCCAAACAAAGCCAATGGTATTGGCGCTTAAGCCATTGTCCCACAAAGAGTAGCATCCGATGGCTTCGGTTTCCTGCCGGTAAACAAAGCCAATTCCGGGATGGAACTGGAGCTTGTGTCCGCTCTCGGGAATCAGGCAGACTAACCAGCGATTCCCAATGCCGCGCGATCGAACCTGGCAAGCAACGTTTGGCCCACGCGACTCCCGGCTCGCGGCAAGGCGCCGTCCAGCCAGGCATCGACGTCCGCACTCGTCATCCCGCGCGACCAGGTTGATTGCGAGATTTTCTCGAGCTTATCAGCGATCGCAGCATCCTCGATATCGGGGAGTGCAATAAGTGGGACAGGGATCCCGAAGGCCGTGCGGAGGGCTTCTCCCTTGAGGTGGTAGTACCCAGTGCGGGCAAAAAGCAGAGTCGGTATTCGATTCTCGAGGGCGAATAACGCCGCATGATAACTGTGCGTCAGAAAAGCACTACAGACCTTGATCACACCGGCGATCGCCGCCACGTCGCTGGCATGATTCACGACGTGCCACTCAGCGCGCCGGCGACTGCCGTAGGCCAGGTCGGCGAGCAGCTCCACCTCGGGCCCATGGGACTGCATGTTGATCGGCACGGAGACCACAACGTAGCCGTTTTCCGCCGCGAATTCATCGACTTGACGGGCAGTCTCCTTGAGCTCGTCGCGAGAGAAACCAACGTAACAGGCCTCTCGCGCCTGGAACCCCAATAAGCGGCGATCAAGCGGCACACCGATCTCTGCGAGGTGACCCCGAGCGACCACGGGCCCGTCGCTGCGCAGGCCGAGCGCGTCATCCCCAACCATGTTCATCCGAGGGCCATTCGGGACGATTCGCCTCAACAACCGCAACGACAGCGGGTCGCGAGTTGCGACGGCCGACGCTCCGCCGACGAGGAATGAGAGCATGGGGATGATCTCCGCCGAGACCGGCCCGACGCCCTGACCGCTCAGGATGTAAGGCACGCCCGCGGCATTGGCGGCGGCGGCGATGGCCGCTCGCCGAGCGATCAGCTCCGGCCAGTAGCTGTTCAGGTTGCCTCCACCCGCGATAACGACCACGTCGAATGACTTCAGGTCCGTTCGTGTGTGGAAGCCGAACTTGAGCCAGCTTGAGAGCTCCCCAGCTAGCGCCTGATCGTTCCGACAACCGTGACGGACGTCGTCTGGATTGAGGCCGGAGCCAAACTCCTCAGAGGTGCCTGCCCACACGCCGAACCGGCCTAGCGGCGGACAGCTTGGTCCGTCGGAGACGACCGATGCCAGGCTGTTGGGCCGGATGCGTCGCAGGCGCTGCAGGGTTGAGAGGAGAATGGCATCGTCGCCGTAGTTACGCACTCCTCCCGAGGCCACCACCAGAACCTTCAGGCCCGAGGGCGCCCGTTGTGGAACTGCCCGGGCCGGTGGGGGCGATGACCAACCGGTACTGGCCCATAGTGTGCCGATCGCAGGATGGTGAATGCACGCGCGGTATCGCGATGAATCCATCGCGTCCACGCTACCGAAGATTCGCCAAGCTCGTCGGCAGCGCGACGATAACGGTGCCTCGTGGAGCATCGATAGAGGCAATGTCGTGTACTTCCCCACCAAGACCGGGACGAACACCATTGGCTCGCCGAGACTGAACAGCCTCTGGTTCAGCTCCCAATCTTCCAGAGCAGACCATTGACAGTCATACCCACCCAGCTCCAGGAGGCGGTGCGTTCGGACCAGGACCATGGCGTCGATCCAGTTCTCTTTCAGGAGATTCGCGGTCACGCGTTCGTTGCTCATCACGCCCATGACCGAGCCGCATTGATCGACCTTGAGGACATTCCCATAGGCGAGCACCGCCCCGGTTTGCCGGGCAGAGACGTACAAGGTTGCGATGCCCGAGGGCACGAGCTGGTTGTCGGAATCGAGAATCATCGCGTGTTCGAAACCAGCCTGGCTGAGCAGCACGTTGCGAGCACGCGGCAGTCCCAGATTTTCGTCGCTCTGGATGAGCCGGATTCTCTGATCGGCTCGGGCCAGTTCCTGGGCGACCTCGCGACTGCCGTCGCGCGAGGCGTCGTCCAGGATGAGCACCTCTCCAGGGACGGGTAAAGACTCGAGCGTGGCGATGGCACTCGCAACCGAGCGACGCAAGAAGCCGGCATGGTTCCAGCACGTGATCAGGACGCTCACACCTGCTGCGCGGGGAGGAGGAGGGGTGAGCTGGTTCCGGAGCTTCATCTCGGCCGCGGCCCGCGTTGCAAAGCGGGCTGCGGTTTCCATCAGCAGTCCCTGCTCCCGGATCTCTCCCAGCAGCCTTTCGGAAAGCGATGATATTTCCTCGGTCATCTCTCCGTGTCTAAGCTCCAGGACCGAGATCATCCGCCGGCTGTCCGCGAGATCTCGGCGCATGGAGCGGAGCACTTCCTGCATTTTCCACGGCAAGCGGACCAACGACATAAGTTTCATATCAATTCACGATTGAGGGAAGGAATGATCTGCGCCAGGTCCTGCTCCATGTTTCCCGACAGGATGATCGACAGCCCTTCGTCGATTCTCGCGGCTCGTTCTTGTCTCGAAATCGGGGGGACGGGCCCCTCTTCGGGAATGGCTAGCGTGAAGTGGGAAAGGCCCGGAGGAAGGCAAGCGGCCAATGCGTCGTAGCTCGCCTGGGGTACGCACTGCAAGGGTAAGCAGCCGTGACGGAGGGCTTCGAGGACAAGGAATGGATCGAGGTACTCGCCGCCACCCCACCAGACGCGCGTCTCGGAGCACTGCTGGATCAAGGTGGCCTCGCCATGTGGAATGCCGTGATCACCCTCGGCGTGGCTTCTTCGTGTCAGGCAGGTGACGCCCTGTCCCCAAGATTCCGTCAGCCGCTCCATCAGACGAGCCGTTTCGCGCGAGTCGAAAGCGATCAAGCACCAGGGGTTTGGCCGGTCATTTGCGACCCGGCACGCGTCAAGGATCTCCAAACCCAGCGATGAAGGGGGGCGTAAGGGCAAGGGGATCCGACCCGGAGCCGGCACGGTCCAGGTGATCTCGACGTGGCACGTGCTCGTGTCGGCTTCCGGCCGCCCTTCGCGTGCAGTCACTGGCACTGGCAGCAAGTCGCCGGCCGATGCCGGCAACAAAGACACAGCGGCTCCGGAGGGTGCCTCGATCGCGATCAAACGCGCGTCTCGTTCCTGGCGCACGGTCGCAAGCGGGTGCCTGGCTGGCAAGCGTCGGAAGGCGGCGGAGCGCAGTTCGGCCAGCCTCGGCTCGTCCGGAAAGCTTTCGCACAACTCGCTCCACAGTGCTTCCTGAGCACTCCCTGGGTCGACCTGGTCGAGACTGGGAAGATCCATCACTGCCTGGAGCGTGAGGGGCTCCAGGAACACGGGCGCACGCTCGAGTGCCCCAGCGATAGCCAGGGCGCACTGAGTCCGAAGACACTTCTCGCAGCGGCCGCAATTGGTGTCGATGTCCTCGCGCCAGCAAACCTTCAACCGCGCGAGCGCGACATCTGAAGGGGCGATTGAGATCACCTTGTTCGTACGGGTGACCTCAACGCCGTCCACGTGAATCGTCGTCCGCTCGGTCGACCAGAGCGGGTCGAGATTGGGGTCGCTCCCCCACGGAATCAAGTGGTTTGAGTCCATGGTAGAAGCCGTGAGCACATCAGCGACCCAGCCGCCGAGGGCGAGACCGATTCCCGCCAGCACACCACCGTGGGCAAGCTCCCAGTTGATGAACCGGTCGAGAAGATCTCGACCGTTGTGTGAAATGGGGATGAGCGGCAGGCCCATGCAGCCGGCGGCTTCACGGGTCAGCTCGAGGGCCCGGCGACGAGTCCCCGGCGAATACTGGCGATCCAGGTCTGGGGAGTACAAAAGGTGGGTGATCTGTCGCGGATGCTCATCAGCCCGGTCACGCAGAGCCGAATACCACGAGTCGACCCCGCGGGTGAAGAAAAGAGCAGTCGCTTTGCCTGGACGCCGCTCGGCAGCGAGGGGCTCGGCCTCGACAGCCGCCGGCGCGATTCCCCACCACGACCGGAAGAGCTCGCACGCTTTTTTCGTGTTGCCCAGAAGCAGCGGAGAAACCGTGCCTTCCAGTCGCAGTCTCTCTCCCAACACACCCGCGAGCAGCAGAAGAGTCGGCACGAACGGGTTGCCAGTGAGGTCGAGCCAGCCGACATAAGCACGTGGTACACCTATGACAATTTCGAAAGGTGTGAAGTTTCCTGCCTCACTTTGTACGGAAGCGACGATTCGAACTTCGTGATCATCCAGCAAGAGGCGTGACTTCTGAACGATCATTCCCCGTCTCCACGAGTCGACACAGAAGACTTATGGTCTGACGTTCACCCTGGCCCACCTTGCGACGGCTGGCCAGGGGGTTTGCGCGGTATATCTTGGTGTGGTTGGCTGCCAGTTCCGCGAACGACAAACGACTGCAACTTCGCTCCCCCTACTCATCGACGGGAGGCGAAGGGTTCTTGAAGTTGCGTCGATTCAAGTCTTTGGCCATGCACTCTCGACCTGGGGCGCCGGTAGTCTGAGGTGGCGGAAAACCGGCTGGGAGCGCGTTGAGCGATCCTGGTCGACCGAGCGGATCGTGTGTCTCCAGGCCAAGTTCGCTGAGCCCTGGTCTTCTTCGATGACAGAGTCGGCCGATCCTGTCGTAGAATCATGATGTAGGGACACGGCGGTCGCTCTTTGACAATCCGCTGAGAGATTCCGAGCCGCGCGCCTGAACTACGAATGGTGAGGGCGTTGGGCGTGCAGCCGCGCGGCCCGCGTGGTGCTTGAAAGTCAGAGACGATTCGATGTGATTGTCACGAATACGCAGACTTTGCGGAATCGCAGGGTGACAACGGTCGGAGTAACTTTGACGTGGGCCTCGCTGCCGGGCTCATCCCGCATCAGCAGAAAAGAAAGCAGCCTGTGCCTGGCGGGTGCCGAAAAAGCGCCAAACAAAGCCAATTGTATTGGCGCTTAAGCCATTGTCCCACAAAGAGTAGCATCCGATGGCTTCGGTTTCTTGCCGGTAAACAAAGCCAATTCCGGGATGGAACTGGAGTTTGCAAACCTGGAGGATCGGCTGCCTCGCGCGAAATTGGTCGCTTCACCGAAACCGCAATGCGGGGGCGAAGGTGAGGAGCGAAAGGGCCGCGACCAGGGCGATGTAGTGGATGAGAGCGCCGCGATCGGGGCGGTCGCTGGGTTTGTCGAAGAGGGCGCGGGCGGCGGCGACGAGCATGAGCAGCAGGAGCATGCCGTCCTCGGTGATCGCCCAGGCGGTTGCCAGGGCCGTTGCGGCCAGCCAGCGCTGGGGACGGTTCAGGGTGCGGAAGACCCGGCCGCCGTCAAGCTGCCAGATCGGGAGCAGGTTGAACAGGTTGATGAAGGCCCCGAACTGGGCCAGGGCGGCCCAGATCTTCTCATGGGTCGCCGTGAATACCAAGCCGCAAAAGATCGCCGCGCCCAGGCCCCAGGTCGGACCCGCCAGGGCGACCCGCGCGTCCTGGCGGGGATCGGTGAATTCCTGCCGCAGGCGAATGACGGCCCCCAGGCCGGGAATGAATAACGGTGCGCTGGCGGGAACTCCGTACCGGGTCAGCGCGGCCACGTGGCCCATCTCATGGATGTAGATCGACAGCACCAGCCCCAGCGCAAACCAGAACCCGAACGCCGTCCAGTAGACCCCGACCATGGCGAACATCGACAGAAATGTGCTGGCCTTGGTCAAGCCGAGCAAGAGCAGCTTGCCCTTGCTCAGCACCATGAACGCCAGGAACTTGAATTTCCAGGCTGCCAGGGCGAGCGTGCCCGCAACCCCGGACACGGCACCTTTCGACCAGCCCGATGCGCTCTGGCCGTCGCCGGGCGCAATGGTTGGAGCGTCCGAAGCTGGCCTGGCAGCGGGGGAGCGCACCGGGCTCGATTCCACCTGGCGTCCCAGCCTGGCGATTCGCTCGGCGATCATCGCGTACTGGCGAGTGCCACGGGGTAAGAGCGCGATCGCCTCCTGCCAGGAAGCCAGGGCCAAGCTCGGATTGTTGTCTCGCTCGGCGCTCTCGGCGGCCTCGGCCAGCGCCTTGAGTCGGTCGGTATGGACCAGGCGGAGGCAGGACGGGCAGGAAAGCAGTGTGGGTGCCAGCTCCGCGCCGCACGCCGCGCAGGTCTGAACCCGGATGGACGTGGAGCTTGCGGGCTCAAGGCTCATCGTCGGCCTCCTCGGGCTGGATCGCCGGTTCGTCGCCATGGAGAGTGCCCAGCCGAAACGGCCCGTTGAAGGCGAGCTGGACCCTGCGATTGAGCTTCCAGGCCTCCCAGAGCGCGAAGCCGAAGATCAACCCCGAGATCGGTGCTTGAAACGCGATGAGGACCGGCAGCGAGTAGGCAAACCCGATCAAGACGCCAAGGGCAAGCAGCACGACGCCCAGGCCGGGCCATTCCTGCTGGGCCCGAGGTGGCTGAACGGCCGGTTGAGCGGCCGGCGCATGGTCCTTTTTCCCGGCCTCGAGCTTGGCCTGCTCGAGCGGTGCCGGCGCCGGTGCCGGTGCCGGCTTGCCATTGGCGACGGCCACCTGGGCTGGGGCTTCCTGGTCATGCCCCTTCCGGAACGCCTCCAACATGTCCGGGATGTACATGGCGGCAATGGCCGAATACGTCAGGAACACGGCGAGGAGTTGGTAGAACCGGCCGCCGCGGTTCCCCGATCCGGCCTTGACGGCGCCCCCGACCATCAGCCCCACGACGACCGCCACGAGGCCGATGTTCCAGCCGGTGATCCGCATGATCGCGTAATAGAGGATTGCTCCGAGCGCGGCGCCGATCGTGCCGAAGACGATGGCCTTGAATCCGCGGCCCAATCGTTGGCCCTGGTGAAACATCGCCTCGATCTTGTCGCGACACGGCGCACAGACGATCTTGCCCCCAGCCTCGAAATAGACGTCCGGAATGGCTGCCGCGCAGGCGTTACAGCGTGTGACGTGTTCCTGGACCGCGCTGGTCTCGGCCAAGAACTCAGCCTGCTCGAACTGGATTTCGTCTTGATCCGTCCCGGGAGAATCGTTTGGTGTGGCCATGTGTATACTCGAGCCATCGTGACGGCGACCGTCATGCCGGGGGAAATGCAAGTGAACAGGCAGTATAAACGTCGGCGTTGAGAAAACAAAGGTTCTCCGAACGAAGCTGGTGGATCAAACGCACGCAACGTCCTGGAATTGACAGTCTGTCGTGGTAAACCTACGATCGGGCAACGACTATCGATCAACCGTGACCGTGAACACGGTGTCACACGACGCAGCCCTTCAATCCGGGCAGGGACAAGGGGCGTTCCGTCGCGGCCCGAGGAGAGAAGACCCTGGGGGAAGGGATGCCGCAGCGCGACGCCGAGATAGCTTCTGGGACTTCCTTCGTACCGGCTACGCAACCAGGGGGCCCAGTTGCCCCGGAAGCGACGCCGGCCCGCAATGGCACATTGAGTGGAAGGCCGGAGCCGTCGGGCCGGGATGAAGGACTGACGGAATCAAGATTGCAAAGCCCAGATGGGGATCGGATTGTGGCTCAGCCAGCTCAAGGGTTGGTGTTGCCCGTTCCCTTGCGGGTTGTGATGCTCTACGACATGGATGCTTGCCATGGGCCGACCGGAGTGACCCGGCACGCCCTGGCTCAGCTCGAGAGGCTGGCACACCGGGATGATGTCGCGTTGCGCTTGATCTCGGGACGGATGACTCATCCCGATGGACTGGCGTACTGGGAATCGCTGAATGATCTGTCGCGCCGGGAACTGCCGATCCGAACCCGCGACCTGTTACGGTGGTGGCGGATCAAGCCCTGGCCGCCGATCGAGTGGTTGACCGGGCCGGCCGACTGGGTCTACTGCCCGGCGGAATACGCGGTTCCCTCGCGCCGGGTGCGGCGGGCCGTGACCAGCCATGACGTCTTGCAACACCTGCGGTTTCAGCCTCCCAAGAATCGCGAGCTGCTGGCCTGCGCGTTTGGCAAGGCCGACCTGATCCTCTCGGTCTCGCACTTCAACACCCGGCAACTGGTCGAGGCGTTTCCCGGCTGCGAGGGCCGGGTTGCTCATGTTCCCAACGCCGCGGAGGACCTGTTCTTCGAGCCGGCCAGCCCGCGCGAGCGCGAGCAGGTCCGGGCCGACCTGGCGCTGCCTGCCCGAGTTCCCTATCTCCTCTCCGTGGCGAATTTTCAGCCTCGCAAGAACCTCGTCCGACTGATCCGAGCCGTGGCCGCTCTGCCCGAGGTGGCCTCCGGTGAGCTGGCCCTGGTGCTGCTGGGAACCGGCGCCGAGGACGAGGCCCGCCCGCTCCGCGAGGCGATCGCCGCGGTTGGCCGCAAGGCAATTATCCGGATGCCGGGCTATCGGCAGGGCAAAGTCCTCCGCGCCGCCTATGCCGAGGCGGCCGCCCTGGTCTTTCCCTCTCTCTGCGAGAGCTTCGGCATCCCGGTGGTCGAGGCCATGGCGCAGGGTATACCCGCCGCCCTGGCCGACTCGACAGCCCTGCCCGAGATCGGCGGCGATGCCGGCTGGTATTTCGACCCCGAGAGCCAGGACGCCATCACGGCCTCACTTCGTGACTTGCTCGACCATCCCGAAAAGTGCGCCGCGCGCGTGGCTCAGGGCCGCGTCATTGCGGCGCGTTATCGCTGGCAGACCGCCAACGATAAGCTCGTCAGGCCCTTGCGACCGCCCGCTGAGCAGTTCCCGCCAATCCGGGCCAGAGATG
>JGI12270J11330_10002872_pt1 | contig 12559 bp, 11 predicted proteins | sample PeaSoiMetSII2010_FD_11330 | JGI IMG/M metagenome (IMG submission 11330)
CAAGGGCCTCGCCAATCTTGAACAGATCGTTGTCAAGAGCGAGCGCGGTGTACCGGTACTGCTGCGCGACGTGGCGCGCGTCGAGCTGGCGCCGGATGAGCGCCGCGGCATTACCGAGGTGAATGGCGAAGGAGAAGCCGTTACCGGCATCGTTCTGCAACGCTTCGGAGAGAATGCCCTTTCGGTCATCAGGAACGTCAAGGAGCGCCTCGCCGAAATCACTCCGAGCCTGCCGCAAGGCGTCAGCGTCGACGCGGTGTACGACCGATCAGAGCTGATCTATCGCGCCATCGAGACGCTGAAGCGAACGCTGATCGAGGAGAGCATCATTGTCGCCATCGTCTGCGTGGTGTTCCTGCTGCATGTCCGCAGCGCGCTGGTGGCGATTATCACACTGCCGCTCGGCGTGCTCATCGCCTACCTGTGCATGTACCTGTTGGGTTTGAGCTCGAACATTATGAGTCTCGGCGGTANCGAGGTGCTGATCGAAGCGGCGGTCGAGGTGGGGCCGGCTTTGTTCTTCAGTCTTCTCATCATCACCGTGTCGTTTCTGCCGATCTTCGCGCTGGAGGCCCAGGAAGGCCGCATGTTCAAGCCCCTCGCCTACACCAAGACCTTCGCCATGGCGGCGTCGGCGTTGTTGTCGGTGACGCTCGTCCCCGCGCTGATGCTGCTGTTCGTGCGCGGCCGGATCGTTCCGGAGCGCAAAAACCCGGTGAACCGCGTGCTGATCTGGATTTATCGGCCGGTGATCCGGACGGCGCTTCGTTACAAAGCCGCAACCATCTTGATCGCGCTCATGGTGCTGGTTGGCGGCTTGTGGCCAGCATCGCGGATGGGCACCGAGTTCATGCCCACGCTCAACGAGGGCACGCTGTTCTACATGCCGACAACGCTTCCGGGCTTATCGGTAACCAAAGCGGCGCAATTACTACAGACCCAAAACAAGATCATCAAAACTTTCCCAGAGGTTGCCTCGGTATGGGGCAAGGCCGGACGCGCGACGACGGCCACCGATCCAGCGCCGACCGAGATGTTCGAGACCGTGATCAACTTGAAGCCAGAGAGCGAATGGCGCCCCGGGATGACCGTCGAGAAGCTAATCGCGGACATGGACAAGGCGCTACAGTTTCCCGGCGTGTCCAACGCTTGGACGATGCCGATCAAGGCGCGCATCGACATGCTCGCCACCGGCATCCGCACACCGGTTGGGGTTAAAGTATTTGGCACCGATCTCGCGGAGATGGAGAAAGTCGCCCGCCAAATCGAGGCGGCGGTGCGCACGGTGCCGGGGACGACCAGCGCCTTCGCTGAACGCATCATCGGTGGTTATTATCTCAACATCGACCCCGATCGTGCTCAGCTGGCGCGCTACGGCTTGATGATCACCGACGTGCAAGACGTGATTGCCACCGCCATCGGCGCCGAAGCGGTGACGACGGCGGTCGAAGGCCGCGAGCGCTACACCGTCAGCATCCGCTATCCGCGCGAATTGCGCAGCGACCCGCAATCGATCGCCACCCAAGTGCTCATCCCGTTGGCTAACGGGGGCACGGTACCGCTCGGCGAAGTGGCCAAGGTTGAACTAGCAAAGGGGCCGGCCACCATACGGACCGAGAACGCACAACTTGCCGCCTATATTTACATCGATCTGCGGGACCGCGATATCGGCAGCTATGTGGCCGACGCCCAGAAGGTGGTGGCCGCACAGGTGCAGTTTCCACCCGGCTACTATGTCACCTGGAGCGGCCAATTTGAGTACATGGAGCGCGCCAAGGCGCGCCTCAAAGTCGTCGTCCCGATCACTGTCTTAATCATCTTCCTCTTGCTGTATCTGAACTTCCGCCGGGTAACCGAGACTTTGATCGTTATGCTCTCGGTCCCGTTCGCGCTCGTCGGCGGCCTGTGGCTGATGTGGTGGCTCGGCTTCAACCTTTCGGTCGCCGTCGCCGTCGGCTTCATCGCGCTTGCCGGCGTCGCCGCCGAAACCGGTGTGGTGATGCTGATTTATCTCGACAACGCGCTGACCGAGCTGCAGGCGGAGCGCGCCATGGACGGCGATGAATTCACGCGCGAAGATCTCTACACCGCGATCATGGCTGGCGCGGTCGAACGAGTCCGCCCAAAGATGATGACGGTCGCCGCCATTATGGCGGGACTGCTGCCGATCATGTGGAGCCACGGCACCGGAGCCGAGGTCATGCAGCGAATTGCGGTGCCGATGATCGGCGGCATGGTGTCGTCGACAATACTCACGCTCGTCGTCATTCCGGCGATCTACGCGTTGGTCAAGGGCTTCGCGATACGCACATCGCAACTAGCCACGGTGCTGGAGCGGTCTTAATGTTTTGCGGTCGTGCGACGAGAGCCAACGTCCGCCGAAAGCGCTGACGCCGAGCTTGAAGAAGACGCGCAGGACTTCGAGCGGCGAGCCCGGAGCCCGGCCCCTTTGCCCGTTCTTGGCGGCAGCGTCACTTAATGTGAGGCTCGTCGCGTCGTCTCGTTCACTGCCGGCGGCACCCATCTGACCATCGCCCGTGATTCATGCGCCAGGACAGCTAGACTAGGTTGCGCGATCGTCGAGATGCGTTCCGCGTTCCCTATGCGTAGGTGATGAGGCTCGCAAAGCCCTCGTCCATGTGGTCCTGGTGGTGACAATGAAAGAACGTCGGGCCTGGATCGTCGGCCAAAAAATCGATCTCGGCGGTGGAAAATCGCGGCATGCTGATGGTGTCCTTCATCAGACCCGAAATCAACGTGTTACCCACTTTGGTCACTTCGAAGGTGTGCCGATGGGTATGGATCGGGTGAACGTCGCCACTGTTATTGTTCATGACGAGCCGGTATCGCTTGCCTTCTTCAACCGTGAACAGCGGGTTGGTATCAGGCCATGACTTTCCATTAATCGTCCAGCGGTTATAGCCGCCGCGCCCGCCCGGGACTTTCTCGAACGTCAACTTGATCCTCGCGTCGGGCGCCTTCGCCGGAGTCGTCAACGCGAACGCCGTGTAATCCCACGCGGTTTTGGGCGGCGGGAGCCATTGCGGCTCGCCTTGGCGGTTTTCGTACTCGATCACCGCTCCCATACCCATGTTGCGATCGGCGTCATCGGTCGATCCAAAGATCCAAATTCCGGGATGGTTCATTTCCACGATCACGTCTGCGCGTTCAGCGACATCGAGCTTCAGCACATCCACTGTTGCCGGCGTCGGAACTGGATTGCCGTCGAGCGCAATGACCGTGAACTTATGCCCTGACAAGGCCAGCGTGACATCCATCGTCGCGCTGGCGTTGAGCACGCGGAATAAAACGCGCTCGCCCTGGCGCACCCTGATCGGTTCGTCGTGCCCGAGCATGCGCTGCCCAAGCGTTGCAGCGTGATACATGACCTCCAGCCATTGTCGGGCGGCGGTCCCTTGCGGAGATCTTGCATGCTCACCCATTTGCCTTCCCAGCGACGCGTGGCGAGAAGCACTTCGCGGTCATAACGGCCGGCTTCTCCCGCTGCCGGCTCGATAATGATAAATCCGAACTCGCCCGAATAGGTGCTGCGGGTGAGGTCTGTCATCGCCATGGCGTGGCTATGATACCACCGCGTGCCCGCCGGCTTGGGCGTGAAGGAGTAAACAAGCGATTGTCCGACCGGAATGATCGGCGATCCTTCCTCGGTCGCTCCGTCTTGAACAGCGGGCAGGTAAAGCCCGTGCCAATGGACAATATCCGGATAGCCGGCATCATTGATCACGTTGATCGTGACCGGGCGCCCCTCGCGAAGCCGCAAGACCGGGCCCGGAACTTGGCCGTTGTAGCCCGTGGTCCTTATGGTCTTGCCCGGCGCCAGTTCGAGCGAAACCGGGGCGATGCGCAGCATGTAATCCGCCTTTTCCATTGGCGGCCCTTCGGCAGCCCGCAGGAGACTCGATGCTGCGCTCACGACAGGCAGGGTTGCGGCGTATTTGAGCAACGCGCGGCGATCAATGGTCATGATTTTAGCCTCCGAAGGAGATGCCCGCCTGCGTCTTACGCACAAGCAGCGCATCCAACGACCATGCGCCCCCACCCTCGATCAGCAGATAAATCGATCCCAGCAGCATGCCAAAGTCGTCGCGGGCCTCGTGCATCATGCTCCAGAAGCCGTAGCGAGAGAGCTTTGGCAGATGAAAGATCCAGAAATCATGCCCGAGCAGGATCGGGATTTTTGTCGACACAATTGCGACAATCATAATGATGATCAACGGAACCGCCGCAAGCCGGGTGAAGAGGCCGAGAATGATCAGCGCGCCGCAGATCGTCTCCACCAAGCCGACAAACGGACCCATCAACTCGGGATAGGGAATGCCGATATTGGCAAAGCGGCCGGCCCCCAAAATGGCCGGGAAGATCAGCTTCTGAATTCCTTCGGGAAAAAACACCACCAGGCCGACGATAAGACGCACCAGAATCGACCAGCCGGGCGCGCGGGTGCCGAAGAGAATGGTCTGCCAGTTGATACTCTCGGTCCTGGGCATGCTCGCCACCCTCCGTCTTCGACAGATGTTGAAGAGATTGATTATTAGCAGTCTTTTGCCTAACCGGCCGCTTTTCCGACATCGACCCATCGACCCCCGGGGTCAAGCGTATTCCACAAGCACCGCGGGACCAATAGGGCTGAAATCCACCGGCGCGGTTAGGGAGCCGTTTGTGAAAATTCCAGTTAGCAAAGTTTTATCGAGATTTGGCAGACTTCAATCGGTGTCGAGCACCACGCGCTGTAGTGATACAGTACAGTTGAGTTTGATTTTGCAGATGCATTTTGCAGATGAACCAGGCCCCGCGCTGCTCTGCAGCTCCGGCGTTCCTTGAAGAATAAACGGGAGCCATCCCTTGGCAACTGCGACAGCGCATCGATACTTCGCGGGGCTTTCGCGAAATACGTTCCTTTTAGCCTTCGCCAGCCTGTTCGCCGACATCTCCACAGAGATGCTCTATCCGATCCTGCCAATTTTCCTTACTCAGACCTTGAAGGCGAGTGGAAGCGTGGTCGGTCTAATCGAAGGCGTCGCCGGGGCGACACAGAACATCGCCCAAGGCATTTCGGGTGCAGTATCAGACAAGCTGCAAAGGAGAAAGCTCATCGCCCTAGTGGGCTACTTTCTGGCGGCGATTGGCAAGCCGCTCATGGGCGCTGCCACGACATGGCAAGGCGTACTGGGCGGACGATTCCTGGACCGGCTGGGCGCCGGTACTCGCTCCGCCCCGCGCGATGCTCTCATCGCCTCTTCAGTGGACGAGGCGGATAGAGGAAGGGCCTTCGGGCTCGAAGGCGTCGGCGATAACACAGGTGCGTTCCTGGGCCCGTTGCTCGCTGTCCTGCTGCTCATCGTTTGGCACCTCGACATCCGCCTGATCTTCTACCTCGCGGTCATTCCCGGCCTTCTCGCCTTCTTGATGGTCGTTTTCGTCGAGGAGCGGCCAGTAGCGGTGACAGCGAAATCGAAGATCGATGTCAATTTAAGGCAATTTCCCAAGCCCTACTGGAAATATCTGGTAGCGACCGCTTTGTTCGGGATCGGCAATTCGAGCAACGCGTTTCTGATCCTGCAGACTAAGGATATCGGCGCCTCGTTGACGATGACGATTCTGATCTATGCGGGCTTCAACCTTGTGGCTGCGCTAATTTCCTACCCGTCAGGATTTCTGTCGGACAGGTTGGGCCGGAGAAACGTTTTGATCCTGGCATACGCTATCTTCCTGGTCACCTACCTCGGCTTTGCTTTGACCAGGAACGTCGTGCTCATCGCCGTGCTCTTCGTCTTTTATGGGCTCTATCAGGGAATTTTTCGCTCCGTCGGCAAAGCTTTGGCGAGCGACTATGTGCCGGAACAGCTCCGAGCCAGCGGGATCGGTTGGTATAGCGCGACTGTTGGTTTGTTCGGCTTGGTAGCTAGCCTTGTCGCCGGATGGCTCTGGGACCAGGTTGGGCATGTCGCCGTGTTTCTCTTTAGCGCAGGCTTCGCTGTGGTAGGTGGAATCGCATTGCTGGTCTTGGTTCCGGACAATGCAAGGCATCACGCGGTAGCTAGGCAATGAGTATTGCCTAACATTTCGATGAGCGGGGATCACCCACGGCGTGGGCAAAATGGTGGAGTCAGTCTCGGCGTTTGGGCTGCGCGCTTAGAACGGGCCTGAGTAGTGGTGCGAGGTCCGGTGTGGGTCAAAAGCGGACGTGACGGCGCCGATTTGTGATGTCCGATTCTCCCCCAAAACCGGACATGTCGCTGCATCGCAGCGCGATGCTTCGGGGACTAACTTGGATTGGGTCGGCCGCCGCAGTAGCTTCGGCAGCTTGGCGAAGTTGGTCGCCATCCGCCGAGCTTCGTCCCTGGCGAGCCGGTTGGTCGCCGAGCGCTTTGGCCTTCGGTTGATACAGATCAATATGCAGCGAAGAGCGCAGCGTAATCATTCAAATCCCGCGACCGGCAAGCCGTTCCGTCGGAATCTAAAAAATGAAGAAGTTAACGTTGTTCTTGGCCGCTGCCGAAATCATCCTGGCCACGCCACGTTTGCCGTGGATCCGCAGGCTATTCATGGTGTCGCCATGATGACTTAATTACAGTATCGGCCGGATAGTGGAAGCTCGGCGGCAGCCGATGGCGGGGTTTAATCGACAACCAGAGGACAACCACGGCGCCGGGCGATAAGAGGGCTGAGGCAGAACGTAAATCCTCGGCTTCAGGTCGAGCAGATGCAGAAAGATGATCGCCTGGCGGCTTCGCCGGCCTGACGATGCGCAATGGAGGTAGGTCATGGAACTTGCGTCGAAACTCGTGGCCGGCTTTTGCGCCATCGCGTTGGTCGGAACGAGCGCCGCTTTTACCGGCGCCGTCGCGCAAGTCTCGGATGATGTAGTCAAGATAGGCGTGCTCGGCGACGAGAGCGGTCCGTTCTCGGACTCCGGCGGCCTCGGCAATGTGTTCGCCGTCGAAACGGCGGTTGCTGATTTCGGCGGAAGCGTCCTCGGCAAGCCGATCGAGGTTGTTCATGCCGATCACCAGAACAAGCCGGACGTTGCCGTCGCGGTCGCGCGGAAATGGTTCGAAGCAGATCACGTCGATACCGCGGTCGGATTGACTTTGTCCTCGGTGGCTCTGGCCGTGCAAAAGCTCGCGACCGATTTCAAGCGCACTGTGCTGATCACCGGGGCGTCGTCCACCGAGCTCACCGGCAAAGCCTGCTCGCCGTACGGCAGCCATTGGCTGGAGGACAGCTATGCCCTCACGGCCGGCGTCATCAAAGTCGTAGCCAAGGCCGGAGGTAAGACCTGGTTCTTCATCACGCTCGACAATGCCTTCGGCACCGCCATGCTCAATGACGGTTCGCGCATGGTCGATCAGGTCGGCGGCAAGGTCGTCGGTGTCGTGCGCCACCCGCTGGGCCAGAGCGACCTGTCTTCGTTTCTCCTTCAGGCGGCGACGTCGAAAGCCGATTACATCGCACTCGCCAATGTCGGCCTGGACACGACCAATGCCGTCAAACAGGCGAAGGAATTCGGCATCGGCGAGGGCGCGCAGCATCTCGTCACCTTCACTTTTTTCGTCACCGACATCCACGCCGTCGGCCTTCAGGTCGCGCAAAACCTCACGTTGCCATCGGGCTTCTACTGGGACCAGAACGAGAGCACCCGCGCTTTCTCCAATCGCTTCCTCGGCAAATTCGGCCGCATGCCGACAAACGCGCAAGCGCTTTCCTACGCCGCGACGCTGCATTATCTGAAAGCGGTTCGAGCGGCCGGCACGGACGAAACTGCGCAGGTGAACCGCAAGATGCGCGAGCTGCCGGTAGATTTTTTCGGCACCGTAGGGTCGATCCGGCCCGACGGCCGGGTGACCTACGACATCACCACCTACCGGGTGAAAACTCCTGCGGAGAGCAAGTATCCGTGGGATTATCTGACCGCAATCGATGTTGTTCCCGGCCAGAGCGCCTTCCGTCCGCTGTCTGAAAGTCAATGTCCGCTGGTGATGAAGTAGAGCCATGATCAAGATTGTCGTCCTGCTGCGAAGGCTGCCGCATCTGAGCACCGAGGAATTTCTGCGCTTCTGGCTCGAGGAACACGGGCCGCTAGTGCGCAGCCACGCCAAGGCCCGCCGTTTCCGCAAGTACATTCAGGTGCACCCGACCGCGCCGGAGGTCCTCGGCGCCATCGTCGAGCGCCGCCAGGGACAGCCGCTTGGTTGTGACGGAATCGCCGAGATCTACTGGGACAGCGTCACGGACATGATCGAGGCCAACCGCTCGCCCGAGGGGCAGCGCGCCGCCGCCGAAATCGTCGAGCATGAAAGGCAGTTTCTCCAGCTGCCGAGCCTGCAATTCTATCTCGGCGAGGAGCATGTTTTTCTCGATCCGGCCATGAGGTGATGACGGCTGGGACTTGCTTGCACGCGCGCGTACTTGCGCACAGTCTTTGCAAGGCAGTCACTTCAACCGAACCCTCGAAGGCAAGGTCAAGCTGCTCCAGCCATTTTTTGCGATCCCATCTGGATCGGATGCCGCAACGCCCTCTCTGATGATCGCTCCGTTTCTATCGGTACGACCAGTTGATCGTGCTGCGGAATGCCCGGATGCCGGCGGTGCTGCTGGAGGCCGGATCGATCGTCAACCGGCAGGAGGAGCTGGAATTGGCGAGCCCGGAGCGCCGCGAGCTCATCAGCGCGGCCGTTGTCGCCGCGGTCGAGGATTTCTGCAGGACGCGGGCGCGCCGGGGCCCGCATCGGTTCGCCAAGCGGGCGCCGCATCCCGCGCTGGTGCGGACCGGCCGCGCAAATCCCGCTGCCGGCGCCAGGTAATTGCCTCACCCTGGCCTTAACGAACTTTCGCGTAAAAAAATTTCCAAATCCGGGAATAAGCCGCCGCTGCGCCCGATCTCCTGGTCGGAAGCCATAATGGCCAAGGGAGACAGGCAATGAGGGAATCCGACCGCAACGAAGGCGTCAGCCGGCGCAAGGTCCTCGAATGCATGACGTGGGCAGGCACCGGCGTGCTGTGGACCATCACCGGCGGCGTGCCGCGGTCGCTCGGCATCATCGGCGAGGCGGCGGCGCAGGAGGCGCGCGGTCTGACGTTCCTGCAAATCAGCGACAGCCATATCGGCTTCGACTTCAAGGCGCCGTATCCCAATTCCGTCGGCACGCTCGAAGAAGCCATCGCCAAGGTCAATGCGCTACCGACGAAGCCCGCATTCATGATCCATACCGGCGACATCAGCCACTTGTCGCTGGCATCGCAGTTCGACGACGCCGATCGCATCATCTCGCAGACGCGGCTCGACGTTCATTATGTCCCCGGCGAGCATGACTTCGTCGATGCGGACCGCAAGCTTTACCTCGAGCGTTACGGACGCGGCACCAAGGGCGCCGGCTGGTACAGCTTCGACGCCAACGGCGTGCACTTCATCGGTCTCGTCAACGTCTTCGATCTCAGGGCGGGCGGGCTCGGCAATCTCGGCGCCGAGCAGCTCGAATGGCTCGAAGCCGACCTGAAAGGCCGTTCCGCCTCCACCCCGATCGTCGTGTTCGCCCACATCCCGCTTTGGACCGTGTATCCCGATTGGGGCTGGGGCACCGAGGATGGCGCTCGCGTGCTGGAATATCTCAAACGCTTCGGTTCGGTGACGGTCCTCAACGGCCATATCCACCAGGTGGTGCAGAAGGTCGAGGGCAACGTCACGTTCCACACCGCCCGCTCGACCGCATTCCCGCAACCGGCGCCGGGCAGCGCCCCCTCCCCGGGGCCGCTGAAAGTGCCCGCCGACAAGCTGCGCGGCATGCTCGGCATCGCCAGTGTCACGTTCAAACAAGGCGAACAGCGGCTCGCGATCATCGACACGCCGCTAGAGGGTTGAGGAGAGCCGGAATCATGCGACCCTCGACACGAGCCACGATTCACGCCGCTCTGGTCGCTGCTGTTCTTGGCGCAGGCGCCGCCGGGCTGTTGGCCGCCGCCGTCCTGCCGGGCGCGGCGCAGAACGCGCCAAGCGCCGTGGCCATCGACAACTTCACCTTCAAGCCGCAGCAATTGACGGTGAGAGCCGGCACCACGGTAACCTGGACCAACAAGGACGACATCCCGCACGGCATCGCCTCGGCGAACAACGCGTTTGCCAGATCAAAGGCGTTGGACACTGACGACAGTTATTCATTTACGTTTGCCGCGCCGGGCACCTATCAATACTTCTGCTACCTACACCCCCATATGACCGCTACGATCGTGGTAGAACCGGCAGCGGGCAGCAACGCTGCGCAGTGATGCTCGATCGGCTGCGGCAGCCAGCGTCGACGACACCTTGGACGGCCGAGCGCGATGCGATGACAGGTGATGCTCATGACGAGCATGACAGGGCGCGGCGTTTTCGCGACGCCGCGCTGCCGCATCTCGACGACCTTTTCACGTTTGCGCATTACCTGATGCGCAATGTCGCCGACGCCGAGGACGCGGTGCAGGAATGCTATCTGCGGGCGTTGCGTCACTTCGACAGCTACCGCGGCCCGGCCATGAAACCCTGGCTCCTGGCCATCCTCAAAAACGTCTGCAAGGCCGAGTTCGCGCGGCGAAGCACGGCCCCGGCTCCGTCCGAATGTGACGACGCTGAGCCGACCGCGGAGCAACCCCCGATATGGCAACAGCCGCAGTCCTCGCCGGAAGCGGAGCTGCTGCGCCAGTGGGACGACCAAACGATCCGGCGGCTTGTCGCGGCGCTACCGCAGCCATTCCGCGAAGTCATCGTACTGCGGGAAATCAATAACCTGAGCTATCGCGAGATCGCCGAAATCGCCGGCGTGCCCGTGGGCACGGTGATGTCGCGGCTTGCCCGCGCGCGAACCATGCTGCGCGCGGCATGGAACACCGAGGAAGGATCGACGACATGAACTGCGCCGAATCCGAGACGCTGTTGCACGCGCTGATCGACGGCGAGCTCGATGCCGGGCACGCGCGCGACGTCGAAGCGCATGTGGCGGCCTGCCCCGCCTGCGCCGACAATCTCCAGGCGTTCCGCGCGATGCGCGAAGCGATCGCCGCCGCGAACTTGAAAGAGCCGGCGCCGGCAAGCTTGCGCAGCCGCATCGAGGCGTCACTGCCGCTGCACGGGGTACGCGCTGAGCGGGCGCGCAAACCCTGGGCAGTCTGGCTGTTGTCTTTGCGCTCATCGTGGCGCTCGTTTTTCGGCGGGTTGGCGCTCGGCACGGCGCTTTCGGCGGCCGTGGCGGCAAGCCTGGTCATTGCCGTCGTCCGCAACGATCAACAACAGGAGACGGCGAGCGAAATCGTCTCGGCCCATCTGCGCTCGTTGCAGCCGGGACACCTCACCGACGTCGAGACCAGCGACCAGCACACGGTCAAGCCCTGGTTCAACGGCAAGCTCGACGTGGCGCCGCCGGTCATCGACTTGACGGCGCAGGGTTTTACCCTCATTGGCGGCCGCCTCGACTACATCAACGGCGAGCCGGAGGGCGCGATCATCTATCGGCGCCGCCAACACATTATCAATCTGTTCGTCGCCCGGCACGCGGGCGCCGAACATGGCGCCGCGAAGAGCGAGACCGTGCGGGGATTCAATATTCGACATTGGACCGCCGAAGGCCTCGATTTCTGGGCCGTCAGCGACATCAGCGCCGGCGAGCTTGACGAATTTGCCCGAAAATTCACGGCGGCGCTCCGGCGCGGGCCGTCCTGACTGGCCTCCGCAACAACCCAAGAACGTAAGCGAGGAGATCGGTATCCAGCGACGCGATGACGTTACAATCGCTGATCCTGCGCGAATGCTTTTTACGCACGCGGAGGTTTGAACCGCAGCCGACCGGCGCGTATCTCGCTGCCGCGCCATTGAGGAGCTTGCGCGCGGTTCGGATCATTCGGAAATGAATGGCTGCAGCTTGTCGGATTGCCAAACATCGGCAAGGAAACGGTACACCAAGCAGTAGACCTGCGAGCGCATGAATGCGCCTTCCATCCGGTTCGCAATTATCTTGCCGATCTCCGGTGGGACGGCACGCCACGTATGAATGGATGGCTTGCTATCTACCTCGGCGCGGAGCGCTCGGCCTACACAGATGGTGTCGGCCGAATGTTCCTGATTTCAATGGTGGCGCGTATTTTCGAGCCTGGCTGCAAGGCCGATCACATGCCGGTGCTTGAAGGCTTGCAAGGAACACTGCTGACGTCGACCGTGACACCGGACACCGGCCTGTTGCGGGGGGATACGCGGCGAGCGAGGTTGGCGATGTCGGAACGTTCTTCGTGGAAGCGCTCGGGCTGGCGGGCGAGCGGCGGCGACATGCGGCGCACGCGCGAGGCGAGCACGTCGAGCTCTGCCGCGACGTCCTCGGGGGTCACGGCTGATTGTCCGGGGTAAGCGCGATAAGGGTCTTCCCCGGCAATTTGATTCGCACCCGCCTAAGCGTAGCATGGCGCTCCCTAGGCGCTGCGGAGCGATGGAGGCGAGACCATGACGGCTGTCAGGGAAGCGCGCCGTGACGAGGCAGCGCTTAGGCAGGCCCGTATGTTGATAGGCGGCCAATGGGTC
>JGI12270J11330_10002873_pt1 | contig 12558 bp, 6 predicted proteins | sample PeaSoiMetSII2010_FD_11330 | JGI IMG/M metagenome (IMG submission 11330)
TGCGACGGCACGCCGCGCGTCCACGTCGCGGCCGAGCGGACCGGTGAGGAGTGGGTCTTCTCGGTGCGCGACAACGGCATCGGCATCGCGCCGGAGCACCGCGAGCGGATCTTCCAGATCTTCCAGCGGCTGCACGGGCGGGACAAGTACCCCGGCACGGGGATGGGGCTGGCGATCTGCAAGAAGGTGGTGGAGCGGCACGGGGGCCGGATCTGGGTCGAGTCGCGGCCGGGCCAGGGGAGTACCTTCCTCTTCACCCTCCCGGTCGTGGGCAGGAAACTATCATGACCATCAGGGAATCCCCGAGGCCACCCGGGTTATTCTCGACTGCCATGTGCCCAGTTTGCGAGAACGTTGCTAGAATACAGTGGTCTGCGATGACCAGGGACACCCGATGACCAGGGACACCATCGAGGGGCCGGAGAAGACGTAGGGGCGGGTCTGAAACCCGCCCCGACCATGCGGCTCTCGCCTTCGGCCCGGTCGCTGGAATGGTGAGGGGTCCTGATCCGGGACTCATTTACCACAACCTTCTTGGATCAGGGTGCTGCTATCATGAGCCACGTGCTCGCCGTGGGGGGCGCCCGATGACTACAGGAACAGAGCTGGGGAGACCCATCGAGATCTTGCTGGTGGAAGACAACCCCGGGGACGTCGATCTGACCCGGGAGGGGCTGGCGAACGGGAAGATCCGCAACAACCTGCACGTCGCCGGGGATGGCGAGGAGGCGATGGCCTTCTTGCGGCGGGGGGAGGAGCATGCCGACATGCCCATGCCCGACCTCATCCTCCTCGACCTGAACCTGCCCGGCAAGGACGGTCGGGAGGTGCTCACGGAGATCAAGGCCGACGAGCGGTTGGGGCACATTCCGGTGGTTGTCCTGACCTCCTCCCAGGACGAGGAGGATATCTTGCGGAGCTACCGGCTGCACGCCAACTGCTACATCTCCAAGCCGATCCGGTTCGGCGAGTTCGTCAAGGTCGTCCAGTCCATCGAGGAATTCTGGTTCACGATCGTCACCCTTCCCACGACCCGAGTGAGCCAAGGCGACGATTCAGCCGAGCGAGAGGAATCCATAGGGGGGGAAATCTCTCCATGAGTCCGGAGGTGGGGCTGTCAATCATTCCCTTCGGGAGCCGTTCTCACACCTCGGCGTCTGGCCGTGCCGGGGGGATGCGGTACGGAATCCGACTTGACCCCGAGCAGCGAAGCGATGCCGGACCTCAAACTCCGTGGAGCATCCTTTCATGTCCTGGGTGAGCGCCCGGTCTCGGTAACAACCCGTAGCAAGTCGCTGAAGCGAACCGGCTTGGCCAGGTGCTCATCGACGCCGATGTCCCTGGAGAGCCGACGATCCTCCTCGCAGGCATAACCCGAGATCACGACAATCTTCGTTCGGGCGAGTGATTCGTTTTCTCGCATTCGCCGAGCGACCTCGTAGCCGTCCATCCCGGGCAGCCCGAGGTCCAAAAGGATTACATCCGGAACGAATGCCGGCGCCTGGGAGATGGCCCCGAGCCCATGGTTGCAGATTTGCACCTCGTGCCCGGCGGATTCCAGCAACCGGCGGAGGCCGAGGGCATAGTCGAGATTGTCCTCGACCATCAGGATCCGCCTTCGCTCCGGTGCCCCGTCCACGCCGAGGGACGGCCGATCTTGGAGAGACGAGGGCCCGGAACCGACGGCATCGTCAGCCCCGACGGTCGGGAGTCGCACCACGAACTCGCTACCGAGGTGCAATCCTTCGCTCCGAGCCTCGACCGATCCCCCGTGCAGTTCGACGATCGCTTTGACAATCGTTAGCCCGACCCCGAGCCCGCCGCGCTCCCGCGCCAGGGTTGCCTCGGCCTGCACGAACGGTTCGAAGATGTGCGGCAGAAAGTCCGGAGTGATCCCGCTGCCGGTGTCGCGAACCTTCAGGACCAGTTCGCCCCCCTCGGCCACGGCCGAGACCTCGACCCGTCCCCCCTGTGGCGTGAACTTGAAAGCATTGCTCAGAAGGTTGAAGATGACCTGCTCGAGCCGTGACGGGTCGGCTTCCAGTTGCGGCAGGTTCGGTCCCACCACGACGTGCAGGCGATGCTCGTTGGTCTGGGCGAAGTGCCGCATCGTGTCAACCGCTCGCTCGATCAACTCGGCGGGCCGCACCCGCTCCCTCCGCAGTTGGAATGTACCGCGCGTGATCCGCGAGGTGTCCAGCAGATCCTCGACCATGCGAGCCAGGAGTCGCACCTGGTGCTCGGCCATCGTCAAGGCCCACTCTCGGTCGCTCTCTTGGCCGGCCGCTTTGAGCAGCGACAGACCGCACTCCAGCGCGGCCAGGGGGTTCCGCAGTTCGTGGGCGAGCATCGCCAGGAATTCATTCTTGCGGGTATCGGCCTTCTTGAGAGCTTCTTCGATTCGCTTCCGATCGATGGCCTGGCGCATCAAGCGTTTCAGCAATTCGCCGCCGGTGGACCGCTTGAGCAGGTAGTCCTGCCCCCCTTCGCGGGCCGTCTTGTTGGCGAGATCCTGGTCGTCGCGGCCGGTGAGGACCACGATCGGAATGGACGGAGAGCTTTCTCGGACCCGGCGAAATGTCTCGAAGCCATCGCTATCGGGCAGAGACAGGTCCACCAAGACCAGGTCGAAGCTCTCATGGGATAGGCATGCCAGCCCGCTCGACAGTCGATCGCGATGCGTGATCTTGAATCGAGGCGGCTGGGAGTTCGCCAGGGACTCACTGACGAGATAAGCGTCGGCCTCGTTGTCCTCGATGAGCAGCACCGAAATCGCCGCGTCCTCCTCAGCACCCACGATTGCCACCTTTGAAAAGAATCGACCGCAGATCGTCGGGGCAGATTCTGCTTTCACTTTCGGCATTCCTTCGATCGGTGAACGGCGATCAGGTGTTTGCCTTGCCACGACGGGCTCATGCCGGATGCACTCCGGCCGCCATGGTCTCCGCTTTGAGTCCACGTGCGTCCACTGGCCCGATTGCCCGCGCCGCGGTCTCGTGCAAGCCCCGGACATCACATCATCACCGGGGATTCACAACCGGGTTGTCTTCTTCACGATCGTCACCCTTCCCACGACCCGAGTGAGCCAAGGCGACGATTCAGCCGAGCGAGAGGAATCCATAGGGGGGAAATCTCTCCATGAGTCCGGAGGTGGGGCTGTCAATCATTCCCTTCGGGAGCCGTCCTCACACCTCGGCGTCTGGCCGTGCCATGGACATGTTACCGAGTCCGACTATACTTCGACAAGCGAAGCGATCCGAGACCTCAAACTCCGTAAACCGTCCTCAGAAGAGGCAGGAAGTTGACCGGAGCGTCGACCAACCGTTGGCCTTTTTGCGTTCCCACGAAACCGCGCTTCTTCGCTCGCGTGATACCAGGTTTCAAATTCCCGGCGAGGCAGCGGCTGACTGAAAAAAAACCCCTGGGCGTGATCGCATCCCAGGCCGATCAGGGACTCCAAGTCCTCGCGCCCTTCGACCCCCTCGGCAACCACTTGAAGACCCAGATTATGACCCAGCTCAACGATCGTCCGAACAATGCACTCACCCCGGTCATTGGCGGCCATGCCTCGCACCAGGCTTTGATCGATCTTCAGCTCATCGACGGGGAGTGCGTTGAGGTAGGCGAGCGAGGAGTATCCGGTCCCGAAGTCGTCGATCGAGATCCGAACCCCCATCTCGTGAATCTGATCCAGGGCGACTCTCGATCGTTCGGGCTGGGAGACTAACGTGGCCTCGGTGATCTCCAGGATAAGTTGCGCGGTCACGAGATTGGCGGCCTTCTCCTTCCGGGCCAGGACCTGGAGGAAATCCAGGTCGACCAGGGTGTCGGGAGGCAAGTTCACTGCCATGTCGAGTTCGATACCTGCGCGATGCCACTCGCAGGATTGGTGGACGGCGGCATTGAGGACCCAGAGAGTCAGCGCCTTCATCAGTCCTGATTGTTCCGCCACTGGGATCGTCTCGTCGGGAGCGAGGAGTCCTCTCCGAGGGTGGGGCCATCGGACCAGCGCCTCGACACCATCGACCCGCATGGTCCGGAGGTCGATCTTCGGTTGGAAGTAGAGCAGCAACTGGTCGGTCTCGATCGCCTTGCGGAGCTCGAACATCAAGTCAAGACGGCCTGAGAGGTCGCTGGTTCCTTCGGCATAGACGAGGTGGCCGCCATGGGTCCGCTTCGCCTGGTACATGGCGATGTCCGCACGCTGGAGGAGGTCTTCCCAAGCCCGGCCGTGCTCGGGGTAAAGCGCGATGCCGATGCTGGCGCCGATGTCCAGCCAATGGTTGCTGATCAGGATGGGGGTTCTGAGGCTCTTCTGGATCTTCTTCGACACCAGAATGGCTTCCTCGGCGGTGGCGCCCGGCAAGAGGATGGCGAACTCGTCTCCACCCAGGCGTGCCACGGTGTCCGTCTTACGCACGGCCGCCCGCAATTTCGGGCTCAACCGCTGCAAGAGCATGTCTCCGGAGTGGTGCCCCAGGGAATCATTGATGATCTTGAATTGATCGAGATCGAGTAGCAGGAACGCGAACCTTGTGTTCTCGGCTCTGTCGTATGCGATCAACTGGTTCATGCGCCGCTCGATGACCGCGCGATTGCATAAGCTGGTCAGCGCATCGTGGGATGCCTGATATTCCAGCTCTTGCTCGGCTCGCCACCGAGCGGTGACATCGGTGACAATGGCGAACCTGGTCCATCGGCCTCCGAGGTGGAGCGTGACGCCCGTCATCTCGACGTGGAGGATGCCTCCGTCCTTCTTACGATGCTGGATGCAGAGTGGCGCGAGCTGCTGAGCTGGAACCAGCCATTCCCGGATCGTCGGGATCGCTTCGGTAGGAACCAGATCGAGTACTCTCAGGTTCAAGAACTCGGCTGCCGAATAGCCGTAGAGTTGGGTGGCAGCCGGGTTGACCGCAAGGAACCTGAGATCCTCGGTGTCTAATACCCACATCGGATGCGGGCCCATCTCGAAGAGCAAGCGATAACGCTCCTCCGACTCGCGCAGGGCTTCCTCGACGCGCTTCCGCTCGATGGCCTGCATCAAGCGTGTCAGCAATTCGCCGCCGGTGAACTGCTTGAGCAGATAGTCCTGCCCCCCTGCGCGGGTCGTCATGATTGCGAGATCGTGGTCATCGCGGCCGGTGAGGACCACGATCGGGGTGGACGGAGAGCTTTCTCGTACCCGGCGAAATGTCTCGAAGCCATCGCTATCGGGCAGAGACAAGTCCAGCAAGACCAGGTCGAAGTTCTCATGGGATAGGCATGCCAGCCCGCTCGCCAGTCGATCACTTTGTGTGATCTTGAATCGGCCCGGCTCGGAATTAGCCAGGGAGTCGCGGACGAGATAAGCGTCGGCCTCGTTGTCCTCGATGAGGAGCACCGAAAACACCGCGTGCTGCTCTGGCTCTCGAGGGCCCGCGTCAGATGGTTCACCCGATGCACCGACCGTCACCTGAGCTGAAACAACCATGATTCCCACCTTTGGAAAGAATCATCCGCAGACGGTCGGGGCAGATTCTATTGCCACTTTCGGCGTTCGATCGATCGGTGAACGGCGGTCGCGTGCTCGCCTTGCCACGACCGGCCTGTTGGCGGATCGCCTCTGGCAGGTCAAGAAGTCATGTCTGCCGGAGGGGACCCTTCTCGATCCGGAATTCCTCAGAAGCGAAGAGCATGATGGATGCAGCCAACAGACAATGCGAACGAATGTCAGGCAAAGAACCAGAAGTCTCGAGCTGTTTTCAGGGTCTCAAATCTGTCCACCAGGCTCAGCGGTCAGGGCGAGAAAGCCCCCGAGCTGTCAACCGTTCTGAAGCGGCTGAACTCGCGGCGCTCCCCGAGCCGTCGGTCGGATTTCCGACGTTCGGATCGCGGTCCTGTTCTCGTATCACATTCGCTGTGGCGCCGGTCATAGCCTCGTCGTCCCACTGCGTAGACGATGATTTCCTCCTTCTGACCCGTATCAGGAGACGTGTGAACACGGGGTGCACCCGATGTGTCGAGAGGCCCTCCATAATAGAGGCCGGCAGGAATCTGATAGACAACGTCCTTGATTTTCAAGAAGACGTTATCACCAACGGCAATTGTTATCGTTCCTTCCGACGTCGAGAGTCTCGTGAACGCCTCGAGATCCTCGATGGCCTGATTGAGATCGAGATCGTGCCACTTGTCCGATGCCCAGTCGGCACACCGACTGAGTTCTTGGTGGAGCAGCTCGCAGACCTCGCGAAGCGAACTCCCCTTGGCTCGAATNTCGGAAAAGCCGCTGTGCTCCAGTGCGACTTTATGACCGGTCGCTGAGTCTGGCTCCTTCTCGATGCGGAGATTGGTTAGACTCGGCTTCGTCGTGGTTCCTTCCTTCCAGAGGAAAGGGAGACTAGCAAGTCGCGAATGTTTGTCGCTGATCGTAGCCATAAAATCGGCCTCGGCTGCCTGCGGGAGCCCGTTGACGAAGTCCCGGATCTCCGCGATAGCCCGCTCCAGGATCTCCCGCTGCCAATTGGTGACGACGCAACCCAACTCGAAGAGCAGGTGCCGGAGCAGATCCTCGGCCGCCTCCTGGGTCGTTTCTCCCTCGCCGTACAGTTCGGGCAAGTGGCTGTGACGAACGCATATGGCGTGCATCCTCGGGCATTCCGAGAATTCGCCGCTGACGGTGACGAGCGGGTCGCTCTGTGTTTCGATGCCGCTCTGGGTTATGCTACTCATCCCTGGAGCCTCCATCGGGGTGGGACATGCGGGTTCCTACCTTCCCGGGGTGCGTGGAACCCTGGTTTAGTCCTTTAATTGTCAAATGGACCACTAAGTCATTATCTCGCATGGTTCAAAAAGGGCTGCGTCCTGGGTAACATCCTTGGCCCGTCGGCCTGGGGACCTTTCTGGCCGATCTCGCGAATTCACAAGAAGTTCCGGCGGCGTCTTGCGGCGCCGCGACTGTTACCCTGCCATAAACATGGTGCATTATCTCGCGCGACGTTGGTTTGTAAATCCGGGGCGTTTCGACACTTTGTGCCNGGGAAGTCCCTACTCGCGTTGAGGGGATTATCCTGACGACGCCGGCATCCCCTCGATCACCCTCCTGTCGCCCGACTGCGTGCAGTTTCCAGGGCCCTCTGTCCCATCGGATACGCCCTCACCCCACCCGGGNGACGGCAAACGCTGCCCATATCCTCTCCGGTGCCGCTCCGGTATACTGGGGAGTAGCGTTTCCTCCAGCGTAGAGGATAGGTGGCGATGGCTGCGAAGAGGTCCGCGGAACGATCGAAGACAGCTCGAAGGCCGGCTCCGGAGAGGCCGGAGGCCGCCGTCCCGCAGCGGACCGCGGCGGGGACCTCCGACACCGCGGCCGACTGCGGCACGCCCGGGCCGATCGTCGTGGGCATCGGCGCCTCCGCCGGGGGCCTCGAGGCGTTCCGCACGTTCTTGGACGCGATGCCTCCGGACAATGGCCTAGCGTTCGTGTTCATCCCGCACCTCGACCCCACCCGCGAGAGCCACATGGTCGAGCTGCTCGCCTCGCACACGGCCATGACGGTCGTGCAGGCGAAGGACGGGATGCCGATCAAGGCCGATCATGTCTACGTCATTCCGCCGGACGAGTACATCACCATCAGCGACGAGGTGCTCCACCTGACCGCGCCGTCCGAGCGCCGCGGGCGGCGGATACCCATTGATTTCTTCTTCCACTCCCTGGCCGAGGACCGCCACGAGAAGGCCATCGGCATCGTCCTCTCCGGGACCGGCACCGAGGGCGCGCACGGCCTGCAGGCCATCAAGGCCCACGGCGGCTTGGCCTTGGCCCAGGACCCGGAGACGGCAACCTACGACGGCATGCCCCGCAGCGCGATCGCCACGGGACTGGTCGACCACGTCCTGCCCGTGGAGCGGATGCCCAAGATCCTCCTGGGATTCGTCCAGCATCCCTACGTGCGTGGCGCCCCCGCATCCCGACCGCCCGACGAGCAACTCCCCAAACACCTCGGCGCCATCCTGGCGGTGCTGCACGCCCGGTATCGCCATGACTTCGAACTCCACAAGAAGGGGACCCTGATCCGACGCATCCAACGCCGGATGGGACTCCGGCACCTCACCCACATGGAGGATTACCTGAGGTTCCTACAGGCCGACGCGGCCGAGGTCGACGCCCTGTTCCGGGACCTGCTGATCACCGTGACCGGCTTCTTCCGCGACCCCGAGGCCTGGAAGTTCCTCGAAAAGGAGGTGATCCCGGCGCTCGTGCGCGAAAAACCCCCGGACCAGCCGCTCCGGGCCTGGGTGACGGGCTGTGCCACGGGCGAGGAGGCATACACCGTTGCAATACTGCTGATCGAGCAGGCCGAGGCGGCCCAGAAGGGCACCAAGGTCCAGGTCTTCGCCACGGACATCGAATCCGCCACCCTGGAGCGCGCGCGGGCGGGGTTCTATCCGGCGGGTGCCGTTGCCGATGTGTCACCGGAACGCCTGCGCCGGTTCTTCATCCAAGAGGGAGACCACTACCGGGTCACCCAGTACCTGCGCGACGCGGTGGTCTTCGCCGCCCAGAACCTCCTCAGCGACCCGCCCTTCTCGAGGCTCGACCTGGTCACGTGCCGCAACGTGCTGATCTACCTCGAGCCGGACGTGCAGGAGTCGGTCATCGCGCTGTTCCACTTCGCGCTGCGCCCGGGAGGTTACCTGTTGCTAGGAGGTTCGGAGACGATCGGTCCGCAGGACGACGCGTTCGAGACCGTCTCGAAGAAGTGGCGGGTCTATCGGCCGATCGGGCCGAGGCGGCTCGACAAGCTCGAATTCTCGATGATCCACCGCGGGTCGCAAGCCGTGCCGGTGCGCTTGCCCCAAGTCGCCATGGGCACCCTGCCGCTCGAGAGCAAACTCGCCGGCTTGGCCCAGCGGCTGGTGCTGGAGCACCATGCCCCAGCCTGCACGCTGGTCGACCGCCGGAACGAGATTCGCTACCTTTGCGGCCCGACCCACGACTACCTCCGGCCCCCGACCGGCGTGCCGACCCAGGATCTGCTGGCGTGGGCCCACCGGGATCTCCGGAGCAAGCTGCGGGCCGCCTTGGACACGGCGGCCCGCGAGGGACGGTCCGTGACGGAGACCGCCGTCCGCGTCCAGCGCGGCGAGGAATGCCACACGGTCGACATCGCGGTCACGCCCATCACGGTCCCCCGAGAGGCCGCGGGCCTGCTGTTGGTGGCCTTCGCGGATCGGCCCGGGCCGCCAGCGCCCCCGGCCCCTAGCCCCGGGGCCGCCAGCGTCGACGAGGAGCGCGTACGCTGGCTGGAGCTCGAGCTGAAGGTGACCCGGGAGGACCTCCAAGGGAGCATCGGGGAGCTCGAGGTCGCCAACGAAGACCTCCAGGCCGTCAACGAAGAGATGCTGTCGTTGAACGAGGAATACCAGTCGACCAACGAGGAACTCGAGACCTCGAAGGAGGAGCTGCAGTCGCTCAACGAGGAGTTGACGACGCTCAACAGCCAGCTCCAGGCCAAGTTCGAGGAGTCGACGGCGATCGCCAACGACCTGAAGAACCTGTTGGCCAGCACCAACATCGCGACGGTCTTCCTCGACCGCCGGTTCTGCATCAAGCGGTTCACGCCCGCTGCGACCAAGCTGTTCAACCTGATCCCCACGGACGTTGGCCGGCCGCTCGGCGATCTGGTGAAGAAGTTCGCCGACCCGGACCTGGTGTCCGATGCCGAGGCGGTCCTCGAATCGCTCGTGACGGCTACCAAAGAGATCCGCAACGACGAGGACCTGTGGTACGTCCGCCAGGTGCTGCCTTACCGCACCCAGGAGAACCGGATCGAGGGGGTGGTGATCACGTTCGCCGACGTCACCTCGCTGAAGCAGATGGAGGAGGAGCTGCTCAAGAGCCGGGACCGGGTCCGGGCGATCGTCGACACCGCCGTGGATGGCATCATCACCATCGACGAGGAGGGGACCATCAAGTCGTTCAACCCGGCCGCCGAGCGGGTCTTCGGCTACGCCGCCGCGGAGGTCGTCGGGCAAGACGTCACGATCCTCATGCCCTCGCCCTACCGCAACGAACACGATGCGTACCTCAGCCGCTACCTGCAGACCGGGGAGAAGCGGATCATTGGCATCGGCCGCGAGGTCCGCGGCCGCCGCAAGGACGGCTCGACCTTCCCCATGGACCTAGCCGTCAGCGAGTTCCACGACGGGAATGGGCGCAAGTTCGCCGGGATCGTCCGCGACATCACCGAGCGCAAGCGGTTGGAGAGGGAGGTGCTGGAGATCGCCGCCGGCGAACGGCAACGGATCGGCCAGGAGCTGCACGATACCACCTGTCAAGAGCTAGCGGGCCTGGGCCTGCTGGCCCAGGGCCTGGCGAATCAAGTGGCCGAAGAGTCCCTAGCCGAAGGCGGAGTCGCGACCAAAATCGCCAACGGGATCGGGCAAGCCCTCGACCATCTCCGCATGATCCTGAAGGGATTGTTCCCGGTCGAAGTGGACGCCAACGGGCTGATGGCGGCCTTCGACGAACTCGCGGCCCAGACGGAGGCGCTGACTGGCATCACGTGCCGCTTCGATTGCGCCGAGCCGATCACCCTCCGGGACAACATGACGGCGAGGCATCTCTACTACATCGCCAAAGAGGCGGTGACGAACGCCGTCAAGCATGGCTCGCCCACCGACATCGGGATCACCCTCGACAGGGACGGGGACTTCGTCGCCCTCGGGGTCCGCGACAACGGGAGGGGCTTGTCGAAGCCGCTCGACGAGTGTCAGGGAATGGGCCTGCGGATCATGCAGTATCGGGCCGGGCTCATCGGGGCGACGCTGTCCATCGGTCGCGTTGAGGGAGTGGGTACCATGGTCGCCTGCCGATTCAGCGAGGACGGTCACCATGGCTAGGGAACAGGCGGACGCCCGCACGAGGCCCGCCAGAGTGCTGATCGTCGACGATCACCCCATCGTGAGGGAGGGCCTCGCGCTGTTGATCTCGAGCCAGCCGGACCTCGAGGTCTGCGGCGCGGCGGAGGACGTCGCTACGGCCGGTCAGCTCGTCGACGAGCTGAAACCCGATCTGGCCATCGTCGATCTCTCGCTCAAGGGTAGCAGCGGCCTCGAGTTGATTAAGCGGATCAAGGCGAAGCACCCCTCGGTCCGGATTCTAGTCTCGTCAATCCACGACGAATCCGTCTACGCCGAGCGTGTCCTACGCGCCGGCGCCATGGGTTACGTCAACAAGCAGGAGGCCACCCGCACGATCCTCGGCGCCATCCGCCGGATCCTGGACGGGAGAGTGTACCTCAGCGAGCGGATGGCCGACCGGTTGCTGTGCCGCGCCGTCGGCGGGGGCGGCGAGCGTGTCGAGGTCTCCCCCATCGAATCCCTCTCTGACCGCGAGTTGGAGGTCTTCGAGCTGATCGGTCAGGGCCTAAGCACGAATGAAATCGCTGCGAAATTGCACCTGAGCAGCAAGACCGTCGAGACCTACCGGGACCGGATCCGGCTGAAACTGGATTTGAGCACTGGCTCCCAGTTGGCGCGCCATGCCCTGCTATGGGTGCTAGAGAATGCATGACCACCGATTGGGTCCGAGGGCGGCGTGGCGGCTTGACAACCGGTCGCCCTGACGATGCGCCCGTCAGGGGCTTCGCGGGGTCGCAGGGGCTTCGCGGGGTCGGGCCCGGTTTTCGGTTTTCGCGACCGAGAGCCGCCTACGGGGGGGGTCTGAAACCCGCCTCGGCCGATCGCGGGTCCGGACGATGCGGGGAAAACGACAGAGGTAAAAGGGGACATCACTGAATGGCACATGCTTAACCCTAAGCCGCATGCTCCAAGCGTTTACGTGCATGTCCCTGAGGCTCCTTCCCCTCACGAACGGTCGATATTATTAATGTCCCTTTTTCCCTCCCCTCAAGAGGGGTATCGGGGACGTTGGAAGTCTCCCCAACGGGATCAATACCACGCCGTGAAAACCCGGCAGGGTTCCACTGGCCACCATTCTCTCGCTCCACGGAACCCGCGCGTCGTGTTTCATGCCGGCTGCTCGAAGAGAACGATGCTGGCCGTGTAGCCATGGACGAAGTTCTGGCCGCCGATCGGACCGATTTCGCCCATGGCGAAGAAGCCGGCGACGGGTATCGGCCCATAGACCTCGTGGATCACGCCCACGTCGTGATCGGCCTTGTCGAAGAGCCGCGTGCCGCGGCCGTTGCATGTGAAGAGCAACGCCCCGATCGGCCGTCCTGATGGTTTGCGTCCCTCTAGCAGACTGCGCAGATCTTCATCGGCGGTTTCGGCGTCGCGGACATGGAACTGGACGGTCTGGCCAACACGGACCACGTCCGTGATCTGGATGGCACCGGAATCATCGGCCCCCATCACGTTGCGCACCAGGAAGTCGCCGCGCTGGAACGAGCCCTGGTACTCGTTGATCACCCGGCCGATGTGCAGGCCATCCTGAATTCGCCGCTGATCGCCGCTGGAAAGCTCCTGAAACATGTCCCGCAGCGCCTCCAGCGCGGGGCGGCGGCCCAGCTCGCGGATGACGTTCTGGTCGGCCTTGGTCACGATCAACGTGTG
>JGI12270J11330_10002875_pt1 | contig 12548 bp, 14 predicted proteins | sample PeaSoiMetSII2010_FD_11330 | JGI IMG/M metagenome (IMG submission 11330)
CCAGCCGTCATGACCGCCATTCTCATCTCAAGGCCAGGCCGCCTAATCTCCTCAGCGCCCGCCAGCACCAGGCGCCGCTCCCGCCCGATCCCTGACTGGCCATTACCCGCACCGCAAAATGTCCGGACGCCAGCCGACATAAAAACCGGCCCGCACGGCCAGATCGCCGGCGACTCCGCGGCTGCCTGCCTCCAGGCATCGCCGCCCGGAGTCATCGGCGCCGCGGTCATCAAGGCGGCACGACGATCGGCGCGCCTATCCCAGCGCCGCCTGGCCCGCATGCTGTCCGTCAGTCCCGCAACCGTACGCATGTGGGAGACAGGAACCTGCCCCCTGTTCGCCGTCAGCTACGACCAGCTCTGCCACCTCGCTGACACACTTCGCCGGGCCGGGGCATGCGTCGGACAGGACCGCAGCGAGCTGATCCGCGCCGCCCTCTGTGCCAACCTGTTGTGAGGTACCCGCCCGGTAAGTATTACTGAACCCCATTGATCCCGAGGGCGGGGACGGAGAGACCTGCGAACATGACTGTGATGTTGGACCGTGCCCGGCCTGCCGCCGATGCTGGAGTGGTGGCGGATGGCAGCAGGCCGGCGGACCCGGATCCGGAGGTGCCCGAGCGGGCGCGCCGGCGGAGGTTCACCGCGAAGTACAAGCTGGAGGTGCTGGCTGCCTATGACGCGGCCGACCCGGGTGACAAGGGCGCGATCTTGCGCCGGGAGGGGCTGTATTCCAGCCATATCACCGAGTGGCGGCGGGCCCGTGACGCCGGGGCGCTGGCGGGGCTGGCCGCCCCGCGGGGCCGTAAGCGGCGCGATCCGCGCGAAGAGCGGATCGCCCGGCTGGAGCGGGACAAGCAGCGGCTGGAGCAGGAGCTGGCCAGGGCCCGCTTCGTGATGGATGTGCAGGCAAAACTGCAGGCGCTCTTGGAGCAGCTCTCCGAGAGCGCGGACACCGAGACGACGTGACCGCGCTCACCGACGCCGCCATCGCCGAGCTGGCGGCGCGGACGGGCACCCGCGCGGCATGCCAGGCCGTGGGGGCTGCGCAGGCCGGCTGGTACCGGCGGCACCGCCAGAGCCCGCCGCCGCCCCGGCCGGCGCCTGTCCCGCACCGCGAGCGGCGCCAGCCCCGCGCCCTGGCCCCGGCCGAGCGGCAGCAGGTCCTGGACGTGCTGCACAGCGACCGGTTCGCCGACACCGCGCCGGCCGAGGCGTGGGCCACGCTGCTGGACGAGGGCACCTACCTGGCCTCGGTGTCCACCTGCTACCGGGTGCTGCGCGCCGGGGGCGAGGTCCGGGAACGCCGCCGCCAGGCCATCCACCCCGCGGCGGTCAAGCCCGAGCTGATGGCCGCCGCGGCGAACCAGGTGTGGAGCTGGGACATCACCAAGCTGCACGGCCCGGCCAAGTGGACCTACTACTACCTGTACGTGATCCTGGACATCTTCAGCCGGTACGTGACCGGCTGGATGGTCGCCACCGCCGAGTCCGCCGCGCTGGCCGAAAGGCTCATCGCCGACAGCTGCGGCAAGCAGCACATCGGCCACGGCCAGCTGGCCGTGCACGCCGACCGCGGCTCCTCGATGACCTCCAGGCCGGTCGCGTTCCTGCTCGCCGACCTGGGCATCACCCAGTCGCACTCGCGGCCGCACGTGTCCAACGACAACCCCTACTCCGAAGCCCAGTTCAAGACGCTGAAGTACCGGCCGTACTTCCCCGGCCAGTTCGGCTGCATCGAGCACGCCCGCGCGCACTGCCGGGACTTCTTCACCTGGTACAACAACGACCACCGGCACAGCGGGCTCGGCCTGCACACCCCTGCCGACGTCCACTACGGCCGCGCGCACGACGTCCAGGCCGCCCGAGCCGGCGTGCTCGCCGCCGCCTGGGCCGCCCACCCCGAACGGTTCGTCCACGACCGGCCGCAGCCACCGAAGCTGCCGTCCGCCGCGTGGATCAACAAGCCCACGGAGCCAGACCCATGCCCCAGCTGAAACTCGACGTCAACGACGCCGGCGAGCTCGCCGAGATGCTCACCTTCCTCCGTGACTGGCTCACCGCCGACCCGCGGCTGCAAGCCTTGCTCGCCGAGCAGATCGGCCACCCTGCCTACGGCACCCGGCAGCTGCGCGACGACCTGGACCGCTTCATCTTCCTGCTCGGCGGCAACGACGGCGAGCACCTGTTCACCAGCGACACACCCGAGGAAGGAGAACCCCGCGACTACTGACGGGCCGGCACACTGAAAGCCAGCCCAAGGTGCCTCAAACAAGTTGACAGCTTCCGGATCGCGCAGTTCGACCATGTCAGGGTCGCGGCCGTACTTCCGCCGAAACTCAGCGCTCCACGTCTCAAGCCACTCGCTGATCTCCTTCCTGCGGGTGCTCCAGATGTCGCAGAGTTCGCGAGGGATACCCGCTACCTCGAAGTAGTGGCCTCCACGCCCGGTATGGCGTTCGATCGCGAATCCCAGCTTGGCCAGCTCGGCGGCCAGTTCCGCGTGGTACACGGCCATTGCTTCGGCCCGGCGCTTCCACACCACGTCCTGGTTGCCGATAGACACGACCCGCCCGTCCTTCCGCTGGGCCATCATCAGCAAGACGTGCGTGTGCAGCTGTGGATCTGGTGGCACCTCCAAGCCCGCGGCTTCTGCCGTCTGGCGGCTCGTGTGATGTGCAAAAGACACCGCCACGACGCTCTCGGCCTTCTCGGTCCTTTGGCGCCAGCGAAGGACCACGTCGAAGCTCTGCTCGATGTAGGCCAGCATCGTCGTCACGGCTTTGTCTTGGGCCGCTTGCACCTGGCGCCTCAGCTCGGCGTCTCCAACTGCCCAGAGCACCGACACCGACTTGGGCGCCGACGCCGTCATGTCGATAGCGGCCACCCCGTTGGGTTGCCACCGACGCACGCGCTCTCCCGTGAGCGGGTGGCGGCCGTCGAGGAGGTGGAGAAACTGCTCGTATGTTGCTGAGCCGTCGAGGCCCAGCTTTCGGCCAAGCTTCCCCAGCACCACAGCCTTGGCCCGCTCTGGTTGGCCATCCTCGCCGATGTAGTAATCCCCAACATCCTCGGCGCGGTCCATATCGAGGAAGTAATCGGCGGCTGCTGCCGCCGATACCGCCTTGAGCTTGTCCAAGCTAAGCATCGATGCTTGTCATCAATCTAGTGTGCCTTTTGGGAGGGGTTAGGATTGACCGGTTCTAGATATTGGGCTTAGGCGTTGGCTAAGGTACAAGATAGGGACGGATTGGCGTCTTCAGGGATGGCTGGAGCAGTCAACCAGAGGGCGAGGGGAGGTCGGTAGGACAGAGCGGATGGGCTAATGGGACCGTAAGGGCATGGAACGGCCATGCTTGAGCCGAGCCAACCGTGGGTGAGCACAAGGTGGGCCCGAGCGCGGGAGCTCTACTAACAGACAGTGCCCTTACGGGAGGCGAGGAGGCAGATGGCCAGTGGGATGTCGTGCCACGAGCACTTATCCATTAGTTCGCCGCAAGTCTTCTCAGGCTCATCGGATCGGGATACCAGCAGGAGGGAGCGATTGATCTACGTAGGCATCGACTGGGCGGAGGCCCACCACGACGTTCACGTCCTCGACGAGGCTGGGGAATCACTCGGGCATGCCCGTGTACCCGAGGGCATTGACGGACTCGGACGCATCCACGAACTCATTGGCAAACACACCGATGACAGCGATTCCGTTGTGGTCGGAATCGAGACGGACCGTGGCCTGCTTGTCCAGGGCCTCGTCGCCGCAGGGTACATCGTGTATGCGCTGAACCCGTTCTCAGCGAGCCAGTATCGCAATCGGCACGCGGTGTCCCGAGCGAAATCGGACCCCGCGGACGCCAAGCTGCTCGCCGACATCGTGCGCACCGACCGCCACAACCATCGCGTGATCGCCGGCGACAGCGAGCTTGCCGGAGCCATCAAGGTTCTCGCCCGGGCGCACAAGACTCTGGTGTGGAATCGGCAGCGTGAGACCAGCCGACTCCGCAGCGCGCTCCGCGAGTACTATCCGGCGGCGCTCGAAGTGTTCCGCAACGATCTCGCGCACGGTGACGCGCTTGCGGTCCTGGAACGTGCCGCGACACCTGACGAGGGACGTCGGCTGTCGCTCAGTGCCATTCGCGCGCTGCTGAAACGTGGCGGCCGGCAGCGCTACATCGACGCCCGCGCTGATGACATTCAGAAGGCGCTACGCATGCCGCAACTCGAACAGCCAGCGACGATCGTCAAGGCGTACGCGACCGTATCGCGGGCCGGGGTCAGAAGCATCCGGCAGCTCAATGCAGAGATCGCCCAGCTCGAGGCCGAGATGATCGAAACCACGGAGCAACACCCGGACGCCGAGATCCTTCGCAGTCTTCCTGGACTTGGACCTACCCTCAGCGCCCGGGTTCTTGGTGAGTTCGGTGACGACCGGACCCGCTACCAGGATGCCAAATCGCGACGGAACTACGCTGGCACCTCACCGATCACGAGGGCTTCCGGGACGAAGAAGATCGTCATGGCCCGCTTCGTTCGCAACGACAGGCTGACAGACGCCATACAGCTGTGGGCTTTCAGTGCGATCAAGACGTCACCGGGAGCACGGCACTACTACGATGTGCGGCGGCGCCGCGGACAATCGCACAGCCAAGCCCTTCGCGCTGTGGGGAATCGGCTCGTCGGCATCCTCCACGGCTGCATCGAGCACCGGACGCACTATTCGGAATCAGTGGCCTGGCAACCCATCGTGAACGTCGCCGCAGCCTGATGTTTGTCCAGTCCGTTTCGCGACTGTTAGCGCGCTCCACTTGACTTCTTACGCACGTGGGATGTCTGTTAGAAAATATGCCCAGTCAACCAAGGGGTAGCAGGCGCTACGCGAGCGGTGTCAGTTCCAGACCCTGGACCACGACCATCTTCTGCACGACAGGTACGTCCACGTCAGCGGCAACTTGATCATCGAGGAAGTCCGACAGGCACGGTGGGCGATCTCCGAGATAGACACCGGTGGTGAAGAGACCCGCACCTGCGCCGAGATCTCCGACACCGAAGTCGCGGACGAAGGCCGGTGCGTGGGTAATGTCTCGGGCGAGTAGCCCATACGCTCTGTGGTACCCATCCCGCAACACATACCTGCCGTGATGCCGGGCGACTTGTAGGAATGATGGCAGAACAGCGACAGTAAATCCGTAGCCGATGACGCCCGGTTGCAGTTCGCCGCCGAAGTGTCCAGTGATCCGTAGGTTGGGATTCGCCGCCGTGATGATCCAGTTGTTTCGGTGTTCGTCCAGTTGCGCGGGTAGGACGATATTGGATGGCGGCGGGAGCGTTACATCCGCGATCGAGACAAGATCTTCAGGATCGATATTCCTCACGCGATCCGCTGCTTGTTGCGACGCAACACTCTGTTGCAGCGAGCACACGCGTGACAGGTCGACAACTGCGACGCTCCAACCTTCGCTCCAGAAGGCACTGGTGTTGGCCTGCTGCTGAAGCCGCTCGACGATGGCCGGGAGCGACACATGCTCTACATCGATCAGGCCCTCCTGGTCGATTCCTGCAGTTCTGCTCTCAACAGCCGCCCGAGCTGTCTTGACTCGATTTACAAGATTCTCGTCGAGCGCTCCTTCTTGTCGCCCTCCGGCGAGAAGGATTGCGCCCCGATCGTCGGGCATCCATCCAATGAGGCCTCGACCTGGCCGACGGAGGCTAGCAGCAGCTTCGGCGATGAGCGGTTCGGCCGGGTTGGTGGACATCCCAACAGCCTACGCTGACAGGCTGCTCCGCTACGGGTACCTCGCGCCGTGGCGATCCGCAGTAGCTGTCCGAGCTGGCACTGAGACTACGGCAACACTGTCGGTCGTGCTCGGCACAATGGGCGGCATGAAGTTGTCAGCCCGTACCCTTCCACCCTTCGCCGCGTCCGAGGTCGAGAGCATCTGCCAGATCCTCGGCGAGGCCGTCACAGGTTCGCAGATTCCGAACCTCATCGGGCCGCTCAAGGCGCCGGAGTCAGAGATCGACCGGCAGAACACCAAGTGGAAGCGCCTTTTCAACGCGGTCGCAACGGCTCAGAACCGGCAACCGGATGGCGCACCATTGGTGCGGTTGATCTCTGAGGTGATGAAGCCAGTGCGTTTCAGCACTCCGACCGAGTTCGAGACTCGCCGCAGGTTGCTCAACGAGCGCTTGCTCCTCTCAGGCCTGCAAGTCGGGGACGACGGCATCGTGTCCAGTGCACCAGCAGCGACTACTCTCGCCGAGGCGCAGCGGCGTGCCGACGACCTTCGCGCCGAGCTGTCTCGACGGGAGGTGCACCCAGGCGTCCTTTGCTTCTGCCGCGCCGAGCTTCTGGAGAGGAACTACTTTCACGCCGTCCTGGAGGCTGCCAAGAGCGTTGCCGAGAAGCTGCGTACTCTCACTGGTGTTACCGGCGACGGCTCTCCGCTAGTGGACGCGACGTGTTCGCTGTCGTCCGGCCCGCGTGTGGTGTTCAACAGCCTGGCCACCGAGTGGGAGCGATCCGAGCAGACCGGCATCGCAACCCTGCTGAAGGGCTTGTTCAGCACCTTCCGGAATCCAACAGCTCACGCACCGAAGGTGCTGTGGGCCGTCTCGCGGCGAGACGCCCTCGACATGCTCACACTCGCGTCCATGCTGCATCGCCGGCTCGACGATGCCACTGTGCGCTGACGCATGGCGCAGAACGCAACGCTCTGGGAGACCGGGCCTGCTCGCGCTGTCACGCGCTCGCGGCTCGGCGTCGGCTCCGCGGAGCTGCCCCTCGACCCAGGCACAGTGCGCCGGTTCCTGGCGAAGTGCGGTGCTCTTGACGACCGCGGTCACCGCTGGTGGCTGGGAGCCATCGACGGCAGAGCCAACCAGACCAGGGAAGCGTCAGTTACCTCGATGATCAGAAACGCCGTGCAACACCGAACCGAAAGCTGACACGTGAAACGAGCCGATAGACGCTTTGCCTTCCACGAAGCTGGCCACGCAGTTGTTGGACTCGTACAGGGAGTCATCGTTCGTAGCGTCACCCTGGAGCCAACACGGCGCGGGAGGTGGTTGAAGATGCTCGCGCATACCAAGGTTGATACAAAGCACGTTCGCAAGAGCAGTGTGGCGCAAACGGACCCTGGAGCCATTGTGCGATTCCTCCTTGCGGGCGAAGTCGCAGAACGACGATCTTTCGGCAAGGTACCTCGGTTCTCACGAAGCGGTTTACGGCTTGGTTGGATGCAGCATTCCGACATGGCGCGAGTCAAAAGGGTATGTCCGGATGACGCGGTGCGCCAACAGTTGGAATCGGAAACGCGGGACCTCGTAGAGCAACATTGGCCGGCGATTGAGGCAGTTGCAAACGTGCTGTTCGAGCGGCGCACATTGTCAATGGAAGAGATCATCGTGGCGGCTCGTGACGGCACAAGCGCACGGCAAACCATCACGCCCGGACAAGCTTGATGGCGGGCGGTTTCCAGGTGGGCGACTGCGCTGTCCACGCAGGCCACGGCGTCGGCGCACCGTCGTGAAGATGCTCGACGACCGGATGATGTAAATGCCTCTGGCTTTGGCGCCATCGTTGTCAGCGCAGGTCGAACATACGGATGGTGTCCGACGTTGCGGCGTAACCTCAGTCCTGCGCTGCACAATGGCCCTCGTGCAAGAGTTGTTGCAGGAGGCGGAAACCCTCTGGGGGCCGCTGCTCGTAGTCCAGCCCTTGAGCTCGCGACTCGCGGTCGGCGCCGCGGAGTTACCAGTCGACTCCGGCACAGTGCGCCGGTTCTTGGCCAAGTGCGCACCCATCGACGATCACGGCCACAGGTGGTGGTTGGGCGCCATCGACGGTCGAGCCGATCACAGTGGCGGATACGGCCGATTCCAAGCCGGTCCCGGCCGCACTACCTCGGTCATCACCACGGCGCATCGCTACGCCTGGACACTCGCGCATGGACCCATTCCGCCCGGTCTTGTTGTGCGGCATCGCTGCGACGAACAGCTCTGCACCGCTGAGGCTCACCTTGAATGCGGAACATTCGCCGATAATGGCTGGGACACGATCGTTCGCCCGTACCGTGCGGCAGACCTCGACATACGTGGAAGCGCTGCACGCAGCCGGGCAATCCGAGATGCTGTACTCCGTGTTCTCGCCTCAGGCGTCGTAGATCCGGAAGCCGTCGGCGCCGCTGCTCGTGCGGCCATGCTCGAAGGTGACCCGAATCGAGACCAGCTAATGCTGCCGCTGCGCGAGGGATGTTAGAGAGACAGCTAGAGTTCTGCCCTGGGAGGGGCCTTGACTCAAGATCCGGTTGGCAACGGTCCCGGTCCCGTCAAGCTGTCCTGGAGAGCGATCATCCTGGCGCTGGCGGTAGTGATCGTTATCGCAGTCGCCGTTGTAGTGGTCCTTGTTACTCGCACCGGGCCTCCGAGCCAGCCGGTCGCTGGCCCGACCTCCACCTCCCCCAACAACCCGTCCCCTACCAACAGTCGTAGCCATAGCCCCAGCCCGCCTGCTCCGCGGCTGAAGCTGGTGCCCAACGCCGGCGATGCTCTAGCGCAGCAGCAGAGCCCCACACAGATGAACGTCAACGTCCCTGCCGTGCACAACCCTGGCTCGGTGGATGCTCAGCTCGAGATCTGGTTCACGCTTCCCGACGGTACCCACCCCAGCTTCGACCAGCCCGAGACGAGTTGCGGGGGCGTTCTTCAGCCTGGCTCGCTTTGCTGCGTTCATTGGTCAATGCATGGCTACAAGTGCAATGTTCCGCCGTACAGCAAATCTGGCTTTGACTTTGGCGCCAATGTCGTTGGCCTGTCTGGAAAATTCCAGCCGGGCACGAAGATGTACATCCAACTCCCGGGGGAGTCCAAGCCTCGCGTCTGGAAGCTCTTTGGGCCATAGCTGACCTGGGTGTGCCCGCGTCGGGCGGGGGGCAGGTCCTGGCCTGCCCGCTCTTCCTGTTCCCAGGGGCCGCAGTGGTCTCCGGGGGCAAGGGCGGTCCACAGGGCCGTCGCGCGCAGCGCGATGCGAAGCATTCTTGCGGCCGGAGGGGCGGCTCCGTATCCTCAGCGGGCACACTCGGGTCAGCGTCGGCGCAGCCGACTCCGTTGTTGTCCCGAAGCCTTCCCCAGGAGACACTTGGCGGTGACGAGAGCACCCGAGTTTCCTCGGCCGCATCGCGGTCGGACTGGTCAGTGAAGCGTGCACACACGGCGCATCATCGCCGAACCACGAGACCATGGCATACCCAGCGGACTGGGTGGGACGCCGTGGACGCAACGGAGAGACGACCGTGTCAAGTTCCGGTACCCGGACGACACTTTGTATTCGGCTCATGGACGACGAGTTGCCCAGGCGCTGCATCTCCCAACTGGATCTCCATCAGAGGAGGTCGGAGCGTTCGTTCGGGAGGCTTCTATGAACCGGGTATGTTGAATTACTAATATGGAAGGGCCTGTCAAGCTCTGGTGAGCACGAGTTGGCTCTACTCTCCTGGTCGACCTAATTTGGGGGTCAACTGCCAATCACTCTACTCTGCGACTGTCCGTCTTTTGTCTCTCCAAACCTCATACGGTTGGAGAACGTGACCAACTGTGAAAGGGGTAGTTGAAGGAATGAGACCTACCGGTGTTACCTCAAGAGTCGTCCAGGTTCTCTCTCATGCAAAAGCCCTGGTGCTGAGACGGCCGTCACCAGAACAAACGAAGGCGATTCGCAGAATTGCGGAAGCAGCGGGCACGTACCCGTATGGTGGCTTGTTGCCGCCTCAAATCCCAGAGGGAGCGGGCACGGACCGGCTTGGTGTCTTGTTGCCACCTCAAGCCCGCGAGGGCGACGGAGCACATGAGCTAGATCGCGGTTGACTCCGAGAGCCGCAATGGAATCGCTGCCGCGTCCTGACGTTCCTGGCGCGCCGCAGCGACAAGAATCGAGGGTCAAGACCTCGCATTCCGGTGGCGATCTTCGCCCGGCCGAGCTGACGGCTAGACCTACGAGCGAGGAAGATATGGTCGCCTGTTTCCTCGCCGGTGAGCTTTCAAGCGCGAGGTTCAGTGGCGGCATCCGCGCCGCGCTCGCGGCCATGTCTGTCAGCGAAACCTTACTCACGCAACCCGATCTGACCGATCCGATGGCCAATGAGACCCGCCGCGCGATCCTTGCCTCAACACGGGGATACGGTGAGAACCGACTACTGTTCGAATGCTTCCCTCAGCATGTGGAATGGTCCAGAGCCTGGCTCCCCTCGCGCGATCTGGCCGCAGTCCGCTACATCGACTACTCATACTGGAATGACCTGTCCGGTGGGACCCGGCTCCCTGCCGACGCCGCGCGGAGAATCCTGAGAGGCGAGCAAGCTTTCAACATGTCGAATGCCGCTTTCTTCGTGGCGGCGGAAGCAGTCCAGAGGGGCGACACATTCCCACCATTGATATTCGTGGGAGTCCAGTTCGACCGCCTGGTGTGCCTCGAGGGAAACCTGCGCCTTACTGCACACGCGCTCGCAGAATTCCCGCGCGGCTTAGATTGCTTTGTCGGCATCTCTGCGGACATGCACGGTTGGGCTAAGTGACTACCGCTGCCGCAACCGAGGTACTCGTACTCGGCTGATGGACGACGAGAAACTTCGGCCTGGTGAAGGCAGCAGTTCTGTGATTTCCAATCAGGACCGTGCTCACCCAGCGCTTGCATCACGTTTGGACGGCCAGTTGTAATGGCCCCTGCCTTTTGGCTGTGCCAGTGCCCCGTATTCCTTTGTTGGATCATGTCGCGCGGGGTGGACACGCACAACGATGCCGTCCACGGAGCACTGCACTGATCCGGCCACGAGACAGACGTCGATGTTCCTCCCGCTGTACGCGCGTCCCACGCGGTATATCGTGCCGGCGAAACTGACCTGACCATGGCTGTCAGCGATACGCCTGACCACCTGACCCGTTGTTGACTTGCGCGGCGCACTAAGCCGCACTTGCCGGATTTCGATAGGCGTGTCGGGCTGAGCCTTCTTCTGGCGGTGCGAAGCTACAAGCACGCCGCGATGAAAGATCTCCAGCAGACCGCTGCGAGCGATCACCTCGACCGACTCACCCATGAACGCGCGTCCGATCCGGTATCGGCACCTGGCAACCGAAATCACTCCCTCCGCATCGACCGAGCGGAGGACGCCTGTTGGTCTCGACGGCAGTTCCGGGTCCGCGGTCTTCTCGGTCTGCGTTTCCACAGGAGCGACCTGATAACGTCCGCGCAGAAACCGGTCCCCCGGTGGGGCATCCCCGATGCTCTGATGGGGGCGCTCCATGTTGTATTCATCGACCCACTTGTCGAGCGCGGCCTGGGCTTCCTCGATCGTGGCGAAGCAGTTCTTGCTGAAGTGCTCGCGACGCATCGTCTTGTGGAGCCGCTCGACCTTTCCGGTGGTGGTCGGTGAGTACGGCGCGGTGAGGAGATGGTGAATGCCGTTCTCATGGCAGATGCGATCGAAACGGACAGGCGTCTTGGTCGTGGAGAACCTTCCAGTGAAGACTTTGCCGTTGTCGGTGAGTATCTGCTCTGGCAGGCCATGCTTCGCCAGCGCCTCCAGCAGAGCACTGCAGACCTCCCCCGAGGTTGCCCGGCGAACGAGCTTGGCGCAGACACAGAAGCGGGAGTGGTCATCAATGCCGGTGACCGCGTACACGTAACTCCCATCAGCGAGACGTATGCGACCCACCACATCCATCTGCCACAGCTCCATCGAACGCTCGCGTTCCCAGCGCTTATAGTCCTCCCGCTTGCGACGTCTTCGATGGGGCTCGATGAGCTGATGCCGCACCAAAGCTCGATAGATGGCCGACAGGCTCGGAAGCGGCGAGCCCTCCCGGCCCAGCGCCCACCGGATGCGCCGCGCACCCCACTCCGGGTGGGTGATCCGCAGCTGCACGACCCTGGCCTCCGTGTCGGCCGGCATCTGGTGGGGACACCTCTCTGGCTTCGTGCTCCGGTTAGTGAGCCCAGCGAGCCCTCCAGCGCCATACCGGGTCAGCCACTCGTGAACGGTCTGCCGAACAACACCGTATCGATGGGCAACCTCGGTGACGGACGCTCCGTCTTCGAGTACCTCGCGCACTGCTCCGTATCTCTGTTCCACCAGGCCCAGCTCCACGAGCATTGGCACGCCCTCCACCGCTGCGGCCGTGAACACAGGCGGCAAGGGAAGCGCCGGCCGCAGGAGAACCTCGCGGGCTGGAGTGTCGCCTATGTACCGAAACTATGTCGCCTATGTACCGAACACGTCCATGAAGTGTCGCCTAGCTGCCGGACACGATGTGTCCAGTATCTGCCGAACTCTTACAACGGAGAGACGACCGGCGTCACGGTCAATTTGCGGTCAAGGCCTCGCACCGCCGGATGCGTCAGTCGCCGCAATAAGGCCGCTGACCTGCAGATACGTTTGGAGCGGGTGACGAGAATCGAACTCGCACTGTCAGCTTGGGAAGCTGATGTTCTGCCATTGAACTACACCCGCGCGGGGACGGTCCCGCGCCGAACGCGGACTCAGCCGACCCTGACACCTGACC
>JGI12270J11330_10002881_pt1 | contig 12535 bp, 17 predicted proteins | sample PeaSoiMetSII2010_FD_11330 | JGI IMG/M metagenome (IMG submission 11330)
ATCCCCCTCGATGAGGGCCGTAGCTTGCATGTTCGTGGCATCCGAAGAGGCCACGCCGGGCTCCGTCATGCAGAACGCGGAACGAATCTCGCCGGCCAGCAGGGGCTTAAGCCAACACGCCTTTTGTGCTTCCGAACCATACTTCACCAGCACTTCCATGTTGCCAGTATCGGGCGCGTTGCAGTTGAAAACCTCGGGGGCGATCGAGGAGCGACCGGTGATTTCCGCCAGGGGCGCATACTCTACATTGGTGAGGCCGACGCCATACTCCCGGTCGGGAAGAAACAGGTTCCACAAGCCGGCTGCACGCGCCTTCGCCTTCAAAGTCTCCATAACCGGAGGCTGCTTCCAGCGGCGCCAGTCGGGAAGGTTCTGCAATTGCGCGCAATACTCAGGCTCCGATGGCAGGACATGCTCTTGCATGAAGGCCGCGAGGCGCTGAACATAGCTCCTGGCTGTCGGTGACACAGAAAAGTCCATTGGTAAGCACTCACCCCGCAGGCACCCTAGCCTAACGATTTCTGCAGAATTCTCCTAATGAATCTTGTGAATCCAGTAATATATGTGCCGTGCATTTAAGTCAGGTCGACCTGAACCTGTTTGTGGTGCTGGAAGCCATCTACCGCGAGGGCAACATCACTCGCGCCGGCCAGCAACTGAACCTCACCCAACCCGCGATCAGCCATGCACTGAAGCGACTGCGCGATCTTCTGCAGGACCCGCTGTTCGTCCGCCAGGGGGCGCACATGATGCCGACGCCGTTCACGCGGAACATGATTGAGCAAGTGCGGCAGGCGCTGCACATCCTGGAGGTGCACGTCAGCGCGAGTCGCAATTTCGTTCCCGAACACACGCGGCGGAACTTTCACCTGTCGTTGTGGGAATACGCCGAGGCCCTGATTCTTCCGCTCTTGCTGCGGCGCCTGACGCTTGCCGCCCCAGGAATGTCGATCACGACCTCGCAGGTCAAGCGCAGAGATCTGGAAACCGAACTGGCGAGCGGTTCGGTTGATCTGGCCATCGACATCCCCCTGACCATGAGCGATCGCATTCGGCACAAGTGGCTTCTGAATGACCCATTCGTGGTCATCGCCCGGCATGGTCACCCGGCGATCGCGGACAAACTTGACCTGAGTACTTATCTAGGGCAGCGCCATATTCAGGTCTCTTCACGGCGCCACGGTCCCAGCCTGATCGATATCGAACTTAGCCGGCGGGGGCTTCGCCGGCAAGTGTTTCTGCGCAGCCAGCACAACTTCCCGGCCTGCGTGGTAGTAAGTACCACCGACATGCTTCTGACCTTGCCGGAGCGCCATGCGCAATTGCTGAACACGAGTTTGATGAACCAGGTGCTTCCCTTTCCGCTGCAAGCGCCCCGTCTCGAAGCCCATTTGTACTGGCACGAGAGTGTGGAGAATGATCCGGCAAACCGCTGGCTACGGGAAGAAATCGAAAAAGCCTTGGCCCCGGAACCCCGAGCACCAGCAGCGCTGCGCAAGGCCGGTAGCGAGCGGCGCCGGGGCAGATGTTGACCAAGATCAACCGTAGGTCGCTGACGGTGCCAGGAAAAGGAACAAAGACCACCACCATCAATATGATTTTGGGCGTTCTCGCGCCGGCTTCGGGGAGGATCTGTATCGAAGGGGTCGATATCGCTACGCACCGCTCACAAGTGCTTCAACGCACGAACTTCGCGGCCGTCTACGCTCCACTGCCAGGAAACTTGACAGTCCAGCAAAATCTACGTGTCTTTGGGCTCCTGAACGGAGTGATAAGCGGTGTTGCGGCGGGGCGACCGTGAACTGAGCGTCCTGTGGCTGCCGGCCCCGGCTTGGAGTCTCTGACTCTATAAGTGCAATAATTGGAGCCGAAGAGGTTGCAGCAGTCATGAAGAGCAGGCAGGGGTACAAGGGTTACGTTATCGTGGCGCGGTCGTGGGAGCTACGAGAAGGCGAGTTCTCGGCAGAGTTCTCCGTCGAGGAACACGATGCGGATGGGGTCATGGAAACCGAATTCTACCTGCCCGACACATTCCGCACGCAGGAGTCCGCTATTGAGGCAGCAATTCAGGCTGGGCGGCAGAAGATTGATCTGGGATTTGAGCGGGGATCGGCAGTCGTGAACGGCTGAAGCACGCTCTTCCAAGAAATGGCCCCTCAGCCAGAGAACACATTTCCCCTACCGCTGCCTTTCTGCCTGGAGCCCAAACCCGAGCAGCGAAGGGTCTAGTTAGTCACGAGTCCAGAGAATGAGGACTGACAGAACAATAGCCAAATTAACGGCCTTCTGTCACTTCTCTCACGGTCTCGGCAGCGGCTTGGTTCACGTCCTCGCGGGTAGTTTTCTCTTTCTCGATCTCGTCTGGACGGCGATCTACCCTTTTGTCGAGTTGTTCAGTCTGCCGCTGTGACCTGTCGGCTTTGGTGCGTTTCGTCGCCATACCCACAGCTTGACACAAACCTGATGCCAAAGCGAGGTTCTACACTGCACGGACATCCGTGCCCACATTTTCCAACTCCTCTGCAATTCTCTAACCTATGCTTCCGCGCGTTTCGACCTACGACTGGACAACAAATTGTCCAGATAGCGTGACTTTATTTGCTGGCTCGCCATGACTTGTTTCAGCGGCGGCAATTTGAGAATCACACCCAGAATGGCGGCCATCGCGCGATGGCTGGCAAGCGCCTGATTGTCGAAGATGAGGTCCTGGAGTTTGCCGCGCTCAATGGCCATCACAACAGTGCGATGAGCGGTATTCACGGGCGTGATCACGCGTTGCCCCCGTTGCTTCAGCCCGATGGCCTGCTTGTCGCAAACCCGAGCGCACACGCCGCAACCGAGGCAGATCTCTTCGTTGACCTTAGCTTTCTTGCGTTTGTGGTGGCGTGGGTCTCCCGCAGAAACCATGCCCATCGCTTCTACCGGACAGACGTCGGCACATTTCATGCAGCCGGAACATTTGTCGTCGGCGATGGCCGGCAGGAAGTTGGTGGTGCTGATGGGAGTGAGAACGGCGAACCGTTTGGCGGCTAACATAGCTTCGCAACAACATCCACAGCAGTTGCAGATGAAGGACACGCGCTCGCGCACGTTCTCCCCGAATTGCACCAGGTTACGATCGCGGGCTTGAGCGAGCAGATCGTGACATTCGGCCTTATCGACGCGGCGGACGATGCCATGTTTAATCAGCGAGCGCGCAGTGGTGTTGAAGGTCATACAGATGTCCATCGGCGCTTCGCAATTGCGCCCCAGATGCGACGCCTTGTGGCGGCAATAGCAGGTGCCGATGCCGATGTGCGAGGCCGTCTCGACGACTTGCGAGGCGCGTTCGTAGTCGAGCACGTGTAGCGTGTTTTCCGCGGTCAATACGCGCTCGTTGACGAAGGCGCGTCCTATTTGTGTCTCGCCGGTCGTGAACAGGGCTTTGACGAAGTCCTCCTCGACGTTAAGGTACTGATAGAAAAGTTCGGCGAGGAGTTTCTGGTCGTAGTGGCCGCCGATGCGCATCATGGAGAATTCGAAGAAGCCGGCCATCGGCGGCGGCATGACGAACATCTGGCCCTGGCGCGAGTCGATGTCGAGCATCATGCCGCGCGAGGCCAGCGCTTCGAGGATGTTGCGGGCCTCGGTTTCGGACTTCTTCCAGAGCAGCGCTGCTGTTTCGGCCGTGAAGGGCCTGATCGGAAGCAGCGCGACGAGTTCGGCCTCAGCCGGCGTGAATAGGACTTCTAGGATTTGAAACAAAAGCTCGGTCGGCGGAGCCCCTTGCGGGAAGCGGTTGATCCGCTCCGACAGTTTGCGATAGCTCTCCCTGGCGGTGTGGTGGGACATGGAAATAGCGTAGGCCGAATTGGTCCGGGGCGAAAGGGCCGGCATCACAGGTGTATGTTCTTTATTGGTTAAAATCCACTCCCAACTCCCTGTTTCCACTGATATCAGTGACACCGTTTTGAAGGGAAACAGAGGCAATCGCAGAAACTATAGAAGCACCGGAACCGAGCCAGTGCTTGCTGACTGCCAGAGTCCTCAAAACGGATCTGACCCATTGCGGACACACAACCTGCACCCTATCGCCTGGGGTTGGATGGCTTTAGATTGACCGACATCCATGTGAGTCTTCTGTCAAGGGAAAACATGGGTGGCCAGGCGCGCTCGGGAGCCCACCGCCATCGACCTCCATTAAGACCGACCCAGCGTCCTCCTACAGTGCTCAACGAAGNCCACTTCGAAATTGGTATGATCGACTCTGCGTCTGCCANAGATGAGACCGCTCGACGGCATCACCGTTCTTGATCTCAGCCGCCTGCTTCCGGGCGGAGCGGCGACCTTGCTGCTCGCCAATTTCGGGGCCGAGGTGATCAAAATTGAGGAACCTGGAACGGGCGATTACGGGAGGTCCACACCGCCGTTCTTGCACGGAGAAGGCGCCGTCTTTCACCTGCTGAACCGCGGAAAAAAGAGCGTCGCATTGAACCTGAAGGATGCGCGCGATAGGGAGACGTTCCTGGGCCTCGCATCGCGCGCCGACGTACTGGTTGAGAGCTTTCGGCCTGGCGTCATGGCGCGGTTGGGGTTGGCTTATGAAATCCTNCACGCTCGTAACGAGCGGCTGATTTACGTCGCCATAACCGGTTATGGCCAGCACGGCCCGCATAGTCAGATGGCAGGGCACGACATCAACTATCAGGCGGCCGGCGGGGTGCTGGACATGACCGGTGAGGAAGGCGGGCCGCCCGTCATCCCGGGCATACAGATCGCGGACCTGGCCGGCGGCGCCATGCACGCGGTGATCGGAGTGTTGCTGGCTTTGGCGGCGCGAGCGCAAACCGGCCGGGGGCAAATGATCGATGTCTCGATGCTGGAAGGCGTGGCGTGGCTCCTGCCGGTGGCGCTCGCCCTCTATCAGGCGACAGACAACGTGCCGGAGCGCGGGGCCGGCATTCTGACGGGACGCTATGCCTGTTACCATCTGTACCGCTGCGCCGATGGCCGTTGGATTTCCGTGGGCGCGCTCGAGCCGAAATTCTGGGCCGCGCTGTGCCGAGCGCTGGGCTGTGAGGAGTTCATTGCTGACCAGTTTGCCGATGGCGTGCGGCGCAAAGAAATTGTCGCGGTGCTTTCCCGCACATTCGAGACCCGGGCGGCACACGACTGGTTCGAATACTTGAAACCCTACGACACCTGTGTTGCCCCGCTCCAAAACGTGGCGGAAGTGGTGCGGGACTTTGGGTTGAGCCAAGGCGAGAGTATGGTCCTGCCGAAACTGAGCGACACGCCGGGACGCCTCGGTAGCACGCCGCCGAGTCTTGGCCAACACACGAGTGAGGTGCTCGGATCGCAATGATCGGAATCACCGGTTGTTCGGTTTACGTCCCCCGGCTCGAGTGCGGGAGGCCCGCGATCGTCGCCGCTGCCCTGAACACGATCGGCGCGGGAACCTCTGAGATCATGAAGGGGATCATTGCCAAGGAAGAAAGGATCTGAAGATCCCGGAGAGGTGTCGCATGTTGTCAACGATGCCCGATTATCCGCTGACCATCGTGCGGCTTTTTCAACATGGTGCGAAAATCCACAGCGCAAGCCAGGTGGCAACCTGGACCGGAGAGGGTGTCCACTGTACGAGCTTCCGCGAGTTGGCGTCTCGCGCCGGAAAACTGGCGGCCGCGCTTCGCCGCATCGGTGTTCGGCCCGGAGACCGCGTCGGAACTTTTTGCTGGAACACGCCGGAGCATCTGGAGGCGTACTTCGCCGTGCCCTGCATTGGTGCAGTGCTGCACACGCTCAACCTTCGGCTGTTTGCCGATCAACTGGCTTACATCATCAATCACGCAGAGGACCGCGTGGTGATTGTCGATGAGTCTCTGGTGCCCGGGCTTGCCAAAGTGGCGAAGGGTCTGAAGTCGGTGGAGTACTACATCGTGATCGGCGCCGGAGACGGGTTGCCCGGCGATGTTTTGAGATATGAGGATTTGCTGGCGGCGGAGCGTCCCAGCTATGAATGGCCGGAAATCGACGAGCGGTCGGCGGCGGGCATGTGCTATACCAGCGGCACCACTGGGAATCCGAAAGGGGTCGTGTACAGCCACCGTTCGACCTTTCTGCATTCCATGACCCTGTGCGAGCCTTGGGCGTGCGGCCTGAGCGATCGTGATCGCATACTACCTATCGTACCCATGTTTCATGCCAACGCCTGGGGGCTGCCCTACGCGGGATGGATGGCAGGTTGTGATTTCCTGTTGCCTGGCCGTTTCCTGCAGGCCGAGCCGCTGTGCCGAATGATCGAAAGCTGCAGGCCTACGGTCGCTGCCGCTGTCCCCACCATCTGGAACTCTGTGCTCGGCTACGCCGAATCGATGCCGGTGGATTTTTCATCGATCCGAGTGGCGCTATGCGGCGGGTCTGCCGTACCACGCAAATTGGCGGAGCAGTTCTTGCACAAACACGGCGTCAGAATCGTGCAGGCGTGGGGCATGACCGAGACCAGTCCGCTGGCTGCCATGGCCCATCCTCCCAAGAACTGCACCACCGATGAAGAAATCAACTGGATGACGAAATCGGGCAGGCTCGTCCCTGGAGTTGAGTTGCGGCTCTGCCTCGGGGACACCGTGCTGGACTGGGACGGCAAGTCGGTCGGTGAGATCGAAGTGCGCGGGCCGTGGGTGACAGCTTCTTACTATGGTGATCCTTCGCCCGAGAAGTTCCACGACGGCTGGTTACGGACAGGCGACGTCGGCACAATCGACGAGCTTGGGTACATTCATCTGACCGATCGTGCGAAGGACGTGATCAAATCCGGAGGCGAATGGATTTCATCCGTAGAACTGGAAAGCGCTCTCATCGACCACCCGGAGGTGCTCGAAGCGGCGGTGATCAGCGTTCCCGACAAGCAATGGGATGAGCGGCCACTGGCCTGCGTGGTGCGGAAGCCCGGTTCCAGAATCACCGCTGATGCCCTCAGAGCCTATCTGACCGGCAGAGTCGCCAAGTGGTGGATCCCGGAAAGATGGGCGTTTATCGAAGAAATACCCAAAACCAGCGTAGGAAAATTCGATAAGAGGGTGCTTCGCGCCGCACACAAGAAAGGAGCGATCGAGGTACACACAACACGTGAACCATGAGGTCTTGAACCAGCCGTCGAACGCGATTCTGAGTTTCACTTTTGCCGTTACCGTACACTACCCTCAACCGTTTGCCTCTCATCAGAGGAGTCCTTGCACTCTTAGACTTACTCCCCTTGTGAACCTGGCACCAGTCGCTCAGGAAACAGAACCGATCAATTACAATCCCTTGCCGAGGGGGAATTCATGGCAAATCTCAAGGGACTGGCGTCCATAGTGTCCGAGTTGAAGCTAGTGAGAACGAATCTGGTGAATGAACTTCGTCATGTCGATGCGGCTCTTTCAGTGCTCGGCAAGTTGAAAGGCGGGAGTAATTCCAACAAACCGAGGCACACGATGTCAGCCTCGGCTCGCAAGCGGATGAGCCTCGCGCAGAAAGCGCGATGGGCAAAAGCGAAAGGTCGAGCGCCGAAGCCAAAGCGAACGATCTCAGCAGCAGGCCGTAAGAGGATCGCGGCGGCACAAAGGGCACGATGGGCGAAGCTGAGGGCGGGGAGGAAATAGGATGCTTAGAAGCCCAGCGGAGCATGAGGCAGGCTTTCATACTCAGTGCCCGGTCTACTCTCACATCGTAGTCGCGGAAGCTTAACGAAATGAGCAGGAGCTATTTGCCCGACCTGAATTAAAAAGGAGTCATGTTCATGAGTCTCCCCACAATTCACCGCGTCGTCACCGGGCACGATGAGAATGGCAAGGCCATCGTCTCCTCGCAGGGGCGGCTGCCCACTGTGGTTGAGATCGCGGCAGTTCCGGGGATGGTCTTCCATGAGGTGTGGGCCACCGCTGGCAGTCCGGCAGCAATCGACAACGGCATCGACCCAACGCTCATGCCACTCCGCTTGCTGCCGCCTAAGTCTGGTACCCGCGTTCGCTTTGTGGACTTTCCGTCCGAAACGCCGGACGTTCTGGTGCGTGGCAGCGAGAGGGCTGAGGACGCATTCGCGCAGATCGGCGACGTGGCGGCGGTAACCGTGAAGACCGATTCGCCGCACCCGCTGATGCACCGAACCGAAACCGTGGACTACGGGATCGTTATCGAGGGCGAGATCACTCTGGTGCTCGATGATTCTGAGGTGCTGCTCAGGCTCGGCAGCGTAGTAGTGCAGCGCGGCACAAACCATGCGTGGGCGAACCGCTCCGGGCGGCCGTGCAGGATGCTGTTCGTGCTTGTGGACGGAACCTACGATCCAACCATTGCCGCCAAGCTGGCTGGGCGCTGAGCGGAAGTGTGCGGGCAAGGCGAGATGAGTGTGAGTTATTCAGGACTAGCACTCCAGCCTAAGAACGTCTAACAAAACCGCATTTCTCCAGCAACCCGTGGAAAGGGTCGGAACATCCCTATGGACGGGAGTTGCTCAATGGCCATCGAACTCTTGCCTGACGGGTTGTGGGAACTGGTCGAACCGTTTATCCCAGTCGCCAAGGCCAAGCCCAAGGGCGGAAGACCGCGCTTAGCGGACAGGGCATGTCTCACAGGCATTGTATTCGTCCTGCGCAGTGGGTATTCCGTGGGAGTGCTGCCGCAAGAGATGGGGTGTTGTCGCGCCCACCGAACGATGGGAGCTGTAATTGCAAAAACCCCACGTCTCAGTAACGAGACGTGGGGATTGCCCAAGTCACTCTCGGTCATTGCTGTCCTTCAATGCTGGACTCGTCCTGTAGGGGGACGGCGCGATACGTGTGAACCTCTCCGGTGCTGGTTGCGCCCAGGCCTGTGATTTCACCGCGGGAATTGATGCCGCAGCCAGTCAGCAGATACAACGGTGACGTGCCTTCAACCAGGGTGTTGAGGTCGGTCATCACCCCGTTATTCCAGATAAAGGCGCGCGGACTGAAGCTTGAGCTGAAGGATATCCCAACGATCACGCCGTGGTCGTTCAGACTAATGGCGCTGCTGGCGACGTCGCCTGTGAGTATACCCAAGTCCTGCATGCCTTTGGCCTCAGTCCAGAGAAAGGCGTGAAAGGTGGTATCGCCGGGAAGGTCGGAAGAACCGACCGCCTGCCCGCGATTATTGATGGCGAGGGCTAGGTTTCCCCCAGCCTGTCCGGTGCTGCCGCCGAGGTTGCCAAGGTCGACGGCTTTGCCGTTTTGCCACAGCAAGGCGTGCACAGACTGAAGGCTGTCGAATGTGTTCGGATTGAAGGTCGAGCAGACTCCAGACCCTCCGACCACTTGGCCATAATCGTTGATTGCGAATGCGATGCCCTCGGGATCGCCATTCTCAGTGGGCAACTCGATCGTATTGTCATTTTCCCAAACCACAGGCTTGAACTGGTAGACCTGCGGAGCGGGGCAGGCTGGATCGGCGGTGGTGTTTTCGGCGACGCCGGCGACGATTCCCCAGCGATTGATCAGATTGGCGGCGCCGTTTTTGCCGCCGAGCGTGGGAAGGGCTTTCATTCCGGCGCTTGTCCACAGATCAGGTGAGTGCCGAAGCCGCAAAAGTCTTCTCCGTTGGGATCGGAGATAGAGGTCTCGGCCTCACCCACGGACCGGCCGGCGGAGTTGACGGCGAAGGCGAAACTGTTCGGTCCACCCAGCGTACCGAGATCGGTGATGCGTTGGCCGAACCAGAGAACGGCGTGCTGAGTGTTGTCGGGAAGGTTCGACGACCCACTTACCACGCCATGACTGTTCATGTAGAAAGGCTGGCTGAAGGTGCCGCCAGTCAAGGTGCCAAGATCAACGACATGGTAGTGAACGGGCGCTGGTTCCTGTTGAGCGGCTAGCCGGACCGGCATCGCCAATACAGCGAGCAGGCTCAGCGCGGACGGGGTTGCGATTAACAATGCTTTCAATGTGGATTTCATGTTCCCTCCTTGTTGGAACTTGCTCTCGAATGCTTTCTATCCAGTAAGACGGGAACCGGAGGTAAAAACCGGCACGGTGAATCAGAAGTAGATGAAATGAGGACTGCTACCGGGTGACTAGACAATCATTGGGGAGTGGGCCTCATAGCAGTTGGGGTGTAAAGTATTGAGAGACTGTGGAGGCTTGGATGGAGCCGCCTTCTGCCCACGACATCACCCAGCTGCTCAGGGCCTAGACTGGAGGAGACCAAGAGGCTCTGGAAAAACTCACCCCTCTGGTGTATCAGCAATTGCATCGAGTGGCGCAACGCTACATGGCGGGGCAACGGCCCGGTCACACTCTGCAGACCACCGCTCTGGTGAACGAAGTGTACTTGCGGCTGGTCGACTGTGCACAAGTCAACTGGCAGGATCGGGTGCACTTTTTTCCGTGTCAGCGCAGTTGATGCGGCGTATCCTGATCGATTTTGCCCGCTCCCCGGCTACCAGAAAAGAGGCGGTCATGTGCCTCACATTTGCTTGGAGGACGCCCCGTCAGTCTGCAATGAACCCGATGCGAACATCGTTGCCCTGGATGACGCGTTGAAGGCGCTGGCCGAGGTAGATGATAGGAAAAGCAGGGTGGTCGAACTTAAATTTTTCGGTGGCCTGAGTATTGAAGAAACCGCCGAAGTCGTAGGGGTTTCGCCGGAAACGGTCGGAAGAGACTGGAAGCTGGCAAAGATGTGGCTGCTGCACGAGTTGAGCGGGCGAAATTGAAACATGGAGCCTGAACTTTGGCGTCGGATTGAAGAGCTTTGCCAGGGTGCTATGGAGCTTGACCAGAGCCGCCGCGGTGAATTCCTCGAACGCTCCTGTGGGGCCGACAAAGAACTTCGGCGCAGAGTGGAGGCGCTACTGGCTCACGAGACAAAGGCCGAGCATTTCATAGAGTCTCCCGCTCTGGAAGCTGAAGAATCTGACTTTGCCATGACCTCGGCCCCTCCGATAGTACTTACGGACGAATTCAATGCCGCCGCATACTTCATAGACCGCCATATTCCAGAGGGCCGCGGCGCAAAGGTGGCAATTGAGTGCGGGGATATTCAGGTCAGCTATCGCCAACTTTTTGAGCGCGTGAACCAGTTGGGCAATGGACTCAGAAGTGTTGGTGTGCGCATCGAAGAACGCGTTTTCTTGCTGCTGTTTGATACGCCAGAGTTTGCCGTCAGCTTTTTCGGTGCGATCAAGATCGGAGCGATCCCGGTCCCTGTCAATACTCTGCTGAAACCCGCCGACTACGCGTACCTGCTGAACAACTCGCGAGCGCGCGTGGCTATCATCAGTCAGTCATTGCTCTCTCTCGTCCAGGCCATTCCCAAGCATCGGTTGCGCTATCTCGAGACCATCATTGCCGTCGGCGCTGGGCCGCTGGCGGGCGTGGTCCCCTTTGAGGAACTGACCCAGAAGAGTTCTTCCACCCTGGATGCAGAGCCGACCAGCAAAGACGATGCCGCCTTCTGGCTCTACTCCTCCGGCAGCACGGGTCAGCCCAAGGCTTGCGTTCATCTTCAGCATGACATGGTGGTGAGCACAGAGCGCTATGCCAAGGGGATCCTGAACATCTCGGAGAATGATCGCTGCTTCAGCGTCGCCAAACTTTTCTTTGCCTACGGACTGGGGAACGGACTCTACTTCCCACTGGCCGTAGGCGCCACCAGCATCCTGCTGCCCGGTCCACCGAAACCGCAGAACGTCTTCGAAGTCCTTGAACGGCACCGCCCGACCCTGTTTTTTTCAGTTCCATCGAACTACACCAAGCTTCTTTCCAATCCCCCGCCGGACGGACGAGAATTCGATCTCTCCTCGGTGCGCCACGCGATTTCCGCCGGAGAAGCGCTGCCGGCAACGGTATTCCATCGTTTCAACGAGCGCTTTGGAGTCGAAATTCTGGATGCGATCGGCTCAACCGAGGCGCTGCACATGATGATCTCCAATCGTCCGGGAGCTGTGCGCCCGGGCTCCAGCGGCACGATAATCCCCGGATTCGAAGCCCGAATCGTGGACGACAATAACCGTACGGTGGCGCAAGGGGAGGCCGGCAATCTGCTGGTTAGAGCTGACTCTGTTTGTGCCTGTTACTGGAACCAGCACGAAAAGACTAAAGACACGATTGAAGGACATTGGATCCGAACCGGCGACAAGTATTACCAGGATGAAGACGGATATTTCTGGTACGCCGGACGGTCCGATGACATGCTGAAGGTCAGCGGCATGTGGATCAGTCCAATCGAGATAGAAGGCGTCTTGATCGAGCATCCCGCGGTGCAAGAAGCCGCGGTCGTCGCCCGAGCAGACCAGGACGGGCTAACAAAGCCGGTCGCATGCATCGTGTTGCGCGATGGAGTTTCTGGCACACCTGAGCTCGCCCGCAAACTGCAGGATTTTGTGGTTAGTCGTTTGCCTGTCTTCAAGCGTCCACACGCTGTAGAATTTTTTTCCGAATTTCCCAAGACAGCCTCGGGAAAGCTCCAGCGCTTTAAACTGCGCACGGCAGTCAACAGATAGCGTTTGGGCCGAGGCGGCTCGCCTGGCGGCTTTTCTCAATCGGCACGGAACTCGAAT
>JGI12270J11330_10002884_pt1 | contig 12534 bp, 8 predicted proteins | sample PeaSoiMetSII2010_FD_11330 | JGI IMG/M metagenome (IMG submission 11330)
CAAGGTCTCCTGACCTTGCCACTTCACCGACCGAAGGACAGGTCTCCAACCCCGGGCCCCGGCGGGAAACCTGCGGTCCGGCTGACGGCGGCGCGGAGAGACCGGATGGGGCCACCCACTTTGTGGCACCAGGGTCAGCTTGAACAGGATCCACTTTCACCGGTACTGGACGGGCGTCCGGTAGAGATTAGTAGAGATTCCTGGAGTTTCGGCAGCGCTCAACGCTCCCGTGGGACTTCCGATTCTTTGTCATAAGTAGTTATTTGACAATGACAAACGCCCGAGAAGTCGGCCTTGTTCTGACAGTTCTCAATCATTTCCATCTCTTTCCCTCGGGTCCACTGGCTCAAAGCGCGGAGGGCTCACTTACTTTGTAGCACAGAGTAAACGCGGATGGCCAATTTCGCCTCAGCAGCCAGAAACGCCCCGAGCGAGGACGGGAAGTGTTGGCAGCGCGTTGAGCTGGGTATCCCATGGCCTGAGAAGCTGAGGCCGCAACTGGTCTAGAAAAGTCCGAGAAACATGGAATTCAGGCGGGCTTCAACGTCACGAAGGAGGAAGGGGCCACCTACTTTCGGGTGCCCGGGAAGCGCGGTTGGCCCCCAACGTCCCCTCGGGTGTTAGTCGTTTTCAAATCGTGACTTATGACGAAGTAATGCGGAATCCAGCAAACAAACGAACCCGATTTTGGCGGGTCGGTTGGTGGCGGGCAGGGAGTGACGGGGACGTGGTGGCGAGTGGCGGGAGAACAGTGGCCAGTGGCACGTGAACAGGGGCCAGTAGTCAGGGAGCCAACTCACTGCGTCGCTCCCTGGGAAGTGCTGCTGGCCCCTCGCTCGGTCCGTGAGGTATGATTCTCTTACCGCAGGAGGGAGGGCTCGGAACCCGAGTTCAACCGGTGCGGCATGCTCCGATCACCGAACGCCAGGGCTTTTGAAGCAGGCGGGTGCCGTGACGCGTAAACTGCTTGGAACGAACGAGGACAGGTATGAAAGAGCGAATCTCTGTCAGCCCACAGGTCCATTTCGGCAAGCCGTGTGTGGCCGGTACGCGGATTTCTGTGCAGAGCGTGCTCGAGCTTGTCCGTGAAGGGCTTTCCTTCTCTCAGATCATCCAGGATTACTACCCGGACCTGGAAACGGAGGACATTCGCGCGTGCATTCAGTATGCCATTGACGTGGTGGCTGTTGAGGACATCCGCCTGGCAACCGCGCCATGAGATTCTTGACCGACCAGGATGTCTATGCCATCACGATCCGCTTTCTGAGCGGCCTGGGACATGATGTCGTTACGGCAGCTCAGCTCGGTCTGGCACAAGCAGACGACCTTGAACTGCTTCGGATGGCCCAAGATCAGGGCCGTATCTTCGTCACTCGTGACCGCGATTTCGGTGGGCTCGTATTCGTTCTGGGCAGTGGGGCAGGGGTCATCTATCTACGCATTTTGCCCTCGACCCAGAATGCTGTGCACGCTGAACTCGAGCGGATCTTGACCCTGTACGACGAGCAGGAATTGCAGGGTTCGTTTGTTGTCATCGAGCCCGGGAGGCACCGAATCCGGAGACATGCACCAAACCAGGGATCGCAAGCGCCCCGCACTCCCAAACGCTCAGGCTGACGTTGGCCGTCTCGAGCCAGGACAGGGAGATCACGATTTTGAGGGCGAGGAACTGGTTCTGAAGCTCGCGCCACTCATCACAGTGACGGACTTTGGCTTCTGTCTCGGATGCCAAAGGGCCGGGTGGCCCCAGGGGAGCAATCCCCTGGGGCCACCCGGCCCTTTCGACCTCCCTGGACTATCTCAGCTCGTGCTTCGAGGCGCACTTGCGAGGCGACAAGGTCCCGTCCCTGCTGCCGGCAAAGTGACCAGCTATCGAGATTGGTAAATCTCACCTACGCCACCTCAGGAATGGGTACCGTCAGGGATAGGGCGCAAGAGGACTGCTACTTGAACCAGAGGCTAGTTGAGAATTGTCACCGGGAGGCGCATGCTGACATCCCAGCTCCCCAACTTATCCCGGACGAGGGTGCGTGGCCAAAACTTCTGTCAACGCCGAAGAACTCGACCGCCTCCGGCGCTTGCGGCAGACGAAACACGGTTGGTGGGATCCACCATTGTCGGGCGAACTCACGGGCCCGAGGGTGCATCCCAAAGCGTGAGGGAAAGGAGCGAGGAAATGCCAAAAACAATCGCGATCAATGGAACCAGGCTGGACAAGGTGCGCATGCCGCAGGAGCATTTCTGCGAGGGTGTCGTGTCGTTTCTGAGGTACCCCATGAGTGAGATCCGCTACTCGCGAGACAAGGGCACGTTGCGCTTGGTTTTGCCAGCGGATCTGAGCGTAGAGCTCTACCGAACCGGCATCCTGCCCCAGGATGTGAATACTTCCGTGCGGATCTCAATCGGTGGACGCCCGGTCGGTCGGTACCTGGTGAGTGACGTGCGCTACCCCACTCGGAGCAACAGTCCCTTCGGGCAGGTTACGTTCACGCTGACCCGCGTTCCTCAAGGGAACGCTCGCTCTGCCGGCGTGCAACCGCTGTCGCAGCCCTCGGCAGCAGTAATTAAGAGATACGTAACGGACATCACGCACTATCTTGATGAAACCGGAGAACTGATGCAGCTCCCTGGCCCGGCCCGCAGGCTGGCGAGCTTTCTCACGCTGTTGATTGAGGCGGCGACCGGCGCTCCTTCGGCCGGCGAGCACGACTCCGGGATTCGCTGCATGGCCAAGGCTTGCCGAGGCACGATCCGAACCTGCCTTCCACCGGGCCAGGACGAGATATTTTGGCACTGCCAGGCTTGTGGGCACAACGGGGTCATAAGGAGCTGGAACAACACGAAGTGGAATCAGTTGAAGCGGATTGAAGAGCCGGAATAGGCGGTGGCGACTTGCGGTGTGGTGCATTCGAGCCCGATGATCGAATTCTCCGGTACTGGTCCTGAGTTACTGAAAACCTGGGTTTCCAAAGCCTGAATAGTTGCCGACAAAGGAGGTAGTATGGCTGGCCCTCTGAAAAGGCCCAATCCATCGCCTTCCACGAGTCGCCCGAGACGACCAAGCTCTACGACCGCACCAGCGACCGGATCGACCTGGACGACATCGAGCGGATCAGGATTTGAGGAATGGCCCCGATACTCGATCGGCCGCACGGCGTCGCTCTCATCGTGCACGGAATGTCAGTGCGGAAGTGGCCACCCACTTTCTGGCACCAAGGAAACTTGAGACTCTACGGCCATCTCCACCGGAGCCGCCTTGCTCTTGATCGCCGTGACCACGCCCGTAAGGGCGTCGGTTCAAACGGGGGAACCCCCTGTTCCCTGGTCAAATGTCTCCCATTTACCCGCAGTAATGCGAGCATGCATTGGTGTGCGCTCGCACTCCCGTCCCAAAAACCGCATGGCGGTCTTTGCCCTCTTCCTTTTCCCTCTTTACGCCAGCAACCGAGTTGCCGGCAAGAAATGTTCTCGAACCGCTTCCACCGTCTCGAGACGGACGTTCCGGTCACCATCCCGCAAATGGTAGAAACCATCGGCCGCGACGGACGGCGGAGTCCCGAGGAGTCCGAGGATGTGCGGGAGCCGCTCGAGCCCGCGGGTGAAGGCCTGCATTCCCGGGAACGCGAGGAAGACGGGAAACGGCGCGGCGGCCAGCACCTGCCGGGCGTCCTGCACGATTCGGTCGTACACCTCCTGGAGGTAAGCGGCGTTATCGATGATGCCGGTCTTGATCGCTTGCGAAATTGGCTCCTTCCTGTGCACGACGCCCTCGGTGACGTAGCGGAGCATCGTCTCGGGCTCGCAGCCTTCCAGGCGGTCCAGCACCTGCACGAGATAGCCGGTCGGCGACCGCGAGGTCGCGTAGTCGAACGTGTCCGGCGAGCCGCCGTACTTCGCGGCGAGAAGACCTTTGAGCTTGTGTTGGCCGAAGCCCGCATTGAAGGAGTCGTGTCCCAGGATCGCTTCGGCGACCTCGCGCGCCACCCGCTCCGCATGGAGAGGGCCCAGGACCGTGGCCCCGCGGCGGGTCAGTTCAGTTTGCGCGTAGTGGCGTGCCCCCTCCGCATGCATGTACAGGTTTTCCAGTTCCGTGTACGTCTCGAAGACGCGGCCGTAGCGGAGATCGCCCCGGGCCGCGAGTTCGCGGACCCGCTCTTCGGTCGTGCCGAAATGAGCGCGGGCGGTCTCCGAGAACTGCGAGAGGCGAATCGCGTCGGAGCCCGCGATCGCTGCCAGGGTGACGAGCTGGTCGAAGCCGAACCGCTCGCCGGTTTCCTGGAACCAGTGCGTGTAGGGTTCGGAAGCGGCGAGGTCGAGCTGGCGGCCGATGTGGGTCGCGGTAACTGCCCGCCCAGTGTCTGGTCCGCCTCCAACCGTCGCCGCGTGTCTTCGGTGAACTCGCGTAACAGCCGCCGGCGTGCCGCCATAAAGGCTTCGAGGCCGGCCGGGGCTATCTCGGACGAGCTTTCCTCGCCATCGGGGCCACCGGAAGCCACCACGGTTTCGGCATCGCTGGTTCGGTCAGGGCCCATGAGCTTTTCTCCACAAGTTGGTAATCGGGATCACGCTCGTTGGTCGGCGACCAGCGCGAGGATCTGCCTGGCCACGTCGGGAAGGGGGGCCACCTGGGCGGCCCCGCCGCAGCGGAACGCCTCGCGCGGCATACCATACACGACGCTGGTCGCTTCGTCCTGGGCGATGGTGCCGCCGCCCGCGTCGCGGATGGCTTTCATCCCCGCGGCTCCGTCGTTGCCCATGCCGGTCAGCAGCACGCCGACGGCCCGCCGTCCGGCGTGCTCGGCGACCGATTGCATCAGGACGTCGACCGAGGGGCAGTGGCCGTTCACCCGCTTCCCCGGTCCGACACGGACGATGTAACCGTCGCTGAACGGGGCCAGCGTCATCTGCTGGCCGCCCGGTGCCAGCAGGGCCCGCCCCGGGCGCACCGGGTCGCCGTCGGCCGCCTCCTGCACCTCCAGTTGGCCCAGTTCGTTCATACGCTCGGCGAACAGGCGCGTGAAGCCGGCCGGCATGTGTTGCACGATGACCAGCCCCGGCACCGCGCGCGGCAGCCGGCCCAGGACCGCGGCGATGGCCTCGGTACCCCCCGTCGAGGCGCCGAGGGCGATCACGCGTTTCGCCGGCGCCGGCAGGGGCCGCGGCGGCACCTCGGGCGCTTGCCGCTTCTTGCGCCACTGGAGCACATCGTCCTGATAGGCCCGGCGAACCGCCGCCTCGATGGCCGGCTGTAGAGCCAAGGTTTCCCGGACCAGGTTGGTTGCCGGCTTGGCGAACACCGCCGACCGCGACACTGTGAGAGCATCGATGACTGCCTCGCGGTCACCGCCCTCCAGGGCCGTGAAAAGCACCACGGGAATCGGCCACTGCGCGCGCAGGCGACAGAGCCGCTCGATCTCCGGTGCGAGGGGCGCCTGCACGTCGAGTACGATGACTTCCGGCTGGACCGCCCCTAGCCGGCGCTCCGCCGCGCCGGCGCCGGAGACGGCTGCCACGACCTCGACCGCCCGCGAGTCGCGCAACGCGTCCGACAGCGCCTTGCGCGCCAGCGGCATCGGGTCGATGACCAGCAGCCTGGTCCTGTGCTCAACGCCTGGCGGCATCAGAGTACCTCCGGTCGCTGGTACACGGCAGGGCGAACGGAGCGGTAGCGGGTGACGTCCGGTGCGATCGTCTCGGCGTGGCCGATGAACAGGTAGCCGCCCGGCGCCGTGGCCTGGTACAGCGCCGACACCAGCCTGCGGCGCGCCGGCGGGTCAAGGTAGATCATTACGTTGCGGCAGAAAATGGCGTGGAAGGGCTTCTTGAACGCGAAGTTCCCGGTCACCAGGTTGAACTGGCGGAACAGCACCTCCGCTCGCACCGGCGTAGCCACGGCAAGGCGGCCGTCGGCCTGGGGGAGGAAGTAGCGCTGTCGAAGGCCGGGCGGCACGCGCTGCACCTGCTCGCGGCTGTAGACGCCAGCAGCCGCCTGGCGCAGCGCCTTCAGCGACAGGTCCGTCGCCAGTAGACCGGCGTTGAAGCGGGCGTAGCGCGGCCCAAAGCTGTCGAGCATCGTCATGACGATCGTGTATGCTTCCTCGCCGGTTGAGGCCGCGGCACACCACAGGCGCAGGTCGTTGGCGCCGCCGCGCGTCAGCGACGCCTCGATCTCCGGCAGCACGTCGGTGCGGAGAAACTCGAAATGTGCCGGCTCACGGAAGAAGTAGGTGTGATTGGTGGAGATCAGGTCGGCCAGCACCTCCAGGGCCTGCCCGCTGACGTCGCTCTCGACATAATCGACGAACGCCTCGTACGACTCAAAGCCGAGGGTCTGAACGTGGCGGCCCAGGCGGTTGATGACGAGGAACTGCTTTTCCGACGCCAGGTGGATGCCGAATTGACCGCGCACCAATTCGCAAATACGCCGGTAAGCGCGCTCGGTGAGCGGCAGGGGCGCCCACACGTCGTCAAGCGGTTCTGTTCCGTTCGGGTCGCGCTTCATGACGAACGCCTGCATGCCGTTGGCAAACACGGAGTGCAACTCGCCACCGTGTTCCTTCACCTCGGGCAGCCATCCTCTACCACGCGGATCTTCCCCGTATCGACATTATACACCCAGCCATGGATGCGCGGCAGGGCGCTCTTCTTGTGCAGGTTCTTGATGAGCGCGAACATCTTCAGATGCTGGATCTGCAGACGCACGTTCTCTTCAACTAGCAGGTCCAGCTTCTGCTCGCGCGTCAGGTTCCGCTCCAACGCGAGGCGATCGACCTTGGCCTTGGCGCCGCTGGCGATCAGCAGCCAGTCGGCGATGTAATTCTCCTCGACCCCGTGCTCGATCGCCGCGATGCCGCCACACTTCGTGTGCCCGCACACCACGATATCGGGGATCTTCAAATGTGCCACCGCGTACTCCACGATCGCCGCGACGTTCACGTCGTAGAAGGCCACGATGTTGGCGATGTTGCGGTGGACGAAGATCGTGCCCGGCTTGCTCCCGGTGACCACGTCTTCGCTGACCCGCGAGTCGCTGCAACCGATCCACAGCACCTGGGGCGACTGCTGGTGTGCGATGCGCTGGTAGTGCTCGAGATGGGTATTGAATTCGTTCTTGCCGAAGGCGGCGTTCCCGTCGAGCAGTTCACTGATCATGGATCACCTCAAAGAGAGAAAAACTCACGAATTCGGCGAAAGAAATCGGACTTGGCCCCTGCGTTGTGGGCACTGTCCTGAATGCTGCGAGTCAACCCGGTCTGACGCTCGACGAGCACGCGGCTGATGGCCTCGGCCAAGTGAGGTGACTGGCGCATCACCGCCTCGAACGCGGGTTTGTCGATCATCAACATCCGGGACTGGACCGCCGTGGTCACCGTCGCCGAGCGGGGTTCGCCGGTCAGCAGGGACATCTCCCCGAAGAAGGCGGAGGGGCCGAGACGATTCACCTCCACCGGTGGGGCGTTGTCGCGGGCCACGGAGATGACCACCTCGCCGAGGTCGATCACGTAGAGGCTCTGGCCCGGATCGCCCTGACGGAGGACGACCTCGCCGCGCCCGAAGATTACCTCACGCACCTGCTGGGCGAGCTGCCGCAGCGATGGCTCCGGCAGAACGCGGAAGACATCGACACGTTCCAGGAGGCGCAAGCGTCGCTCCTCGCGCCCGTTGGGCGACTCCAGAGTGGGAGGCGCCGGCAGCTCGGTCATCCGCACCGCGTGCGTCGCCACGGGAATCTCGATACCGTTGCGGGCGAAGGCATACCAGATGCGATCGAGGGCTCCGCCATCGACGCGTTCCGGACTGCCGAACTCTACCGTGAACAATCGCACTACGTATTCGACTCCCCGCTCGGTGAAGGCATTGGTCGCCACCAACGGCGCCGGGTTCGACAGCACTCCCCAACTGTCGCGAATCGCCTCCAGAATGATCTCTTGCACCCGATTGGGCGGCACCTCGTAGGGGGCGACAACATAAATCGACTTGCGAACCCACGGCTCCGGTTTGGTGAAGTTGCGGACGCAGGCGTTGGCCAGCACGCCGTTGGGCAGGATCACCTCGGCCAGGTCGAACGTGATCACTTTCGTCTCGCGCCAGTTGATCTCGGTCACCTTGCCGACATGGTGTGGCTTGTCGTCGAACTGAATCCAATCGCCGACCTGGAAATGCTTGAGATGTAGGGTGAGTCCGGCGAGCAGGTTGCCAAGCGTGTCGCGCATGGCGAAACCGAGCATGGCCGTCAGCACTGCCGAGCCAGTGAATAACGTCTCCCCTTTGACGCCGGCATTCTCCAGCACGATGAGGAGCGCCAACATCAGGATGCCGAATTGGATCAGATCGAGGGCGATCTTGGACAATGGCCGGCCGAGCTTCTCCAGAACCAACACCTCGAAGAGCAGGAACAGCGTCTGGGCCAGCGCGGCGAGGAAGAAGAATAGCACGACGTTGTGGAGGAACAGTCGACGTCGTTCCCAATCCGGCTCGGGAAAGAAGGTCCGAACCGCCAGGAGGATGAGGTCGAGCGAGATATAGACGACAAAGAAGATCGCTGGAACGCGAAGCCGGCTGCGCCGCTGGCGCGGCAGGACGAGCGCGAGGCCCACCAGGGAAGCGAGAACGGCAGGAATGCCCCACCCGCCAAGCAGCAGAGCGTTGTCGCGCATCAACGCAGAGGCGACGGCGAAGAGGGGCACCGGGAGGGTACTGCTGGGGTGGCTCACCGGGTTCATCGGTTCGGGTCCTTTCCGCTCCCTGCAGAAGATGCAAGGCCGTTACTTTGACTCCAGGGTCCAGACACCCTCCCAGGCTTCCGGCGGATGAGCGAGGAGCTGCCGGCAGCGCTTCTGGTAGAGGCGGGATGGGTTGAGGTGTCCTTCTTCGGGGATTGCCTCCAGGGCTTCCGTCGCCTGGAAGATTTCCAGCGCGCGGGCGAAATCGCCAGCCCGGTAGGCGTCCATGCCGCGGGCGAACTCGGCCAGTAACTGATCCTGGGTCGCCGTGGTCTTGCCACGCTCCCCCAGCAATTCAATGCAGCCGAGCGGCTGGTTCTTCCCCTTGACCCGCACCAGGTCGATGAGCCGGGCCGCGAATCGGTCCCGGACCGGCGCGAGCGTGGACTCGCCGATCAGGATGTCCAGGCCGTATTGCTTGGAGGCCGATTCGAGGCGGGCCGCGACGTTGACCGTGTCGCCGATAATGGTCAGGTCCATGCGTGCCTCTGCGGCGCCGAGGTCGCAGAGGATCACCTCGCCGGTGTTGATGCCGATGCGGATGCGGATGGGGTCGGCGGCCAGCGTGGGATTCGCCGCGTTCATGGCGGCGATTTGGGGCCGCATCGCCAGGGTCGCACGCAGGGCGCGCTCGGCCGACGCCGCCGGGTCGTCGTCCATCCAGAAGGCCATGCAGGCGTCGCCGATGAATTTGTCGATGTCGCCTTGCGCGGCCATGATGATCCCCGTCATGACCTCGAAGAGGGCGTTGACCTGGGCGACGACCTCGCGCGGGGCGTACGTCTCGCAGCGGGTGGTGAAACCGGCGATGTCGCTGAAGAACACCGTCGCCCGCTTGCGATAGGCCCGGGCGGACGACGCCTTGCCCGACAGGACGGATTTCTCCAGGGCCATCCGCAGGGAGGCCTTGGAAACATACTTCTGCAGGTGGGCCTTCTCCTGCGCCGCCCGCCGGTCGGCCAGGACCCGTTCGACCGACGCCAGCAGGCTGTCCATGGTGAACGGCTTGCTGATGACTCCCGCCGCCCCGGCATTCAGCACCATCTTGGCGTCAGCCTGGCTGTCGCGCGAGGTCAGGATCAGCACGTCGGGCTGCCGGTCCGACGGCAGGCTGCGCAGGGCCGCCACCAGGTCGATCACGCTGCCGTCGGCCAGGCTCATCTCGGCGATGACCAGGTCGAAGCCGGTCCGCTTGACCAGGCGGCGCACCTCCTTGAGCGTGGCCGCCACCCGCGCCCGGAAGCCTTGCTTGGTGAGCGACTTGCAGATGCCCTTGGCCATCTGCTCGTCGGCCTGGACGATGAGGACGTTCTCCCGGCCGCCGCGGGCACGGTTGAACACCTTCTTGATGCGGTCGAGCAGCTCGGGGATCACCACCGGCTTGGTGATGTACTCGTCCACGCCCGCCTCGAAGCCCTTCTGTTGGTCGGACGCCGAGCCGAGCGTGCTGGACATGATGATGTAACTGTCGGCGATGCCCTCCGTGTGACGGACGGCGGCGCACACCTCGAAGCCGTTCATTTTGGGCATTTCGATATCGCAAATGATCAGGTGAGGCTTGCACTCCTTCGCGCGGGCCAGTCCTTCTTCGCCGTTGAACCCCTGGAAAACCTGATAGCCCTGCTCGCGCAACGACGGCACAAGGTGGTTGTGGACCAGCTTGGAGTCGTCGATGAGCAGGATGCGCCGGCTGGTGTCGCGCAGTGCCGCGAGGGCCGCGCGCAGCTCGTCGAAACCGATCGGGTACTGCAGGAAGGCATCGACCGAGGCGCCGGCCTCTTCGCCGGTCAGGTAATCCGCCGACAACAGCAGGACGCGAATCTCCTCGCCGAAGAGACGCTTCAAGCGCGACGACAGCTCGATCAGGTTCTGCTCCGCCGTGTCCGATTGGAGCAGCAGTATGCCCGTTGGAGACTCGGCGATTGTCTGCGCCAGGTCCTCCGCCGCGACGGACGTGCAGGGGGTGCCGGCGCCGGCGAACGCCTGCTTAAGGTAGCTCCGGTAGAGTTCGTCTTCCACGCACAGGACGAGATTGCCGTTGGTGGCGGCCATCGTGCCTCTCCTATTTGAAAGGATGAAGGATGAATCGAGACAGATCACTTTCATCCTTCATCCTTCATCCTTTCGATGCGCAGGCAAGCCCGGTCCAGACGCCGGACCAGCAGGTCGGGATCGACGGGTTTCTCAAGATACTCACGGACGCCGAGGTGGGCGGCGCGGTCGCGCTCGGCGTCACTGGTGCGGCTGGTGATGAAGAATACCGGGCTGTCCTTGTGGCCGGGCAGACGGCGCAACCGCTCGACAAACTCGAAGCCGTCCATCAGCGGCATGGCGACGTCCACGCAGAAGGCCGAGTACCGGCGGCTGCGCAAGCGCTTGAGCCCCTCGAAACCGTTCTCGGCCGTCTCCACAGTGTATCCGGCCTGGCTCAACAGGGAGCTGAGATGGGTGCGCTGGATGGCCGAGTCGTCCACCACGAGCAGTGCGTGCTGCTTGCGGCGGCCCTGGTCCGGGGCCGCCGCCGCCAGGGTCACGGGCTTGCGGATCTGGGTGTTGACGATTTCCCAAGCGTTGAGGATGAGGACCAGCCTGCTGTCGCTCAGAATGGTGCAGCCCATGACGAAGGGCACCTTTTTCAGCAGCCGGCCCAAGCTCTTGATGAGTACCTCTTGCCGGCCGAGTACCGCATCCACCAGGACGCCGACCCGCGTCTCGCCCTCGGCGAGGATCACCAGCGTCACCTCCCGCTCGGCAAACAGGCTGGGCGGAAAGTCCAGGATGTTCGACAGCGTCATGACTGGCAGGGTGGTGCCGCGGTGGTTGTACAGGGTGTTCTCGCTGACGTGGCGGATCTCGTCGCGCCGGACCGTAAGGATCTCCTCGACGTGCTGGATCGGGAAGGCGAACTGGTGCACACGTTCGCGCACGAGGAGGATCCCGACCACCGCCAGCGTCAAGGGCAGCTTCATGCGGATGGTCGTTCCCTGACCGGGCGTACTGTCCACGACAATATTGCCCTGAACGTGGCTGATGGCGGTCTTGACCACGTCCATGCCAACGCCGCGCCCCGACACCGTGGACACCGTGGCGGTGGTGGACAGGCCCGGCTCGAAGATGAGCTGGAAGATTTCCTGGCGCGTCAGCGTGGGGGCCTTTTCGGCGTCCACCAGACCGTTTTCGACCGCCTCGGCGAGCACTCGGTCGGTGTCGATGCCCTTGCCGTCGTCGCGGACCTCAATGACGGCGTGCGAGCCGTGGTAGTAGGCGCGCAGGACGACGTCGCCGGTTTCGGGCTTGCCCCTGGCCAGTCGCGTCTCGGGATCCTCGACGCCGTGGTCGAGGGAGTTCCGCAGGATGTGCAGCAGCGGATCGGTGAGCTGGTTGATCATCACCTTGTCCAGCTCGGTGTCGGCCCCGCTGACCTCCAGGCGGACCTTTTTGCCCAGTTGCCGGGCCATCTCGCGCACCTGGGTAGGAAAGCGGTCGAAGAGTTGCGCAATCGGCACCATGCGGAAACTCATCGCCCCGGTCTGTAGGCGGGCGCTGAGTTGCTCCAGGTGTTCGACGTTCTTCTGCAAACGCTTGCGGACTTCGTCGATGGACAGCAAGTTGAGCGTCAGCTCCTCGGGCGTGGAGAAGCCGCGCTGCTCGGCGTCGGCGCTCAGTTCCAGGTGGAAGCGGTTGACCAGGGCGGAAAGTTTTTCGGGCAATACGCGCCCGCTGCGGTTCGCGAACAGGGTGCCATCCTCACCTTCATGCATGCCGGCCGCGAAGCGAGTCATTTCTCCCGACAGGACCATGTCGGCTTTCT
>JGI12270J11330_10002885_pt1 | contig 12531 bp, 10 predicted proteins | sample PeaSoiMetSII2010_FD_11330 | JGI IMG/M metagenome (IMG submission 11330)
TGTAGTCGGGCTGGTTCTGTTGATCGCTTGCGTCAACGTGGGCAACCTGTTGCTGGCGCGCGGCGCCGCCCGTCAACGGGAATTTTCTGTCCGGGTGGCAGTGGGCGCCGGTCGCGCAAGATTGCTGCGACAGCTTCTGACCGAGAGCCTGATGCTCGCTTGCCTCGGTGGGCTTGCCGGAGTCGCGTTTGGCTTCTGGTCGAACCGGCTTCTGGTCGACCTCTTGCTTCTCTCACCCTATGCCGATGTGATGCGGTTCGATCTTTCCATTGACTCGCGCGTCCTCATCCTCACCGCGGTAGTCACGTTTCTCACCACGCTCCTTTTCGGGTTGGCGCCCGCATGGCGCGCCAGCCGCGCGGATCCTGTCGGTGCACTGAAAGGCGAGGCGCCATCGAGTGGCCGCTACCGGCTACGGCGCATCTCGCTAGTAGCTCAGGTTTGCATGTCGCTCGTTCTGCTTCTGACCTCTGGATTGTTTCTGCGCGTTCTTCTGCACTTTCACGAAATTGACCCCGGCTTCGCCATCGAGAACCGCATTTATGCCCAAACCTATGTCTCACGCCCTGAGTTCACCATTGAAACCGGACGCCAGTTCTATGCGCAAGCTCTTGATCGCGTGCGCACTTTGCCTAGCGTTGAGAACGTGGCGGTAACCGACCGGCTTCCATTCATTCCTGCCACTCCCGGCTGCGTATCCAAACCTGGAGCTGATCCTGTTCCATCGACCGCCAACATTATCGACTCCGGATTTCTGCAAACCATGCGGATCAGGCTCGTGGCGGGCAGGAACTTCAGCGCCGTGGATCAGTCCACCGGTCCTCCCGTCGCCATTGTCAATGAGACTCTAGCGCGCCGTCTGTGGCCCGGAGAATTGGCGATTGGAAAGCGGGTACAGCTCGGCTGCCGCGATGCGCAGGCGCTCGAAGTCATCGGCGTAGCGCGCGACTCACGGTTTCGGTCCCTCGGTGAGCCTCCGGTGCCTCACGTCTACCGGCCGTTCTCACAAGCCTACAGCGGGGGGCTCATGAATATCATGGCTCAGAGCGCTTCCCGTTCCGATACGATGATCGAAACCATTCGGAGAACCCTGCTGGCCACCAATCCGAGCGTGAGAATTTACGTTGTCGGCACGATGAGCGCGTATGTCGAACAGTCCTATTGGATCGTGAGATGGGAAGCCTTGGCATTGAGTATGTTCGGCGGCCTGTCGTTGCTTCTGGCGGCAGTCGGACTCTACGGAGTCATCAGTTACCACGTGACGCTGCGAACGCGTGAAATCGGCATTCGTGTAGCGCTGGGGGCGGAGCGTCGCGATGTTTTCCGCTTGGTGATCCGGCAGGGCATGACGTTGACCTTGATCGGTGTTGCTCTCGGTCTCACCATTTCTGCTATGCTGGCGCGCCTGCTCGCGAATTTCCTCTACGGCGTCAGCCCGACCGACGTAATCACCTACGCATCCACTGCCCTCATTTGGATGGTTGTGTCGCTGGCTGCGTGCTATCTGCCCGCGCTCCGCGCGTCGAGGGTGCAGCCCATCGCGGCGCTGCGCTGGGAGTAAACTACGGCTCTAAATAAATCCGCACGCGGTTGCTTTCCTGGCCGCCGGCCGTAATGTAGAGTTCAGCGGGACCCGCATTCACCAGATTCGGCAGTTGCAGTTCGATAATGTATAGGCCTATGTAACCTGGCGCCAGAGTGGCTCGCGTTACATCGACGAGGGCGCGATCCACATACGCCTTTACCGGCGCGACCACCGCCGGAGGATTCTCCAGCGGAGCGGCCAGTCCTGTAGGCCAGTCCGGACGCACGCGGCCAAGGCCAGTGGCCAGCACCTGGATGCGCGCGTTCGACCGTGCAGTATTGGCCGCGTCCAACATCATTCCGGTATCGGCATCGAGCAGCATCGGGGCGCCGTCACGGTCCACAAAGATCGCGGGCGAAGCCGGCTGCACCGCCAGTCCGACCGACACTCTGCCAGACGCCGCGTCAAGAGCTAACGGCACCGATGGTCCGCTCACCGAGAACGGTACCTGGATCTGCGTGCCCGATGATGACGATGCCAGAATGGGAAATTCCAGGTCGCCCGCACGCGCCCTGAGAATCGGAATGCCGAGCACGCTCACGAGTGATCCGGGTGCGGCTGGCCGGGAGCTAAAATCCGCCGCGTTGACGATGCGCAGAGCGCCTCCGCGATGCGGTGCCGCGGACGCGTAGACCCCGTAACCTTCGAGTGCGATATAAAGTTGGCTTCCAGTTGGATCGAGTGCCACCGCGGTAGCACGCGCCGCCGGCAGATTGCCGCTGATCAACGACCACTGTGCGGCTTGGCTGGCGCCTTCAAGATCCTGATGCGCCCAGTAAACGCCGCGATCGGTTGCCACATAAACCGCTCCGGCGGCGCGGTCGCCAACGACGCCACGCGCCGGCACATCGGGCAGGTTGGCGCTCAAGTCGTCCCAGAATCCGCCTGTGTCGATGGTTCGCAAAACATGCGCACCGGAGCCCCCCACTGCAGCGAGCGCCACGCGCGGCGCCTGCGCATCAACAAAAAAGCTCTCAATCGGTCCGGATGCCGCGGCTCGCGAAAGGTTCCAGGTGCGCCCACGATCGAGCGAAACCCAGATTCGGCCGTCCGCGGATCCCGCATAGGCCAAGTCGCCCTCGGCGGCGGTTGCAGTAATCTCAGCACCAAGCTGCGTGGAGTAGGCCCGCCGGGCTTGCAAATCCTGGTCGATCCGCGGGTCTGCAACGACCTGCCATGGCGAAGCCGCCGCCCGATTTCCGGGCACGAGTTCCGCCGCACCAATGCCGTTAATGGCGACCTCGACTCCACGGCCGTTTGCGGGGGTTGCCAGAATGCGGTGAACGCTCAGATTCGGAAGGAAGCGATTGAGACCGGTCCACGACAGGCCTCCGTCCACCGACCTCCACACGCCGAATTCGTTCGCTACGACGAGTTGATTCGCATCCAGCGGCGAAACCGCCAGGTCGTGCTGACCGGGCCCGATGACGGACTGGTCTCGATAGGCGGTGAGGTTGGTCCAACTGCGGCCACCGTCTTCGGATACGTACAAATGAGCGCCAAGAGCATACAGGCGACCTGGGTCGCTGGGCGTGCCTCGCAACACGGCGTTCGGGGCGGGTAATCGTTCGGCGGTAATCGCGACGGATGAGTCGGTGCGAGCGGAAGGTGCGGCGGCGGGACTCCAGTTCTCAAAATCGGCCGTCTCAAACACCCTACCCGAACGCGTTCGCGCGTAAAGCGTGCGGCCTTCCGGACCGAACCAGACTTCGTCCACAGGACCGGTTGCCGGTGCAGCCAGCATGAGGTCCACCGACGTGCCGCCAATTTTGCGCCATTCGGGCCGCGCCACTTCCGCTGGCACCTGGCCCATCGCCGGCGCCGCCGCCAAAGCGCTGATAACCAAGAGCAACCTGACCGGCCTAATTGTATCGATCCGACACATTAGCGTGTCCCATTTTACCGCAAGAGCGCATGCCCTCAGCGTGAAAGTGCCGTGTTTACAATAGTTATCGCAAGAATATTCACACGGCGATCTAGTTGCTCTGCAGGTTTGGTGTTAGACTGGGGGGCGAAAGTGTCTCGGAACCGCCAAAACGCACTCGGCATGCCGGGTTTGGGGAGCAAAGNGCCCGCAGCCATGCTGCTGCTNGCGTTGCTTGCCCCTTTTGCGTTCGCTCAGGATGGCGCTGCTAAAGTCGAGACNATGAACGGGCAGGTTTCGGTNCTGCACGACAGTTCTCCCTGGGCGTTGCACGCGGGCGATGCGGTGCAGCCGAGGCAGATCATCATTACNGGTTCAGACGGCTACGCACTGCTGCGGGTTGCAGACGGCAGCACCTTTGAAGTGTTCCCCAATGCCCGGGTCGTGTTCCGCAACACACAGGGCAACTGGTCGGACTTGTTGGAGGTGTTTCTGGGGCGGGTGAAGGTCCACATCCAGAAGATTGGCGGCCAGCCCAATTACAACAAAGTCCGTACGCCTACTGCGGTCGTTTCGGTGAGGGGCACAATCTTCGACGTGGTGGTCGAAGATGAGGACGCGACCACACTGGTTTCAGTGGAAGAGGGCCAGGTTGGCGTGCGGCACGCGATATTGGCGCCGTTCAACGACAAGCTCATCAACGCCGGAGAGTCTATCCGTGTCTTCAAGAATCAGCCGCTGAGTGCCAATACGATCGATAAGACTGGCTTCACGCATGGCGTGTTGCGCGCCGCTGCCGATGCCATGTACCAAATCATGTACCGGACGCACGGCGTCGGAGGCGTGCCAACCGGTGGCGGGCCATCTGGCGGCGGCGGCGGAACAGGCGGCGGCAACGGCACCGGTGAAAAAGGACCGAGCGGCAACGGCAATGGCGGTGCACCGCCACCTCCGCCACCACCACCCGGTCACTGATCGCTCGACTCGCTGTTACTGGTTCAGCGCTTTCTCAACGGCTCCTGCCAATCCTGGATCGTCTGGCTTGATTTTGGACTCAAATCGCCCTACCACCTTGCCATTTCGGTCGACCAGGAACTTGGTAAAATTCCAGCCGATTTCGCCTTTGGTTGACGGATTTGCCTCCTCCGTCAGGTAGTGATAAAGAGGCGTCTTGTCATCGCCTTTGACCGAAACCTTCGCGTACATCGGAAAGCTCACGTGGTAAGTGCGGGTGCAGAAACTCTTGATTTCTTCGTTGGTTCCGGGTTCCTGCGCACCGAAATTGTTGGCGGGGAAGCCGATGACGACCAGTCCCTGGTCCTTGTACTTCTCGTAGAGCGATTCCAGGCCGGCATACTGCGGTGTGTATCCGCACTTGCTGGCGACATTGACCAGCAGCAGGACTTTGCCCTTGTACTGACTCAACGGCGCATCTGAGCCGTCGATGGATGGAAGCGTAAAGTCGTAAACACTGGACGCGCCAAACAGCGCCGCGCCGCATAGAAGCCAAGCGATTCCTAAGCTGAGAAAGGTGAATTTTTGCATAGGGATATGATGACTGTTGCGGACGGCTGGAATCAAGCGATTAGGCCGAGCATTTTACAAGTGCGCACGGCCGGTTTTTCGCGCCGGCCTGCTACCGCAGATAGAGCTTCACAACGTCGATCAGCTCCTGGGCCGCTCGAGCCTGCTGCGTCGTAGGACGCTTGTCCGGATCTACCACATGAAAGCGGATGTGGCCCTCGATGACCTCGGCCATCAGCGAGTCCATGGCGCCCCGCGCCGCCGCGATGGTGTGGAGCGTGTCCGCGCACTCTGCTCCTTCCTCCAGGGATCTTTCGATCGCCTCGACCTGACCGCGAATTCTCCGGATGCGGTGCAGCAGCTTCTTTTTGTCTCGGATNACGTGCGCCATACGGCTNATAGCCTATCANTANTAGGCCGCGCCGGGGAGGAACCATGGATACCGGTGCCGGTATCCNCATACCGCATGGGGTATATGAGAAAATTTGAAAAGTTCACGTTTTTTTTCTTGCCGCGCTNTTCTTACCGTGGTACTCTGCCAATAGAGAGCCACGCGGCTTTGCGTGATTCTCACACTTCAGAAAGGAGGCGCCTGAATGTCAGACGGTGGCAGTAGTAGCCAGCGGTTCGAAGACGCATTTGCCAACGAATCAGCCGAGCCTCCCTCCGGAGTGCTCTCCTTCGCCGGCTAGCTCGGGCACGTAGCTCATCTCCCGGGCGGTTCGAGACTCCGTTCCGCTTCTCCGTCCCAGACAGTCGTCGAGTCCGCAGCATCGCCCGTGTGCGAACCGCGCGCCTGGGCCGGTGTTCCGCGCTTCGTGCACTGCCAAAAACAGGCTTCGTCATGAATACGATCCTCGAAAACCTTCAGATAGATGAAGCGAGGCCGCAAGGACGCCTGGTCCGCACCAAGTGGGCGCGGAACGCCCTGACCTTTTTGATGGTCTCCGGTCCGGGCCTGATCGTGATGGAAGCCGACAACGACGCGGGCGCGGTGTCCACGTACGTCCAGGCGGGCGCCCAGTACGGCACGCATCTGCTCTGGCTGCTGCTGTTGCTGTTGCCCATCACGTACTTCGTCCAGGAGATGGTGGTGCGGTTGGGAATCGCCACAGGTGAGGGCCACGCCGCCATGATCTACAAGCGATTCGGCAAGTGGTGGGGACGGTTTTCCCTGGTGGATCTGCAACTGGTGAACTTCCTGACCCTGGTTACGGAATTCGCGGCCATCGACTTGGCCTTCCGAAAAATGGGTATCCCGCCGCAAATCGGCGTTCCTATTTCGGCGGCCGCGCTAGTTCTGTTGGTGATGACGGGGAGCTACCTGCGTTGGGAGCGTACGGTCGTATTCCTGTGCCTTATGGATATAGCGTGGCTGCTGATCGCGTTCCGGCTCCGGCCGGCAATGGGGGAGATTGTGCGTGGCGCGGCATTGCCGTCAATCCCTCCGGGCGGCCTGACGGCTGGTCTGGTGTTTCTCGTGATTGGGATCGTCGGCACCACCATCGCACCCTGGCAGCTTTTCTTTCAGCAGAGCTGTGTGGCGGACAAGCGGCTGCGGTTTTCGGATTTGAAGTGGGCGAGGTTGGACACTCTGATAGGGGCCTGCTTCACGATCATTGTCGCTGGGTGCATGATGCTGGCGGGAAATGCCTCGAAGGCGCATGGGCTGAGTTTTGCGGACCCGGCGCAGATGGCGGTCGACCTTGGCGCCATCGCCGGGCCTGCCATTCGAACCGGCATTCTGCTGCTGATGATCAATGCAGCGGTGCTGGGCACCACCGCGATCTCGCTTTCGAGCGCCTGGGCATACGGAGAGGTGAAAGGCTGGCGGCACAGCCTCCAGATGCCGGTGCGGAAAGCTCCGGGATTCTACGCCATTTACATCGCCTGCATTGGCGCGGCTGCCGCAATCGTACTCATTCCTGGCGCGCCCTTGCAGTTGATCATCGTCAGCGTGCAGGTGCTGGCTGGCATCATGCTTCCGTCGGCCATCATTTTCCTGCAGTTGCTGTTGAATGACAAGGAATTACTGGGAGAACAGTTTTGTAACAAACCGTGGAACAACCGGGTGAATTGGACGATGATCGTTCTTCTTTTCGCCCTCTCGCTGGTTCTGGCCGCCCAAGTGGTGGCGCCAAATCTGTTTCCCGGAGGCTGATGACCGTGACAAATTGGAGGATACGACGATGACTTCGGTCCAACCCGTAGTTGAATTGGAACGACGGAAAGAGGATTGGTTCCTGGTTATCCATCCGCTGGATGACCTGCCGGAGCAGAAGGTGGACACGGCGCATTTGGGGCCGATGCCCATGACGCGTAGCGTCCTGCTGTCCCTGATGGCGCTGCGCACTTATCTGGTGTTGATGATGCTTCTGGTGCTATACCACGTTGGGGATCTCGCGGGAGTATTTGGCAGGAGCTGAGGTATAAGGCAATGAACTGGATGGATTTTGCTCTGCGATTACTGGCGGCGCTCGTTTTCGGCGCTCTGATAGGTTTGGAGCGGCAATGGCGTCAGCGCATGACCGGTCTGCGGACGAACGGTCTGGTGGCGGTCGGCTCGGCTATGTTTGTCGTCATGGGCGGGCTGATCGCTGGCGACGGAAGCCAGGGACGCGTGGCCGCTTACGTCGTCTCGGGAATCGGCTTCATCGGCGGAGGAGTGATTCTCAAAGACGGCTTCAACATCCAGGGGCTGAACACCGCCGCCACGCTCTGGTGCACGGCAGCGGTAGGATCGCTCGCAGGCCTGGGTCAGTTCGGGCTGGCCGCCGTCGGCACGCTTGGTGTGCTCGCGGCAAATCTCCTGCTGCGTCCATTGGCTCGGCGTATCAATCGCACGCCGATTGAGGCTTCCGAACACGAGATCTACTATCGGTTCCGCTGCACCTGCCGCGCCGCGGATGAGGCGCACATACGCGCGCTCCTTTTGCAGAATGTGCAGCCGACTCCGCTGGCCCTCATTGCGCTCCACAGCAAGGACTTCGAGGGGCTCGATCGCATCGAGGTGACCGCTCAACTCAAAGCCGTCGGGCGCAAGGACGAGGTGCTCGAACAGATCGTCACCCGGCTGTCGCTCGAGGGAAGTGTCACGGCGATTTCCTGGGAATTGGTGGCTGCGGTCGATACCGAAGACGCTGCGGTGGGTGACCAGGAACTGGTTCGCCCGAAGATTGCATAGAACACGGCCAAGATTTGAAAAGAGCATCCATGAACCGGAAAATCGCGGCTTTGACTCTGTTGCTTCTCGGCGGCTGTGCCCTCACGGCTCAGGAACCCGACTCAAACAACAGCGAGCCGGCTGAGCCGGAGGTCTGGAATCTTTACTATCAGGCCACTTCCATTGGCCAGGAGCATGGGTCCTTTCACTCTCCCTATACGGGCCCGCTGAGTCTGCAGGATTATCCGGAGCACGTCGTGTCCCTGACGACGACACTTTTCTTTGGGCTTCGCCTGGGCGACAACACGCAGTTTTATTTCGATCCGGAAATCGCGGGTGGCAGAGGATTCAGCGGAGTCAACGGTATCGCCAATTCACCGAACGGCGAACTGCCGCGAGTGGCGGGCGCGACGCCGAAGCCTTATATCGCACGCCTGTACATCAGTCACGACTTCGGATTCGGTTCAGAGAAGGAACATATCGAGGACGATCCGAATCAACTTGCCGGTGACCGGCCTATGACGCGCTACACCATCGTCGCCGGCCGGTTTTCGGTAACGGATTTCTTTGACAACAACGCCTACACCCACGATCCGCGCACGCAGTTCATACCCTGGGGTGTTATGTACAACGGCGCGTGGGACTACCCGGCCGATACGCGTGGCTACACCTGGGGTTGGGTGCACGAGTTCCACACGCGCAACTGGTCCCTGCGATACAGCAGCGCCGCGGAGCCCAAGGTGGCGAACGGCCCGCGATTTGACCGGCGCCTGTTTCGCGATCGTGGCGATACTTTCGAAGTTGAGCGCCGCTACTCCGTCGGAGAACACCCCGGCGTCGTTCGCTTGCTCGGCTATCTGAATCATGCCGATGCCGGGAACTACGCCGCCGCCCTCCGGCTGGCTGAGCAAACCGGAACCACGCCTGACATTACCGCTGTGCGGCACGCTGGCACCCTCAAGTATGGAACCGGTCTGAACATCGAGCAGCAAGTCTCGCGCGACATTGGCTTCTTCACGCGCCTGGGTTGGAACGACGGCAAGACCCAGTCCTTCGCGTTCACTGCCATCGATCGCCTGGCCAGCGGTGGTGTCTCGGTGAAGGGAACATCTTGGAAGCGAAAAGAGGACGTCGCCGCAACGTCTTTCACCGCCAGCGGACTCTCGGGCGTCCACGCACTATACCTCGCGCGCGGCGGCCTCGATTTCCTGATCGGAGACGGCAGGTTGAACTATGCACCCGAGTACGTCTGGGAAAGCTACTACAGCACGCGCCTGTTTCCGGGCTTCTACGCCACTCTCGACCTGCAGCAGGTAACCAATCCGGCCTACAACCACGACCGTGGCCCGGTCTGGATCGAGAGCATCCGCTTCCACATAGATCTCGGACTCAAACCGAAATGAGCGAACTAGTCTTCCGCTCGCACTCAGGCTCCCCGTTTTACATTTGCCTTTTGCCTTTTTGCGTTTTGTCTTTTGCCTCTTTCCGTGTACAATCCAGAGAGTGCGACGCTCGCTGGCGATCGTGGTGTTATGTGTAACGGGCCTTTGGCCCGTAGCTCTACTGCTATCCAGCGCCTCTCCCACGCCGCAGCTTCCCTTGTGCTGCCGCGCGAACGGCAAGCATAAATGTGCTTTGTCCAGACTGCAACAGGAAGCGCCCGGGTCAAATACTCAACCGGCCATCCGATCGATTTGCGGCGAGTGGCCCATTTTACTCGGCGCTAGCTCCACTGCAGTAAGTGCCTCGGTTTTTCTACCGCCAGCCACACAACTGTTTTTTGCTGGAATCGCAAGTCATCACGTCGCACAAGCGCAAACCGAATCCCGTTTCCGCATCTCCTTCGAACGGAGCCGGCAGAAACGCGGCCCGCCTCTTCCTCTCTAGGCACTTCCAAACCAATCAGTTACTTAGGCAGTTGAAGTGTGTCCCTTGGAGAGGAAGAAATGAACTCGTGCCATCTTTTCATACGCAAACTAATGCTCTGTTTGTGCCTGGTGAGCTTTCTGATACTTGGTTCCCCGCTCCACGCAACAATTTTTGGGAAAATACAAGGCGTTGTGCACGACCCGCAGCATCGGCCCGTAGCCGGAGCATCCGCGAAGCTGCAGGCGATTACATCGGAATGGTCTCAAAGCACGCAAACGAACGATAACGGTGAGTTCTCGTTCACGACGGTGCCGATTGGTGATTACAAAATCACCGTCACTCAGTCTAAGTTCGAGACTTTGGAGCAGACCGTCACCGTGGATGCCAGATCTTCGCCAGTACTTCACTTACAACTGGCGATCGCAGCCCTGAATCAGACAACGGTTGTCGTCGACCAGGCGGAAATCGTCAACACGGACTCGGTAACTCCCACCACTCTGATTGGCCGTGAGGACATAGCCCAGACTCCCGGCGCCGACCGCACCAACAGTTTGGCGATGATCACCGACTACGTACCCGCTGCCTACGTAACCCACGACATGCTGCATATGCGCGGAGGCCATCAAGTCGACTGGCTAATTGACGGCGTGCCCGTACCCAACACCAATATAGCCAGCAATCTGGGCCCACAGATTGACCCAAAGGACATTGATTATCTTGAAATCCAGCGAGGCAGCTACGATGCGGAATACGGAGACCGTACATATGGAATCTTCAATATCGTGCCCCGAACGGGCTTCGAGCGTGACAATGAGGCGGAACTGATCACTTCCTTCGGCAATTGGTTCCAAACGAACGATCAAATCAATTTCGGAGGGCACACCAGTCGCTTCGCGTATTACGCGAGTCTAAACGCAAATCGCAGCGACTACGGTCTGCAGCCCCCGATCGGGCAAGTTGTTCACGACGCGGAGAACGGTTACGGAGGTTTCGCATCCTTCATATTCAATGCCAGTCCGTTCAATCAATTTCGGCTGACCGGCTCGTTGCGCCAGGATTACTACCAGATCCCCATCGACCCGAACCCCAACTCATCCGGAAATCAGGTCTATCCCAGTCTCGGCCTTCACGATAGTGAACGTGAGCCTGATGGTTACGTCACCTTTTCTTGGATTCACACATTTAGCCCCGATGTGCGGATGACGGTTTCACCCTTCTATCACTACAACCAGGCCAGCTATAACAGTTCGCCAAACGATTTCCCGGCGATCACGAATGTGAACCAGACCGCCCATTATGCCGGTGCGCAAGCGAGCGTGGACGCAACCGTCATGAAGAACAACGACATTCAAGTGGGAGTGTACGGGTTTGCCCAGCATCAGAGCAACTTCTTCAATAACGTTTTTACGGATTGCGGTACGAGTTGTCAGAACTTCGGCCCGTCTCCGGGAGCAGTAACCGGCGGACTGGCCGAGGTCTTCGTCAGCGACCGGTTTAAAGTGACCTCGTGGTTGACGCTGATCGCCGGCCTTCGCTATTCGCACTTCGACTCCGGCTCAGTCAGCGGAGGAACCCAGCCGGCAGTCGTGGAGAACACGCCTGACCCGCGCTTTGGCGTCGCCATCAGAGTCCCGCGCCTGAACTGGGTCTTTCGTGGCTTTTACGGGGTTTTTTACCAACCACCGCCGCTACTGACGGCTACTGGACCAGTGATCAATCTCGCCAACAGTCAGAACTTTACTTTCGGCCCCGCGCGAGGTGAGCGCGATCACGAATACCAATTCGGCGTGGCGATTCCTTTTCACGGTTGGGCGCTCGACATCGACACCTTTCAAACCACCGCGAGGAATTGGCTGGATCACAACAACATCGGTCTATCAAACCTCTTCTGGCCGTTCACTTGGGACCGCGCCTTGATTCAAGGTTGGGAAACCACGCTGCGCTCCCCGCGCCTCTGGCGACGCGCTCAGGTTCATCTGGCCTACTCGAATCAGATCGCTCAGGACTCGGCGCCTTTCACCGGAGGCTTGATCTGCCCCACTCCCCTGCCGGCCGGATGCGAGCCGCCCCCAGGCTTCTCACCAGTGGACCATGATCAGAGAAACACGTTGAACTTCGGTGTCAATTCAACTCTTCCCTGGCATGTGCTCGCTTCCACGAATGTGTACTACGGCTCGGGATTCCATAATGGGTTCCCGAACGCACAATATCCGGGAAACTATCTGCCCGAGCACACGACGTTCGATATTTCCCTGGGAAAGAGTTTTGGCGAGGAGGAGAGATATAAAATCTCGCTGACCGCTCTGAATGTGGCGAATCGCCGGGTGTTGCTCGACAACAGCCTCACCTTCGGAGGGTTCCACTATAACGACCCGCGCCAAATCTACGCCGAGTTCCGCTGGAGATTTCACTACTGAAGTCCTCAGCCACATTGCCCGGCGACAAAGCGATATGCTAGGTGGCATCATGCCTCTTTCCGCACGAAATCAACTGCCAGGCCGGGTGGCGGAAGTTCATCTCGGCGAA
>JGI12270J11330_10002886_pt1 | contig 12529 bp, 12 predicted proteins | sample PeaSoiMetSII2010_FD_11330 | JGI IMG/M metagenome (IMG submission 11330)
TCGCGAGTAATCCGTTACGTTACTCACAAGTAACATCATCGTGCAAGAGTCTTAATCAGATCGGGCCTGTTATTTCCTGATAGTTATCCCGTTGATAGATGTCGCTATTTATCAGCATGTGATCCCCGCGCCATGGTGGCGAACGGGCGCTCTCGCCCCACGATCCGTGGCCTGAGACGTAGGATCACGTGTACGCGTAAATATGGCCACCTCAACGGCGCTGGCGCGTCGCCGGAAGACGGGCCCGGGCTCTGTGGACGATACGAATGCCGAGCAGGCGATACGGGCCCGTCACCGGCCGCTCAGGCAGCTTGTCTGGCGGCTGATCGTCTCCATCCGCGACGGAGACGAGCACCAGATCGAGGATGCGGTCCTTCAGCTCAGTAAGAAGAGAAGGATCTTCGCACCGCTCACTCTCGTCGTCGGCGCGTTCGTCATGCTCTTCAACGGGCTTCGCCTGCTGGTCACGAACTGGCGGCTGATGCTGGTCCAAGTCCTGCCGGCGATGCTGATCTGGGCTACGACGATAGACCTCAAGGCGCATGTGCTGCACGGCAAGGAATTCCACGACATCCGCGGGCCGATCGTCCTGGTGCTGTTCGCCGTCGCGGTCCTGGTCACCACGGCCTCTTTCTACCTCAACGCCGCCTTCGCCTTCACCATCTCGCAGCCCGGTCCCCCGCAGCTGCGAACCGGCTTCGAGGAGGCGCGCAAGCATGCGAGAGCCATTATTTGCTGGGGACTAGGCACTGGTCTCGGGCTTGGGGTTGCCGCCATCCTCGCCCCACGATGGGGGCTGCGCTGGTTCGCGCTCCTGCTGGGCATCGTTCTCGGCGTCCTGATGGTGTGCTACGTCGCGGTGCCCGCCCGCATTGTCGGCGTGCAGACCGGCAAGACGGCAGAGGCCGGGCCGTCGGGACGCGACAAGCTGACGGCGAGCGCGGTCAGCGGCATCCTCGGAGCCATCGTGTGCGCGCCGCCCTATGCGATCGTCAGGATCGGCCTGGCGCTGCTCGGCAGCAGCGCCCTGTTCTGGCTCGGGGTAGCGATCCTGGTCGTCGGCCTGATGCTGCAGGCCGGCGTCACCGGGGCGGTCAAGGCGGTCAAGGTAAGCGCCAAGCTGCTCGTCGGCCAGCCACTGCATACCCCGGATGGCCAGTCAGCGTCCGTCCCCGACGGCTAGCTCCGGGCCTGTACCTTAGGCGTTCGCGGCCGGGTCGTCCGCTGGCTGGCGGGCGGTTCGCCCGGCCTTGATGACGGTATCGACCGTGCGGGCGAAGTTGATCAGCGCCATCGCGAGGAGCGCCGCACCGATGAGCGACAAAATGTCCGCCTCGGACCGCCCGGTCCTGCGGGCGATCGCACGGGCGACCGGCCGGGCGATAACCCTGGTCCGGCCGGTCAGGCCCGCCTGGCCCATCGCCGCGACGTTCCACTTCGCCATGTCGTCTTCCTGTTCTCGCCTGTGCTCACCGCGTCCCGGGGCCACGCGATGAGCGTCAGCCGCTTCGTCAAGACCACGATGGCAAGCCTGCTGACGGACGGTCAAAGGTCATATGGGTCTTCTGGGTCAGCTGCCAGGATGCCGCCGGAGTCGCGGTCCGCGCATCACCCTGCCGGGGTGACGATCGGCCCGCCCGGCCGGGCGCAGCACGAAACTAGGGCACGACCACGATGGGCACCGGTGAGTGGCGGGCCAGGCTGACGGCGACGGAGCCGACCACGCGGTGCATGGCATGCGACGAGCTCCCGACCACGATCGCCACAGTGTCGCCGGGGTGGGCTTCGCCGATGCCTGCGGCCGCCGCGATCAGCTCGTCCGCGATCAGGCCCTGGCGCCGCTCGAAGCCCCAGCGCTCCTCGCGGTCGCGCAGCTGCTCGCCGGCCGCTGTGTGCAGATCCCGTGCGATCTCGTCGAAGCTGACTTCCATTTCGGCCACGGCGCCTGGCGACAGCATGTCGATGCTGGGCAGGTGGGCGACGTATACCACTTCGATGCGGCCGGTCCGGCCGAGCAGCAGGCGGGCCGCGGCGTCGAGCGCCCGGCTGGCGGGAGGCGAGCCGTCGTACCCGACGACAAGGTAGAGATCCCCGGCGGGCGCGGTGGTGCTCATGGTGCATAAGACTATCGGTGTCCCCTGCGCTCNTCCGTTTGTTTCTCGAGAAGATCCGGAGGCTGGGACCATGGTCTCGATGTAGTCAGCCACGGCCGCATCGTCCCTCGCGACGGGGCCTTCGTGGAAGGTGAGCCCGGGCCCCGGCTTTGGTCCGGGGGGACAACCCTGACAGGGAGGAAACCGGTCATGACCGCAGCGAGCCGGCCGCAGGTCGTCACGCTCCGTTCGGGGGACGTCGTGCGGTTGCGGCAGGTGCGGCCCGGCGACGCGGCGGCGCTGGCCCGGGCCTACGCGAACCTGGGCGAGCAGTCCCGCTACCGGCGTTTCTTCACCGTCATGCCGGAACTTCCCGAGTCCACCCTGAAGGCGGCGGTCGAGGTCGACCACGAAAACCACGAGGCGCTGGTCGCCGTGCCGCTACGGTCCGCGGAGATCGTCGGGGAGTGCCGGTTCATCCGGAACGCCGACCAGCCCGACTCCGCCGACGCGGGGGTGACGGTGGTCGACGCCTGGCAGGGCCGGGGGCTTGGCTCCGCGCTGCTTACCCGCCTGAGCGAGCGCGCCCTCGAACTCGGGATCGAGTACTTCACCGCGGATGTCCTCGCCGAGAACCGGACCATGCTCGCGCTCCTGCGCAGGCTGGGCAAGGTCGAGACCGAGTCATCCGGCCCCGTGGTCACCGCCCGCATCGAGATCGCCGAGCCGCCCGGGCACACCAGGCAGAATCTGCTGGACCTGCTGATCGCGGCGGCCCGCGGGGAGATCGTGAGCGTCCCCGTTCTCCTGCGCCGGCTGATCCGGGTACCTGATGAGTTCTCGCATCTCATCCGGCTTCCGGTGACCGCGCTGCTGAGGACACTCCGGATGCGGCCCCCGGCGGAGTGACGACGACAAGCAAGCAAACTGGTATCACGGCTCTTCAACCTGCGGTTTGTTCATCGTCATCGCCGCAAGGCTGCCCGGCTGTGTATGTTATTTGCCGCGCTTGGGTCGGTGTTGACCAGGGCGGCGACGGCCGGGTAACGGCGCAGCTTGTCCAGGCAGCGGCGGCGGGTCGGCCCGATGCTGCCGACTGGGATACCCAGCCGGGCGCTGATCTCGGCATAGGGCACGGGCGGGTCCTCAAGCAGCAGGGCGATCAGCCGCTGACCGGAGGGCGGCAGGGCCGCGAACGCCTCGCGCAGCGCGGCGTGGCGCTCGGCCGCCAGCAGCTCCTGCTCGGCCGTCCCGGACTGCTCATCCGCGATGATCTCGGCGCTCATCACATACCCGGCCGCCGGCGGTCCCTGCGTGGCGCCCAGTACCCGAAGACACTCCCGCCGGGTCACGGTGGCCAGCCAGCCCGGAAGCGCGGCCGGGTCGCGGATCTTGTCCAGCTGGTCCACCAGCTGCAGCCACACGTTCTGGCCGACGTCCTCGGCGTCGGCGTCGGCCAGCCGGTACCTGCGGCAGATGGACCAGATTAGCGGGATGAACCGCTCCACCAGCGCATCCCAGGCGTGCTTGTCGCCCTTTGCGGCGCGAGTCANGAGGTCGATGATCACCGGGTTATCGCGGACCGGGGCAGCGCCTGTCGGCGTCGGTGCCCAAGGGCTGCGGTTGGCGGCTGGGCCTGGCGAGGCGCAAGCAAGCGCTCCGCTGGGCGCTGCTGGTCGGCGTGGGCCAGCCTGCTGGCGGTGCAGGTCACAGGTGAGCTGGGTGAGCTGGGTGAGCTGGGTGAGCTGGCGCATGAGGGCCGTCTCCTTCCATCCTGGCCGCGGGCTTGTCGTTGTACTCCACAGTCGCCAGCGGCCCGGGCGGTCACCATACGTAGCCGGGCACAGGACGGGCACAGGATTAGGCCTGGCGGCGAGGCCGTGCATGCGCGGTAACCGGAAGGGCTGGCGGCGGGCGGGCGGGCGGAGGGACGATGGGCCTGTGGCGGAGCAGGGTGAGCTGGGTTTCGGCGGGCTGCTGCGGCGGCTGCGCGATGATGCCGGGCTGACGCAAGAGGAGCTGGCTGAGGCCGCGCAGGTAAGCCAGAGGGCGGTTAGTGATCTGGAGCGGGGCATTAACCGCACCGCCCGCAAGGACACCGCCGTGCTGCTGGCCGATGCGCTGAACCTGGCCGAGCCGGTGCGCGCTTTGTTTGTCGCGGCTGCGCGTGGCCGCGCCCCAGCCGCGGGGGTGCTTGCGGCCCTGCAGCGGCAAGCGCAGGCGGCATCCTGGGCCGCGGCCGGTAGCGTGCATGGCTTCCCGGCCGCGCTGACCAGCTTCATCGGCCGGGCTGAGCCGCTGCGCGGAGTCGCGGGCCTGCTTTCTGATCACCGGCTTGTGACGGTGACCGGGCCGGGCGGGGCGGGCAAGACCCGGCTGGCCGCGCAGGTGGCCCGGCAGGTGGCGGGCCGGTTCGCCGACGGGGCGTGGCTGGCGGAGCTGGCGCCGGTGGCGGACCCGGCTCAGGTGGCGGCGGCGGTGGCCGCAGCGCTGGGGGTGCGCGAGCAGCCGGGGCTGCCGGCGGCCGAGGCGCTGGCGCGGGCGCTGGCCCGCCAGCAGCTGCTGCTGGTGCTGGACAACTGCGAGCATGTGATCGGCGCGGCCGCGGCGCTGTGCGCGGGGTTGCTGGCGGCTTGTGATGATGTGCGGGTGCTGGCGACCAGCCGGGAGCCGTTGCGGGTGGCCGGGGAGGCCAGGTACCGGCTGGCGTCGCTGGCCCTGCCAGATCTGGACGACCTGGCTGAGGCGGCGAGGGCGGAGGCGGTGGCGCTGTTCGCGGACCGGGCCCGGGACGCGGATGCGCTTTTCACGCTGGATGACCAGACCGCCCCGGCGGTGGCGCGGCTGGTGACCCGATTGGATGGGATGCCGCTGGCGATCGAGTTGGCGGCGGCGCAGGTGGAGGCGCTGGGCGTAACCGGGCTGCTGGGCCGGCTGGATGAGCGGCTGGCGCTGCTGGCGGGCGGGGACCGGCTGGCGCCGTCACGGCAGCGGTCGCTGGCGGCGACCGTGGCGTGGAGTTACCAGCTGCTGGATGAGGCCGAGCGGCGGGTGTTCCGGGCGGTGTCGGTGTTCCCGGCGGGGTTCACCCTGGAGGGCGCCGAGGCGGTCGCGGGGGAAGCCGCCGGGCCGGCGGTGCTGCGACTGGTGGACTGCTCGCTGCTGACCCCGCCGCGGGACGGGCCGGATGGCCGGTCGCGGTATTCGATGCTGGAGACGCTGCGCGGCTACGGGGCCGGGCGGCTGGCCGAGACCGGGGAGCATGACCAGGCCGCCGCCGCGCTGGCCGGGTATGCGCTGGGGGTGGCCGAGGAGGCCGCGGCGGGGCTGCAGACCAGGACCGGGGAGCGGGAGGCCGCGCGCTGGCTGGACGCGGAGGACGCCACCATGCGGCAGGTGCTGGCCTGGGCCGTGGGCCAGGATCCGGAGGTGGCGCTGCGGCTGGCGATCGCGCTGGGCTGGTGGTGGTTCCTGCGGGGTCGGCTGGCCGGCCAGCGCCCGCTGCTGGCCGAGGTCACCGGGTACGCCGAGGTGGGCAGTGACCAGTGGTGCGCCGCGCAGTTCTTGTTCGCCTGGGCAGCAGAGTTCTCGGCCGATATGGCCGGGGCGCTAGAGCATTTCACCGCGCTGCGCGACGCGGTGGCGGGGCGGCCCCCGTCCTCGGCGCTGGCCGACGCCCTAGCTGGCCGGTCGTACGCGTTGCGGGATCTGGGCCAGATCCCCGAGGCCGCCGAGGATGCCCGCCGTGCCCTGGCCGTGGCCCGCGAGGTCGGCTATCCGTTCGGGGAGGTGGTGGCCCTGCTGGACCTCGCCTTGGCCGCCGCGGCCGTCGGCGACGTGGGCGACGCCGTGCGGCTGGCCCGGCAGGCCGGCCAGGTCCCGGGCGACGTCCCCGTCTCGATAACCCGGACATGCAGCGTGTGGCTGACCGAGGTGCTGATCCAGGCCGACGACTTCGCCGCCGCCGAGCGCGTCTGCGCGGACGGGCTGGCCGCGTCCCGGGACGCGGGCGACATGGTGAACCTGCCGACCCTGCTGGCCCGGTTGGCGCTGCTGGAACTGCGGGCGAGCCGTGCCGAGGACGCCGCGGCGCACATGCGAGAAGCACTCCAGCTCGCCTTGCGGACCGGCTTCTGGTTCGCGGTCTACCTGGACTATTGCGGGCACTTGTGCGCCGCGACCGGACGCCAGGCCGAGGCCGTCACGTTGTGGGCCGCGTATGCCGCGCTCCTGCCGCGCGAGGAGGACTGGCCGGGGGACTCACGGCTGCGGCAAGAACCGCTGGGCGCAGCCCGGCGGGTGCTGGGCCCCGGCCGGGCGCGGGCGGCCGAGGAGCGCGGCGCGGCGATGGGCTGGGCCACCGCGGCCGAGTACGCCCTTATGCTCACCGGCCCCAGCCCCGGCCCGCAGCAGCCGCAGGCGCCGGGACCAGGGCTGGGGAAGCTCAGCGCCCGGGAACGGGAGCTGGTCACCCTGGTCGCCCAGGGCGCGACCAATGCCCAGATCGCCGCCCAGCTGTTCATCAGCGTCCGCACGGTCGGCTCACACCTGGACCGGATCCGGCACAAGACCGGATGCCGGCGCCGCGCCGACCTGACCCGGCTGGCCCTGACCGCAGGCCTGGTCTAGGCAACCGGGCCCGCCGCTGCCTGCCCGGGCACCGGCCTTCGAGGTCACGGGTGGGTCATTTGACCCCGGCCGGCGCCAGGGCTAAAAAGGGCCGGCTGATCCCTGCCGTGCGGCGTGGTGTCGAAGTAGTCGCCGGTCTCGAAGTCCTCAAGCAGCCCGGGGTTCGCCGGTTCGCATCCGAGAATCCGCCGGGTCGTTTCCGTCGAGGTTGGATTGTCCCGTGCGATCAGCATTGCGAGGAAGCCGAAATGTTCCTGAAGCTGGCCAGTCGTCGGACACGCTCGCGGTCGGCAGGTTCAGGTGGTCGCCGATGCTCTGGGCGATCTCGCGCATAGAGATACCTTCGTCGCCGACTGCGTGAAGCCGGCTACCGGCCGGCGCCTTTTCGAGTGCCGAGCAGTACAGGTGGCCCCCGTCGAGGGTGTGCCCGGCAGTCCGCCCGGTGATCGAAGTAAATGCCGTCTTCGCCATAGCCACGGCGCGAAGCCTCCAGCCATACCGGAAGCCTGCAACTTGGCTCCCGCAATGGCTCCCACGTCGAGCGACGAAAACTCGAAAAGGGAGCCTGACCTGCACTTTCTCGGTGGAGCTGAGGGGATTTGAACCCCTGACCCCCTCGATGCGAACGAGGTGCGCTACCGGACTGCGCTACAGCCCCGAGAACCTGAGACAGCCTAGCAAACACGGGGCCCTGTCCGCGCCACGGATCACCTGGTGACAGCGGAGCCGCCTGGCGACATCATGGGCATCATGCGCCGAAACCCTCCAGGAGGTGCGCGATGACGACCACCGCCACCGTGCCCGGCTGCCCCGTCGACGAGTCGTTCGACCCGCTCTCACCGGAGTTCCTGGCGGACCCCTACGCCACCCTGGCCAGACGGCCGGGTCGCGGTAGCCCCATCTTCTTCGCCCCGTCCATCGGTTACTACGTGGTCACCAGTTACGCTGCCATCGATGCGGTCTTCCGGGACCCGGGCCGCTACTCCGCTGCGGTCGCCCAGGCGCCGCTGGCGCCGGTCGTCCCCGACGCGCAGCAGATCCTGCTCGCGGGCGGCCACAAGCCCCAGCCGTCCATGGTCAGCCTCGACGAGCCCGAACACGCCAGGCTCCGCAAGCCCGCCGCCCGGGCGTTCAGCATGAAGCGGGTCACCGCGATGATCCCCACCATCGAGGCCACCACCGCCCGGCTGCTCGACGCCGTCGCCGGCCAGACGGAATTCGACCTGGTCGCCGCGCTGGCGTTCCCGCTCCCGGCCAACATCGTGTTTTCCCTGATGGGGGTGCCCGAGCAGGACTACGCCCAGGTCAAGCAGTGGTGCGGGTACCGGGCGGCGCTGAGTTTCGGGCGCCCCGCGGCCGAGGACCAGGTCGAGATCGCGACGACCATGGCCGCCTACCGCAAGTACATGCGCGACCTGGGGGGGGGGGGGGGGGGGGGAGGCCCCGGAGCGGCTCACCCTGGACGAGATCACCTCGATCTTGTTCTCGCTGTCGTTCGCCGGGCACGAGACCACCACCGGGCTCATCGGGAACACCGTCCGCCGCCTGCTCGAGGATCCCGGCCGCTGGGCGGACATCGTGCGGCGGCCGGACCTGATCCCGGCCGCCGTGGATGAGACGCTGCGCTACGACCCTTCGGTGGCGGTCTGGCGCCGGGTCACCACCCGGCCGGTCACGCTGGCCGGGGTCGACCTGCCCGAAGGGGCCAGGCTGTTCCTCTGGCTGGCCGCAGCGGGCCGGGATGAGGCAGCGTTCGACCGGCCCGGCGAGTTCGACGTGCACCGTCCGGACGCCGAACGTCACCTGGCCTTCGGCAAGGGCCTGCACTACTGCCTGGGCGCCAACCTCGGCAAGCTAGAGGCCCAGATCGCGGTGGCCGAACTCGCCCGGCGCTACCCCCGGCTGCAACTGACGCCAGACCAGTCCTTCACCTTCCACCCGAACATCTCCTTCCGCGGCCCCCAGGTCCTGAAGGTGCGAACACAGCAGTAACCCCATCAGCCCGGGCCAGCGTGGCAGCGCGCTGGTGCGGGCGAGTGCTATTGGTGCCCGAGCGACTCGTGCGGCGCCTAGCCGCCAAATTATCGTGGAAATTCCGGGCTACGCGGAAACTTTGGTGCCCGATGGAGGGTGTCGCGTGGCTGGTCCCGGGTCGCTCCGCGCTTCCACCCGCGCCATGCCCGCCGCGCCCGGCCGACGTCCGCCACGGCTTTCCCGCATGCCCCGTGAGTCCCGCGCGCCCGCCCCGCAACCCGGATCCGCCCCTCCGCCCGCAGCAGTAACCGCCACGATGGAACATCGTTGCTGTCCTGGCAGCAACAATGCTCCTTCGTTGCTGTCAAGTCCGGGGGCCAAGGCCGCACGCGGCGTGATCAGGGGCTGATGCGCACGGCGGAAGAGATGCGCAACAGCCTCAATAGACCCCCCTGAATCGTCCGCATAGCTCGAATCTTCCGCGCTAATCTAACTCTTCTCGAACTGCCGAGCGAATCGAATCCAGCAGGCCGGAGCCGACGCATACCGTAATCGAGGGACAGGGCCGCGGAACAAGCGAGCCCAGCCATTGGCGGACCTAGTCATGGCGAGCCCGTCAGCTCGCCAGAGCGCGGGCTAAGTCGCCTACCGCGCGCAGCTTGGCGTCCGCGTACTGGTCGTAGAACTCCTCGCCGGCCGGACTCAGGGACGCGGAGATGTCGATAACCTCCGCGTCGGGCACCGGAGCCGGGCGAGCAGCCGGAGCGGGGCGAGCAGCCGGAGCCGGTGGAGCGGCGGGCGATGCTGCGGACGGGCGGGCCTGCGCCGTCGACGCGCGAGCCAGTTCCCGCCGTTCGGCGTCGGCCTTGGCCGCCTCCCTGAGCAGGGCCATGTAGCCCAGCAGCATGACCGAAGGCGGCACGACCACCCACCAGGCCGCCAGCTCGGTGAAGGCCAGGGCGCCCGAGCTGATGACCAGGATCAGCAGTATGCCGAACAGCCGTCGGCGCGCGGCAAGCACCCGCTTGTGCTCCTGGTCAGGCGGGCCGCCGCTGGGCTCCCCTCGCGACGCCGCGCGGCGAGCCTCCGGCACCTCAGGCCGCACCTCCACGCGGGCCTCCGCGCGAGGCGCCGTACGGGCCTCCGCGCGAGGCGTTACATGGGCCTCGGGACGCGCCGCCGTGCGGGCCTCCCCGGCCGCCTCCCGCCGCGGCCGGGAAGCGGAACCCGGCTCGTCAGCCGCTGAGTCCGGTTCCGCCGTGGTGAGATCGTCCTCGGCCCGCTCGCTAGAGGAACTAGAGGAGGAATCCCGCCGGAGCCACCGGGGAATGAGCACGCCAGCCCAGATGGCGACGATGGCGACGTACAGTATCGCGCTGCTCAACGGTCCTCCCCTCGGCGTGGCGGGCGCCGGGCGGCCCGGCGGGGGATTCCACGGGCCTCGGGTGCGGGCACACTGCTAAAGCGGAGCGGGCCCACGTGACGCAAAGTAATAGCTGAAGGCGTTTTAGACGAGGACCCCGAACGGTGTGTCGCAACATTGGTCCCAAGAACAGTGGCCCCAAGACCGCGACAAGACCGCGACAAGGCAACGCCAAGACGGCGACAAGACCGCGACAAGACGGCGACAAGACCGCGACAAGACGGCGATCAGCCGGCGCTGGACCGAGACGCCAGCAGGATGCTCCGCCATCTGGGCATCAGGCCCTGCGGCACCTCCTCGGCGGTCAGCGCGTAACACACGTGGTCGCGCCAGGCGCCGTTGATGTGCAGCTGGCGTACCCGGACGCCTTCCTCGCGGAACCCGAGCTTCTCCACTACCTGCCGGGAGGCGTGGTTCTCCGGCCGGATCGACGCCTCGAGCCGGTGCAGGCCGACGGCGCCGAAGCAGTGGTCGACGGCCATGGCCAGCGTGGTGGGGATGATGCCGCGGCCGGCGTACGCCTCGTCGATCCAGTACCCGACCTGCCCCGACCGGGCCGAACCCCAGGTGATGGACCCGATCGTCAGCTGTCCAACGAATTCCCCGCCGAACGTCACCACCCACGGGATCGCCTGCCCCTGCCGCGCTTCCCGGCGCATCGCCCGTACCATCGCGACGTACGGCCCGAGGCTGGACCGGTACAGCGGGGTTTCCGGGTTGGTCGGCTCCCACGGGCGCAGCCATGGCGCGTTCCTGACCCGGATCTCGCGCCACATGCGGGCGTCACCCACCCGCACCGGGCGCAGCTCTACCGGCTGGTCGAGCAGATGAGGCTCGGTGAGGGTGACCGGCCAGCCTCGCATGCGTCCCACGTTCCCATCATTCACCTGTAGCGCTGCTGACGCTACGCGATCTCTGCTAAGCCATTCGCACCGAAGTCCGTTCGGACGTGATCGCCTCCGTTGATCTGCGAGACGGCATGGCCGAGCACGGGCGCCAGCACGGCCATCCCGTCGCGGACGCCGCCGCTGGAGCCGGGCAGGTTCACGATCAGGGTACGGCCCGCCACCCCGGCCACGCCACGGGACAAAATCGCGGACGGCACTCCGGCCGCGGCCCCGGCCGAGCGCAGCGCCTCGGCGATCCCCGGGATCTCTCGCTCCACCACGTGCCTGGTCATCTCCGGGGTGAGGTCGCCCGGGGTGAGCCCGGTCCCGCCGGTGGTGACGACGACGTCATAGCCCGCGGCCAGCGCGTCGCGCAGCGCCGCCTCGACCGGCTCGCCATCCGGGATGACCAGCGGGCCGTCCACCGCGCAGCCCGCCGAGCGCAGCGCCTCGACGAGCACCGGCCCCGACTTGTCCGGGTACACGCCCGCCGCGGCCCGGTTCGACACGGTGACCGCGAGCGCCCTGATCATGACAGCGTCTTCTCTGGCCGGCGCCATGGCCCGGTCTTCCCGCCTTCTTTCCACTCGACCCGCACGTCGGTGATAGTCGCGGCCGGGTCGATGGCCTTCACCATGTCGATCAGGGCCAGGGCGGCCACGGACACCGAGGTGAGTGCCTCCATTTCCACCCCGGTCCGGTCCGCGGTGCGGGCGACGGATGTGATGTCCACGCCCTCGTCCGTCACGGCCAGGTCCACGGTGACCCCGTGCAGCCCGATCGGGTGGCACAGCGGGATGAGGTCGGGCGTCCGCTTGGCCCCGGCGATCCCGGCGATGCGGGCCACCGCGAGCGCGTCGCCCTTCGGCACCTCGCCGGCGCGCAGGGCCGCGACCGCCTCGGCCGACAGCAGCACCCGCCCGGACGCGCAGGCCGACCGCGCCGTCACCGCCTTGCCGGACACGTCGACCATCCGCGCGTGGCCGGCGCTATCCACGTGCGTGAGACCTGAAACCGCGGTTTCGCTCATGGTGATCACAATACTTTTTATCCCGAACGAGGCCGGGACTCCCGGACCGGTTCGGTGCGAGCGACAGTGCTTCTCGCGCTCGGCTCCGGCTTGCTCATGGCAGGACCATGACCTCGGCGGTGTCGCCTTCGGCCATCTGCACCACCCATTCGGGCACGACGACCAGCGCGTTGGCCTTGCCGAGCGTGGCCACCTGGTGCGAGCCCTGGCCGGTGAGCGGGGTGATGAGCCCGCGGGACCGGTCCAGGACGCCGCGCAGGAAGGACCGCCGGCCCGGCGGCGAGCGCAGCGGCCCGGTCAGCTCGGCCTGGATCGACTCCAGGCCCAGGCCGTCGTAGGCCTGCAGGGCGCCGATGGCCGGCCGCGCGAAGACCTGGAACGACACGTAGGCGCTGACCGGGTTGCCGGGCAGCGTGAAGATCGGGACCCGCTCGTGCTCACCCGCCGGGCTTTCCGGTTCGCCCACGTCAAAGGTGTCGCGCCGGAAGCGCCG
>JGI12270J11330_10002896_pt1 | contig 12507 bp, 10 predicted proteins | sample PeaSoiMetSII2010_FD_11330 | JGI IMG/M metagenome (IMG submission 11330)
GATCGTCATCGTGCGCGCGTTCGGCAGCAGGCGCGCATAGGCGTCGAGATAGGCCGCCGACACCAGCCCGTCGCTTTCGCCGCGGATGAAGAGCGCCGGAGCCGCGACGCGGTGCAAACGCCGCTTGAGCTTCGGATTGTGCATCCACGGTTCCCAGGTCAACAGCGCAAGCGTCTCGCGCGCGCGGAACATGGCGGCGAGCTCATCGTCCGACATTTTTGCGGTATCGAGCTTCATCCGCTCAGGGTCGTGAAATGTCAATTTCAGCGCTTCCGACTCCGGCATCGCGAAGACGTCCGGAATATCGAGCTTGTCGGGCGGCCCGACCTTGATGCCCACCGGTCCGGAGAAGACGATGCGGCGAAAACGCTCCGGAGATTTGGTCGCCATTTCGGCGGCGATCCAGCCTCCGATCGAGCAGCCGACAAGGTCGATGCCATCGAGCTGCAAAATATCCATCAATTCGAGATAGAGATGGGCAATATCATCGACGCTGTCGAGCCAATCCGGCAGGGTCGACTTGCCGAAACCTGGATGCGTCGGCGCGACGAAGCGGCGCTTTTCGGAGAGCGGCGCCACGAACGGTTGCCGCGGACTGAATCCTCCGCCACCGTGCAGAAACAGAACGGGCCGCGCCACCCCTTGGCTGGTATCGAGCAATTCAAGCTCGACGTCTGCGACCTTCAGCTTTGTCGATTGCACGCGAATGCCTCCCGTGGCGATGCCCTTTGCAAACGGGTCTGGATCGCCTTATGGCGCAAGCGTTGCACATCGACCTTGCGAAAGGAATGCCGCCTCCGGAATAGCTGCATCGCGCCTGCGCCCTACACGCTCAAATAATTGCGCAGCACAAACTCGTTGTTTTCAAGCTCCGCCGCGCTGCCGGAAAAGCAGATTTCTCCTTTGTTCAAGACGTGGTGGCGGTCGCCGACCGCAAAGGCGGTACGCAGACTCTGTTCGACCAGTAGGATTGCCAGGCCCTCCTGCTTGAGCCGCGCCAGCACTTCGATGATCTGCTGCACGATCATCGGCGCCAACCCTTCCGAGGGTTCATCGAGCAGGAGCATCGCTGGATTGAGCATCAAGGCGCGCGCGATCGAAAGCATCTGCTGCTCGCCGCCGGAAAGCTGGAAGCCGAGATTGCGCTCGCGCGCACGCAGGACGGGAAAAAGATCGAAAATGCGCTGCAGCGTCCAAAAGCCCTTACCGCCCGCTCGCGCGAACACGGTCAGGTTCTCCCGCACCGTCAGGCTCGGAAAAATGCCGCGCTCCTGCGGCACGAAGCCGAAGCCGAGGCGCGCTATGGCGTAGGGCGGCAGGCCGCCGATGTCGCGATTGCGATAACGGATACGGCCGGGCCGCGGCTGCAAATATCCCATGACCGTGAGGATCGTCGTGGTCTTGCCGGCACCGTTGCGGCCGAGCAAGCAGACGACCTCGCCCTCCCCCACCGACAGCGAGATGCCGTGAAGAATGTGGCTGTCGCCGTAATAGGCGTTGATGTTCTCGATCTCGAGCATCAGTGCACCGTGCCGAGATAGACTTCGCGCACGCGGGTGTTGGCCTGGATATCCGCCGGCGCACCCGTGGCCAGCACCTTGCCGTAGTACAGGACCGTAATGCGATCGGCGATCGAGAACACCACTTTCATGTCGTGCTCGATCATCAGGATGGACAGAGTCCGCGGCAGTGTCCCAATCAGGCCTATCATGCGCTCGGTTTCGCTTGGCGACATGCCCGACGTCGGCTCGTCCAACAAAAGCAGGTCGGGCTCGCCGGCGAGCGCCAAAGCGATTTCGAGCTGCCGCTGTTCGCCATAGGACAAATTGCGCGCCAAGCGCGTTCCGTCGCCGCCAAGATGAACCTGCGCCATCAAGTCCGCGGCGCGCTCGGAAAGCGTAATGTCGCGGCCGACTGGCGTGAAGAAGTCGAGCGGATGGCCGCGCCGGACCGCTAACGCCAGCCGGATATTCTCGATCACGCTGAGATTCTGGAAAAGGTTGTTGCGTTGAAACGTGCGCGCCACGCCCAAGCGGCTGATCTGGTCCGGCGATGCCCCGGTGATCTCGCGGTCGTTCAGCAGAATGCGACCCGAGCTTGGCTGCAGCTGGCCGCCGATCAGGTTGACCAGGCTGGTCTTGCCGGCGCCATTGGGCCCGATGATCACGTGCCGCTCGCCCGCCGCGATGGCGAGATCGACGTCGTCGGTCACGACCAGGCTGCCGAACGATTTGTTGAGGCGTTCCAGCCGAAGCACATTCATGGCCGCACCCGCCGCCACTGCAACGTCCGCAGCGCGCCCCACAGGCCACCGGGGAAGAACATCACGCAGCAGATGAATGTGACGCCGATGATGGCGAGCCAGTGCTCGCTGTACGAGCTGACCACGTTCTTCATCAAAAGCACGATTGCCGTGCCGACTGCAGGACCGATCAACGTGCCGGCGCCGCCGAGCATGGTCATGATCAGAATGTCGCCGGACGCGGTCCAATAGACCGCGTCTGCGGAGATGAAGCCGTTGAAGATGGCGTAAAGCCCGCCGGCAAGGCCGGCGATCGCGCCGGCGATCGTGAACGAGATGAGCTTGTAGATGCGGGTCGGATAGCCGATCGCCGCCATGCGCTGCTCGTTTTCACGGATGCCGACGAAGGCGTGACCGAGCGGCGCATTGAGCAGGCGCCGCAAGCCCCAGTAGGCCAGGGCAAAGAAGCTCAGCGCCATGAAATACATCACCAGCGAATTGGACAGATCGAAGCCAAAGAAGGTCGGCTTCGCGGCGATCGCTATGCCGTCCGAGCCGCCGGTGACATCGCGCCACTTCAGCGCCACCGAGAACACGAGCTGCGAAAACGCAAGCGTGAGCATCAAAAATGGAATGCCGCCGGTGCGCACGCAAAAGAAGCCGATCAGCGCCGCGCCGCAGCCGGCAATGGCGACCCCGGCGACAAGGCCGAGCCAGGCATTTACGCCGAATTGCGCGCCAAGGACGGCGACCGAATAAGCACCCAAGCCGAAGAAGGCGGCGTGCCCGAGCGACATCAGCCCGGTGAAACCGAGCAGCAGATCGAGGCTCATGGCGAAGATTGCGAATATGTAAATCTCCGACACCAGCGCTCGGGGATAGTCGGTCATCAGAAACGGCAGCACCAGCAACGCCAGCAGCACCAAAAACCCGGCGGCGCGCGTCTGCAGCGTGCTGGGCCGGCTCGTGGTGGCGATGGCGGGCGCGACCGCAACGTCGGAATATTTGATGCCGAACAGGCCTTGCGGCCGGATCAGCAGCACCACCGTCATGGCGAGATAAATGAGGAACAGCGCGATACTCTGGAAGTAGGCCTTGCCGAAGGTATCGGCGATACCGATTAGGAGGCTGCCGACAAACGCGCCGCGCAAGCTGCCCATGCCGCCGATCACGATGACGATGAAGGCCGGAATGAGGATTTCCGAATCCATGCCAGGATAAAGGCCGAGCACCGGCGCGGCCGCGATGCCGCCGAGCGCCGCGAGCGCCACGCCGAAGCCGAAGATTCCCGTAAATAGCGCCGGGATGTTGGCGCCAAGCCCGGCAGCCATGACCGCGTTGTCGACGCCGGCGCGCACCATGGCGCCGATGCGGCTGCGTTCCAGAAACAGCCATAGCAGCAATGCGATCGTGAAGCCGAATCCGATCAGGCACAGCCGATACACGGAAAACACGCCGAGCCCGATCTGCACCGTGCCTTGAAGCGACGGCGGTGCCGGCAGGCGCAGCACCGTACGGCCCCACAGCGTTTGCACGAGATCGAGGAACACAAAGGTGAAGCCGAACGTCAGCAGCACCTGATCGAGGTGGCCGCGGCGATAAAGCGGCCGCAGGAACAACAACTCCATCAGAACGCCGAGAGCGATCACCGGAATCGGCGCCAGGATGAGCGCCAGCCAGAAGCTGCCCGTGATCTTGAAGATCGACAGCCCGAAATATGCGCCCAGCATGAAAAAAGAGCCATGCGCCAGGTTGACGACGTTCATCAGGCCGAAGATCAGCGAAAGGCCGGCCGCGATCAGGAATAGCAGGACGCCGTACACCAGCCCGTTCAGAAGCTGGGCGACAAACACCTCCATGTGTGCCTCGGCCGGCCGTTCAGCGTGATGCGCGCTCAGTCGAGCTTCTTGCCCGGATCCTGGACGTCCTTGGCGGTGGAGAGGATTTTGGTCGAAATGCCGCTGCCGCTGTCGATGACCTGACAGATATAGATGTCCTGGATCGGATTATGCGTCTCCGGGTCCATGCGGAACGGGCCGCGCGGCGCATTGAATTTGACCTTGGACATCGCCTCGGCGAGCTTGTCCTTGTTGCTCGCATCGCCGCCGGTCATCTTCAACGCCTCGCCGATCGCCTTGGCCGAGACATAGCCGTAGTCCGCGAACAGATCCGGCGAGATTTTGTATTTGGCGCGAAAATTTGCCGCAAACTGGGGGGGGGGGTTAACATAAGTAAGCGCGGAAATCACGCCGACGGCGGCCTTGCCGAGCGCGCTCACCGTCTGCGAGTCGATGATGGTGAAGCCGGTCAGCGGCATTTTCTCCTTCAGGCCGAATTCGGAATATTGCTGGATGAAGCGGACCGCATCGGCGCCGGGCATGAAATCGTAAGTCACCGGCGGATTGACCGACTTGATGTCGGTTAGATACGGGCTGTAATCCGTGGTGTTGAGCGGCGGCCAGATTTCCTTGAGTACCTTGCCGCCCCTCGCGAGGTAGGGCCGCTTGAACTGCGCCATGACATCGCGACCTCCGGCATAGTCGGACGCCGTGGTGACGATCTCTTTGCCGAGATTATCGTAGATGTAATTCGCCATCGGGGTGGAGAGCTGAAACGTCGAGATCGAGGTGCGGAACAGGTAAGGATAGCGGTCCCAGGTGATGGCGTCGGTGCCGGCGCCCGACACTACATAGAATGCCTTTTGCTGCTTCATGTAGTTGAGCACCGCGAGCGCGACGTTGCTCGCCTGAATGCCCATCACCAGATCGACGTTGTCGCTTTCGACGAGCTTCTTTGCCTTTTGCAGGCCGACCTGCGGATTGAACTGGTCATCTTCCTTGATGATGTCGATCTTGCGGCCGGCGACAGTCCAATTGATGCTGTCGAAGTAGAGGCTCATGCCGTTGAAATTATTTTCGCCGGCATAGGCCAAACCGCCGGTGTAGGAATTGATGTTGCCGATCCGGATCGGCGCATTCGCCTGCGCCAGCACCCGCGGCGCGGCCAAGGCCGAGACCAGCGCGGCGCCCGCGCCGGCTGAATTCCTCATGAATATTCTGCGTGAAAATCGGCTTGCTGGTGAATTCTGTCTTTTCATGGCGGCTCTCCCTCGGCTGCCGCGTCTGCGTCGGCGGCCATCGCCATACTAGGCGGTACGGGATGCAGATCGCTAGAGGCGATTCAGTCGAGTTGACCCTTCCGCCATGCAGACCGATGATGAAGAGTCCAAGAACGCAGAGTTGCATCGGCGAGCGTGAACAAGCGTTCGAGGCGGGTTCGCGGAGAAAGGGCCGGCATGAACTTGGAATTCGGTATTTTCGATCATCTCGACCGCAACGATCTGCCGTTGCGTGAATATTACGAAGAGCGGCTGAAGGTCATCGAAGCATTCGATCGCTCCGGCTTTTACGCCTATCATGTTGCGGAACACCACTTCACGCCACTGGGCATGGCGCCCTCGCCCAGTGTGTTCCTCTCCGCAGTCGGGCAGCGCACGACGCGGTTGCGCTTCGGCACGTTCGTCTATGCGCTGCCGGTACATCACCCGTTACGCTTGCTCGAAGAAATCTGCATGCTCGATCACATGAGCGGCGGCCGGCTGGAAATCGGCTTCGGGCGCGGTTCCGTGCCTTTCGAGATTTCCTACTACGGCCAGAATGCCGAAGAGCGGCAGCAGATTTACGCCGAGCGACTCGAACTCATTCTCAAGGCGCTTACGGTCGGCACGCTGAGCTGGAACGGACGCTACGACCAGTTCAAGAATGTCCCCATGGAGCTCGCGCCATTACAGAAGCCGCACCCGCCGCTGTGGTACGGCGCCCATTCTCCGGACAGCGCCGAGCGCGCCGCCCGCAAGGGCTTGAACATGGTCACCAACGACATCCCGGCCAATGCGCGCGCGATCGTCGCCCGCTACAAAGAGATCTGGCGCGAAGCGCAAGGCGCGGCGACGCCGCCGAAAATGGGCCTGGTGCGGTTCATCGTCGTCGCCGACAGCGACGCGCAGGCGATGGCGAGCGCGCGCCGCGCCTATTTGCGCTGGCGGTCGAGCTTCACCTATCTGTCGGAATTGAACGGCACCATGCCGGATTCGCCATTGCGCGCCGATAGTTTCGATACGCTGATCAAGCAGGGACAGGCGATCGCCGGCTCGCCGGAAACGGTGCGCGCCTTCCTTGCGGCGCAGGTCGAGGACAGCGGCGCAAATTACATCGTCGGGCAATTCTGTTTCGGCGATCTCAAGCTTGATGAAATGCTGCATTCGGTCGAGTTATTCGCGGCTTGCGTCGCGCCGGCGTTGAAAGGCGCGTCCACGAAATAAGAGCGCAATTTTCTATGCGCGAGAACAAACACCCCTATAAAGGTCGGAGGAACGAGTATGCGCACCATTACTCTGGAGGAGCATTTTGCGAGCCCGAAATTTTTCGACGGGCCCGCACGCTTTGTCAAAGAACGCGCCGAAAAAATGGGCGGCCGCTACGCCCAGGTTATGGACCGGCTTTGTGACCTCGGCGCCAAACGGCTGGGCGAAATGGATGCGGCCGGCATCGATATGCAGGTCTTGTCGCTATCGGCGCCCGGCGTGGAACAGATGGACTCGGCTGATGCCATTGCGATGGCGCGCGAAACCAACGATTACCTCGCCGACGCGGTGAAGAAGTACCCGACGCGCTTTGCCGGCTTGGCGGCCGTGCCGACCGGAACGCCAAACCAGGCCGTTGAAGAATTGGAACGCCGTGTCCGCCACGACGGTTTCAAAGGTCTCGTCATAAATGGTCACAACCGCGGACGATATCTTGATGATCAATTTTACTGGCCCATTTTGGAATGTGCCGACGCTCTCAATGTTCCCATCTATCTCCATCCTACCCCGCCGCCGCAGCCGGTGATCGACATCTCATACGGCGGCTTTGCACCGATGGTAACCGACATGCTCGCCGGCGGCGCCTGGGGGTGGCACATGGAAACCGCGATTCATATGATTCGAATCATCTGTGGCGGCGTTTTCGACCGTTTTCCGAAATTACAATTCGTGATCGGCCACATGGGTGAGGGTCTGCCCTTCTTCTTCCAACGGTTGGACATCATTCCCATGGCGGTGACGAAACTGAAACGGCCGATCCTGTCCTATCTGAAAGAAAATGTTCACTACACTTTCTCGGGCATGAATTTTCCACCGACCTTTCTCGATCTGCTGCTTGAGCTCGGTGGCGTCGACCGGATCATGTTCTCGGCCGACTACCCATACCAATCCATGTCGTGGGCGCGCGCATTCTTGGAGCAAATTCCCGTCAGTGCCGCGGATAAGGAGCGCATCGCGCACGGCAACGCAGAACGGCTTTTTCGGCTCTGACGGGGAAAGCCTCTGAAAGCGATTGGGGAAGACGCATGAGACTATTGTGGGCATTGCTTCTCGTTCTGGCGGCTTCGTCAACCGCGCTGGCGCAAGATTATCCGACGCGAAACGTCATCTTCGTTGTGCCGACGGGCGCCGGCGCCGCCACCGATCTGTTGGCCCGAATTCTTGCGCCTCAGCTTGGCGATAGCGCGCGCCCCTATTTAGGGAGCGGGTTCGCTATAGTCGTTACGTTACCGCGAGCGCGTTCCGTGACAAACCGGGCAATACGTCTCACCCGAATAGTTGCCCTTTGGTGAGGTAGGGCAACCGACGCGAACTGTTCGCATCCGTCCGCTGCTTGGCTGCAGCACTGGACCTTGGACCGCTAATTGAAGAACCGATCGCCCCATTATGAACCTTTTGACCTATAAGGAAATGCTTATTCTCCAATTAGTGATGTAAACCCTAAATTGCTCCGCGGAGTGCATGCCCAAGCGTCGGCGCCTCGGCCAATGCGTAGCTGCTACGCCGCGATGCGACCGTACGTTTCTGGAAAGCAGATGTCGACTTTTCGAGCTAAAGCAAATTAAGTCCACTTTCGATTCGACAATGCCTTTCGCCACGAACATAACGCTCCGTTCGCGTAGAGCGCGTCAGCGGAAAATCCGCTAGATTTAAGCTGCCTTCATGAGTATCGAACCACCAAAGCCGCACTTAGAGGAAATGCATCGAACTGGTCTCATGCTACGTCGAACCGAGTCTTCGCCGCCAGAAAACGGATATTGAAAAATGGCGACCGGAGACTGGCGCGTGAAATTGAGCGGTCGTGGCCTAATATCCAAGAAATTGAGTTGCAGAGACCGCGCTGCGTCTCGCTAACTGCCCGAAAATGTCGCGCGAATTCTTGTAACCAGGAAACACCCCCTAGAGACCGCACTGGCTGACGACGCAGTCCAACGCGAACCGGTCTCTGCCCCAAATTCCCTGCTAACAGGGAAATAAACAGGGAAAATTGCAAAAAGAGAGCCATGGGCGACGACGAGAGCCTCGCTTAATGCAGCATCCTTGGGGGTCTTTATCGATATTCCCTGTGAAAACTAACAGGGAATAAATTTCGCAGAACAGGGAAACTACGACCCGATAACAGGGATATTAGACGCGCAGCCGATGTCCACTTCTCTAATCGGCCGTTTGGAGCCAAACGCTTTCAGAGTTTACGCAGCCTGCGCTGGTCACCCAAACCGATGAAATCATCACGGGGCTTGCCAGCACGTTGCGACACGTCAAAAGCCGAGGCGGCCGCGAACCGCACACAATCCGGCAACTTTGCCCGATAGATTATGCACCTTTCATTGATAATCTGTTCGACGTTTCGCTGATTAATAATTGCCCGCAGCGGGCCTATTTCCTTGCCAACAGCGATACCGGTGCACGCCGTTATCGGCTGCATCACGAGGAGAATTTCCATGATCAACAAGTCGAAGCTTGTCCTCATTGCCGTGTTGGTGGCGATGAGCGCTGCCTCGCCGGCGCTCGCTCAGGCGTTCAGCAAGGGCTATGGCACCGGCAATGTAACGCCGTATGCCTTTGAATCGAACGGCACCGCCGCGCCTCAGAACGGCCAAGCTGCCGCCCGGCCGAGCAATGCCGGCAAGGTTGCCGCTCATCACAACGGCCACGCCAGATTCGCCGGCACCGGCACGCGGCACCGGGTGTAATGAAGGCTTCTTAGAGACTGAAACAAAGGCGAAAACGGGGGCGGGCTTTTCCCCGCCCCCGTTTTCCATGTCCGCGCTCACGTCGGCCGCTTGATACAAACGGACGTGGCGTCTTGTCAGGCCACCTCACGAAGGTCAGGCGTCGCGCCCGCGTTCGGGCCGCCATTGAAACCGTCGCGCTTCATCTGCGGCAATTGCGCGAAACGTGCCGCCAGAAAATCGATGAATGTCCTGGTTTTCGCCGACAGAAAGTTGCTGTGCGGATAGACAGCATAGACCGGCGTTGCCGGCGTCTTGTATTCGGGCAACAGGCGGATCAGCCGCCCGGCGCTCAGCGCGTCGGCAACGAGGTAGTCTGGGGCGAGGACGATGCCCGTGTCCTTGAGCGCAAACGTCAGTAGCGCGTCACCGCTGTCTGCCAGAACGCGCCCGGAAATTCGGACGACCTCTCCTTTGCCGTTCGGATCGGTAAAGGTCCAGGTCCCCGACGCGGCATAGGTGTAAATTAGGCAGTCATGCTTGACGAGATCGCGCGGCTGTTGCGGCGTACCGTTCGCCGCCAGATAGCCCGGCGAAGCGCACAGCACCATTTCGACCGCATATAATTTCTTGGTGATCAGGCTTGAATCCGACAGCTGGCCCTGGCGGATCGCCAGATCGATGCGCTCTTCGACCAGATCGAGGAAGTTATGTTTGAGGATCAAGTCGACCGAGACGTCGGGATAGGCGACGAGATAATCGGCAATCGCCGGCGCGAGCTGATGCGCGCCAAACGACACCGACGTGGTCACCCTGAGCAGGCCACGCGGCGCGGCTTGCAAATCGCCGGCGGCGCGCTCAGCGTCTTCCACTTCGCTTAGGATTCGCAGGCAGCGCTCGTAGTAGTTCTGTCCGACCTCGGTGGCGCTGACGCGGCGCGTCGTGCGATTGAGCAGGCGTACGCCGAGCCGCTCCTCGAGCCTGCGTACATGTTTGCTCACCATGGCCGGCGATATGTCAAAGTGCCGAGCCGCCGCGGCAAAGCTGGCGGACTCGACGACTTTCGCGAATACCGCCATTCCGACGAAGCGATCCAAGTGCGAACCCCTATTGATCCCGGTGCTCAGCGTGGCCCAAATACCGATCCCGGACTCCCCGGCGAAACGGGTGTCTCGGGCAATTGCGGCACCGTGTATGGAACCGATGGATTGAAGTGCGGCTGAATTGAGGGGGCGCCATCCAGCAGTGGCGGCCCGGAGAGGCCGCGAATCGCGTCCAGCGCGTGGCCACCGGCACCTCCGCCCCGCGCCTGGGCCTGTCCTGCCGCCAACGCGCCGAACAAGGCCACGCATGCGGACAGGGAAAACGTCGCCAGCGCCATACGCTCGATTTTTCTCTTGCGCATTTGTCATCTCCGTTGAGCCTATCGACTACGCTTGGAGATAAGCAGACAAACGGTCGGTGCCACTAAATTGTTGTTCAGAAAACTAAATTCGATTTATCAATGAGGTGGACCAGCAAGATCCGGTGCGAGGATTTTTCGTGCGCGTGAAGCTCGCAGGATGCGGGATGACGTATTGGGCGGCACAACTTCAGTGTGCGACGGCGCCGCTTGCCTGCCCGCGCCGCGTGAACAGCAGCACCCCGGCGGCCAGCAGCAGCAACACTCCGAGCACCGCGAAGGTGTCGGAATAGGCCATGATCATGGCTTGCTTGCGCACGATGTCGCCGAGCGCGACGATGGCCTTGCGCTGCGCCGTGGCGGCATCGCTGACGCCGTGGCTCATGAAATAGGCAGAGAGCTGGTTCAGCCGCTCCCGGACGCTGTCACGAAACAGGGTGACGTCGCTGCCGATGACGTTGGAATGGAACTGCTCGCGCTTGGTCGCGATGGTCGCCAGCAAAGCGGTCCCGAAGGCGCCGCCGAGATTGCGCAGCATGTTGAACACGCCGGAAGCGGCGCCGGATTCCTGCCGGGCGATGCCAACCATGGCGATACTGGTGAGCGGCGTAAGCACCACGGCCTGGCCGATCGACCGCACGATATTGGGCAGCCATAGTTGATCGCCGGCATAGTCGGGCGACATATAGGCGTTCATGAAGCAACTGACAGCGAACACGCCAAGCCCGCACATCGCGAGGAGGCGCGCATCTATTCTCGCCATGAGCCAAGGTACGAAAGGAATAATCAGGAGTTGCGGCAGGCCGGTCCAAGCCAACACAAAGCCTATCTGCTCGGCGTTGTAGCCGAACACCTGGCCGAGATATTGGGGGAGGATATAGACGGTGCCGTAGAGCGCGAATCCGACGATGACGTTTGTGAGCGTGCCGAAGCCGAAATTGCGGCGGCCCAAAAGCCTGAGATTGACGGCCGGGTTGGCCGACCTGAGCTCGATCCAGACGAACAGCGACAGAAAGATGGCGGCGATCAGCGCCAGCCGCACGATCAAGACGGAGTCGAACCAGTCATCCTTGTTGCCCTCGTCGAGCACGGTCTGCAAGGCCGTGAGACCGATGGCCATGGTTCCGATGCCAAACCAGTCGCCGTGCTCGAGAAGAGAAAGCCGCATCGGCTCGCGCTCAAGCGTCAACCATAGGATTGCGATCATGCCTATGCCGGGTACCAAATTGACGAAGAAGATGTATTGCCAACCATAGGTCTCGGTCAGATAGCCGCCGATGGTCGGCCCGATAGCCGGCGCGAAAGTCGCGGTGAGTGCATACAGCGCCAGGCCGATCGGCTGCTGCGCCTTCGGCAACTTGGTCAGCACCAGCGTGAAGGCCATGGGGATCAATACGCCGCCGGTGAACCCCTGCAGCGCCCGCAAAACGATCATCTGGCCAAGGTTATGCGCAAAGGCGCAGGCCACGGAGAAGGCCAGGAACAGAACAGTGTTGGCGAGGAGATAGCGCCGGAACGAGAACACGCGGCTGAGATAGTCGCACAGTGGAATGACAATGATCTCGCCGATGAGATATGCGGTCGAGATCCAGGCGCCGTTGTCGACCCCGGTCCCGATCCCGCCTTCGATATAGAGCAGCGATGCATTGGTGATCTGGATGTTCAGCACCGCCATGAAGGCGCCAAGAAGCGCGCCGAGCACCATCGCCCAGGTCGAGAAGCTGGCCCGGTCGGCCGAGTCGCGTGGGCTGGCAATTGCATCCAACGCGGCCATGATGCACGCCTGCTNTCTCAGTGTACCGCCGCGGGCTGCACCGGGTTGGCGGCC
>JGI12270J11330_10002898_pt1 | contig 12504 bp, 10 predicted proteins | sample PeaSoiMetSII2010_FD_11330 | JGI IMG/M metagenome (IMG submission 11330)
ATCGAGCATCTGGTCGAGCGTTGTGCTGGCCTCATAGCCCAGCACCCGCTTGGCCTTGCGGACGTCGGGGACCCGTTTGCGCACGTCGTGCTCGTACGGAGCATCGCTGACGAAGCGGAACGGCACGTCCGCGCCCCTGATCTTGCGCCAGATGAGCTCAGCGAGTTGGCGGACGCTGGTCGAGGTGGCGGTGGACAGGTTGAAGTCGTCGTTGACCGCGTCTGGGTGAAACAGCGTGGTCACGATCCCGCGAGCCAGATCACCGCCATAGGTGTAGTGCCGGATCTGATTGCCATCGCCGAGGATGTGCAGTGGATCCTGGCCCTTGACTACCTTCTGCACCAGATCGGGCACGACGTGAGACATGGCCAGCTTGACGTTGCCGGAGAGCACTTCGACCTGGCCAAGCGCTCGGCCCTCGCCGACACCGACGCAGTTGAAGGGACGCACGATGGTGTAGGGCAGCTGGTATTGATCCCAGCGGCACGCGCGTAGTACTCGACGGCCAGCTTCTGGAAACCGTATGACGAGAGCGGCGGGGCGATCCGCCGCTCGTCGCCCTCGGCTGACGGCCAGCTGTCGGCGCTCTCGTACACCATCGACGAGCTGACATAGGTCATCTTCTGCAGCGTGCCCGACTTCCTGGCGTGCAGTGCCGCGTCGCAGCTGGCGGCCATGATCCGCTCGTTGGTCGCGAGCAGGTCGTAGGCGTATGCGTGGAAGTAGGAGATTCCGCCGATCATCGCCGCGCCGGCGATGAAGTGCTCACACCCGTCAAGCAGGCCGGTCATCAGGTCGACGTCGCGGGCGTCGCCCTCGACGAAGTGGTAACTCGGGTGGTCGTGGTAACTGTGCTTGACCGGACCGTACTTGGAGAAGTTGTCCACGCCCACCACGCTGTGGCCCTGGTCTAGCAACTCCTGGACGACGTAGCCGCCGATGAAACCGGCAGCGCCGGTGACAAGAACCTTGGCCACGAACTCTCCTGCGAGTTGCTCGACCTGATGGTGACGCGCTATTGCACCGATGTCGAAACCTGAGAATCGCGAGTCCGGCGTGCGGTCATCTGGTCTACGGTCAGGCGGCGACCGAATGCGAAGCGATACCAGGCTAGGTAGCTTGGCAGCCAGCGGGCCAGGTCGAATCGGGACTCGCCGAGCGTGCGGTCCAGCCAGATGGTCGGGATCTCCGCGACAGGAAGCCGCAGCCTGGTCGCCTTGGCGGTGAGCTCGAGACCGATCTCGAATCCGGTTCGTGAGTCAATCCCAACCTGCCGCACGAAGTCGGTTGAGTATGCCTTGAAGCTGTTGGTCGCATCGCAGGTGCCGGTCCTGGCGAGCACTCGCAGCGACTTGCCGGCCGACTTGGACAGCGCGCGCTTGAGCCGCGGGCCGCCGACCTGCTGGCCGCCGGGCATGTACCGGGATGCGGCGGCGACGGCGACACCCCGTTCTACCAGGCGAGCCAGGTCGTCGATCTGGCGTGGATCGTCGCTGCCATCGGCCATGGTGACCACCGTCACCGGCGAGGACGCTTCGTCGAACCCGAATCGAATGGCGTTGGCTGGTCCGCGGCCATATGTGTTATGCAAGCCGCGCACCCGCGGGTCGGACTCGGCGACCTTCTCGATATAGGGGACCGTGGTGTCGTCAGGGGCGTCATATACGACGAGCACCTCGCAGGGCAACGTCACCGATCGCAGGATCCGGTCCAGGCAGGGGAGAATCGCCTCGCCCTCGTTGTAGACCGGAATCACGACCGTGACATCTGGACTCATATTCGCATGCCTCGTCCCGTCACGCCCCAGATGTCCGCGACCGGCTTGTCGGTCACCAGCCCGGCGTACTCCTGATGCGGCGTGGCGATGACCAGCAAGTCTGCCCGCTCGAGCACCTCTTCGAGCGGGCAGAACCGCTCGTCCGCGATGTAGGGGTCGCTGCAGAGGGTCTCATTGGCCTTGAGGATGAGGATCTTGCGCAGCTTGTACGACAGGCTCTCCCTCGGGTCGTCGCTGCCTGCCTTGAATCCCATCCCGAGTACGCCCACCGTCATCGACGCCAGGTCAAAGCGCGTCTCCAGCCGGGAGACCAGGTAGAGCGGGAGTCCCTCGTTAATCAGCATCGCGGAGTGGCCGAGCACGAAGTTGTTCTGGTTGAAGGCTGCCAGCTGCATCGTGTCCTTGAGCAGGCAGGGACCGGCCGCGAAACCTGGCCCTGGCAGGTCGGCGGCTCGGGGGTAATCGTGCCGGATGGCGTCGCGAATCCGCTCGAAGTCAAGCTCGTAGTCGTTCGCCATCATCCAGAACTGGTTGGCGGTGGCGAACTTGATGTACCGCCAGGTGTTGGTGAAGAGCTTGGCGAGCTCGGCCTCCTCCGGCTCGAGTCGGACGATCTCCCCGGTCAGCGAGCGGAAGAACTTCTCGGCGCGGTCGCCAGCCCGATCCGTGCGCGCACCGACAATCTGCGGCAAGTCGAACAGCTCGACCATGGCATGCCCTTCGGCGATGCGCTCCGGGCAGAATGCCACGTCGACCTGCAGACCTCGCTTGAGCAGCATGCGCTCGGTCAGCGCGGTGACCGTCGGGTGGACGGTGCTGCGCAAGATGATGAGCTGCCCGTCGACCAGATACTCGGCGCAGCGTTCCAGGGCCTTCGGTACCGCGCCCAGATCCGGGTTGAGGTGCTCGTCGACCGGAGTCCCCACGACGATGACGAGGACCTCTGCGGTGCTCACGACTGCCGGATCCGTGGTTGCCTTGAGCCTGCCGTCCCGGATCGCCGCCCGCAGCGGCTGGTCCGCCCCTTGCTCGGTGAACGGCATGCGCCCGTCGTTGACCATGGCGACAGCGGCTGCGTTGAGGTCATAGAGCCGCACCGAAAGACCACGCGAGGCGAGAGCGATGCCGAGCGGGAGCCCGACCCGGCCGCAGCCGCCGATGATCACCGCGTCAGCGGAGAAGCTGAGCGAAGGCTGGTGACCGGTGGGCACGTGTTTCCTCGCCAGAAAATAGCTATCGCACGGATTCGCCGCGGGATGCGGCGAGCGCCCGGTGTGGTACCGGTCAGTGTTGGCCCAGGTCAGGCGTCGGACTCAGTGAAATTTACACCGCAGCCCGCGACGAAGGAGCAGTTGCGCCGTTACACCATCCGCTGGTCGAGCAGGCATTCAATCGCCGGTGCCGGGGAGGGATCTTGGGCGCGCGACGGTGGACCCGGCAAGCCTCGTTTACTGATCCAGTTGGCGCATACGGCATCGTGCGCGATGCTCTGATAGAGGTGCTCCGGAGTGCTCTGCTCGGCGAGGAAGAGCCTGAAGAGCCGTACGGATCTGCGCACTCTTTCGAATTCCCGGGCGCATCGTGGCGCCTCGCTGGCACACCTGGCTGGGAGCTTATGTGGTCAAAACCGTCGCTATAGTCGACTCTGGGTCGTTGTGCGCGACCGGGCCGGGCTGCGCGGTGAGCGCAGATCGAAACTCGCGCCTGCAGAGACGCACGCTGGTGTTATGGGGAGATTGAACGTACTTGCCGACTTAGCATTAGGCTCTGGGTCGATCGTGGCCGAAGGGATGGATAAGAGCAGTGACGCAGGTCGAGGACGTTCCGACTCATTCGACTGAGCTGGCACCCCGCGAGGCAATCGAATGGGTCCGAACCAACCAGATCACGCTGGTCGCGATCGCGCTGATCGTGGCTCAACTGTGGCTGAAGGGCGTCGTGCTTGGGCACGCCTATTTCCGCCAGGACGACTATCAGGTCTTCGACCGGGCGCTGGCCAGCCATCTCGACTGGCGCTACCTGATGACTGTGTACAACGGCCACATGACTCCTGGCGCAATGGCGGTCGCCTGGATGCTAGCCAGGTTGTCACTGTATGACTGGGTGCTGACATCGAGCGTCACCATCGTCTTCCTGGCCGCCTCCAGCGTGGCCTTGCTGCGCCTGCTCAGGACGCTCTTCGGCAACCGGCCAGCGATCCTGATCCCGTTTGTCGTGTATCTATTCACCCCGCTGATGCTGACCGGACTGACCTTCTGGACAAACACCTTGCTGTGGCTGCCTACCCAGCTGGTCATCTTCATGGCGCTGAACGCGCACATCGTCTACATCCGGGGCGGACAATTCTGGCATGCCATCGTGGCGACGGTCTGGCTCGCCGTGGGCATGCTCTTCGACGACGCCGGCGTCCTCGTCCCCCTGCTGATCTTCGCCCTGACGACGGCGTTCTTCTCGTCGGGACGCTGGCCGCAAGCCGCGCTCGCAGTTCTGCGCAAGTACTGGAGAGCCTGGGTGCTCTACGGCGCGCTGGCCGTCGGATACGCCGTGGTGTTCTTCCACCAGCTGCCGACCTCGAACCAGCAGCCGATCAAGCCGGGGCAGTTCTCGAATGTGCTGTCTTTTGTATCTGTGCTGACCCGGGTCAGCTTCATCCCGGGGGCGCTGGGTGGTCCGTGGCGATGGCTATCCCTCGGCGACCTCGCATTCGCCGCTGAGCTGCCTATTCTGACCTACTTGGCCTGGGTTGTCGCCGCTGTCATCGTCGGGGCCAGCCTGTGGTACCGGCGTCGTGCCGAGCGGGCCTGGGTGATCCTGGCCGCCTGGGTTTTCGTGACCGCGATCGCCCCCCTCGTCATTGGCCGGGTCGGTCTTGCCAGTGCCACGCTGCTCGGGGCCGACTTGCACTACCTGGCCGATTCCCTGCCGGTGCTCGCAATCTGCTTGGGCCTTGCGTTCTGGCCGGTCACGGAAGAGGAATCGGCGTATCGGAGTCACCCGCCAGCGCGGCCGCGGCGGCTCGGAACGGCTGCTGTGCTGGTCGTGTTCTCGGTCGGCTCACTCTGGTCCTATCACGCCTACGAGGCCGATACCAGCAGCGCGGCATCACGGTCGTACATCGCCACCGCACGGGCCGCGGTCGCGGGCGCGCCGCAGGGGGCCGTGATCTTCGACACCCCAACGCCGACAGATATTGAAGTAGCAGCGTTGTTCGGCCGTTATGCCTACACTTCCCAGGTCATCGGCCCGCTAGCCAACGCACTGCCGGTCAAGCATCTGCGCTGGACGTCAGCTCCGTCCGGCGCTATCGCGAACCTGATGATCTTCGACGACAACGGCAGGTTGTGGCGGGTGTTGCTACTCGGCCGGGCTGGTGCACCGCCTGCGGCCGACCACGGCTGCTGGCGTGTTGGTTATCGCCCGGTGCGCCTGCAGATTCCTGGTATCTCGCCGCTGTACGTCTGGCCGTGGACGCTCGACCTGACCTACTCCGGGCAGTCGGCCGCGCTGGCAGTGGAATTCGGCGGCCGGTGGCACGATGAGGCGTTGCCGGCCGGCCAGCATGATGTGTATGTGCCGGCTCTCGGTGGCGGCAGTTCGATCACGGTCCAGCTCATCGGCGGCGGCCCCTCGGTGTGCCTCACTCACCTGAGCATCGGAAATCCCGTGCCGTCCATTCTGAGCAAGCCGATTCCCGCGGTGCCGGTACCTGGCTGAGCCGCTAACCCGCTGGTGACGAGCTGCCGCAGACGCTGATGAAATGGGCGGACATCAGCCAGTGACCTGGCAGCGGGCGCGGCACCGAGCCAACCAGCCTGGCGTCGAGCGGCTCGATCACGCGCCTGACCCGGCTATCCGGCACGGTGTGCATGCGCATCGCCGCCGGGAAGCCAAATATTGACCGCTGCAACCAGGCGACCAGTACGTGCGGAGCGTAGGCATAGACCAGTCCGCGCGGCGTGCGCAGGTGTCTTTGGGGCGCCACGATCGCGATGGAACCGCCCGGCCGGACCACCCGGACGAACTCCGCAAGGTAGGAATCGGACAGCGCGGGGGCCACATGCTGCAGAACCAGGCTCGAGTAGACCAGATCGAACGAGTCGTCGGGAAACATCGACAGATCGGGTCGGTCGTTGTATACGAAGCAGCACCGGGAGTTGCTCGCATGCAGTGCCCGTGCATGGCTGAGCATCGACGGCGAGATGTCGACGCCGGTAACAGTGCCGAAGTGCTCGGCGAGCGCGGCTGTCAGCCTTCCGACGCCGCAGCCGAAGTCAAGGGCGTCATGCCGGGGTCCATCCATTCCCAGTCTGTCCAGGTCAGCGAGCGTCTCGGCGATCTCGTCCCGGCCTGAGGCAAGAAACTCATCGACGTCCCATCGGCCGCCGCGTTTGGCCGGATCGACGCAGACGGCCCAGAACGGGTCGGCCTCGCCCAGCGCGGTCCAGTCCCGGCGCAGGTCAGCGAGGTCCCGACGTTCGGTCATGTCAGCAGCTTAAGAGCCATTGCCAGCCCACTCAGGCCTGCAGGGAACTCGGCATCACGGTCGTGACTGCGCTCTCCCTTGGCTCAAGTTTGCCAGCGTGCTCGCAGTGGCGGGCTTTCGGCCTGAGGATCACCAGCAGGTTCCACGTCGCGATCTCTCGTAGGCCCGGAACCCGGAGCAGCGGCTTGCACCAGCGCGGGTAGTAGCGGGGCAGCGCATCAATCACCTCGATATCGTCGCGCGATCGCAGCATGCGCAATGTCGCGCCGATGTGTAGTGGGAAGAGGCTCGTGCCGCACCGGTTCTTCGGGAGGCGCTGGTGGTGCTTGACGTAGTGACGCTCGGCGATGCCTGCGCCCAGAAAGTGCCAGGGCGACATCTCGTGTCCGCCCCAAGGGGAGTACCAGTTCGTGAATGAGAGATAGATAAGGCCATCGGCCTTGGTAGACCGCACCATCTCGTCGATCAGGCCGACCGGATCGCGCACGTGCTCGAGGACATTGGAGGAGAAGCTGACGTCTGCCGCGCCATCGCGCACGGGCAGCCGGCAACCGTCCGCGATGACAGCGCCAAGCGGAGCTTCGCCCCGGCAGAGCATCTCATCCAGATCAGGCTCGAACAGATAGCATGCAGCTCCACGCGCCCGGAAGGCCGCGGTGAAGTGCCCGGGACCGCCACCGATGTCCAACACTGTGCGCCCGGCCAGGCTTGTGTACTCCTCGACCTGGCGTACCGAGTCGCGTGCCACGCCTTGGTAGAAGCGTTCGGGGTCTGCCTGCTCGCTAAGAAACAGGCGAAAGAGCCGCGCAGACCGAAGCAATCCGAAGTTTGCCCGGTCGCGTTCGGGGGTCTGGCTGCCGCGCATGGCGGGAGTTTATGCGCTTCCTTGCGGACGAAACCGCGCTTTCGCCCAGCCGTCCAACCGGCGACGGGAGTCAATGCAACGATCGGCCAGGCCGCGGATGCCGACTGCTAGCGATCGGATCGAGTCACCAACTGAGGTCGGCCGCAGTCATCGCGGGACTCAAATACGGATTACCGGGAAGATTTCATGTCGCTTCACCAGCGTGACACTAAACTCTGGTCGATCTGGCTGAAAGGTGGTCGGTGCGTGGCTGATCCCAGCGGTAGTGGTTCCTGAGTGAGCCGCGTCCGCCTCCACCAGGCACCGGAGCGCCAGGAGTCCCGTACCGTCACGGCGAACCTGCCCGATCCCAGCGGCACCGGTTCCTGGGTGAGCCGCATCCGCAGCACAGCGCCCGCCGGGATCGTCGGGCTGCTGCTCGGAATGCTCGCGCTCGGCCCCGGCCTTGCGCCGGGGTACCTGCTGAGCTACGACATGGTGTTCGTGCCCAGGCCACCGTTCAACGCTGCGATGTTCGGTCTCGGCGGAACCCTGCCCAGGGCGGTGCCGAGTGATGCCGTGGTCACCATGCTTGCCCATGTTCTTCCCGCGGACTTCGTGCAGAAGCTTCTGCTGCTGGCCATATTCGTGCTGGCCTGCTCAGGAGTGGCGGTGCTGCTGCGAGCCGAGCACTGGATGGCGCAGCTCGCCGCCGGCGTGTGCTACGCCTGGAATCCGTTCGTCGCCGAGCGCCTCATCCTCGGCCAGTGGGCTCTGCTGCTCGGTTACGCCGGGCTGCCTTGGGTGCTCCGCTCGTTGACATCCCCGGCGGCCACTCGGTGGCGCCAGGCAGGGCTCTTGGCTCTGGCGCTGGTCCCGGCGGCGATCGGCGGGTTCTCCGCCATGTGCGTGTCCGGGCTTGTTGTCCTTCCAGTCGCCGCCAGCGGGACCGGTCAGGCCATCAGAGAACGAGTCGCGGCGGTCGTGGCCGCGCTAGGAGTCCTCACGGTGCTCAGCTTGCCCTGGCTGGTGCCGGCCCTGACCCGAACCGTGCTCACCAGCCCAGCCGGAGCAGCGGCCTTCGCGGCGCGAGCGGACACTCCGTTCGGCTCTGCAGGCAGCCTGCTGATGCTGGGCGGTGTCTGGAACGCTCAGGTCGTCCCCGCGGGGTATGGCGGCACTGGATCGGCGCTCTGGCTGGTTCTGGTCCTAGCTGCGATCGGCAGCTTTGCCCTGCTCGGAAGGCACCGCTGGCCGGGCCTGGGCTTCGCCGCGGTCGCGGGTTTCGCGGTCGCCGCCGTCGGGGTGACCGGGGGCGGTCAGGGCGTGCTCCGATCGATGATCGCGTTCTGGCCAGGGTTCGCCGTCCTGCGCGATGGGCAGCAGTTCGTCGCGCCGCTTGCCCTTGCCGAAGCGGCAGGTGTGGGTCTCGGTGTGTCGTGGCTCATGCGGCGCCCGCGGCCGTTCGGCATGAAGGAAGGCAAGGCGCTGATCGGAATCGCTTTGCTCATCGCCCCGATCGTGCTGCTGCCCGGTCTCGCGTGGGGTGCCGGAAACCGGCTGCGCCCGGTGCAGTATCCGGCCGACTGGCTGGTGGCGCGCAATCTGATCGACAGCGACCGCGCGCGGGGGGATGTGCTGCTGTTGCCCTGGGCGGCCTACCGCCGATTCGGCTGGAACGGCGGCGAGGCAGTCCTGGATCCCTGGCCTAGGCTGGTGCGGCGCCAGGTGATCTGGAATGACGCAGTCCAGGTCGGCGCTGTCACCATTCCGGGGGAAGATCCTCGCGCCCGTGCGCTAGACGGGCTGATTGCGTCTGCCGGGCCGCTCACCCTGTCGCTTGAGAAGGCGGGCATCCGGTACGTCATCGTGGATGCAGGCTTCGCGCAGTCGCCGCCGGGGGTTCCGCAGAGGCGGGTGCCCGGGGCCGCGTCGCCGGGCAGCTACCCGTACCTGAGCCGTCTGCCCGGCTGTCAGATCGTGCTGGCCGGACCCGGTCTCGTCCTGTACCGGCTGCCCGATTCCCAGCAGGCAAGATGAGGCAGAAACCCAGTATCGCTACTTTCGCGTTACTTCTTGCCACTCGTGCGGCTTGGCTCTAGGCTGTCGCAAAGTCGGCTGAAGGAGGAGTGTCATGGCTCGCTTGCTGATCGCCGTTGCGATCGGTGCCGTTCTTGCGGTTGGTGCCACGATCCTCACCGGCAGCATTCTGCTTGGGGTTGCCAACGGCAGCCCGGTCAACGCCCCGCTGTACAACTATGGTTCGCGCTGATCCAGGCTGAGCCGGATGGCGCAGGTAATTCCGTCGCGGCCCGAGCCTGATCAAGTCTGGCTCGAAATCGTCATTCCGGCCAGGAATGAGGCCGCCAGGCTTCCTGCTGGGCTTGCTCTGCTATGTGAGAAAGCGGAAACACTCCCGTTTAATGTCGCCATCCTGGTAGTCGACAGCGCGAGCACCGACAGCACAGCGGAGATCGTCCGCCGGTGGCCCGATGGTCCGGTGCCGGTGCGACTCCTGCGCTGCGAGCGGGGCGGCAAGGGTGCGGCTGTCCGGACCGGGTTGCTGGCTACCCGCGCGCCGCTGGTCGGATTCTGCGATGCCGACATGGCCACCGATCTGTCGGCCCTGGACGTCGCCATCGGCCTGCTGACGGCCGGCCACTCCATGGTGATCGGATCGCGGGCGCACGCCGAGTCGGTGGTCGAAGTACGGCACAGTGCTGTCCGCAGATCTGGTGCGACTGTATTCCGGATGCTAGGCCGGACCATCGCCCCGGAGGTGGCCGATAGCCAGTGCGGCTTCAAGTTCTTCGCCGGGCCGCTGGCGCGATGCGCCGCCCTAGCTATGGCAGCGGTCGGCTTCGCGTTTGATCTTGAGCTCATCGCCAGGTGCCAGCGGCTGGGCGCCGATCCGATGGAGATCCCGGTTCGGTGGCGTGATGTGCCAGGATCCACGTTCTCCGTGACGCGGCACTCGCTTGGCATCTGTCTTGAGCTTGCGTCCATCTGGTTCATGCTCCGCGCCGTCGATCGCCAGAGCAGGTCAGTGCGAGCCGGAGCACCGTTCCCGCTTCCCGCCGCGGCGGCGGACCATGAGCCGGTCAGCTTCGCCGAACTCGGCGGGAACGAGTCGGTCGCGCTGCCGTGACCAAGGTTCACCGCGACCTGACCTCGTCCGTGGCGGGCCGGAGGATCGCGGTCATCAATTGGCGCGATCCCTGGCATCCTGAGGCGGGCGGTGCCGAGCGCTACGCGTGGGAGATGGCGCGCGGGCTGCTAGGCCGGGGCGCGGCAGTCCGCTTCATCACCGCGCGCGCTCCCGGGCAGACGGGACGCGATCGCCGCGACGGCATCGAGATCATCAGACTCGGCGGGCGCTTCACCGTCTATCCACGGGTGCTTGCCTGGCTGCTGCTGCGCCGCCGCTCCTTCGATGCCGTCATTGACTGCCAGAACGGCATCCCATTCTTCACCCCATGGGTCTTGCCGGGCGGAGTACCCGCGCTGTGCGTCATGCATCATGTCCACGACGCCCAGTTCGGGATACATTTCTCGCCCGTGGTCGCTGCCCTTGGTCGGCTACTCGAAGGGCCGGTGGCGCGCTGGTGCTACCGGCGGCAGGAGTGCGTCGCCGTCTCTGACTCGACCGCGGTGGCGATGCGGAGCAGACTGCGCTGGTCCGGACCGATCCACATCATTCCGAACGGGCTGTCGGCCGATTCCTTCGCCAGGCCAGTCCTGGCCGAGTCCAGGCCCGAATCGGCTGCCACGGGCCCAGGATCGCTGGTCTGGGTCGGTCGGCTGGTCGCGCACAAGCGCGCTGACCGGGTACTCGACATCGGCGACCGGCTCCGCGACACCGGCATCACCATCGACATGGTTGGCCGTGGTCCGGCGGCTGATTCGCTGGTGAGCGAGATCGCCTCGCGCGGTCTGGAGTCAGTGGTCCGGCTGCGCGGGTATCTGCCCGAGGATGAGAAGCGGGCGCTGGTCGCGAACGCCCTGCTGCACCTCAACACGTCCCGTGGCGAGGGCTGGGGCTTGTGCGTCCTTGAGGCGGCGGCCCTCGGCGTGCCGACGGTCGCCTATGACGTCGACGGTCTGCGCGACGCGGTGCGCGACGGTGAGACGGGCTGGCTGGTGCGGGACGGCGAGCTCATCGCGGACGTGACCGAGCGCGCGCTCAAGGAACTGGCCAACCCCTCCCGCCGCGCTGAGATGGCTGCCGCCTGCTGTACCTGGGCAAGTCGCTTCGACTGGGATCAGAGCGCTGCGGCGATGACCGCGCTGGTGGCGGACGTTCTGCGGCGTCGGGTCGGCGGCAGAGCCTGAAGTTCCTATAGCCACCTGTCCAGATTGCCGCTAACATGCTCCCTGTTCGGAATATGATCATCCGAAATATCATAATGGTAACGAAGATTCCGTCGCGGTGGTGACGGATGTGGAGGGGCGCATGCGCAGGGTCATCGGGCTCACTGCCAGCGGCCTGGGGACATTCTTTGTGGTGGTCGCCCTGCTGATGCACTTCTATGTGGTCGGTGTTGCGGTCAAGTTCCCGCTGAATGAGTATCTGGTCTCCACGCTGGTCGGCCACAACGTCTCCTACTTCAGCGTCGCCAAGCTCAACGAACTCAGCGGCGTCACCATGCAGGTCACTGCAACCGTCGAGGGCGACGTGGCAGCGGGCACCTCGACCCGCGCCGTCTGGACCGAGTTCAGCTATGCCTATGACCAGACCAACGGTTTGATATACCAGTACTCCATCCAGCGGCTGGCCTTCGATCGGCGCACCGGCGTGCTGATCGGCAACTGCTGCGGCGACTCCATCGGCACGGACACCGCTCTGCATCTGTCCGGTCAGGGCTACGTCTGGCCGTTCAATACGCAGAAGAGGACATACCAGGTCTTCGATACCACCCTGCTCAAGCCCGAGCCTGCGACCTACCAGGGCACTGCGACCATCGACGGTATAACGACCTACAAGTTCGTCGAGCAGGTGCCGCCGACGCAGTACACGACCCAGACGCTCCCGGGCTCGCTGGTTGGCGAGAGCCAGCCGTCGGTGACGCTGGGCCAGTACTACCAGGCCACGAACACCTCATGGGTGGACCCGGTGACCGGCGCCCCCGTTGAGACGGAGAAGAACCAGCAGGTCACCTTGCGCGATAGCACTGGGGCCGTGCGTCTGAACCTGTTCAGCGGCGACCTCAAGATGACGCCTGCCAGCATCGCCGCGTCGGCCAAGATGGTCAAGTCGGACGACACCAAGGCCAATCTGGTGATCACGACGGTTCCGCTGATCGCCGGGCTGCTCGGCATCGTGCTCCTTGCTTTCGGGCTTGTGCTTGTGCTCCGGCGCCGGCCTGAGTACGAGGAGGAAGGCCCGCTGGACGACGACGA
>JGI12270J11330_10002901_pt1 | contig 12500 bp, 14 predicted proteins | sample PeaSoiMetSII2010_FD_11330 | JGI IMG/M metagenome (IMG submission 11330)
GCTCTCCTCCGGAGACGCGGCAAGCCGAGTCTCTACGAGAGATCAGGTGACGATTCATAAGCGCCGATGACTTTTCTTGAACAGATCTTTGCGAGCCTGGAGCGGAGCGGCGATGCCATCGTGCTGCAGGAACTGCGCGATGGGCAGGCAGTTTCGCTAAGCGCGCGGCAGTTGCTGGCTCAGGTGCTGGTGGCGCGGGCTTATCTGCGGCGGCTGCGGCTGAAGAAGGGCGACCGGTGCGCGCTGCTGGCGCATAACTCGATGCAGTGGGTGGCGATGGATCTGGCCATCATGGCCGAGGGGCTGACCGTGGTACCGCTGTACGCGCGGCAGGCGCCAGCCGAACTGGTTGCGATGATGAAGGATTGCTGGTCGGCGGTGATTGCCTGCGGCGAGCAGTCGCTGGCCGATGCGATCGTGGAGGCCTGGCCTGAGGCTCCACCGCATTTCTGCTTCGAAAATGTTTTCACGCCAACGCGCGGGCCGGTGGAGAATCCGGCGCTGGCCGTTGCAGAGGAAGATGTGGTGACGATCATCTACACCTCGGGCACCTCAGGCGAGGCAAAGGGTGTGATGCTGAACGCGGGCAACGTCGGGCACATGCTGGGCTGCACTTCGGGACGGCTGGACCAGCTTATGCGCAGCCGTCCGACGAAGAACCGTCCGGGGCAGGACGCCGTGTTTCATTATTTGCCGCTTTGCTTTGCGGGCTCGTGGATCATGATGCTGACCTGCCTGCTGCGCGGCAACAAGCTGACGTTGAATACGGATCTGGGGAAGATTGCCACGGAGATGCGGCTGGCGGCGCCGGATTATTTTCTGAATGTTCCCGCGCTTCTCGAACGCATGCGCAAAGCTGTCGACGAGCAACTTTGGAAGACGGGGGGATTTCCGTTAAAGGTGTACACCAAGGCAAAGGGCGCGTGGGTGCGGCGGCAGGAGGGCAAATCGCGCGCCGGGGACGGGTTGTGGCTCGGGCTGGCGAATCGGCTCGTGTTTCCTACCATTCGAAAAAAGATGATTGGCGGCAAGCTGCGCGCGCTGATTTGTGGTTCGACGCCGCTGAGTGTGGAGACGCAACTGTTTTTTATGATGCTTGGCATCCCGGTCTTGCAGGTGTACGGACTCACCGAGACGACGGCGATCTGCACCATGGATGATCCGGATGGGCCGGTCATTCCGGGCCGCGCGGGGCCGGCGATTGCGGGCGTGGAGATGAAGATCGCNGAGAATGCGGAGATTGTGGTGCGCGGACCGAATATTTTTCCGGGATACTGGAATCGTCCGGAGGAGACGGCGAAGTTGCTGCGCGAAGGCTGGTTTCATACCGGCGATCAAGGCGAAGTGGATGCGAACGGAAACTGGAAGATTGTCGGCCGCATCAAGAACCTGATTATTCTTGGGTCGGGGCATAACATTGCGCCGGAGCCGATTGAGGATAAGATCCTGCACGAGTTGCCGGGTGCGATTCAGGTGGTGGTTGTGGGCAACGCGCGCGGATATCTGGCGGCGCTGGTCACGGGCAAAGTGAGCGGCGAGAAAACGCAGGCGGCGTTAGACCTGGTGAATTCCGGCCTTCCGCATTACAAGCAGGTGCGCGCGTTTCATCTGGTGGGGGAAGCGTTCACCATCGAGAGCGGGCTGCTGACGGCAAATGGAAAGCTGAAGCGCGACTTGATTGCCGAGCGGTTTGGAGACGAAATTGACGCGATGTACCAGGCCTCGAAGAGCCAGGCGGCGAAGACGGCATGAACGACTTCAAAGGGCAGACGCTTTCGTGGCAGATCGTGAATGGAGCGATTGAACTTGCGTTGCATCGCGATCCTTGCAACGAAATCGGGTCGCTCACACTCGACGAGTTGGAAGAGTTTAAGGCGGCTCTGCCCGGACTGGGGAATGAAGCGCATGCGTTGATTGTCCATTCGACGTTGAAGGCTGGGTTTTCGGCCGGAGCGGATTTGCGCGAGTTGTTTCAGCGCGGGCAAGAAATGGAAAAGGGCGCAGCCCTGCGCGAGGTACGGGAGTTTCTGGAACGCATTCACTCGGTGATGAACGTGCTCGATGCGGCGCCGTTGACGACGATCGCGGCGGTGCACGGCGTGACGTTTGGCGGCGGGTTCGAACTGGCGCTGGTTTGCGACATTATTATTGCGGATCGCATGGCGCGATTTTGCTTTCCGGAACTGCGGCTCGGGCTGATTCCGGGATTCGGCGGGATTCCGCGTCTGAAGCGGGATTTGGGCAATGCGGTGGTGCGCGATCTGCTGCTGACCGGGCGCAGCTTCAATGTGATGAAGGCGCAGCAGATCGGACTGGTCAGCCAGATTGCCGCCGAAGGTGAGGCGCTGCGGGTAGCACGCGCTACGGCCAGCCAGGTCGGGAAATTTGACCGGCGAACGGCCGCGGCCGCGAAGGAGTTTGTGAAGCCGATTCCGTATGAGGAGTTGAAGCGGGAGATTGATATTTTTTGCGACCTCTATTCGCGTCCGGCCGTCGAAGAAGGGCTGCGGAAGTTTGTGGAGAACGAGGGAGTGCAGCCGTACTTGCCGTGAATTTGTAATTGGTGATTTGTAATTTGTAATTTGAACAGCGCAGTACTCATGCCGACGACCGATCACACGCTCGACCAGATTCTTGATCTCGCCGCTGCCCACTTTAAGGTGCCGCGGGAGAAACTTTCTGCCGACGACGACTTTTTCAAGACGCTGGGAATCGACAGCCTGCAGGCGCTGGACTTGCTGACGCGATTGGAGCACCACTTCCGCATCGACTTGCCGGACTATGAACTGCAGGGCGTGTCGGATTTCCGGACGCTGGCGAATCGGATCCAGGCGCGGCTCTAGAACGCTATTTACTTCTCTTCGTTTACGTTCTGGTAAACTCGTGGTTTTCTCCATGTCTCCGTAGTGAGACTAGAAGATTGAATGCTCGATCTCCGCCAATATGCCAGCCTGGGTGCAGCGCTCAAGGATGCGCTCGAGCGCTGGCCAAACGAAACCTGCCTGATTGAAGCCGACCGCGACCGCGAAAAAGTGCGGCTTACCTACTCTGACTTTAAAGAAATGGCGCGTCCGCTTTGCCGCGCGCTTGAGGACGCCGATCTCAAGGCTGGCGACCGCGCGGCGATCATCATGACGAATCAGTCGAAGTGGCTGATTTCGGCATACTCGATTTTTTTCTGCGGCGGCGTGCTGGTGCCGCTGGATTACAAATTGACCGCGGCGGAGCACCTGCAACTGCTGGCGCATTCGAAGGCGCGGTTTCTGGTGGTCGAATACTACTTGTGGCGGGCGATCACGCAGTCACCGGAGTTCGCAAAACTTACGGTTGAGATTGTGCTGGTGACGGAGGCACCAGCGGGCGCGGACTTGCGCGGCGCTTATCGCTGGGAGGAATTCAAGAGAAAAGGCGAGCCGCAGTTTGTGGCGCGGCAGCGCGAGGACACGGCCTGCATTGTCTATTCGTCGGGGACGGGCGGGCGTCCGAAGGGATGCGTGCTCACGCACGACAGTTATCTGGAGCAGTGCACATCGCTGACGGCGTGGTATCCGTTTTGGCCGGGCGTGCGCTATTTGAGCATTCTGCCGACCAATCACGCGATTGATTTCATGGTGGGATTTATCGGGCCGTTCGTGTGCGGAGCTTGCGTGGTTCATTTGCGAACGCTGCGTCCGGAGTTTGTGCGCGACGCGTTTGTGCGCTATCGCATCACCTATGTGGGCCTGGTGCCAATGGTGCTGAAGAATCTGGAACGCGGATTGCGCGCGAAGTTTGATGAACTGAAGCCGCGAAAACGCTGGGTGCTGGACCGTTTGATTGGGCTAAACAAAATGCTGACGCAAGGACGTCCGCGCGTGGAACTCAGCCGTCGTCTGCTGCCGCAAGTACACAAAGCGTTTGGCGGAGAACTGCTGGCGCTGATTGTTGGGGGAGCATTTACGGATCCTTCGACGTTGCAGTTCTTCTACGATCTGGGAATTCCAGTGACTTGCGGGTACGGGCTGACGGAAGCTTGCACGGCGGTGACGCTGAACGATCTGAAACCATTTCGGGCCGATACGGTAGGCAAGCCGCTGCCCGGGGCCGAGGTGCGCGTGCTGAATCCGGATGGCGACGGGATTGGGGAAGTGGCGGTGCGGAGCCGCGCAGTCATGTCGCATTATCTGGATGATCCGGAACAGACGTCGCAGACGATCGTCGAAGGCTGGCTGCTGACGGGCGATCTGGGGCGCTTTGATGTTGACGGGCGCGGGCACCTGCAGCTCGTCGGGCGCAAGAAAAATATGATTGTCACCGAGGGCGGGAAGAATATTTATCCCGAGGACATTGAGGCGGTGTTCGATGGCCTGCCGGCGAAGGAATACTGCGTGTTTGCGGCGAATTATTTGTGGCCACAGAAAACGCTGGGTAGCGAGATGTTGGTGCTTGTGGTGCGACTGGAGCGAAATCAGCAGTTCGACAGTCGATTGCGCGAGGAGATGGTGGCGCGGAACCGGCGACTGGGCGACTTCAAGCGCGTGGGGGGGTATCTGATGTGGGAGAAAGATTTTCCGCGGACGGCGTCGCTGAAGATCAAGCGCGAAGAATTGGCGGCGGAGATCGGTGCGAGCGCGGTGCGGGCGGGAGTGGTGGAGATCTAGCTTGTTAACCATCAGCACTCAGCAGTCAGCTTTCAGTCGTGCGGGAATAATCGCTATGGGCCTCGAGCTACGAGCCAAACCTTAAACGTGAACGAAACTTTTCTGACCATTATTAATCCGGCAGCGGGTGGCGGGCGGTGTGGCCTGCGCGTGGGAGCAGCTCTGGATCGCCTGCGGCGCGCGGGGATTGCGCTGGAGACGGCGGAGACGAGCGCGGCTGGACAGGCCACGCAGATTGCGCGCGAGGCGTATGGGCGCGGCTATCGGAAATTTCTTGCGGTGGGTGGGGATGGAACTTCCTATGAAATCGTCAACGGGCTGTTTCCGGAGAGCAGGTCTCAGGTCTCGGGTGTTGGGTCTCAGGGAGTTTCAGGTGGTGCGGAAGATCAGATTCCTACGCTGGGATTTCTGCCGCTCGGCACCGGCAATTCGTTTCTGCGGGATTTCGCGGATGGAGTTTCCAGCAAGAACAGTTTGGAGCACGCGATGCAGGCGCTTGAGGCACGGCGTTCGCGGCCTTGTGATGTCATGCGTCTGGCGCACAAAGATGGGGCGATCTACTACACGAATCTGCTGAGTGTGGGGTTTACGGCGGACGTGGCGGCGCTGCGCCATCGGCGATTTCTAGGGCTGGGGCAGTTCGGGTATCTGCTGTCTGTTTTTCTTTGTCTGGCGCGGCTCGATCGGCGACCGTTTCCGCTGCGGTTGGAAGGTCAGCGAGAGTTTGATTCGCGGCGCTGCTTGTTTCTGACTTTTAACAACAGCAAGTTCACGGGCGGCACAATGATGATCGCACCCGACGCGGTCACCGATGACGGATTGATTGAATATGTGCGGTGGGGACCGATTGGGCGACTGGGGCTCATCCGAAACCTGACGACGCTTTATGATGGCACGCACACTCGGCATCCGCTGGCGGAGCGGCAGGCGGTTCGGCAGGTCGAGTTCCGACTCGACGGGCCGGTGGATGTGATGGTGGACGGCGAGGTGCTGACGCTGGAGTGCCGGGCGATCGAAGTGCTGCCGTCGGCGCTCCGGGTCGTGGTTTGAGGGATTGTGCGGCTTGCCGCGTCTCCGGAGAGGGGCAAGCCCCGTCTCTACAGGCGTGATATAAAAATCCATGTCGCAAGAGCGAAGAGAACGGCAAAAGGAAAAACTGGGGAGTAACACTTCTAGCCGGAAATGGGGGCGCATGGCGATCTATGCGGTGCTGATCGCGGCGGCGTTCGGGCTAGCTTACTATCTCGGCAACCGCACCCAGCATCGGCACGATGCGTTCGCGCGCTGTCTGACTGAGCGCGGGGTGAAGATGTACGGGGCGTGGTGGTGTCCGCATTGCGTGGAGCAAAAAGAAAAGTTTGACGCTTCGTTCGAGTACGTTCCATACGTGGAGTGCGGCATCAAAGGCGACGTACACGGTGTGTCGCAGGTTTGCAAAGACGAAAGCGTCAAGCATTATCCCACCTGGCAGTTTCCGCCTACCGGCGAACGAGTGGAGCGCATTTTCACTCTGCAAGAGCTGAGCGACCGGACGGGGTGCTCGCTGCCGTGACCGGTTTGACGAAGCGTCTGATGAGTGTGGTGGCCATTCTGGCGGTCTGTGGAATCGCGGTGTCGTCGGTGTCGTTGCAGGATCATTATGCCTCCTCAAAGACGGCGTACTGCGATATCGGGGAAACGTTCAATTGCGATATCGTGAACCGCAGCGAATATTCGTCGATCTTTGGAATCCCGGTCGCGCTGATTGGGATGCTCGGGTACGCGGGGCTGGCGGGACTGGCCACCGTGTATAGAGAGCGGCACGAGACTCCGGCGATGCTTTTCGGCGCTGCCGCCGCGGGCCTGGCGTTTGCTCTGCACCTTACCTACATTGAAGCGCGGGTGCTGGGAGTGTGGTGCATTTTATGTTTGAGTTCGTTAGCAGTGATTGCGACGACGACGATGTTGGCGGCGGTGATCTGGTGGAAAACGAGAGAGTAGCGAGTGGCCGATGCCCAGCCCCTAAAGGGGCATCTGATTTCGATGAGCTTGCGGCATCGCTAAAGCGATGCCCTGATACGAAGCTTGAGTTTTTCCGTAGCCTGTGAAGCCGTGCCCTTACCACAACGATTATCCGACTAGTTTCTGAAAGCTGAGAGCTGACAGCTGAAAGCTCGATTCACTCCATGTCCCGGCTCACAACTCGAAAACTGAAGACGAAGCCTGACGCCACGGCTGCCATGCCGGTCGCGGCCGGCAACGTGTGGTTGCATGAGCTCGGCAGCCGTATCTTCGGGAACACGCGATTGTTGCGGGTTTGGCTGCCTCCCGATTATGACGGCTGGGGCGCGACGCGCTATCCGGTCCTTTATTTGAATGACGGGCAGAATCTGTTCGATCCGGCAACGGCTTTTGCGGGAGTGCACTGGCAGGCGGGCGAGACCGCAGCGCGGTTGGTCGCCGAACAGAAAATTCGGCCGCTCATTATCGTCGGCATCGACAACACGCAGAACCGGGCTCGCGAATATATTCCGTACAAGTCACGAGATCCCAGAGTGTTGAACGCGAAGGGAAAATGCTATCCGGATTTTCTGCAGCGTGAAGTGATGCCGCTGATCGAAGAGTGTTATCCGGCATTGAAGGGGCCGGAGAATACGGGATTGGGCGGTTCCTCTCTCGGGGGTCTGATCACGTTGTACACGCAGCTGGCCGCGCCGGGAGTGGTTGGGCGATTGTTGATCGAGAGCCCGTCTCTGTTTGTGGCGGACCGGAAGATTCTGGAAGAGAGCCGCCGATTCCGCAGTTGGCCGGCGCGCACCTACCTCGGGATGGGGACGCGGGAAGTGGGGCATGCGGAGAAAGACGAAAGGATCGTTGGCGACGTCCGTGAACTGGAAGCCATCCTGCGCGAGGCTGGATTGGACGAACAACGGCTGATGGTTCGCATCGAAGAAGGCGCTTCACACAGCGAATCGGCGTGGGCGGCACGGTTTCCGGAGGCGCTGGAGTTTCTATATGCAGATCGGCTGGCGCCGCAAACTGCGGATCCCTCGCTTCGCTCGGGATGACAATTCATGATGGTTAATTACGTAGACCTGAGACGTTCAACCGTGCCGCCGACGCCGACTTTGCATCCCAAGACGAGAGCAGCGCAACTACGTGTGCTAATTCGGGTCTAGCCGATGCAGCAGCCCTGGGCCAAGCCAAAGAAAAATAGTGCGCTTGACTCCCTCGCTGGGTATATAGTGTAGGGCGATTGGCAGCTAAAAGGGAAATTTCGGTTAATTGGGCGGCCCGCTGGCCCGTGCTTTCTTAATCTGTTCGTGCCCCGCATTACGAAGCAACGCTCTCATGCTCCGCAGACATGATCTGTCTGAGCCGCAGGGAAAACTGTTCGGCTGTGGAAGTGGCGGCCGACGCAGTAGTAACTCTGGTCACTTCGATTTGTGTGAAATCCAAAAAGGAGCAACTGATGAAGAACATGATTCGTGTTATCGCGGTGCTGGCGTTTGCCGCCATGCTGCTGCCCACCTTTTCACTCGCTCAAGCTGTACCCGTGCGGTCGTTCCACGATGGTCCGGTGTGGGACATCGCCTTCGTGAAAGCCAAGCCCGGCGTCGGCCTGAAGTACATGGAATTCCTGGCGACCGATTGGAAGACCGAACAGGAAGCCCTGAAGAAGGCTGGGCTCATCCTCAACTATATGGTCATCGAAACCGAGTCGCACGGTCCAAATGACTTCGACCTCATGCTGATGACCGAATTCAAGGACCTGGCGAGCTTGGAAGCCAACGAGGACAAGAGAGAGGCGGTTGCCAACCAGGCCTTAAACAGCAACGACCAGAAGATGATCGCGGGCTACGAGGAACGTGCCAGTTGGCGCGAGATCATCGGTAATCGCCTGGCGCGGGAAATCATACTGGAGCCGAAGAAGTAACGTGCCCTTACCTTGTAGAACAGCAAAGGCGCGAGGGATCGCGCTTTTGAGCCGGTCGCCCCAGGTCTCGCGGTTTTCGAGACCTGGGAGCGCTCGCCATGACTTCTGCGCCGGTGCGGTTTGACCGGATCAACGCAGGCCTGCAACCACTGTCGATATTGTCATCACCTTGGGAGGCATCGCAGAAGCGCAACCTCCGTGACCGCCTCGTGAAGCCCGTGAATTGTGAGACTCACAAGCCCGCATCAACTGACTGCTCCGGCCTTCATTTTCCTGGTTCCCTTTAGACCTGACGCTCAACGGTGCGACTGTGAGTCGAGAGGCAGAGGCGCGGTCACTTGCCACATAGGCACTATGGGGACATTTCTCCGGTGGTTCCGCTATCATGCTTTTCGGAGGGGAAACGGATGCTCTCGACGACGAAAACTCTTGCCATTCTCTTGTTCCTAGCCTGCGCTGGTATGGTCTTCGCGCAGACAACCGGCAACGCACCTAGTACCGGCGGCCCGGCGCAAACTTTCTCGCTGATTCCTGGGCTAGACAAGAGCCTGATGGATACCGCCGCCGACCCTTGCGTCGATTTTTACCAGTACGCGTGCGGTAATTGGAGCAAGCTGCATCCGATTCCGAGCGACTCGCCGTACTCCGGCCAGTTCTACAACCTTGAGCAGTACAACCGGCAGGTGCTGCAGGGGATTCTGGAGAAAGCGGGGGCGGACGATCCGTCACGCGACGCGAATACGCGAAAGATTGGGGATTACTACGCCAGCTGCATGGATGAAGGGGCGGTGCAACAAAAAGGGCTGGCGCCGCTGCAGCCGGAACTGGACCGCATCAATGGACTCGCCAGCAAGGAGCAGCTGCCGGAGTTGCTGGCACACTATCAACTGATCAACGTGAATGCGTTCTTGGGATTTGGATCGCAACAGGACTTCAGGGACGCGACCAGAACAATTGCGGTGACGTCCCAGAACGGACTGGGTCTTCCAGAGAAAGACTATTACTTCCGCACGGGCGCAAAAGATGAAGAGATTCGGAAGCAATATGTGCGGCACATTACCAACATTCTGAAGCTGCTCGGGGCGAGCGAAACCGAGGCGGCAAGCGACGCCGCGGCGATCATGAAGTTGGAAACAGCGCTGGCGAAAGTTTCGCTGGATGTCACCTCGCAGCGCGATCCGCACAACATCTATCACATGATGCCGATGAAGGACCTGCAGGCGCTTACTCCAACGTTCAACTGGCATCACCTTTATTCCACCACGGGGTCTCCCGCATTCACGGAGATCAACGTCGCCGAGCCGGAGTTCTTCAAAGGCATGAACCAAGTCATCGCCGAGACGGATCTGCCGACGATCAAGGCATACCTGCGCTGGCAGTTGGTCAGCTCGATTGCGGGATCGATTTTGCCCAAGGCGCTGGATGAAGAAGAATTCGATTTCTACGAACGCAAGCTGCTGGGTACCCCGGAGCAGCAGGCACGTTGGAAACGCTGTGTCCGCAGCACGGATAGAGCGCTGCCCGAAGCGCTGGGCAAAGCTTACGTCGACCAGCAATTCCCGGCTGCCAGCAAAGACAAGGCGGTGCGGATGATTCACGACATCGAAGCAGCGATGGATCGCGACATCGACTCGCTGGATTGGATGAGCGCGGCTACCAAGACACGCGCGAAAGAGAAGCTGCACCTGATCGCCAACAAGGTGGGATATCCCGACAAGTGGCGCGACTACTCCAAGCTGGAAATTGTACGCGGCGACGCCTTCGGGAACAATCTGCGGGCAGCGGAATTTGAGTCGCGGCGGCAGCTGGCGAAAATCGGGAAGCCAGTTGACCGCGACGAGTGGATCACGTCCACGCCGACGGTGAATGCTTTCTATAACCCCAGCATGAATGACATCAACTTCCCGGCGGGCGTAATGCAGCCGGCATTCTTCGATGCGACCCAGCCGGATGCGCTGAACTTCGGACACATCGGGTTGTTCATGGGGCACGAGATCACGCACGGTTTCGACGATCAAGGGCGGCAGTTCGACGGACATGGCAATCTGGAAGACTGGTGGACGAAAGAAGATGGCGACAAGTTCAACCAGAAGGCGCAGTGCATTGTCGACGAGTACGCGCAGTTCAGCGTGGGAGACACCAAGCTGAACGGCAAGCTCACGCTCGGCGAAAACACGGCGGACAACGGCGGAATGCGGCTGGCGTACATGGCGTTCCTGGCGCGGGCTGCGCAAGATGGCATTGATCTGAAGAACAAGTCTGCCGATGGCTACACGCCTGTGCAGCAGCTTTTCCTGGGATTCGCGCAGGATTGGTGTTCGCAATGGCGTCCGGAGCTGGAACGGCTGGTAGCGACGACGGATCCGCATTCGCCGGACCGCTTCCGGGCGAATGGCGTTCTAGTGAACATGCCGGAGTTTGGGAAGGCGTTTGGTTGCAAGGTGGGGCAGCCGATGACGTCGGCGAAGGCTTGCAGGGTGTGGTGAGGCGGTGATGGCTTCCCAGCTATCAAGACGGCACGCGAAAGCCTCCATTTTGTTCCGCGCGTCTGACGGCCGATCAGACTTTGGGAGCGTGCCCAGCGTCACAACCTTGCAGTTGCCAAGGGGTGCAGCCGAGCTTCAGAGCCAAAGCGAAGCGGGGCGCTGGCAGCCAAACATCATTTTATTTCACCGTATCACAAACAAATCGCGGAGGTTGCAACCCACTGAAAGAATGGCTCCTCAGGTAGGACTCGTACAAAGACCCCAATCCGTAAGTCTTGTGCTTTCAGTAACTTGTTGAAAATACTCAACCGCACTATTCTCAGATTTCGCATCATTCTCCTTCTTCGCAGAAACGTAGTACGAAAAGTAGTACAAACTGGTACGGCATGAGCATTTTGCAGCCTGACGAGATTCGCAGTTTGCGGTCGGTGACCGTGACTTCCGCTTATTCGTGGAGCAAACCCGATCTTCACAAGGTCGGCAAGAACATCTACGAACTGATCACGCATCCGCGTCGCCCTCGCGGCTTCAAGCAGAGTGCTCGAAAGCAAACAGTGGAATTGAAGCCGGATCACTTCTACCCGCCCGGTGAAGTTGCTGCGCTCCTCAACGTGAGCTACGACACGGCCGTCCGCCGCATGCTAACCATGAAGGGCTGCGTTGACATGGGGACGCAGACGAAGCGTTACAAACGAGGTAAGAAGATGCTTCGCATCAGCGGAAAGAATCTAATCGCGTTCCTCAGAGGCAAGACGAGAGAGTAGCTCTTGCAGTGAGAGCAATCGTAGATGTCCGTTCTCTTCACGCCGTCGCAAATCCTCAATCCACACCTCCAGAGTTGGCGTTCTGTCGGAACTGTTTCTGCCGAAAGAAAAGCTCGACTCGACCATGCGCTATTTGGCGCGTGCGGAGTCCAAGACCGTACGCGCCAAAGTCAACGCGGTGTGGGCTTAGACATCACGCCGGGTTTTGTGAACGCCAACATGGGCTTTCTCGGATTGACGGTTCGGCGAACCTTGAAGAGTGACACTGCACTGCGGCAGAAAAGTTCCCACTCGGCCATCAATCAGGGGGCGCGGGATCGACAAGCGCCAGGCTGCAGCCCCAGTCGCGCACGGAATTCGATCTGTACTAAGCCCGCATATGGGTGGGCGACGTGCCTTAGGGCGTTTCAGTGGCATACCTCGTTCTGCCCTTCGCCGCATGTGCAGCCAAAATATTTATCCCTGCTGCAGGATCCGCAACGTTCGCGCTGCGTGTAGCAGTCGCATGGACACCGCTTGGCGGGGTCAGTATCAACCGCAGGCGTCCAGCCAGAGAGACACCCACCTGCAAAAACGTGTTGTGCGCGTGCGTGGCTGACCTGACCGATTTTTTGTACCAAGTGGAGTGTTAGTGTAACGCCTCGTTGAACATTTGTCCGTAGTCGTCGCCGGGGGTGTGGGGATGTGGGAAACG
>JGI12270J11330_10002920_pt1 | contig 12456 bp, 16 predicted proteins | sample PeaSoiMetSII2010_FD_11330 | JGI IMG/M metagenome (IMG submission 11330)
AACGGGGAAGGGGAAGCCGACCGCAGGAAAGATCATGAACGCGATCATGATCAGCACGCAGGAGGCTGCTCAGCGTGTCGCGGAATTAGCCAACAGGGCCCTGTCGGACCCCAAAATTCCTCCCAACCGGAACGGGAGGGCGCCGACCTACGATGGGTGCTTTGGTGGCACTCCCCGAGGCCGTGGCCTGGTAGATCTAATAATCACCAGTGCGATAGTTGGCGCGACCAACCACTCCACAGTCCCAGTCAGACGCTGCCGCCGTTGCCCGGGCGCACCGCGCTGACATATGCGGTCGGGACCGGCTTGGCGCAGGTCAGTGCCTTGAAGGCGACCGATACCGGGCTGGTCTGATTCGGCGGGTAGATCTTGAGGAACGCGGTTCTGACCGGGTCGCAGTGGCTGGCCGTGTACACCAGGACGTCGACGTAGCTGAACTGCGCGCTAGAGGTCGCGCCAGGTGCCAGGGTCACCAGCTCGCGGGCAGAGCCGGTGTCCTCGGCGGCCGGCAGCCCGAGCTGCCTGAGCGGTGATCCGCCGGTGAAGGATACCCCCGGGAAGCCGTACAGGGTGCAGGCCGCGGATGAGGTGTTGGTGAACTCAATCGCCATATATACGTGGCTCATCCCGGCCCCGTTGCCGCGCAGGCTGATCTTCAGGCCCGACGTCCGGCACGCCGCCGTGGCCGGGGACGAGGTGCCCGGGGCCGGTGCCGGGGCGGGGGACGCCGACTGGGACCCGCCGCCGGCCTGCGCCGTGCTGGTCCTGCTGACAACGGCCGGCGGGTTACCCGTGCTGGTGCTGCTGCCGCAGCCCGCCGCCATCACGGCCGCGCCGGCGGCCAATCCCGCCAGTGCCAGCCGGCCGTGGCCTGATCCTGGTGCTCGCATTATTTTCCCCTCCCGGTCAGCGCCCGCCTGCGGCGCAGCTGCCTGACTCTAGGACGGCGCGGCACCCATCCTGGTTGGCACCAGATTTCGTAGCTGGCGGGCATGTCCGAGGGCCTCGTGAACTGCGACTCTGCACCCCAGCGGCTGGCGGCGAGACGACCCGATAGGGAAGCGGTCGCTGGGAGCCAGCGCGGGAGCCACCCCGGCGAACTGCATGGCTCTCTGGACGGACAAGCGCGGACTGACCAGAGGCCATCACCCCAGCTCGCGGACCGGACCGGACGAGGCTGGACATGTGGCGCGTACCTACGGATGAGATGGGATGATGGGGCTGGCTACGTGTGCTGCCTGCGTTTCGCCAGGTCAGACCACAAGAATCGCCTTCGGAAAAGAAAGCCTCGATCGCGGAAGAACTGCGCAATGGCATACTGCCAGAGCTGAGAAGAGCCGGACGTCCGGGCGCGTCTGGGGAACGGCGGCGTCGCGGGTGTCCGCACTGTCGCCGCCGACAAACCAGCCACGATGAGGAACCCGACAACGCAGATAACGACCAGGTCGCTGAGAAAAGCGGCCATCGGCCCCTCCAGCCAGCAAGCCATGAGCAGATGCCCGTAATACCATGAGAAACGTTCCTGCGGCCTGTCAGATGCTCTACCGGCGGTGGCCAGTCGGATCATCAACCACGGTCATCACCCCCCCGATATGGCTTACACCGTCGAGATCGAGAGACTCCGGGCGCGGGTCGGCGGAGCAGAGGAGATGGCTGCGGTGGCAGTTCGGGTCACGACGATCTTCCGGCGCGAGGACGGCGGCTGGAAGGTGATTCACAGGCATGCCGACCCGATCACCACGCCGCGTCCGCCGGAATCGGTAATCCGGGGTTAGAGCCCTTGCCAACGGATGGCGACGCCGCACCCGGCTGACCGTGCCACATCGGTGCCAGAACGAGCGGCGGCCAAGGCTCGTTCGCATGGTGGTACATTCGGCCCACGCCTGACTTGGGACATTGCCGTGGCGCAGCGACGTGCCGGGCATGACCGGAGCCAGGCGCGTCGCGTCTCATGGCGCGAGTGGCGGTCTCCACCATTGCCGTGCGGCGACGTACTTCTTCAGGCCTTCCATGCCGTAGTAATCGACGAGCCCCTCGTACCGCATGCCCGCCTTCTCCATGACCCGCCACGAGCCGACGTTCTCCGGCACGACGACCGCCATGATGCAGTCAAGGCCGACCGGCCCCAGACCGTGAGCGAGCACGGCGATCGCAGCCTCGGTGCCATATCCCCTGCTCCAGTTGGCCCTGGTGAAGTGATACCCGAGGTCTATTTCTGGCCCTGCTCCCTCATCGACCGGCCGCAGACCGCACTGCCCGACGAACGTGCCCGTCGTTTTGTCATCGACGGCCCACATCGTATGGCCAAGCTCGCGTTCCATCGCCTGGCGCTCGCCGAGAGCGCGCTGAAATACCTCCATCGTCGGGGCGGGTCCCTCCGGGAGGAACCGCCGGACCTCAGGGTCATTGACCATCGCGAGCCACGGGATGGCGTCGCGGTCCTCGAAGCTGCGGATAACCAGGCGCGCTGTCTCAAGCCGGGTGCTCACGGCCAGATCATAGAGGCCGGCCACCAGCCGCGTATCGGCGAACAGGACGCCTCGGACAGTGCTGCAGGGTGGCCGGGCGGACCACCGCGCGTGCCTAGCAGCGGTCCGGGCGGGTAGCACCGTGGCATTACGGCGGCTCGGCCGGGTCGTGATCAGCACGGGGTCGCAGCGCGCAGTTCTGGCCCGGGGCGCCGGCTGGCGCCCCGGAGCCCGCCAGCGTTAGCGGGACGCGCGTGCCCGCGCTTGCTTTTCCGCAATTCATTCAGAAGCCTTACGATCTGGGCATGCCGGACAAGCTCGACAACGGCCAGACCGGGTGGTCGCCCAAGGCCGCACCGCCACTGCAGCAGCTGCCGCTTCGCGGACTGGCAAGCGTCCTGACAGTCCTGCTGTCCGTGCTGACCGCAGCCATCATGTCCAGGATCGGTCTCAACGAGCTGGGCGGGCGCAGCATCCCGCCCAGCTGATCGGAATCCTCGCCCATGTTCTGGGTAGACCAGGTCCCTCTGCTTTTCGGTCTCGTCAGCTCGCCGGCGGTCGGACCGCCAGGGTAACCAGGTCTGACCACCACGGCGCCAGCTGTCGGCCATCGGCCACGCTCGGCCTGAGTGATGATCACGCTCACGCTGACCTTCGGGGCGATTGCATCGATCTGCGCATAGCCGCGGAGTAACCGATCGCACGCCCCGCCCTAACGTCCTGCAAGCCAGCAAGAAGACCGCGGGCCTGCCCAACTATGACTTCAGGTGCGTGTCGAAGAAGGACACAATGCGCTGGCGGGCGTCACGAGCGGAGGGCTCGTGGAATCCGACGTGCAAGATCCGCTCCATCGCGGCGGCCTGCCACCTTGGTACGTCGGCTGGGTCATGGTGGTTGAGGAATGAGTGCCCCGCTCCGGGATACACCCTGACGTCGTGAACTGTGCCAGTCGCGGTCAGCGCCCGGTCCAGCCTGGTGGCCGCGCCGCGCAGGAAGAAGTCCTTGGCGCCATAACTGCCGACGACCGGGCAGGTTCCAGCCAGGAAGTCATCGGCATCCCTGGGAACCGGGCCATAGTTGACGCTCGATGCCGAGAACCCGTGGCCTGGGGCGAGCAGCAACGCGAACCCGCCGCCCATGCAGTAGCCGATGACCCCGATCTTCGCCGTGCACCGCTCATGCCCGGCGAGCCAGGCGCGGACGGCTTCGACGTCGTCGAACGCCCTTCCTTTCCTGGCCCGCAGATCGCGGAACACAGCACGCTGGCAGACCGCCTTCCTGCCCCAGGAGAACAGATCCGGGGCAACGGCCAGGTACCCTTCACCGGCGAGCCAGTCGGCCTGGTTCTTCAGGTCCTGGCTCATGCCCACAATGTCATGCAGAACCACGATGCCCGGCCAAGGACCCTCACCAGTGGGCATCGCGAGATAGGCCGGCAACTCGCCTTGAGTACGGATCCTCACCGCAGCCATCACATCTCCCTGGATACCCGAGCTCACCGCCCGCCGCACGCCGCACGGTAGCCATGCTGTGGCCGCGCGAACGATCAGTCAACAGTGTCGAGCGGGGCCGGACCGAACCGATGCGCTAGCCGTGCGAGGACACCCTCGCGGCTGGCGGCTCACGCCTTCCCTGGCCCGGCGTCAGGTAAATCGCCTGCCCTACGGCGTGGATGCCGAATGCCATGGCTGCCAGCAGGGCCGCCGGCCTGGCCAGGGCGCTGGACCATTGCCTCGGGCGTGTACCGGCTGGCGACCGTACGCGGGCTCACCGACGCCAGCGTCTACCTGGTGCAATCCGGGTCGGTCTGGGTGCTGATCGACACGGCGTGGCCGCATCGCGAGCAGTTCATCCGTGATGCGGCCGAGTCGCTGTTCGGCGCGGGCACACGTCCCGCCGCGAGCCTGCTGACGCACAGCCATCCCGATTATGCCGGCTCGGCGTTGGAGCTGGCCCGCATCTGGGACTTACCGGTGCACATGCACCCGTGCGAGCTGCCCCTGGCCGGCGGCCGTTACCTGCAGCAGTACGCCAACCCGTTGGACCGCTGGCTGATCGTCCCGTTGCTGCGGCTCATGCCGCCGAAGCGACTAGCGGCGAGCCAAGCACGGAGCAGCCTGGAGCGCGCGGCCCGCGGCAGGGTGGTGATCGGACGTCAGCAGCGGCACACGGCGACGCTGAGTGAAGTGCCGGACGACCAGCGCGCCCCGATCATCTATGCCTACCTGATGCGAGCGGGCCGGCGCGTTGGCTCTAGGGCCGTGGCCAGCGACGCCAGCCACTACTTCGGCGTGAGCGCCAGCCCATCCCTTGAGGAAATCACCCGGATTGCCGGACACTGCGTGACGTCATCGCTCCTCCTAACCGATCGATCGTCCGGCGGAAGCCCGCTCCGGCTCACGCCTAACCCGCAGTCCGCCCCGCCGGACGGTAATCGGTGTAACGCGTGCCATTGCTCGCCTTCCTCGCTTAGTGCACGCCATGCGCCGGGATGTCACGTCCGCGGCGTGCAGGGTGTCAGTGTGGTGACACCCGGCAACGAGGGAACGTGACAGATGGCCGATAGCGACTGGCTGACAGCTGCTTTCGAGGAGTACCGCGATCACCTTCGGGCGGTGGCCTACCGGCTGCTCGGCTCGATGACCGACGCCGATGACGCGGTCCAGGACACCTGGCTGCGGCTGGCCGGCGCGGATACCAGCGAGGTGGAGAATCTCGGCGGCTGGCTGACGACAGTGGTCGCGCGGGTATCCCTCAACATGCTCCGCTCTCGCCGGTACCGGCATGAGGAGCCAGTCGGTGATTCCTGGCCAGATGCCGCGGAGGTGGTCAGGGCCGGCGCGGTGGCCGGGCTCGGCGCGACTGGCACGGTCGGCCGGGCCGACGATCCGGAGGATGAGGCTGTGCTCGCGGACTCGGTCGGCCTCGCGCTGCTGGTCGTGCTCGACACGCTCACTCCCGCCGAGCGGCTCGCGTTCGTGCTGCACGACATGTTCGCCATGCCGTTCACCGAGGTGGCGGCAGTGCTCGGGCGCTCGACGGACGCGACGCGTCAGCTCGCCAGCCGGGCCCGGCGCCGGGTACGCGGTGCGCCGAGCCCGGATCGTGCCGCCGACCTGGTCCGCCAGCGGGAGGTGGCCGCCGCGTTCCTGGCCGCATCCCGCGGCGGCGACTTCTCGGCCCTCGTCGCGCTGCTGGACTCCGATGTGACGCTGACAGCCGATGCCTTCGCCGCCCCGTCCGGCAGGCTCGTGCTGCTCCGGGGCGCGGAGCCGGTCGCCAGGGGCGCGCTTGTGTCATCCGGCCGGGCCGGGCAATCGCGACTGGCCCTGGTGGACGGGGCAGTGGGCATCGTATTCGCACCCGCAGGCCGACTGCAGGTCGTGCTGGCGCTGACGGTCAGCGCCGCGCGCCAGATCACCGCTATCGAGGTGATCGCCGATCCGAACCGGCTGCGACGGCTGCGGCTGGCCGTGCTGCCCGACTGAGGGGATGCTGCCGGTCGGCGGGGCGGTCGGCTGGCGGCTCAGCTCGCCGGGGAACCGTGGGGCGGGGCTGATAGCCGGACCGAAGTGTCGGCGAGCCAGTTCTGGTAGGCGGCGAGGTCCCAGCCGGTCATGCGGGTGATGAGCAGGTAGGTCTCGGCGGCTCCGAGGATGCTCGTGGTGTCGATCAGCCGGGCCAGGTCGATACCGGGATCGAGCAGGCCGTCGTCGGCCATCCGGGTCCAGAACACCGCGTTGGCATGGCGGGATTGATCGCGGCCTTGCTGCCAGAACCCGGCGATTACTGGCTCCACGGCGGCGGCCTGCTGGGCGACGGCGAACAGGGCACCGGTGCACTGCATGATCTGCCGGCTGACCGCTGCGCTGGCAGCGATCCGCTCGGCGGCGGTGGGGGCGGTCAGTGCCGCCTGCGCCCAGTCGCGGGCCAGCACTTCCACTGGCTGCGTATCGCCAACGATCGCGACGTCGACGACTCGCTTGAACAGCGCGGCCTTCGTGCCGAAGCGCACGTAGACGGTGCGCGCGCCGACCCCGGCACGGCGGGCGACGGCTTCCAGTGTGGTGGCCAGATACCCGTCGGCCAGGAACAGCTCGGTCGCGGAGGCGAGGATCCGCTGACTACTTCGCCATCGGCGTGCCCGACAAGGAGGCGATCGACCGGCTGGCCACCCGGCTGACCGCGCTGCGCGAGCAGCACGCCGGAGTCCACTGGGCCAGCATCGGCTGGATCTTGCCCTACCTGCACGACCCCGACGGTCACGAGGTGCGCTTCTACACCCACCAGCACCACACCGAGCCTGATCCCGGCGAGGTCTCCACCATCCACGACCCGCGCGAGAGCGCCGAACGCCGCGAGAGGGCCGCCAGCTGACAGCTCTCACCGAACCCGGCCCGCTCAGTGCGGGCCGGATGGGCCGGACTCGAGCGCGGTCCGGGTCGCCTGTCTGACGGATCCCGCGCCGCTGGCAAGTGCCCGCCGCCACGGCAGCACCCCGTCGATCTCTATCTCCAGGGAGAAGCTGAGGAACGTCCTGATCAGCACGATCAGCCCAAGGACCAGGACGTTGTCCAGCGTTGGGGCCACGGCAACCGTCCTGATCAAGTCGGCTGCGACATCTCCAGGCCGAGCAGCAGAGCACCGCCGAACGCCTGTCGCAGCGCAGTGTAGGCCCGCTCCAGGGAGCCTGACCGGCGCCGTGCCAGCGCCGCCAGGACGACCGACCACAGCAGGCCGATTACCAGTGTCAGCGCGCCGAGACCCTCGAATACCTGAGCTACGTGATCCATAACCATGGTGAACGAGGAGGTCCCCGCGGTGTCCGACGTGGCCAGCATGGTCAGCGTCATGAATGGCCCTCCCGCCCCCGGCTCGCCCGGCAGCCGCCAGGCGAGCATTCCAGGCACCCCAGCAAGGACCCGACGTTCCCCGGAGTGCCCCTGAGGTGCGCGGCCGCGCGGCGCAGAGATGGCAGGCGCAAGCCTGCGCCTTCCATACCCGCCGGCGGCTGTCAGATACCTCCCGCTGGCAGCGATAAGCCGGATTCCATCCGGCAGGCGACCACCACCGACCGAGGAACCGGGACATGACCGGCAAGCACGTCGTAACCCAGCCGACATGTTCTCGGCTCGGGGACCTGACCGGAGGTTCTCGCCCGATGCGGGTGACGACCAGGCAGGCACCTGGCTGACAGCCTGAGACCACACCCCGGCCGCCAACTGACGGCCGATGCGAATTCATGAGCCCACCTGGCGAACCATGCCAGCGATATCCGGGGAGGTCGGCATGTCCGAGTCCGGAAGCACGTTCGTCCTGGTCGCGACATACCCAGACGAGGTAGCGGCCCGAGATGACTACCAGACCGTCAAGGAGGCGCACTCGGCAGGTCTGATCGGCTCCTACGATGCGGCCGTCATCACCAAGGACGCCAGCGGCAAGGTCCACGAGAACAAGGACGAGACAGCCACCCGCCACGGCGCCTGGTGGGGCATTGCCGCCGGGGCGGCGGTCGGGCTCATCTTCCCGCCATCAATCCTGGGCGCGGCCGCGGCCGGTGGCGTGATCGGCGGAGTCAGCGGGCACCTGGCCAGGGGGATGTCGCGCTCGGACGCCAAGGAGCTTGGCGATTTCATCAACCCGGGTGAAGCAGGTCTCGTCGTCGTCGGGGAAAGCAAAGTCGAGGAGGCGATCAAGCACGCCGTGACCAGGGCAGAGAAGCAGACTGCCAAGGAACTTGACGTGAACCCGAAGGACGTCGACCGCACCCTGCAGGAAACCGTCAAGGAGATGTAACACTCGCGGCGAGGCGTCCGGCCAAGCCATCGCAGCGGAACAAAGGCGGGAGCGGCGATCCGCTGAAGCTATCGGTAAAGCTCTTCGACGCGCCGGATTTGGGTGACGGAGCGGTTAACCGGTACACCGTGCTTCTCGAGCACTGGAAGTATTCTGAGGCTGTGCTCGGAGAGGAAGGCGATCGCGTTAGGCTCGCCGCGAATCCGGAGCCAGACCGCGGTCCTGCTCGCTGGCAGCGCAACTAGTTCCGCTGTCGCCAGTTCGTCATACCTGGCCTCCCAGGTCGGGACGACCCAGCGGCTGAGCACGGTCCCGCGCAGCCGGACGCCCCAGTCGAAGAACTCCAGCCGGACGAGCGTGCCGCTCGTTATCACGTACCGGCACATGACGCCGCCTCGGAAGAGTTCTTCAGGCTCGCCTGCGGGTGCGTCGATGGTCCGTGCGTTTGTGGCCGCGAACCTGGTCCAGATGAAGACGCCTGCGACGCACAGCAGGACGAGCACCACGACAAGAACGATCTCGAGTGGCACAGCAGTCCTCCTATGTGCGCAAACAGCCGCATACGACCCTTGCGGTCGAGTCTTCTCCGAGTCGGCCAGGCTTGGCAACTAGAGCGTCTGCGCGATCTCCCAGATATGACCGCCAGGGTCTTTGAAGCTCGCGGTGCGCTGCCCCCACTCTCGGTCCATCGGGCCGTTCAGCAGCACCACGCCGCGGCTGGCCAGCTCCGCACATACCGCATCCGCATCATCCACCCAGATGGTGAGCTGGAAGCGTGAGCCGGATTCGCTACTGGCGACAACGGCAGGCTCGACAAGCTCGCGTGCCGCAGGAACCTTCAGCAGGTTGATCAGAGTGTTCTCGAACTTGAACACCGCGGAGTTGTCGTCTTCGTAGGTCACCGGCAAGCCGAAGACATCCTGGTAGAACACTTTGCAGCGATCCAGGTCCTCCGCGAACAAGGTGATAGCACCGATACTCTTCAGCGACGCATTCATTCCCGCGCTCTTTCCGCTCGCAAGCCTACATAACGATCCACTGACGGCCGTCGAGGAGTTCTCTGGCCACGTCAAGGTGTCCGGCGTGGCAGGCAGTCTCCTCGATCATGTGGAGCATGATGAACCTGAGGTCCGAGATCTGGGCCCCCCAAACCCGGACGGCACGACCGGCCGCCGCAGCTGCTCGTCCGACAAACCTTCAAGAATGCCGAGCACATGGTTACGCTGCTGGTCGAGGCTACGCAGCAGTACCTCAGTCTCTTGGTTCATCACAGTCAAGGATCGTCGTTTGGAGGGCAGCTGATGGCGGGATACGACGATGGCCTGGTGGCGTGCACGGACCACGAAATCGTCATCCGACGCTACTACATACGGCACGCCAAGCGGATCAGCTATGCGGCGATCCGCGAGGTGCGCCAAGTCCCGCTGTCAACCACGAGGAAGATACGCATCCATGGCAGCGGCGATGGCGTGCACTGGTTCAATCACGATCCAGACCGGCGACGCAAGGAACTCGCGCTGGTCATTTACCTGGATGACAAGATCAGGCCCGTTATCACGCCGGACGACCCGGCTCAAGTAACCGCCGAACTCGCCGCGCACGGCGTGAACATCACAAGCGGTCCCGAGACGGGGCTCTACGAAAAGCAATGGAGCGATCTCAGCAAACGCAGCCGCGGGCTGATCGTTGTCGCCGGAGTTGCCGCAGTCGGTCTCCTGACGGCGGCGTTCGTCGATATCACGCGCCGGCCGGCCGGCCAGATTCGGGGCTCGAAGCGGATCTGGACGGCTGCGGTGCTGATCCAGCAGCCATTCGGACCGCTCTCATACTTCGCCTTCGGACGGCGGCGCAGACCTCCAGCCCGACCGCGGTAGCGGCTCGTCGCGTGCAGGGGACCGAGGACGCAACACCACGGACTTAAGAAGGTAGTAGTGGCTGACCTGGAGGTTTTGGTGTCAGCTGGTGTGACGGGCGTGTCGTTGCCTGGTATGTGAAGAGGCTCCTGGTAAGAGATCAGATGTCTGACGTCTGTCTCTGGAACCTGGAGCCTCCCGTGTCTTCTTATCTGTCTTGCGCCGGTTCTGCAACTTCTGCCGCTGCCGTGCCGCGCATGCTGCCGCAGGCCGCTGAGCCGGCTGGCGGGTGGTGCCCGCCGCTGTCCGGGCGCGATGGGACGGGCGCCCCGGGGCTGCCGGCCGGGATGATCGCGGTCCGGGCCGCTGACCTTCGGGTTCGCCCGGGCGGGCCGGCGGGGCGGCCGGGGGCGGTGCTGGCCGTCCCGGCGGGGCAGGCCGGTGCCGTCGCGTCGGCGGGCACGGCGCTGACGTTCTGCCATCCGGTGGTGACTGCCCCGGCGGTGATCCGGGGCGGCGCGGTCCTGGCCGGCGGGTGGCTGCCCGATTTCGTGCGGCTGGGCGAGCTGGAACGGCACGCGGGCGAGGGGGTGATCGAGGCGCTGGCGGAAAGGGCAGTCGCTGACGGGCGGATCCCGGCGCCGCAGCGGCGGCGGATCATGTCGTTTCCGCTGACGATCCGGCTGACCGTGGCGATGACGCTCATGCCCGACGCGTCGTATACCGAGGCGATGCGGCGCCTGGCCGGGCACCTGACCGATGTGCCCTTTGACCGGGAATGGCATGTCCCCACCTCGGGGATGGTCACCCAGTGGCGCGGCAAGGTGCCGCCGGCGGTGATGGAAGAGCTGTTCTGGCAGGTAGCCGGGCCGCTGGCCAGCGGCGGCGGCGATGATGAGGATGAGGATGATGGCCCGGTGCTGGTGCTGGGCGGGATGCCGGTGTGCGGCATCGACGGGATGCTGGTCGCCCTCGCCGATACCCGGGCGAACCGTGCGATGTTCGGCTGCACGGGCACCCGGAACCAGAAAGGGCCGGAGTCGGCGCCGTTCCCGCAGCTCCTGGCCGTGGTGGTGACCGCGCGGGCGGGCCGGGGCAAGCTGGGGGCGATCACCGGGCGGGCCCGGGCCGGGGAGCAGACGCTGCTGGCCCGGCTGATCCGGCGGCGCCCGGACCTGTTCGCCGGCCGGGTTCTCGTGTTCGACCGCAACTTCCCCGGCCACAAGATCATCACCGCGATCCTGGACGCCGGCGGGCACGTGGTGGCCCGGGTCAAAAGCGACCTCGCGCTGCCGCTCACCCCCGGCGGATGGCTGGCCGACGGATCCCGGCTGAGCTGGCTGAACGCCCCCAGCGGGAAGAAAGCCGACCGGCTGCCGGTCCGGGCCGCCGAGCACAACGCGGTGCTGCCGTGCGGCGACGGCCAGGAAGTATCGGAAACCTGCACCCTGATCACCACGCTGCTGGACCACCAGGCAGTGAGCGCGGACCAGGTCCGCGGCGCTTACCAGTCGCGCTGGCCCGCGTCGGAGACCACGTTCGGCGAAGACAAGACCGCCATCACCGGCGCCGGGGACCGCACGTCCGGGCCGGTGCTGCGGTCGGGCACCCCGCGGCTGGTCATCGGGGAGTTCTGGGCCTGGATGACCGCCACCCAGCTGGTCCGCGCCAGCGCCGCCGCGTCCCTGACCACCGAGGCCGCCGCCGCGCGGGCGCTGCGGCGCCGCGAGGACAGCGGCCCGGTCACCACCGACCAGGTGTCCTTCACCGCCGCCCGGCAGCACGCGATCCGCACGATGATCCAGTCCAGGGTCACCGCGGGCACGTCCCTGGCCGCCCTCGCCGCCCTGGCCGAGGACACCAGCCGCGCCACGCTGCACACCCTGGTCAGCACCGGCCGGCAGCGCCACTCCCCGCGGGCGCAGAAAGCCCGGCCCGGCTTCCCGCACACCGCGGTCACCAAGAAGACCGTCACCGGCGTCCCGCGGGTGACCCTGTTCCAGCCCGAGCCCGGCCCGGGCTAGCCGCCACCTGCCCAGGCACCCGTCAGGAAGGAGGAGCGCCCCGGCCGGCCGGGGCCGCGGCCCGTGAAACCGCACGCCCACCGCGGCGTCACGCGGCCTCTTGTTATGCCCCGGCACCGGGAAACCCGCCATCGACCCGGACAATAAGACCGTTACAGGACCACAAGAGCACAACACCCCAGTCGGGCATAAACACCTAAAGTCCCTGGTGTTGGGTCGGTGGCGGTGACTGGGACCGGGCGCGGTCCCACGAGGGAAAGAGCGTCAGCGCGGACCGGAGGTGATCGGCGGTGGCGGGCGGAACTGTTCGGCGGC
>JGI12270J11330_10002928_pt1 | contig 12437 bp, 11 predicted proteins | sample PeaSoiMetSII2010_FD_11330 | JGI IMG/M metagenome (IMG submission 11330)
TCGTGCGCGAGGAGCGGCGACACTTCCAGGCTCACGTATCCGTCGCGCCGCCGTGAGGTTTCGTACACTGGGCGCAGAATGTCGGCGGCATCTTGAATGTCACGGATCGCGATCTTTTCGTAAAGCGCCTTCGGATCGAGACTGCGTGACTGCGGGTCGTTCAGAATATCCTGATAGTCGGTGCTGCCAACAATCGCCTTTTCGAAGATGGAAGGATTTGAGGTGACGCCGCGCAGCCCGTCCTCACTCATGAATCGTTTGAGTTCTCCACTGGTGATGAGGCTGCGACGGATGTAGTCCAGCCAGACGGATTGGCCGAAGTCCTGCAATTGCAGAATCGGATTGGTTGCGATGGCGGCGTTCGTGCTCATAGTCATTCATCCTCAGTTAGATGTTAGGGGCCAGATCTTAGGTTAACGCGGCGGCCTCGTTTTGTAGATGCGCAGATGCGACGCGAGGTGGCGGAAAAGTATCACAATAGACAGGAGCCTGCCATGCACAGCGCCACTGCGTTGCACCAGTTTAAGGAGGCTGCCGCGGAGGCTGCCGCCGCCCAGGTCAAGGACGGCATGATTGTCGGCTTGGGCAGCGGAACCACCGCGACCCTGGCGGTGAATGCCATGGGCAGGCGGGTGAGCCAAGGGCTGCGCATCACCGGCATTCCGACATCCGAGCAAACTGCAGTTGGCGCGCAGTCTGGGCATTCCTCTGACCACCTTGGGAGAGCAGCCCAAGATTGACATGACCATCGACGGCGCGGACGAAGTCGAAGTGAGCACGCTGAATCTGATCAAAGGCCTGGGCGGAGCGCTGCTGCGCGAGAAGATCGTGGCCAGCGCCACGGCCAGGTTCGTCATCATCGTGGATGAAACCAAGCTAGTCAATCAGCTGGGCACGCACGATCCCGTACCCGTTGAGGTGATCCCGTTCGGCTGGCAGGTGACGGAGGCCAGGCTGCGGAGCTTGGGCGCGAAGCCTAAACTGCGGATGAAGCCAGACGGAGAACCATACATCACCGACGGCGGCCATTACATTCTCGACTGTACGTTTGGACTGATCGCGTCGTCGGCGGACTTGGACATCGCGCTGGATAAAACCGTCGGCGTGGTGGAGCACGGGCTGTTCGTCGGGATGGCGTCGCAGGTGGTGGTGGGTGGGCCGGAGGGCGTGAGGACGCTGGGCCGATAGGGTGGCCCAAAAGCTGCCATGCTCCCGCCAGTGCGCTATGCCGCAGCCATTATCATCCTCAGCAGCACTTGCTGGGCGCAGTTCAAAAGCACTGTTCCGCTGGTAGTCGCGCCCACCACTGTTAGCGATTCCAAAGGACATTACGTAGACGGTTTGACGCCCGAGGACCTGACTCTTTACGACAACGATGTGCCACAGGCGATACACATGGACTGGATGATATACCCGATCGACTTAGTGGTTGTGGTCCAAACCAGCTCGAATTCGGGTGCGGTGATCGACAAACTGGGCGGCAGTGGCATTCTATTTACGCAGTTGCTTGCGGGCGATGCGGGAGAAACGGCCGTGGTCTCGTTCAGCGACGACGTGAAGCTCCACCAGGATTTCAGCGGCGACCCCGATCTTGTGATTCACGCGCTCCGCATGCTGCGCATGGAAGGCGGCGACGCGCACATGCTCGACGGCCTGCGCCAGGCGCTGCTGATGCTCGAACGGCGGCCGCTGGGCCGTCGGCGCATCATCCTGATGATCGCGGAGAAGCGTGATCGATCGAGCCAGGCGAAGCTCGACGAAGTGATGGAGCGCGTACAACGTCTCAATGTAGCCGTTTACTGGCTGACCTATTCGCCACTGTTAGAGCCGTTCACGGTGAAGTCTAAAACGGCGGAGGATCTGAAACCCGAAGCAGAACGGATCAAGATGCGGAAATGCGCTCTTTGTCCGGCCCCCGACGACACTCCGGCCTCCCCCGATCTAGGACCTGGCGGTGCTATCTACGCGATCGCAGAATTGATCCGCTTGCACAAGCCGGATCTTTCCAGCTTGTTCACCAGGACCACGGGCGGCCGAACCATGAATTTCCTGAAAAAGAACGCGCTGGAGCAGGCGATTCAACTGGTGAGCGAAGAGGTGCATCGCCAGTACCTTCTNACCTTCGAACCCAAAGGGGGAAAGCCGGGNGAGTTTCATGCGATCCGGGTCGACGTGAAGAATCGGCCGGACCTGGTAGCNAANACNCGCGACGGCTATTGGGCAGTGCAATGATCACNGNNGCTGCGATGNCNNNGTGACGCCGTTATCNCTTCTCGAACGAGAATCGCCCCGTCAGATTCGTCAGCTTCAGCGCTTTGTAAATNCGNACATTNACGCCGCGCAGCACGACCTTGACGGACTTGTCGCCCGCGAGGCCCGCTAGCTTCTCCAACAACTTCAGCTCGCTCGGATCGATACGGTCGATCGACGAGAAATCCAGGACCGCTCCGCCATCGCCGCGGTCCAGCTTTTCGATGGCCTGCTGCAGAGCAGGCGCCGCGTGCGCATCCGTCTCAAGCAACACTGAATTTGCTGGCATATGCTCCGTCCTTCGCTACTTCCGGTTCAGGTACATGGGCCACTTTCGGCACATCGCGCCCTTTATATGCGGCCCAAAGCAGGTCGGCCAATTCGTTCATGAGCGGCATGCGCGGGTTCGTTGGCCGCCACGAAGGATCTTCGAAAGCGATCTTGACCAGGTCGGGCACGGCCCGTTCGAATTCTTCTTTCGAAATCCCTAGTTCGGCGATGGAACGTGGAATGGACAATCGATCGAGCAACTCTTCGATCGCCGCGATGAGGTTGTTGATCTTTTCCTCGGTCGTTTCGCCGCCCAAACCCAGCAGGTCCGCCATCATCGCGTATTTTTTGTGAACAGTGAACGCGCGCACATGGGGCGACGGCATGAACTTGGAGGGCACCGCGGCGTTATACCGAATCACATGCGGCAGCAAGAGCGCATTCGCCCTCCCGTGCGCCACTCTGAATCGCGCGCCGAAGGCGTGTGCCAGCGCATGATTCACTCCCACCGATGCGTTCGANAACGCCAGCGCCGCAATGCACGCGGCATTGTGCATCATGGTACGCGCCTCTTCGTCGCGAGGACGCTCATAGGCGATCGGCAGATACTTGAACACCATCTGAAGTGCTTGCAGAGCGTTCGCGTCGGTGTAGGGTGACGCGTAAACTGAAACGCCGGCTTCGAGCGCGTGAGTCAAACAGTCGATGCCTGTATCTGCCGTCAGCCCTTTCGGCATGGACATGACGAATTGCGGATCGACAATCGCCACATCCGGAGCGAGCGAGTAATCGGCGAGCGTCACCTTGCGGCCGTGCTCCTTATCGAACAGCACAGCAAACGGAGTGACTTCGCTTCCCGTCCCGCTCGTCGTCGGAATGGCGATCAGCCGCGCGTGGATCGTCTTTTCGGTCGGGTACTGGACGATGCGTTTGCGGATATCCAGAAACGGCGCGCCCAGTTCCTCCAAATCGGCCTGCGGGAACTCGTACTTGAGTTTCATGATCTTCGCCGCATCGATCACGCTCCCGCCTCCGAGAGCAACAATCTGGTCCGCTTTGTAGAGCTTCAGCGTCTCGAGGCCTTCCAGAATGACATTGGCTTCCGGCTCGGCATCGGGAATCGCTAGAACATGAACAAGCGTCCCTTCGGGGAGATGCCGCCGCACGATTTCCGCATGGCCGAATTGCTCAAGCGCGGGATTGGTCACGATGACGGTCGAGTGCGATGGAAACTGCCGCAGATGCTCCACGGCGTTCCGATTGAAGTAAATCTGATTGGGGACTCGATACCACATAGGCGCTTGGGCCCTCCTAGCCACTCGTTTCACGTTGAGGTAGTGAAACACGTTCACGTTATCCATGGTGCTGTTGCCGCCGCCGGTCCCGCATCCGAACGAGAAGGTGGGCACCATGTCGTTGTACACGCCGCCAATCGCTCCAATGGATCCAGGCGAATTCACCAGGATGCGGCCCGAATTGATCAGCTCACCGAACTTCCGGATGACCTCATCGTTACGCGAGAACACCACGGCAGTATGCCCGAGCCCGCCGAAGTGATTCACGTCCACGCACACCTGGAGCGCTTCGTCCATGGATTTCGCACGATAGACCGCGAGCACCGGGAAAAGCTTCTCGACCGATAGCGGATGGTCGCGACCTACGCCCTGAATTGGTGCGACCAGGAGTTTGGTGTTCGGCTGGACCGTGAGACCCACCACGCGGGCGATATCGACGGCTTTCTGGCCCGTCGCCATGGGACGCGCCATTCCTTTTTCCGGGTCCACCAGCATGCGTCCCAGCAGCGCAGCCTCTTGTTCATTGCAGACGTGCGCTCCCAGTTCCGCGAATTTCCGTAGCACGCGATCGTACACCTCGTCGTCGATGACCACCGTCTGCTCCGAGGCGCAAATCGTCCCGTTGTCAAACGTCTTGGAGGTGATGATATCCACCACGGCCATATCGAGGTCGGCTGATTTTTCCAGATAGACGGGCGTATTCCCCGCCCCAACACCCAACGCCGGTTTGCCGGAGCTGTAGGCGGCTTTAACGACGCCCCGCCCGCCCGTGGCGTCAATCATCGCCACGTCTTTGTGATGCATGAGGTAGGCGTTGTCCGCCAGCGTCGGCGATTCCACGCAAGTGAAAACGCCTTCGGGCGCGCCGTGCTTCACTGCCGTCTCATACATGATCCGCATGGCCTCCTGGCAGCAACGCGCGGCCATGGGATGCGGGCCGAAAATAAGGGCGTTGCGCGTCTTGATGGCCATGATGCACTTGAACAACACGGTCGATGTGGGGTTTGTAATGGGAGTGAGCGAGAAGATCACTCCGATTGGTTCCGCCACCTCCACCACGCCGTGCTCGGGAAACTCGCGAATCACACCGGCGGTGCGTTTGTCCCTAACGTAGTTGTAGACAAACTCCGTGGCCACCATGTTCTTGATGGCCTTGTCCTCCGGCACGCCGAGATGTGTTTCTTCATACGCCATCCGGCCCAGATGCTGCGCGTTCTCCATCCCCGCCATGGCCATCCGTTTGACAATCCGATCGACGTCCTCTTGCGTGTATTGGGAAAAAACAGCGGCGGCGGTTCTGGCTTGACTGACTAGTCCATCCAGGTAAGCAATCCGGTCTTCACTGAGACTTGCAATATTTTCTGCCATGCTTCTATCAACCTTTCACTTCCCCCCAAAAAATGCGGCTTGGAATTTCATTTCGCCCGTCCCCGGCGTCGCACACTCATGCCACGGCCTTGACGCCCACTTCCATCAGAGGCGCCGTGTCAGCCGGCGGCTGCGTGGCAGGCTCGGCGACGGTCAGCGGGACCGGCTCGGCGGGCGTAGAATTTTGCATTCGAGGCCACGCCTTGCGGGCTGTCTTTACGCCGGCACGCCGGCACAGCTTGCGGAACGAAACATAGAGGAACTCACGCAACTTGCGCACATCCGGCGCAACGTGGGCATCGGCAATCAATCCGAAGAACAGTTTGCCGTTGTAACTTTGTACCGCGACATTGATCCCCAGTTCGTAACCCGTCGGCACCTGCGGATAGGCCGCGATCAATCGCCGGCCAAGCGAGTACAGCGGTGTCCGCGACCCCGGTATGTTGGTGCAGATCATGTTGAACAGCGGTACCGGCAGCGTGATCTGTGGGATGCCCCACCAGAAGAGCGCCTGCAGTGGCGGCGGAGCGGCCGCAATGCAGTCCGCCAGCAGCGCNACCACGTCAGCAGCCTGTCCTCGCTTCATAGCTTCGGTCCGGGCAACGACACCCTTCAGCAACGCCAGTGGATCGCGCACGTCCAGCGGCAGTGCAACCGGCATGAAGGAGATCTGGTTCCCCAAATCGCCGTTTTGTTCGCCGTGCCGCAAGTTCACGGGACATACGATGCGGACGTACCGGTTAGTGACAGTCTGACGATGCAATTTCACGTACCGGGAGAGAGCGCGCGTCAGGACCGTGAGAATGACGTCATTGATCGTTCCGCCGGCGGCCGTGCGGATGGCCTCCACCTCGGCAATATCGAATTCCGCCCAGCAGAATTTCCGGTCGCCGCCACAGGGCTTGTTAAATGGAAGCCGCTCGACCGATGCCGCCAGTTCCGGAAGCGCACCCGCAAGCTCCTTCACGCGCGCCGGATTGCCGAGAAGATCCTGCGCCAAGCTGAGCAGGCCGGTTTCGGCCACCATCAAGCCCCGCAGCGAGGTGTCGATGGCACTGGCGATAGCATCGATCAAGGAGGGAGCCGGCGGAGCCTTCCGCGGGTGGTGGCGCTGCTTGTGAGGACGGTCATTGGCGTCGGGCGACGCATCCAGCAGCACCTTGATCAGAGCCACTCCCGCAACGCCGTCGGCCAACGAGTGATGTATGCGCACGATGACGGCGCCGCGGCCTTCCTTCAGGCCCTCAACCACGTAACATTCCCAGAGCGGCTTGGACCGATCCAGTAACTGGCTGAAAATGCGGCCTGCCAGGTCTTCCAATTCCGCTTCTCCTCCAGGGGGATCCACGCTGACCCGGAAAATGTGGCGGCGAATATCGAAGTCGAGGTCGTCCTCCCAAGTCGGATAACCGAGGTTGTACGGAGGCATCACCACAATTTGCCGGTAGCGGGGAATCAGATGCAGTCTCGAGTCGATGGTCTTGAGGAATTCGTCGAAAGAGATTGGACCATCAAAAACGAAGACGCAGGCGATCGCCAGCGGGATCTCTTTGCGCTCGAGATACAGGAAGGCCGCGTCTACTGGCGAAAGGCGCCGACTGGCTTCTTCTGCACGTTCGGTGCACTCCCCGGGCGTTGCTGGATTTTGCATAACATGCTCCTTGGCACGTCCCCCAACGAAACCGCAGCGCCGGTCAGTTACCTAAATATATTGAGATCTGATGGTCTAATATCAGAGTAAGCTGGATCAGGAGCCAAGTCAATGGAAACTGCGAACCTGGCATCTTCCCACGTGAGAGGACTTGAGCCGCCGCACGTTTCGCTCACTCGCCTCGCTGCCCTCGCTTCCCGGATCACCTTGTGCGAAGGAGCACATGATCAGATTGCTGTGCCGGCCCCCTATACCGGTGAAATCATTGGAACCATTCCGGCAGCGCGCGACGCCGATGTGGAGCTGGCGGTTCAGCATGCCCGCGCCGCGCAGCCCGCGTGGGCGGCACGATCCTTCGCTGACCGCTCCAAAATCTTTTTTCGTTTCTACGATCTGCTGATTGGCAGGCATGAGGAAGCGCTCGATCTCATCCAGCTCGAAACCGGCAAAGCGCGTTGCCACGCACACGAAGAAATTCTCGATACGGCGATAGTGTCTCGCTACTATGCCATGCGAGCCGAAAAGCTGTTACGGCCGCGCCGCCGAAAGGGTGCGTTCCCACTGCTCACCCGGACGTGGGAATTTCGATCGCCGGTCGGAGTAGCGGGCTTCATTGTGCCTTGGAACTACCCACTCACTCTTGCGGTTACCGATGCAGTTCCCGCGCTCATGGCGGGAAACACAGCGGTTCTCAAACCCGATCGCCAAACCAGCTTCACGGCCCTTTGGGCAGTCAGCCTGCTACGCGAAGCCGGCCTTCCGGCTGATGTTTTTCCAGTAGTTACAGGAGATGGCTCGGTCATCGGACCGGCACTGGCGCAATGCGTCGATTTCCTGATGTTCACGGGCAGTACCAGTACCGGCAAATCGGTTGCCGCGCGCGCCGCTTCCAGGTTGATCGGCTGCTCCCTCGAACTCGGCGGAAAAAATCCGATGATCGTTTGCGCCGATGCAAACCTAGAGGCTGCGGTGGGCGGAGCGATTAGGGGCTGCTTCTCCTCGGTCGGGCAGCTATGTGTCTCCATCGAGAGAATTTACATCCACGAATCGATTTTCGACCGTTTCGCCGCCCGTTTCACGGATCGCGCGCGCAAACTCAAAATGGGTGCCGCATTCGATTATTCGGTCGACTTGGGGTCCCTCACATCACAGCGACAGCTCAGCAAGGTCGAAGAGCATGTGCACGATGCCGTCGATAAAGGAGCCACGGTGCTCGCTGGCGGGCACCGGCGGCCGGAGCTGGGTCCGCTCTTTTACGAGCCCACGATCCTGACCGAAGTTCATGAAAATATGAAGGCTTACGCGGAGGAAACGTTCGGGCCCGTGGTTTCGCTTTACAAATTCAAAAACGAAGACGAGGCGATCGAGCGCGCAAATGCAACCAGTTACGGCCTAAACGCCAGCGTCTGGACGCGCAACATCAGCCGTGGCATAGACTTAGCGCGAAGAATCCGGGCTGGCAGCGTGAACGTCAACGAGGCCTACATAGCAGCTTGGGGGTCGGTGGATTCGCCGATCGGCGGGATGAAGGAATCGGGTATCAGCCGCCGCCATGGAGAGGAAGGCATTCTGAAATTCACCGAGCCACAAACTGTAGCGGTGCAGCGGCTTCCGGTCGTTCCTCCAGGCCGCATGACGTGGGACAGTTTCGCCCAGTGGCTGATCCGTCTACTGAGGCTGCTCCGCTACACGCGCATTTAGAAATCGCGGAAACACGCGGGAAAAGAACGTCAGAAAGCTCCAATCGAGAGAGATCCAATCTCTCGTTGACAGCAGCATCCATAACGCGGCGCTGGTTTTCGCCCAATGTTCCAGCGCGTAGCGCAGGACCACGGCGTCCATGCGCACGCTGGACCCTGCGACATCCTGTAGGACACCATCGAGCGTAAACGATGCCTTGCGGAACATGAGGAGAGCTGCGGGAAAACGGACGCCCTCCATGGCAATCTCATCCAAAAGGCACATGGCATCCATGGGGCCGGGCAATTCGAATAACGGCAGTGCGTCCAGGAAGCGGTTCGAATGTTCGCGAATGATCCGTTCCTCCGCTTCGTCGTTCGGTCCCCGATGAAGGCGCAGGCGCGTGATCGCCAGGCGTACACCATCCACATCGCGCAACATCAGCATCAGCACCAGCATGAGGACGTTTTCCCGCTGCTGGCGCGTGAGGCGATCGGTCAGGGCCCAGTCCAGAATCACCAGCTCGTGGTGGCGCTTGTCGTACAACAAATTTCCGGCGTGCGGGTCGGCATGAAAGATGGCGTCCTGCTCGGGGGCGAGCGCCGGAATGGCCATGAGCGCCTCGGCCAGCCGTTGTGCCACCGGGCCTCGGGCAGCCGCCGAGGAAGCGAAGGCATCGGTAATTTTGACACCGTTTTCCCGGCTGAGCGCCGTGACGGTCGGAGCGCAAAGCAGTGGGATGAGGCGGGGAATACGGAGTCCTGGGACCGACCGGTACGCCGGCAATCCGCTCAGCAGCGTGTTCTGTTCGCGGCGAAAATCCACTTCGCGCTCCAGCAACAGGCGGATTTCGGTGAGCGTCTCGGCGACTCCCGTCAGACGGACCCCGCCCGACTGATGCTTGCGCGTCAGGTGGGCAGCGAGTAGTTGGAGGATCTTCATATCCTCGGCGTAGCAGGTAGGGATGTGCGGCTTCAGCACCTTGAAGACGCCCGGCTCGCGGCGGCGGGTTTCGGGATTCCGCCAGGTGAATCCAATGACCGCAGCCACACTGGCCTCAGACAACATCGATGAGTCGATCCGGATGGCGTAAGCGCCGATGCGCGGGCCCAATTCCCGCACGATGACACGGCGAATATCCTCGGGAGTCACGTCGGAGATGCCGTTCTCCAATTCCGCAAGGGCATGGCGCAGCCGGGGATTGAGGTTGCGGTTGCGCGCTACTGCCTGGCCGATCTTCTGAAGTCCAGGCACCTTGGCAATGAACAGTAGCAGACGCTTTTCCGGGGGCGTATCCGGCGGGAGTTCCACTTGCTCCACAACCTTCGGAGCCAGGCGTGCAGGCGACAATCGCGACACGACGAAGCGCATCGCGTCGCGGACCAGAGGCCGCCAATGGCGGTACTCGTCCGGCACGAGCAGGTCGACCGTCACGGCGCGAGTGGTCCATTTCCCGAGCTCGTCACGCCAGAACCTGCCGGCATCGCTATTCAGCACGCTTTCGATCGCCGCGACCCTCTCGCTGGTGGTCTTGTAAGCAAGCAGGAATGGCTCGAGAGCCACGTGGAGATGCGGCGTATCGATCTTGATGCGATGCTGCACGATACCTCCAATCGGAGGTTATTGCCCGGCTAAGCGGCGAGCCACCAGCTCATAGACCAGCGGGCTGAACGCCAGACCGATGTGGGTTGCGGATACCTCAAAATCAACGTTTGGGTCGCCGGTCATGCAGACGTGCCAGTCGAGAATGCCGTCTGTCTTGGTATAAATCGCGGTCTGCCGGACCGATTTAGGAAACTTCCCGTTGAGGGACTCGACGAAATTGCAAGTGCAATTGGCTGTGTAGCATTCCGGGAGCACGTTCTTACCATGCTGTTCGAGAATGTGCTGACGGACCAGTTGAGCCGTGTGCAGGATGGATGCGTGGGCGGCCACCCGGTTGATGGGCGCCGCAAGAGTGATCACCGACGCGATCCGGTCGGGCATCTGCGAGGCGATGGCGCGCGCGATGGTACCCCCGAGGCTGTGGCCGATGATGTGGATTTTCCGTCCGGTAGCACGGTAGGCCGTATCGATCACTTCATTCAGACGTTGGCGGATCAACAGATTGGGGCAGTCCGCATTCCAGCCGATATTGGAATAGAACGGCTTGTAGCCAATTCGCTCCAGCCAGTTGCGGAACTGTCCCAAATAGAGATCCGTGCCGAGAAAACCGGGAACAACGACCACCGCCGAACCATCACCCGGGGGTACGGCGTAGCCCCAAAAAACCGGGGAAATGCGCAGGAAAGCCATTTCCACACCGGCCAGCAGTTCCTGCCAGATAGGTAGTGGCACCGGTTCGTGCTCCTTGCGAACCGCGCGGCGACGTGGCCTCATTCGTGTTCAGTCTACCGAACCACGCGCTCGTCACACAAATGCAATAGTTCTTCTAGTACTAGCCATCTCCCGGCCGCCGCCGACCCCTGGAAGGCGCCAATACCGAGGGGCCGGCGTTGGGGGAGTGCGGCCGGAAACCGATGGCCGCCTAGCGCCGGTCGGGAGCACAAGCACCGGCCGGCGTAAACTCAACAGGATTGGAGACCGCTCCCTTTGGTCTCAGTTTAGGTCGTGCCTCAGTTCAGGTCGCGGCTCACTCCTTCGCTGCGTGACTCGCTTGTTTGCGCTTCGGCCGGCGCGCAACTCTGGGCTTTGTCTCCGTGGGGGAGGCTGCCCGGATGGGCTTAATCGCGAGGTCCATGAGCGATTTCTGCGCCGTGACGAAATTCTTGACGCTCTTCTCGGTCAGCTCCGCAAGAGACGTACGATCCTCGGCGGCAGGCTCATGAGCCGGCTTGGTGGCGGCTTCCATCTCATGGATAGCCAGATTCAGCAGCTTCTTTTGTGCGTCGATATACTTCTCAACGCCTTCCTTCGCAAGATCGGTCAGTACCTTGGATCTTTCGCGAGTGGTCTTGCGACCGTTCTTCTCTGCTTTGCCGGCCGCAGTCACTTCCTCGGCGGCGAGGTCGAGGAACTTCTTTTCGGTGTCGACAAAATCCACAATTCCGCGACGCGCCACTTCGGCAAATTCAGCCGCGGCTTTGAGGCCGTTGCCTGCCTCATACGACTCCGCAGCGGCATGGGTCTGTTCGGCGACGGCATCGAGGAGATGCTTCTCCATGTCGACCAGCGTATCTACGCGGTGCCGGATCACGTTAACCACCGAACCGGCGGCCGGGGGAAGCGGGAAAGCATCCTTGACTCCCTCTGTCATCAGCGCGGTTTCTCCGGCAGCCAGATCCAGCAGAATCTTGCCGGCAGCGGTGATGTTCTCAACGCCCTTATCGGCAAACTGGACCGCTTTGACGGCGGGCTGGGATTTCGCGAGGTTCAACCGCTCGCGGATGGCCCCGATGACCAGTGCATTCTCGTGCGCCGTCAGATCCAGCAGGATCTTCTGCGCGGCGACGAAGCTTTCAATTCCTTGACGAGCCCAACCCGCCAGCCAGCCTGCCGGCGAGGAGGCTTGAGCAGTAGCAGCCATGTCTCACTCCTTTTTGGTGTTATACTGCGATGCAGTATCCGAATTGAGTATACGAGGACCGCTCAAAAGAGTCAAGGTAATTCGGAACTGATTATCCTTATCAGGGGTGCCATGAGCAAACCCAATGTAATCATCAAAAAGTACAGCGACCGCCGTTTGTACGATGCGAGCGCCAGCCGCTACGTGAAGCTGGAGGACATCGCGGCGATGGTGCGGGACGGGATCGACGTGCAGGTGCTGGACGCGCGCACGGGAAAGGACCTGACCAACATGGTCCTGATGCAAATCGTGATGGAGGATGCGCGGGAACGCGAGACCGCGTTGCCGCTGCAATTGCTGCGGCAGCTTGTCAGGGCCTCGGACCACGCCACACACGATTTTCTTTCCTGGTATTTGA
>JGI12270J11330_10002942_pt1 | contig 12405 bp, 10 predicted proteins | sample PeaSoiMetSII2010_FD_11330 | JGI IMG/M metagenome (IMG submission 11330)
GGGCGAAGTGGAAGAGATTTTTCAACCGCGGGTGCTGGCGAAGCTAGCAGGCTCCAGCGCGATAGGACACACGCGGTATTCGACGGCGGGCGACAAGGCGCTGCTGAACGCGCAGCCCATCCTGGTGGATTGCAGCAAGGGCAAAATCGCGGTGGCGCACAACGGGAACCTGACCAACGCCACGGAATGGCGGCGAAAGCTGGAGCATCGCGGATCAATATTCCAGGCGAACAGCGACACGGAAGTGATCGTGCACCTGATCGCGCGTTCGCAGGCGCGCAATTTTTCCGGGGCGCTGGGCGATGCGCTGAACCAACTGGAGGGCGCATATTCGCTGCTTGTGCTGACGCCAGACGAACTCTACGCGGTGAGAGATCCGCGGGGGTTCCGGCCGCTGGTGCTGGGAAGGATTCCGTCCACGGAAAACGGGGACGCGTGGATGGTAGCGTCGGAAACGTGCGCTTTCGATTTGTTGAACGCGCAATATGTAAGGGAAATTCAGCCGGGAGAGATGCTGCGGATTTCGCGAGCGGGATTGGAATCCATCCACTTCAGCCCGCCGAAGCCGCACCAATTTTGCATTTTCGAGCACGTTTATTTTTCGAGGCCGGACAGCATTATTTTCGGCCGGTCGGTGAACGAATCGCGCGAAATGCTGGGGCGATTGCTGGCGCAGGAACATCCGGTGGAAGCGGATATGATCGTGCCGATTCCGGACTCGGGAGTGCCGGCGGCAATCGGGTTCGCGCTGGAATCGAAGATACCCTTCCGCATGGGGCTGATCCGGAACCACTACATCGGACGCACGTTTATCGAGCCGTCGCAGGCAATCCGAAATTTTGGAGTGAAGCTGAAGCTGAATCCGGTGCGCGAGCTGATCGCGGGGAAGCGCGTGGTGCTGGTAGACGATTCGATCGTGCGCGGCACAACCAGCAGAAAGCTGGTGCGCATGCTGCGGGAAGCGGGGGCGAAGGAAGTGCACATGCGCATCAGTTGCCCGCCGACGATTTCGCCTTGCTATTACGGCGTGGATACGCCCACGCGCGAGGAATTGATTGCTTCCGCCAATTCGCCGGAAGAGATCCGCAAGTACCTGGGAGCGGATTCGCTGGGATACCTGTCGCTGCCGGGACTGCGGCAGGCGGTGAATGATACGGAGGGAGACTTCTGCACTTCGTGTTACACGGGCGTTTATCCGACCGACCTGGTGCAACTGGAAGTGCGTGAAGAAACGGGCTCAAACAAGGTGGCCGAAGAGGTGGTGGCGCAACGTGAAAGCTGACGCAAGCAAGAGCAAGAAGAAAAACGTGAAGGAACCGGAAGTGCCGATGAGCGCGAAGGTGAAGAGCGAGATCATCGCGTGGTTCTGGGTGATCCTGGCGTTCATGTTGATCAATGGAACGCTGGGGCAGGCGCGCGTGATCCCCTCGGGCTCAATGGAAAACACACTGCTGATCGGGGATCACCTGATCATGAGCCGGCTGGGCTACGATGCCGGGGTGCCGTTTACGAACTGGCACGTGCCGTTGTGGCGTAATCCGCGGCGGCTGCAGATCGTGATTTTCAAGCCGCCGTTCGATCTGACACAACCGGACTATGTGAAGCGCGTGATCGGACTGCCCGGGGAGACCGTGGACGTACACGATGGCGCCGTGTGGATCGACGGAAGGAAGTTGGCAGAGGACTACACAGTCGGGCGAACGGAAGCTCCGACGAAGTTTCAGTTGACGGTGCCGTATGGCGGGTTACCGTATAAGATACCCGAGAATTGTTATTTTGTGATGGGCGACAACCGCGAAAATTCGCTGGATAGCCGGTTTTGGGGATGCGTGCCACGGAATGATATCCTAGGCACCCCGGTGATTATTTACATGTCGCTGGACGCGCCGAAAGAGGCATGGAACGGGGACATCGGCGCGAGGTTTCTCGCCTATGCCAACGCGCTGATACATCCCGGGACAGTGCGGTGGCGCAGGCTGTTCCATGTGTTTTAAGCTGTAGGGGTCCGGCACTGCCAATGACCGGACCAGTTCCAGAAGTAGAAGCGGGATCTCCCACAGTGTGACTCATGACGGGTGACTCTTCCCTGGTGACCGCCCCACGCCCCGCAGGGAAAGAGCCGACAGGCTTCACCGTCAGAGATAGCGTCACCGATCAAAGGGTTAAGGCGGCAGACCATGAAATATGCCGACGCGGGAGTGAATCTAGCTGTTGCCGATGACGCGAAGCAGCGCATACGTCATTTAGCCAGCCGTACATTTACGCCTGCGGTGCTGGGAGGAATCGGGGGATTCGGCGGGCTGTTTGCGCTGGATATCAAGAAATGGAAGGACCCGGTACTGGTGTCCAGCGCCGATGGAGTGGGCACGAAGCTGAAGATCGCCATGGCGATGGGCGTGCACTCGACAGTGGGCGGCGACCTTGTCAACCACTGCATCAACGACATCCTGGTTCAGGGAGCAGAGCCGCTGTTTTTCCTGGATTACCTGGCCATGGGGAAGCTGGATGCGAGCGTGGTGGAGCAGCTTGTGGATGGCATGAGCCGTTGCTGCCGGAAGGCGGGCTGCGCGCTGATTGGTGGAGAAACGGCGGAGATGCCGGGGTTTTATCAGCCGGGAGAGTACGACCTGGCGGGATTCATCGTGGGTGTTGTGGAGCGGGAGAAAGTGCTCACCGGAAAAGCAGTGAAGCCGGGGGACACGCTGCTGGCGTTGCCGTCGACGGGATTGCACACGAACGGCTACTCGCTGGCGAGAAAACTGGTATTTGAAGTTGCCAAGCAGAAGCCGGACACGTACGTCGCGGAAGTGGGCAACAAAATTGGAGCGGAACTACTGAGACCGCATGTTTGTTACGCTCCGGCGCTGAAGTCGATTCTGGCGCATGGGTGGGTCTCCGCATTGGCGCACATCACCGGCGGAGGGCTGCCGGGGAATCTTCCGCGCGTGCTGCCCAGCGGGGTGAAGGCCATTATCGATCTGGATGCTTGGCCGGTTCCTCCGATCTTCAAATACCTGGCGAAGCTGGGTGAAATCGAGACGGATGAATTGCTGCAATCCTTCAACATGGGCGTGGGGATGGTGGTTGTGGTGCCGTCCGCGCACGTGAAGGAAGTAGAAGCGGATCTGAAGCGGCGACGCGAGAAATTCTATCGAATCGGGCGCATTGAGCGGGGAGACACGGGAAAGGCGCGGCTGGTGTATTCCGGGGCATTAAACCTGTAGACGCTGGAATACCAAACAAAATCACAACATTGATGGAACTTGCGGACATGGGGTCCAGCGGTGCTGGACCCCTACGAAGAGGAGGCGGCTTTTCTTTTCCGGCTCCAATACCACCACTGGCATTTTTCCGCAGGCAGGCGCGGGTTGCGAGCCTGAGCCACGGCGGCCTCAAAGGTATCCAGAACACAGGGGTCCTGGCGCTGGCCGGTGAGGCGTTCGAGGCGTGCGTACATCTTCTTGGGATCTTGCCTGGCAAGGTGAGGGACGGAGTGAATGCCTAGCTGATCAAAGTCCCGAAGCATAGCGGGACCGATGGAGATGAGGTCTTGAAGACGGCGGTGGGAAGCCATGGGAGTCCTTTCCATATTTCGCTTTACTTTCGCCATAAGCCAGTGCAAAATGTACCGCATTCTGGGGGTTCCGCTCAAGCAGTCTTTTAGAGGAAGTGAGCGGCGCGCGGGGAAATTGAGATGGGGTTGAGTTGGCGGACCGCCTCGGAAGGCGGTCCCTACGTTAGGACCGTTCGTCCAGCGGTAGGGGTAGGGCCCGGTTTCATTCGTGACGGAGAGGGAGAAAAGAGTCATGGTCAAGAAACTCACGCCCGTGCTTTTTGTGAAGGAGATTGAGCCAGTGTTGGCGTTCTGGGTCGAAGGGTTGGGATTCACGAAAACCGCCGAAGTGCCCGAAGGAAACAAACTAGGATTCGTAATTCTGGAGAAAGATGGCGTGGAAGTGATGTACCAGACTTACGCCAGCGTGGACAAAGACATGGCGGCGATCGGGGCGGACGTGCGCAAGGGGCCGACATTTCTTTACCTGCAAGTGGACAATCTGGAGGAAGTGAAGGCGGCGGTGAAGAGTGCGGAAGTGTACATGCCGGTACGGAAGACGTTTTACGGATCGACGGAAATCGGGGTGAAAGATCCTGCGGGACATTTCATCACGTTCGCGCAGTTTGCTGCGGCTCCCCAGAACTAATCGAAGAGACAGAGTTGCTCTGCCAGGGGGCGTTGGCCCCTTCGATGCCCCCACATCAATAGACGAGTTTCAACGAGAACTGGATTTGCCGCGAGGGTCCGGCGGTATGGCTGATCATACCGAAGCCGCTTCCCATCACGATGTTGGAAGGCAGTCCGAAATTGACGATATTGAAAACGTTAAAGAATTCGGCGCGAAACTGGAGGATGCCGAGTTCGCCATGTCCTCTGTGTCCGAGGGGCGTGTTCTTGATCAAGGAAATGTCGTATTGATGAAAACCGGGTCCGCGAAAAGTGTCGCGGCCCAGGGTACCGAAGCGGCCGGAATTCGGGCCGGTGCCTCCCGGTACGTTGATCGGAATGAAGAAAAACGAGCTATTGTCCGCGCCTCGTCCAAAATAGTCTTCGCGCTGGGCGCGGCTGGTGGAAAAATCGGGCAGGGACAGAAGATCGGGGCGGTCCGCTCCACCGGCGCCAGCGCCAGTTTGCTGAATTCCGGAGTAGACCGTGAAAGGTGGCCCGCTGGTCAGCGAAGTAATATTGAGGAATTGCCAGCCGCGAGTCACATGCGTGCCCAGGGGTTTCAAGAAGCCCACGCGATCAAGCGGCAGCAACTGGATCAAGCTCAACGAAAACACATGCTTCACATCGAAGGTAGAGGGTCCTTTTTCTGCCCGGGTATTCCTGGGATCCTGTGGGGAGTTGAGCGCGACCACCCCGGACGAAGATCCTCCGAACACGGCACTCGTGTCATCGAGCGATTTGGAAAAGGTGTAGCTGGCCTGGAAGCTCAAGCCGATCCGCGAAGCGTTTTGAGTAACGCTGGTTTGCAGCGCGTTATAGCTGGAGTGAGCACCGGTGGCCATCACGGCTTCGGATCCGAATCCTCCAATGGCTTGGCCCGCGGAATTGAATTGGGTGTAGGGAGCATACTCTGGGTCTGCGCCGGGGTAGCCGTTGGGATAAATTACGCTCGCCAAATGAACCCCTGCTGTTCCCACATAAGCGGCGCTCATCTTCACGCCGCCAAGGTTGTGGTCCACGCCCAGCGTGTAGGTTCCGATATAGCCGTTTTGAAAGTCGCGCGAAATGATCCCGGTCGACAAGAGTTGAACCTCATGCCCCGGGGTCAAATCCTGGAGATCGCTCTGAAATCTCTGCAAATCGATCTGCGTGTTGGCCGCAACATTTGAGCTGTCGCCGTTAGGGAAAAGGAGTTGTCCGCTGGTGGTGTAGGCCGGGGGAAGTGCCAAAGGTACAGCCGTGTTATGAAAGGGCACGGGGGTGCCGGGGAGGGCCGTGTACGCTGGTTGGAAGACAAAGGGAATTCCACCGGTAAGGAAATTTTCCTGCCACAAATTAGGCAAAATCGTAGTTATGGCTCCGCCGGCGTGGATCGTCGTGCGTGGGGTCACGGCAAAGTCAACGGCGATTCGGGGACCCAGCCCCTTCCAATCCATCGGATAGGCTGGCTGCGGATTGTAGAGAAAAATCTGCGTGGCGCCGGGCGTAAAAAACGACACAGGCTGGCCGTCGGGACCAATGGGCAGGCCCATCGAGGTACGGTGCTTGGCTTCCTTGATGGGGCTGTTCACTTCGTATCGCAGACCATAATTCACGGTCCAGCGCGGGGAAAACTTCCAGGTATCCTGAAAATAAAAATTGTAGGCCTCACGCCGGACGGCAGCTTCGTCGAATTTGTCGCCCTGCGGGGTCACACTGGAAGCGGCGGTGATGGAGTAGTAGTAGGGCGTCGCGGTCAGCAAGCCGGTGAGTGCGTCCGGCAGCTTGTCGCCCGGCTGGATATCATGCTGGCCGCTCGCGGAGAGGATTTGCACCGGGGAGTATGCGGGTCCCCCGCCGAATGCATAAAGGCCATTGGGATTAGTTCCGAATATCGTCGAGTCTTTGTTCAGGCGCACCTCGACGCCCCACTTGAAACTGTGCGCGCCACGCGTGTAGGCCATGTCGAATTTGGCCTGGTACAAATTGCTGTAGGAACCTGTGATCGAGCCATCCGCTGTATTAAAGCCCTCGAAAAGGCCGTCGCCGAACGTCAACGCGGGATCCGTCTGGTTCTGTGTGGGGAAAATGGGAGTACTGCGGATATATCCAAAGGCGGCGACAAAGTTCAGACGCGGGGAGATCGTCCGCGTGTAGCGCACCGCCGCATTGCGCTGGTGGTCAAAGAAATTCACAGCAAAGCTCGGGTCGACAGCGGTTTGGTCGGGATTTGTGGTCGGACCATTGACCTGGTTGAGGCTGAATCGAGTAAAGAGCGTAGCCTTGTCTGAAATTCGATGATCCACACGCACCGAGAACTGGTCCGTGTCAGTAACGACCTTTGACGAGGTGGCATATGTCCGCGCACCGAACGGGCCGGTAGGCTCGTTTGGAAGGGGATAGCGAGCCAGAAGCGGCGCAATGGCCGGGCTCACGGGAACCGTCAGAGTGTCGCCGGGGAAAGTCGTGGTGTCGATGCCTCGACGTTCCGCGGCGGTGGGTACGGCGAAGACTTGGGTGGTGCCGAGGACCTGCCGGAAGCCCTGATACTCCGCGAAGTAAAAGGTCTTAGCCCGGCCATCGTAGATGCCGGGAATCACCACCGGCCCCCCGTTGGTAATGCCAAATTCGTTGCGTGCGAACGGCGGGATGCGCCGCGGATCAACAGCGCTGGCGTGATCGAAATAATTGCGGGCGTCAAAAGCCGCATTGCGCACAAACTCAAAAGCGCTTCCGTGGATCTGGCTGGAGCCGGATTTGGTGACCACATTGGTGAACCCCGCGGCGCCGTGCCCGATCTCCGCGGGCATCACTCCAGAGCTTGATTGAACTTCCTGAATGGCGTCCACGTTGAAATTGGCGAAGGTGGCGCCACCCATTTCAGGATCGCTGGTGTCCACCCCATCCATGGCAAAAACAGAGGTCACACCACGCTGTCCATTGGCGGTGAATTGTTGCGTGAAGTTAGCCGCGCCGTTCGTGTCGGTCATCGTGCCGGCGGCCAGAAGCAATAACTTGCTAAAGTCGCGTTCGTTCAGGGGGAGACTGGAGACTTCGCCGCTCGAAAGATGCGAGCCGCCGCTAGCTTGGGAAGAAGAGGGCTTTGCTTGCGCCAGGACGACCAGGGTTTGATCATGCTCAGATAATTCGAGGTCGGCGGCGAGCGCTTCGCCATCCTTGATCACGAGGGGCTCGATGGCATTCCAGGTTTTGCCGTTAACTTTGACGGTGACCTTATAGCTTCGCGCTTCAATGTTTGCAAAAAAGAATTCCCCAGTTGACGAGGCATTGGCGGAGTAAGCGCGACTGCCCGATGTTGCTTGCAGAGAGACCGTGGCCTCGCTGACGGCATGGCCCGGCTTGTCGTGCACGATGCCTTTCCAGGAATTGGCGGAAAGAGCCCGAACCGGGAGGACCAGTAAGAGGAGGACAACAAAGCAGAGCTTTCGACCTGAATCCAACGGGGAGCCAGACATTTCATCTAATGATACAACACATTTTCAGACTTTCTGGGGAAACTGGGCACGGCGGACAAGGCATTTGGAGGGAGTCCTTTGCCCATGCTGCCTACCGGGTGTTCAGATCGAGTAATCGGAGATGCATCCANTACCCAGCAGGCCGCAAACTTGACTGGGGAAGCGCAACTATCCAGACTGAGAAGAGAGGCGGCCGCGACTTGTTCCTGTTTGTTTAGAGATGTCTCACAGATATTTTGAGCCAGCAGCCTGTGCCCCTCAGAGGTTAAAGCCGCTGAGTTCGCAGGGCTTTCCGGCACGGCTGAAGCCGTGCCCTCCCGGGAGCCATTTACAGGATGGCGTCAGGAGAGACAATAACTGTTGGCTGGGAAGAATTTCACCGCGACAAGCGGGCGCGAGAAAGAGCACGAATGGCGAATGAGAAGGGATTGCTGATTGTTTACACGGGGCCGGGCAAGGGAAAGACGACCTGCGCGCTGGGCGCGGCATTTCGCGCGGTGGGGCAGGGATTGCGCGTGCTGATGGTGCAGTTCATCAAGGGTTCGTGGCATTACGGCGAGCTGGACGCGGCCAAGCTGCTGGGCGATGACATATTTGAAATTCGTCCGATGGGGCGGGGGTTCGTGAAGGTCGGCAGCGCGGAGACCGACCCGGAAGATATCCGCCTGGCCGAAGAGTGCTGGGAGGCGGGGCGCGCGGCGATTTACGGCGGAAAGTACGATCTGGTGATCCTGGACGAAATCAACTACACGATCAGCTACAAGATGTTGGACGCGGGAAAGGTGGTGGAGGCGCTGAAGAAACGCCCGGAACAGGTCCACGTGATCTGCACGGGGCGCAATGCCCACCCGCTACTGGTGGAGGAAGCGGACCTGGTGACGGAGATGAAAGAAGTGAAACACCCTTATACGAAGGGTATACTGGCACAGCGAGGGATTGATTATTAGAGTTGTCAGTCCGGAGTTGTGAGTTTTAAGTAATTCGTACCGCGAGTTGGCTGCAGGTTTTCCTTTGAATTTGTGGTTCAGAAGTGGACAGGGGCTTTTGGAATTAGAGCGCGAACACGGGAGACAGTTTGACAGGCCACGGGAAAACCGAGTGGAACTTTCTTTAGGGGCTAAAGCCCGTTCATCTTAGGAACTTTACGCCGGGGCTGAAGCCCCGGCCTCCTAAAGAAAGAGAATTCTCTTGCAAGCGGTTGATGCACTTTTGATCAAAAGGCGAAGGAATCGGACCCAGGCTCAGGGAGAATTGGCGAAGTTGACCTGGAACTGATAACTTAAAACTCATAACTTAAGACTTAAGACAGAAAAACTTCCCATGTCCTGGTTCAAGCGAGACAAAAAGGCAATCGATCAGGCCACACCGCCGGAAGAGCGCCGCGTGCGCACGGAAGGGTTGTGGATGAAGTGCGAGTCCTGCCGGGCCATCGTGTTCCGGAAGGACCTGGAAGAGAACCTGCTGGTTTGCCCGAAGTGCCAATTCCATTTCCGGATGAATTCCAAGCAGCGGCTGGCCATGCTGCTGGACGGCAACTGGACAGAGCACGATGCGGGGATGGTGTCGACGGACCCGCTGAAGTTTGTGGACACCAAGCCGTACGCAAAACGCATTAAGGATGCGCAGAAAAAGCTGGGCATGAACGACGCCATCAGGACGGCCGAGGGGCAATTGAACGGCCGGCCGGTGGTGTGCTGCGCCATGGAGTTTGGATTCATCGGCGGGTCGATGGGAGCGGTGGTTGGAGAGAAAGTGACGCGCGCGATTGAACTGGCGATGGAAACGCGGCAACCTCTGATCATCGTGTCGTGTTCCGGCGGCGCGCGCATGATGGAAGGCACGATCAGCCTGATGCAATTGGTGAAAGTGTCCGCGGCGCTGGCGCGCCTGGACGAGGAAAAGCTGCCGTACATTTCGGTGCTGACGGACCCGACGACCGGGGGCGTCACGGCGAGTTTCGCGATGCTGGGCGACCTGAACGTTGCGGAACCCGGCGCGCTGATCGGATTCGCCGGGCCGCGCGTGATCGAGCAGACCATCCGGCAAAAGCTGCCGGAGGGGTTCCAACGCTCGGAATTCCTGCTGGAGCATGGATTCCTGGATGCCGTGGTTCACCGGAAAGACATGAAGGCTTTCGTCTCCAACGCACTCGACCTGTTAATTTCCTGAAATGAATTACGAGACCGCGGTCCGGTATCTCCTATCTCTCGGCCGCGAACTGGCTGCGCCTACACAGGCTTCCGCCGCAAAATTCGACCTGCAAAACATTACTGTCCTGGCAGAGCGCCTGGGGCGGCCCGACCGCGCGTATCCCACGGTGCACATTGCGGGCACAAACGGCAAAGGCTCGACGGCTGCGTTTCTCGAAGCCATCTTGCGTGATGCGGGCTTCCGGACCGGGCTGAACACTTCGCCGCATCTGGAACGCATCAATGAACGCATATGGGTGGAAGGCGAAGAGGTAAGCGATGAGGTGTTCGCGGAAACGTTCACGCGGGTCCAGGCCGTAATCGAAGAACTGCTGGCTGAGGGAAAGTTGCGAGCGCATCCGACCTATTTCGAGAGCGTGACCGCGCTGGCGTTTGAGATCTTTGCGCGGGCGCGCGTGGAATTCGGGGTAATCGAGGTGGGGCTGGGTGGCCGGCTGGACGCGACAAATATTGTTGAGCCAGTGGTAACCATCATCACGCGCATTGATTTCGACCATGAAAACTTCCTGGGCCATTCGTTGCGGGAAATCGCCGTCGAAAAGGCCGGCATTCTGAAGCCTGCGGTGCCTGTTGTGATTGCGGCTCAGCAGCCAGAAGTGAAGGAAGTGTTGGTGGCCCGGGCGCAGGAACTGCGATGCGCCGTATTGGAGGCGAGCGAAGCGTTTCGCGTACAAGGTGAGCGCGTGGAAGAAGGTTGCGTGCGCGCGATCGTGAAGGAAATGGCAACGGGCCGGACCTACGAGCTGGCGCCACGCCTGTCCGGGCGGTTCCAATTGCAAAATGCGCTGAATGCCGTGGCGGCGGCACGGCTGCTGCAGGAACACGGCTACCGGATCAGCGACGAGAACATCGTTCGAGGCATTGCGGCAACAGAATGGCCGGGGCGAATCGAACGATTAGGGACACGGCCCGACGTGTATCTCGATGGAGCGCACAATCCGGGAGCGGCCAAGGAACTTGCAGCGTTCCTGGAAGAGAATTTTCGCGGCCGCAAGGTGTACCTGGTGTTTGGAGCGATGCGCGATAAGGCCGTGGATGAGGTCACCGGTGCGCTTTTCCCGCAGGCCTACGAAGTGCTGTTCACGGAGGCGCGAACACCGCGCGCAATTAGCGCCGCGCAACTTGCACGGATGGCGGGGCATCACGCGGAGCGCTACACCGTTTATCCGGAAGCGGAAAGCGCGCTCGAAGCCGCGCTGGAAAAGGCAAAAGCCGAAGATGCGGTTTTTATCACCGGATCGCTGTACCTGGTGGGGGAGCTGCGGAAGGTGTGGAAGCAGCGCAGAAAAGTCGCATCGGGCTGAAAAAGTCCGTAAAATAGGGACCTATCGCGATTCCAGGCCGGCCAGCGGGCCGGCGTTCTCTTTTGTGAGAGGGACCGCACTAGGACGGAAACCAAGACACATGAAAAACAGCGCAAAGGGTGAAGCGGAAAAGCAAGAAAAGGTCCTCGTGGGCGTGATCATGGGCTCCGCGTCGGATTGGGAGACGATGGAGCACACCGCCAAGACACTCCAGGAGCTCGGCGTGCCGTTCGAGACGCGGGTCATCTCCGCACACCGCACGCCGGACGTGCTATTCGAGTATGCGGCTGCGGCGGAGCAACGCGGGATGCAGGTGATCATCGCGGCCGCGGGCGGCGCGGCACACCTGGCGGGAGTTACCGCGGCCAAGACGCTTCTGCCCGTTCTGGGCGTACCGATGGAATCGCAGTCGTTGAAGGGCCTGGATTCGCTGCTTTCCATGGTGCAGATGCCGGGGGGAATTCCCGTGGGGACGCTGGCGATCGGAAAACCCGGAGCCATCAACGCGGCGCTGTTCGCGGCGGCGATTCTGGGAGTCAAATATCCGGAGTATCGAGAGGCGTTGCGGAAATTCCGGGCAGCGCAAGCCGCGAAAGTGTTGGCGAATCCGGATCCGTCGAAAGGAAGTCCTGTCGCCAGCGCAGCGAAGGGTGAGGAGGGGAAGAAGCACACGTAAAACTGGTGCTGAGTCAGTTTCCGCTGTCGGGCTTAGCGCTCATTTCAATGCAAGACTCGGACGAAGTCGTTCCACGATCCAATCGCTGGCGAGAACCAGAGCGCAACTCATTAGATCAACCTTAACTAACTAGAGCTTGTCCCATAAATGCTTAGAGCCACCAACCAGCGCACCTCAGGAACTAAAACCCCTGAATTCGCACACCTTTTCGGCACGGCTGAAGCCGTGCCCTCCCAGGAGCCATTTATGAGATGGCTCCTAGGCGAATGGGCGACGTTCCCCACATTTTCGTGATACGCCATCCCTTTCAGAATACGAGGACCTTCGTGGCTTCCTCCGTCCAATTGCGAAGGTCGTCCAAGGTACGACGTTTGACGCCAGGGACAAGCGAGGAATCATCAATCCCGCGTGCCTCCAAACAAGTGCGACACGCGCCGATTGACATTCCCTGCGCCGCTAAAAGCCGCAGCATCTCCTGAACGTTATAGCTTGCATCTGCCGGGGACTCCCGCCGTAATCCGCTGACTACCCCGTC
>JGI12270J11330_10002948_pt1 | contig 12391 bp, 13 predicted proteins | sample PeaSoiMetSII2010_FD_11330 | JGI IMG/M metagenome (IMG submission 11330)
CATGCTATGTACGTTCCCTCGTGACTAAGTTTCGGCTCCCGAGGTCAGGCATCAGTCCGCTACATCGGTCCTCCGTCAGAGAAGGGTGTTCGCGCTCGCACCATGCTATCGGCGTCGTTCACGCACTTGGACAGCGGCGGCCACGAACTCCCGAATCGCCTCCCGGCACAATCGAACAGGCGGCCGTCTCACGACGCCGCAGACGCGACCTGGCGGCTCGACGATCCAGGAGAGTCAGGTAGGTACGGAGTGCGCCGCCGGAGAATCGCCACGCAGATGCGCGCGAGCTTGCGAGCTGCGGCCACCGCTCCGTGGTTCGCCGCTCCTCGGCGGGCGACCCGACGTCCCACACGAGCGACGTCCCCCTTCCGCTCTCGAAGGCGGACGTTCCACTGGGCTTCGATGAGTACCCACTTCAGGAGCGTGTTACAGTCCCAGACCAGTCGGCCGTGATAGCTCTTCTCGCCGGACTGATGAACGGAGGGACAGAGACCACAGTACTTCACCACCGAATCGAGGCTATCGAACCGCTCGATCGGAGAGAGGAAGGCGACCAGGGCCAACGAGGTGAACTTCCCCACGCCCGGAATGGTGGCCAACAGTTGGGCGTCCTTGGAGTCAAGAAAGGCACGCTGGATCTCTCGGTCGAGGGGCTTGGAGATCTCCTCGAGCTTCGACAGGGCATCCAGCCCTCGATCCACTTCTGGCACACCGTGAGTGCGTAGTTCCTCACGGAGTCGGACTCGTGTGAGAATCTCCGGTCGGTAGGGGATGCCCTTCTGAAGGAGCACGGCGTAGGTGTGGCTCGCGACGCCCTTCCACTTGGCGTGATAGAAGATCCGTTCGCGGATGAGACGTCGGAGAGCTCGTAGTTCGGGAGAGGGGGCGTAGGCCTCCGGGATCGCATTGAGCCGAGCCAGGAGGGCGAGCTTTTCCGAGTCGACGCGGTCGGTCTTCAGTGTGGCTTTGCTGACAAGTCGGACCTTGAAAGGATTCGCGAGGAGGACCTCAGCGCCGGTTGAGAGCGCGGCGTCGTAGCTGTGTTCCCAAACGTTGCATGACTCCATCACCACGAGCTTGGGACCGGGAATCTCCTCGAGAAACCGTACGAGTTCCTCGTCGGTCACTCCCAGCTTCTTCTGCCGTATACGGTGGCCCAGAGGGTCCACCGCGGTCGCCATCGTGCTCGTCTTGCTCAGGTCCAGTCCCACGTAGGTGCCATTCTCCATAGGCCGCCGCCGAGGTCGGGAGAGGCGGCGGGCCGAAAGCGACTTGCGCGCCATCGAGGGAACGTATCATGTCCAATCGAACGCGCGGTCCCTTCATGAAGGTCGCGCGGGTACCGCGCTCTCGCCTCGTGTCATTAATCGATGTGTCCGGAAAAGGGTGGGTTTCCGGACGGCATGCGGCGTCGCCCTCCCCGCGCCACGCGCGCTCCTCGCGATCGGTCATCGATCTCGCGCGCTGAGTTATGTTAGTTCCGCCCGCCTCGGTTCGGCCCACCGGGTGACGGGATTCCTCCCGGTGCCAGAGTGATGCTACATGCTCTCCTCGGGAAGGAGGTGCCCGATCCGCACTCAGTTATCCGCGCCTCAATGCGCAAGAAGACCATTCGCGGCAGGGGGCCCCAGAGCGATACGCCGCACACATTGCGACGCGGCGACCCGAGGGTCCCGCACAGCGCGCGCCGCGGCCGGTCGCTCTGGAGCGTGAAGGGAATAGGGTGTCCCCCTTTTCAATACACCGTAGACGATCTTCAACAGTTTGTGAGCCCCCGCCGTACTGCCCCGCCCCTTTCCTCGGCGGCGGCTCACTCGTTTCGCGGCCCGGGCCACATCGCCTCGCTTCTCGACGCGTCGGTGCGTCCAGGAGAGTTCCGCCAGCAGGAACTGGACCAGGTGATTGCTATCGCGCTTCAGTTTGCCTTGGTAGCATGTGTCTCCGGACTGATGGGTCGTCGGGGCCAATCCCGCGTAGGAGCAGAGTCGATCGACCGTGGGAAAGCGCTCGATCGGGCAGAGGAAAGCCGTCAGTGTGACCGCTCCGAGCTCTCCGATCCCTGGGATTGTCGCGAGGAGCTGTGCCTTCTCCGAGATCACGAAGACGCCGTGGATCTCGGCGTCCAGTTCCTTACTCCGGGCCAAGAGGAAGTCGATCGACTCGAGGGCGCGGTTCACTCCCGGGATTCCCAGCTTGCGGATTTCTTCTCGACCGCGAATGGTCTGGAGGCAGCTCTCCCGATACGGAATCCCTCGATAGATCAACTGCCCGTAGCAGTGATTCATGAGAGCCCCGACCTTCCGTCGATAGAACAGTCGATCCCGAACCAAGTGGCGCACCTGGCGAATCTCGGGCGGTGGCGCATAGACGGTGGGAAGGGCGTCGAGTCGGAGGAGCGTGGCCAGAGCCTCCGAGTCGACGCGGTCGGTCTTGATCGTGGCCTCCGCGATAAGCCGGGTCTTCAAGGGATTCGAGAGGGTGGCTGTGGCTCCTGTGGCCTCCACGGTCTCGAAGTAGCATTCCCACATCGCGCACGCCTCCATTGCGACTCGCTTGTCATCACCGGGCAACCCCTCCAGGTACTCTCGGAGTTCCTCTCGGGAAGGACCGAGCGTGGACTGGTCCAGCTGATTTCCTTCTCTATCGAGAACGGTGGCCACTACGCTCTTTCGGTGGATGTCCAACCCGACGAATGTTGTCTCCCGCATGCGGCGCCTCACTCGAGAAGGCAAGAGGCGCCGCCTTTGCGTGTTCCGCCTCATCGGGCGGGACTAAACATGTCCACATTGCGGTCGTCCATCGAACGCGCACGTCCTTCATGAAGCATAAGCGGGCGCAGTGTGCGTCTGGTCCCCAAGCATGACACTGCCGATTCTCGTGCCGAACCGTTCGGTAAACATTGAACGGCCCACCCACTGAGCCCATGTACGACGGTCGCAATTTCTCTGGTTCTCTCTAAGAATCGGTCGAATTCACGTCGAATCCTGGTACGCGCGGGCGTTAGTCGTTTCGGGGTTTAACAAGTCCATCGTTGCAGAGCTACCGGATTACATCCCGCAGGCCGTGGGCACGTGCAAGGGTCAGGGTTAGCTAAAACGGCGTTTCCTCCGCTTGAAACGGTTGGGGAGGGACGGGTTGATTGCTTGCCTCCAGTACTTGTCCCTGGCTCGCTGCCACACCTTCGCGGTGTCGGTGAATTCGGCACCCACCTTGCTCGAGCATCCGATGATGGCAAAGAACTGGAGCTTTGGCTGCCCTTCAAAACGGTCCGTCCCAGCGAACTCAACGATCTGGGGAGGCGATACCGGATTCCCCCAACGATCGCCCATCGTGTACTGGTCGTGCAACCATATTCGCATCGGGGACATCCGACAGCCCACTTCGAACCCCGCTACGATCTCCCGGAACGCTTGTTCGGAGATCTTCCAGCAATAACGACTCAGGACGGCGCTCAACGTTTCAACTCCGGGAACCGAATTCCCTTGGGGGGAATCGGGGAAAGTCCCCCGACTCTTGGAAGAGCGGGGGGGACAGGTTGGTCGCCGGGGCGGAGGCGAGAGCCGGCAGACCGGGTCTCCCTGGAGGAGAGAGACTTGGGCATGCACCCCCCGGTGAGCGGTCATGCCCGAAAATGGGCATGATTCAGGCCGGACGAGCTTCGAAAGCATCCGACGATTCTCTGACGAAGAGTGGGTCCATCGGATTTGACTCTGGGTGGGCTTAAGTCCAGTTCCAAATCGACCCCGGACCGTCTCGGGCCCATGGTTTAGTTTGGCCCCGATTGTCCTCGCGCCATACAGCGGCGAGGGACGCTCCAGCCTCCTTTGGGGAGGGGGCGTGAAGGGATGTGCTACCCGACGGTTCAATCCCATTACGGCTCGGCAATCTGCTCGGCTGCTAGCGCCACTAGAATCTCGCTCGCGTTCCGGAGGTCCTCCAACCCTTCCTCGTGCGACGGGACAAGACAGAGCGGTCCTGTCGGGCCAGCCGTCAACCACTTCTGGACCTTGGAAACTTTCCTGGCAGCGAGATGAGCCATGGAATTCCCTCGCTCTTGGATTCGATCCCAGGCGAGTAAGAGTGGACTTGTGAGTACCCTCCTCGCGACGAGCCCTTCCTTCACTTCCCGAAAATCGACCCTACGGACTTTCCCTGCCAGGTCGAGAGGGTGGTAGATCTGGTACCCTGATTCCTTGACTCGTCTGCGAGTCAGAAAGTGATAGCCAGCGGACTCCCCGACAGCTCGGAGACCCACCGAGGCGGAGTAGTACGCCCCTGCATCGAACGCGATAGCTGCGTCCTTCAGAAGGTCGAAGCCCTCGCTGACTAGCATGAGAGGACTGGTCGAAGGCCACGGCGGAATCCTGCGCCGAGCGGCCTCCACAACGTCGACGGCGCGCTCCGGCATCGAGGAAGCTAGGGCCAAGGTTGCTTAAATGGCTCGAAGGTCCCGATTCCGTAGGCAAAAAAGTCTCCTGATCCTATTACAGGGTTACTCCACACGTCGAGGATTACTCCGGCTGCCGGGGCCTCCATCTCTTCCGTGATCTCGCCGCCATAGCCTCGAATTGCGCAGAGTTTCTGTCCCTTTTTCACAGAGTCGTTCAGATTCACATAGGACGAGAAGACCCCTCCCCGAACCGGGAACAAGTGCACCATGTCAGGGAATGATTGATATTTTGCAAGTCGCCTAGGCTTGCCGGGGATCATCTTCAGGAATCTCATCGTATTTTCGAAACCTTGGACCCCTTTCTGGAGGCCGCTCTTGTTATCGGGCCCGATTTCCGGAACGAAAATCGGTATCCCCAGCTTCATTACGGCGGCAGACATCGTTGACGTCCGCGCGCCCTTCTCCGACGAACTCCCGTACCAGTGAACTATCTTATCGATTAGAAACGACTCGGTGAATCCCTTGATAGTTGACTCCCAGTCGCCCTGATTCTCGTAATGGGCGATGCAATACGGGCTCACTTCCAGAAGCCCCGGAATCCCGTTGTGGACATTGATGACATAGTCCGCCGTCTCGCTGATCAACCCAATGACCTTGTGCGCTACCTGCTGAGCGAGCCAGCCGTTTTCGAAACCCGGGTACGCTCGGCTGAAGTCGAAGCTATCGATTGGGCTGTATCGTTGCTTTACGTTGAAAGCGGTGCTATTCAAGACCGGGAACGCAACGACGGACCCTTTCAAGACTCGAGGGTCGAGTTGGCTCATGTAATCAATAATCGCAGCGGCCGCCAGCGACTCCTCGCCGTGCTCGCATCCCGTTAGCCACAACGTGGGCCCGGCCGACTTGCCACTAGCGATGACGAACGGAATCTCTTCCCTCGATCCGTCGGGGTGCTCAGCCACAGGGAACAGCCCATGACCCTTGGTGCCAGGCTTGACGCGAACGTCGCCAATCTTCAAGTTCTCCACGTGAACTGACTCCCAACGTGAGGTTGACGTGGGCGATAGGATGCTGAGATATATAGACCGAACTCAGCTCGGTTGCTGCGATCGCAGTGCAGAGGCAACCTCATGGCGTCTCTGCCCCTCAGGCGGGGGCAGCGAATCCTCATCGATTATCAAGGGAGAACGTCGGAGACTGGGGTTGCCCTAGGGGAAGTACGCCGGAAGAGGTCTGCACTCGCGTGGTGACAGTCGCGGGCCTTGGAACTTAACTATCTGGTGGGGATAGGCCCGCGAGAGGATTCCTCACCTGGTTTGGTGGCTGGGAGTCGAAACGCTATGGCTTGCCCGGACTCATGAATCAAAAGCTGCTCTCCGACCGGATCGCAATCATCACCGGTGCGGCTTCCGGCATCGGACGAGCAATCGCACTTAGGTTTAGTGAAGAAGGATGCCGAGTTGTGGTTGCCGATTTCGACTCTTCCGGGGGAGAACTAACCTTGTCGGCCATCCGTGAGGGTTCCGGCGAAGCGATATTTGTGAAGACGAATGTCGCCGACGAGCACTCGGTCGCCAATGCCGTCATGCGGACAAAAGATGCATGGGGCGATCCCAGTATTCTAGTCAACGGTGCGGGCGTCGCCTTCTCCGGAACGATAATTGACACAACCGAGGAAGATTGGAATAGGGTTCTCAACACGAATTTGAAAGGTACGTTCCTGATGTCTAAATGCGTCATCCCCCGACTGCTGTCAGTTGGGGGTGGCTCAATCACAAACATAGCGTCGAATGCCGGAATTGTAGGGGCGCGTAATCTTGCTGCGTACTGCGCCTCGAAAGGGGGTGTCGTGCAACTCACCCGGGCTCTTGCTCTCGAGTACGCGGAAAAGAACATCCGGGTAAACGCAGTCGCTCCAGCCTCGACGACCAGGACCAGAATGTTTGAGGAAAGGCTGCGACGGGCGCCAGACCCCGGGTTGCTCGAACGTGCGGTTGCCCTGGCTAATCCGATGAAACGACTGGGCACGCCTGAGGATGTTGCGGAGTTAGTCCTTTTCCTGTCGAGCCAACGAGCCGCATATATTACCGGTGGAGTCTTTCCGGTCGACGGTGGTCTAACCGCCTCCGGTCCGATGATACGGCTTCCCGTGACACAGGGGGGCCCACCCGGCTAGGAGTGCACGAGATCTTCCTCTAGGATAACCTAGAGAGCGGCAGAAGGCACTTATCCATAGAAGGGCTAGCCGGATTCGAGTCGAGTCTCAAAGCGGCCATATGGGTCGAACTCGCGGAAAAGCCCCCGGACATCGGAGAACGCGGGCAGGGGCCATTACACCCGACGGGAACCTAACCGGCGGCTTCCAGGACGGATTCGTCAGAGTCCTGGGCTATCGGTTGTTCTACCGATCGTACGGCGAACCTACGAAGGGCACTATTCTATGCGTCCGAGGCGGAGCCGGTGGAACCCACATGTTTCTGCTCTCGATTGCAGACATGGCCCAATTCGGATATCGGGTTGTCTTCTACGACCAGCTTGGATGTGGCCGCTCTGATCGACCTCATGATCTCCGGCTTTACCGGATCGAGCGGGCAGCTCAAGAAGCGAATGCGCTCCGCGAAGCTCTCGATCTTGGAAAAGTGCACTTGTTCGGAGGTAGCATGGGAGGTGCACTGGTCGTCGAGACGGCGGTTGAGTTTCAACGCCACCTCAAGAGCATCACTGCGGCCAGCGGGTGGCACAGTTCCCGATTGTGGATGCGGGAGAACCTGAAGGTCGTACGGCGTCTTCCCCGCCGTCTCGCCCAGGTGATAGAGGACTGCGAGGCCGCCGGGGACTACAGCGATCCCAGGTACATGTCCGCGGTCAGAGAGTTAGTGCGAAGTCGGTACTCCGTCATGAGCATGCTCAAAGTTCAACCGTATGAAGTGGCTCAGGAGTTCGAGTCGGTCGATCCCTTTACCCATGCTGCCTATTTCGGGTTCCCATTGAACCCTCCGGCGGTCAATATTGGTGCCATGCCGCTGGTAATCACCGGAAGCCTAGAGGATTGGGACAGGACCAAAGAGCTAGGGACCATACGGATCCCAGCGCTGATCACGGTGGGTCGCTTCGACACCGTACCCGTTCCAGTCTCACGAGCGATGCACCGAGGTATTCCGGGGTCCAAGATGGTGGTCTTTGAGAATAGCGGCCACATGGCCTGGTGGGAGGAAAGAGACCGCTACATGTCGATATTGAGGGACTTCCTTCCAAGGTGACAATAGACTTCCGAAGAGCTGCAAGCTCCTGCCCGCTTGGCGGTCCTGGGAATTGATATCTCCGTCCTGAAAGTTCTGTCGCGCGAGGTGCCGAGGTAACCGTAACCTCCCGGTAGCACCCCCCTAGAAGCGCAAACACGCTTGGTTGAAGCGGCCTGATTTCCTCGAAAGGAGGTACCCTGGAACCGTACCCTCGCGACGTAGGCGTCGAGATTCAATTAGCCCCCGGTTAATTGTGGGATTGAGCGTTTGGTTCAGGAGTTTCAGACGCGAACCGAGGGAAGTGACAAAAGGTTAGCCCGGCCTTTGTCCAGTTGAGGCGGCCTTCGTGAACGGAATACTAGAGGGTAGCAAAACCATATCGATTGTGGCAGAAATTAAGTAGGGAAGCTAACTAGCCCGAGCCGACGTGAGCGAATCGACTGTTTCGAAAGGCTACCTCACGGTGGTGCCTAAGCACATCCGGACATCCGTTCAGATTAACGTCGGAGATACGTTAAATTGGTCTGTCGAAGGCGATCGAATCTTGGTGAAGCCACGCCGTAGAAAGACTTTGCATGACATCGCCGGCTTGATTGCGCATGGAGGGGAATCGACTGCGTCAGAGACACGGCGAGGCAAACCGTGATTTTCGTGGACTCGTCGTTTTTCGTCGCCATCGCCGACCGCAAGGATCGCCGGCATCGTCAGGCACTGCGTCTCAGCATTGCATACAACAAGGGGCTGTTAGTCAGTGAATTTGTCATCGATGAGACGGTTTCGACCGTCGGTCAACGAGGCGGAAGTCGAGCCGCGGGGAATCTCTTCGAGTTCCTAAAGGAATCGTGTGAAGTCGAGTACGTCGACGGTAGATTACTCGATGAGGCCGGGATTTATTACCAACAGTTGGACGGTCAACTCTCGCTCTCGCAATGTTCGACTCTAGCCATAATGGCGCGAAGGGGAATCTCGAAGATTCTGTCCTTTAACCCTGCGTATGACCAAGTCAAGGGGATAGAACGCGTGAGGTAGACGCTCTCGGTCGAGTGGCAGCGGGGTTGACGGTCTCCGGACCAGATTTGGTTCATACTCCTCTAAGAAATAGCCCTCGGAGCATGTGGCGTTGACGAGATAGTCTCACCTGCCCCGATGAATCCTAGGCGCCTTCAAAGATGGTGGAAACAGACCCGCCTAGGAGCAGATCGCTCCGAGTGAGGCTGATTGGACTAATTCCGCATACTTGCTCAAGGCGCCAGGCGTCGGTAGGGATGATCGGGGCGTTGAAGCAGCCGTGCGAGTTCTGAGCTCCGCCTCAGTCCAACGAATGCGGATCACACGATTCGGGACGTCGATCCGAATAGAGTCCCCTTCCCTAACGAATGCGAGGGGTCCCCCCACCGCCGCTTCGGGCGAAACGTGTCCGACCATCAGTCCTCGCGTCGCCCCGGAGAATCGACCGTCGGTGACTAGCGCCACGCTTTCTCCCAGCTTTTGCCCGACTAGGGCGGCGGTTATCGCTAGCATTTCGGGCATTCCCGGAGCCCCCTTCGGACCCTGAAATCGAACCGCCATCACGTCGCCGGCTCGAATCACTCTGTCTTCGAGCGCTCTCATCGCAGACCTCTCGTCGTCGAAAACCCGGGCAGGGCCCTCGAGAGCCAAGAGAGTCGAGTGCGCAATCTTGGTCACGGCACCATCTGGTGCCAGGTTTCCACGAAGAACAGCAATCGATCCTGTGGATTGGAATGGACGATCCACAGCACGGACGACTTCACTCGGGATCGCTCGCGGTGCATCCTTTAGCGCCTCCTGTAGAGTCTTGCCCAAGACTGTAAGTGTGTCACCGTGCAGGAGATTGGCCTCCATCAGGCGTTGAAGTACAGCGGCCACTCCACCGGCTCGATAGAGATCAGCCATGACATATTGGCCCGCGGGTCGCATGTTTACAATCTCCGGAGTCCGGCGCGATATCCGATCGAAGTCGTCAAGAGTCAGTGAGACCCGCGCCTCATGCGCGAGAGCTAGGAGATGCAATACTGCGTTGGTCGAACCGCCCATCGCAGCGTCGAGCATGATGGCATTCTCGAACGCTTCGAAAGTCAGAATATCTCGAGGCTTGATCCCCGATTCGAGGATGAGCATGAGAGAAGTCGCTGCCCTCCATCCGGCCTCAGCGCGATCAGGATGGATCGCGGGAATCGCGGCGTCCCCTAACAAAGCCATTCCGAGCGCCTCCGCACAGCTCGCCATCGTGTTCGCAGTGAAGAGTCCCGCACATGTCCCTCCCCCCGGGCACGCGAGCCGCTCAAGTTCGTCGAGGGCAGGAGTATCAATCAATCCCGCCTCCCAGGCTCCGACCGCTTCGAAAACATCCTGGACGGTCACGTCAAGACCCCGGACTGACCCCGGCATCATCGATCCCCCATAAGTGAACACCGAGGGAATGTTCAATCGAGCCATCGCCATCAGGCCCCCTGGAATGCTCTTATCACAGGCTCCACAAACGAGGAGCGCGTCGTAGCCATGAGCGGTTATCATGAGCTCGATTGAGTCTGCGATGAGTTCCCGGCTCACCAACGACGCACGCATTCCTGGGAGGCCCATGGCAATCCCATCGGCTACAGTTATTGTCCCAAACTCTACTGGCATGCCTCCGGAATACCGAATACCATCTTTGGCGCGAGAGCAAATCACTTTCAGCGCGGACTGACAGGGGGAAGCCTCGTTCCACATGTTTGCGACCCCCACAGTGGGTTTGGAGAAGTCGGAATCGGTATACCCGATGGCACGCAGCATCGCACGAGCCGGAGCCCGTCCCGGACCTGCAGAAATCAAGCGACTAAGTCGTCGCGCCTCCGGGGCATCCGGGAACGATGGGTTGGAGGAAGACATGCTGAGTTGAATCACCTCCTTTCCACAGAACAGGGGAAAGTCATCTGCGGGGAGCTAGGGGCAGACCCTCCCACCCGCTTGACGAGTGAGGTGTGCGCTCTAAGCTGACCGATTCACATGATAGTTTCGAGAGGCTTTCACCCCTTTCCCACATTACCGCGGTCAACTCTGGGACCTCTCACCTCCTATTCTAGAAAGTGTCGAGTCTAAGGTCCGAAGACAAACGATCAAGTCCCTGACGCTCACGAGACGTTAGCGAAAATGAGGTTGTTTGGGAGAGTTCTTCGGCCTGTGAAGGTCGTTTGATGCCAGGAATCGGGATAACTCCCGGATGGGAGCGTAGCCAGCCCAAGGCAACCTGTGCCGGCGTACGGCCCCTCAGCCTGGCTATATCCTTCATACTTTGAAGCAGTGGGGCGACCGCCCGCAAGTTCTTCGTCCTGAATAGGACCGCCCCAGTCCGCACCTCGTCGGTAGGGCGACGTTTCGGATCATACCTGCCAGCAAGTAGTCCGCGAGCGAGGGGGCTATATGCAAGCACCGTGATTCGCTCCCGTGCACAGTAGGGGAGGACCTGGGCCTCAATGTCCCGATGCAGCAGGTTGTATTGCACTTGATTTGACACGATATCTGTTCGAGAGAGGCTCGCTCGGGCCTCCACCATGTCTCTAACTGCAAAGTTGCTCACTCCTATTTCCCCTATCTTGCCGTCGTTCTGAAGCCGTTCCATGGCACGCATTGTTTGGCGGAGTGGGACTTGATCGTAGGGGTCGGTCCAGTGAATCTGGTACAGGTCGATGAATCTTACGTTGAGCCGCCGCATGCTGCCTTGACATGCCTTTGCGATGTCCTCGGCATGAAGATGATGCTCGGAGACCTTGGTCGCCACAAAAATCTTCCGGCGGCCGGCTATGCGAAGAGCCTTCCCGACGACTTGTTCAGAGTGGCCGTGTCCGTAGTTCTCGGCCGTGTCAACCAGGTTGATTCCTAGCTGAGCTCCTCGAGCCAATCCTCGGATGCAATCCTCGTCGTTGACATCCGGCCCCCAAGTATTGTCTCCGGCCTGCCAAGTGCCGAAGCCGATAGGGGAGACACGTGAGGTGCTTCGGCCCAAGGGAACGTAATCCATTGCCCCTCACACGACGGCGGGAATCCGGCCCGAGCTCAGTACCCCGTAGGTGGAGGGATCGGTTCCGGCCATCACTGACCCTCGAGCTTAGAGTCTACGATTGATCCAACCAGACCAGCCGACTCCGAACGGCGACGAAAGCCGCGCATACAGTTCTCAAACTACACTGGTGCGAGGCGAACCCCAAACCCCAGTTGTGACAGGAGCTCGACCTGGTCGTAGTATCCGACAAACTTCGTGATTAACCCATTCGCGATGCGAAACACAGAGCACCCATGCACGCTAACCTTCCGTCCTGTCGGATTGATCGTCACTCCTCCTGGACCAGCGAGGTTTCCTGAATGCGTGCCGTTGAAAAGACTGTTCAGACAGACCCAAACCTTGTCTCCGAACAGCCGTTCTTTCTCCAATTGCACGTCGGGGAAGGCCGTCAGGTATGCGTCAATGCGTCTCTTCAAGCCCTGTCGCCCCTTGATTGGGTCGCTCTCGTCAGGCTCGTATGTGACTGCTGCCTCCGCAAAACACGCGAGATACTTGTCCCACTCCCGTGCATTGAACGCCCCCATCACCCCCTCAATCAATTTTATGCTGTCCTCTGTTGCCATCTGCGTCCTCGCGGTCGCGCCGTTATGGTCTGCATATATAGAGACTTTACCGAAGGGGGTGATAGGGAACGTCCTAGGGGAGGACTAGTGAGCCCTTAGTGGGATTTTATAATCCATCAGGAATACAGTTGCTCCG
>JGI12270J11330_10002954_pt1 | contig 12377 bp, 6 predicted proteins | sample PeaSoiMetSII2010_FD_11330 | JGI IMG/M metagenome (IMG submission 11330)
AGCGACAAAAGCAAGAATCTCTCGCATCGCGGAAGACAAAGATCGGTCCGGCATCAAAGCATGAACAACATTACGAAAATTTCCGCTAAATCAGAGTTGCCCTAGCGCAAGAACGACAAAGCGCCCAATGCAACCACAGAAAGCATCGATGATGAATACCACGCCATGTTCTTTTGCCTTTCCGCCCGGCTTGATCCCCGAAAAAGATAGGCCGCCACGAGCAGAAAACCTGTTGCTGCGCCCAATATTTTTATCACGAGTGCGACGACGGCCACCCCCGCAATGTCAGGGAGCCGATGAAAAAAGAAAAAGCTCACCATTCCAAAAACCGCGCCGCTTACGGCTCGTGTTCACCATCCGGCAAGCGCGAGCCAGGCGATTTTTCTCTTGGCATATCGACGCTTGTGTTAACGGCAGCGGCAAGGGAACCGCCTACCGTCGCAACGGCGCCAAAGTTATGCAAAACCTGGACCGCGGAGTAGGCCAGGTTTTGTGCATTGCTCATTTGGACGTGACATTCACGCACCCTTCAACGCCAGTCGGAACGTGCCCCGTGGTGTTCACCGCAAGACATATCTGGTGTTTGCCCGGTGCAAGCGGAGGGACTTCGGCGGTTCCCTTGAGTTGGTGGATGACATCCACCCGTTTGCCGTCCACGTTGAGATGGAGATGATCCCCATCAGGGCCGGGAACCGCCTCGTAAGTCACCTTGATCGCGTCTTTGGAATTGACCATCGCGCCGTCAGCCGGTGAAGAGATCGTGACCTTACCGCTTGCGGCAAACGCCATATTTGATGCGAGCAGAAATGCAAAAATGACGGTCTTCACGATTTTGCTTTTCACGTTCATTCTCCTTGTTGTAAAAAAGTGCCGCTTCCTCTACCAATTTAATTGTATTGCGTTCGACGGTCAGAATTTTTAAAGCATAACCGCTTTCAGTTCATTCCTACAGACTGCCCCTCCGGAAAGGCGGATGACGGATGCCGCGTATCCAATCAGGGTGTAGTGTCTCCGTGTCGGAACCAACGTGGGAATCGGCGATGGTACGGGAGAAGGACGAGGCCGCGTCTGCGGTAGCGGCTTGGGATCGAAAGGCTGCGGCCGAAGGTTTCCGGTGCATCGTTTGTTCTACAACAATCGGCTACGGGGATCGCGAGGAATTCTTTCGAACAAAGATGTGCGGACATTGCGCGCAACAAGCGACTAAGGACAACTGGTCCGAATGAACGGAATTATGCGCGATCGGAGGCAGAGCGGAACAGGTGCGACCCAAGTTCTCTGCAAGGACTTGCGGGTAGTGTGAAAAGCTAGCCGCTTGGAGCGGGCGATCAACGGTCTGCTGGTCCGCTTTCATGCCGTCTCCGGTACTGCGTGTGTCGACGACCTTATCTGCGAACACCATCGAGCGATTCAGGTAATTGACACCGCGCGATGAGCCCCGCGTATTGGGAGCGGGTACCCGGTCTCGATGACGTGAAAAAGGCAAACCCCTACCAGCCCGTCGGGCATTTTCCCGAAAGGTCGCGCATGGCGGTCAGTTTATTACCCGATCATCGCTGTTGGAAGCCGACGTGTGTCGCACCAAGTAATCGGTCAAGCCCGCTGAAATGACGGCGGCGGTAATGAGCCCATACGTTCATGCCGATGATTCAAGATGGTCTGCTTTCCGCAGGGATGATGATGAGTTGCGGCAACAGCGTGATGAGCGCGGCCTCGATGAACACGACGACGGAGAAGTGCCCGCTAAGCATGTGGCGCACCTCGGCCGAGATCAGCGTGGACAGAACCCCCCGGATGAACAAGTTGCCCAGTGCCTGCACGAAACCGTGCGCCACTTGCCCAGACCTGAGTGTCTGACTTCTTGGAAATGAAGTAGATCGCTACGACGATGAGAATCAGCATTCCCATTGGCAGTCAAGCATGCGACACTTTCAACTCCGATCAAGTTCCGGCGAAATACCTCTTTGCGCAGGAGAGCGGCTAAACGTGCGGGCACCGCGGCGATGGCGGTGTGGGCGACAAGCGCCATTGCAACCAGGGCAAGGAGGCGCCTGTCTGTGCTGAAATCGCGTAAACGGTCAATTGAAGCTCGATAGGAGCCACCAGCACCAAGCGCCTGACGGCCGTTTGCGCACGCCGCTGTGTCGGCCCCGGGTCGACCACTGCCGACCGGACAACGCGCCACAGCGTGTAAAGCAGCATAGGGCGATAATAGGGCGTAGCGGCGTTGTTGATCCGAGCGGACTGAGCTGCTCAGGCCTCGTCGTACTCCTTTTCCCGGAGCTTCGCCTGCGCCGCGGCGAGCCGTGCGATCGGCACGCGCGGCGCGGAGCAGGAAACGTAGTCGAGCCCCGCGTAGTGACAGAAGCGGATCGAGTCCGGCTGCCCACCGTGCTCGCCGCAAATACCGACGACAAGGTCGGGTCGCGCGTCGCGCCCCCATCCGACGGCGAGCTTCATCAGGCGCCCGACACCCTTGACGTCCAGCACTTCGAACGGGTTGTTGGGAAGGATACCGGTTTCGACATATTGCGGCAGGAACTTGTTCTCGGCATCCTCGCGAGAAAAGGAAAACGTCGCCTGCGTAAGGTCGTTGGTGCCAAACGAGAAGAACTCGGCCACCTCCGCGAGGCTCGCCGCGCGCATGCATGCGCGCACCACTTCGACCATGGTCCCGAACTTGAAGTGGAGCGCGACGCCGTAGCTCGCTTCAATGCTTGCCTTGGCCGCATCGACAAGCGCCTTGACGCGCCTGAGTTCCTCGGCGTCGCACACCTGCGGGACCATGATTTCGGGATGCGTGTCGATACCGTCCTTCACACATTCCGCGGCGGCTTCAAGGATCGCGTGGATCTGCATTTCGTAAATCTCTGGATACGTGATCCCCAGCCGCACGCCGCGGTGACCCAGCATCGGGTTGACTTCGGCCAACAGATGGACTTTCTTCAGCATTGCCTCGCGGCGCGCGAGAAGCGTGTCGTCGCGCTGCGCTTCGCGGTAGCGCACGAGGCTTTCCTGCAGCTTGCCGAGACTCTCGACGTAGTCGCGCGGCAACTCGGGATCGAGGAGCCTCAGCGTGTCTGGCAGCTCCGCGACAGACCGTGTGACGCGCTGCAAGTGGCGCAGATGGCCGATCTCGAATTCGAGCTGCGACGCTGTCGGCAGGAATTCGTGCATCGGCGGATCGAGCAGACGCACCGTGACCGGTAGCCCCGTCATCGCCTTGAAGATGCCTTTGAAGTCGTCGCGCTGGATGGGCAACAGGCGCTCGAGCGCGTCGCGACGTGCTTCCGCCGTGTCGGCAAGGATCATCTCTTGCACAATGGGCAGGCGCTGTGGGTCGTTGAACATGCGTTCGGTGCGGCAGAGCCCAATGCCCATCGCGCCGTATTGCCGGGCGCGGGAGGCATCGCGGGGAGTGTCGGCGTTGGCAAGCACTTTAAGCCGCGCCGCCTCATCAGCCCAGGACAACAGCGTCGCCAACTCGGCGAAGAACTCCGGCTCAACCATCGACATCTGCCCCGGATAGACATAACCCGTCGTGCCGTCAATGGTGATGACGTCGCCTTCGTGGAGGACCGTGCCGCCGACTTCGGCGCGGCGCTCGCGCACATCGATCCGAATCGCGTCGCACCCCGACACGCACGGCTTGCCCATGCCGCGCGCGACGACCGCCGCGTGCGAAGTCTTGCCACCGCGGGAGGTAAGGATCGCCTGCGCGGCGAAGAACCCGTGGATATCCTCGGGCTTCGTCTCCTCGCGAACCAGGATCACCTTCTCGCCCACCTTGCAGCGTTGTTCGGCGGTGTCGGCGTCGAACACGATCCGGCCGGACGCCGCGCCAGGCGATGCCGGCAGCCCTCGTGCCAACGCCACGACCTTGTGCGTCGGGTTGAGCGTGGGCACCAGAAGCTGCTCAAGCAGCATAGGCGCGATACGCATGAGAGCGCGATCCTTCGAGATAAGCCCATCCATGAACATCTCCACCGACGTTCTCACCATGGCGCGCGCATTCATCTTGCCGTTGCGCGTCTGCAGGCAGTAAAGCCGGCCCTTTTCGATCGTGAATTCGAAGTCCTGCACTTCCTTGTAGTGCGCCTCGAGCCGATTGCGCAGTTCGATGAGCTGACGGTAGAGGTCTGGCATCTCCTGGACCATCTCGGCGATGGGCTTGGGCGTACGGATGCCCGCGACGACATCCTCGCCCTGCGCGTTTGTCAGGTACTCGCCATAGATGGCATTCTCGCCGGTAGCTGGATTGCGGGTGAAGCCGACGCCGGTCGCCGAGTCCTCACCCATGTTGCCGAACACCATCGTTACCACGTTCACCGCGGTGCCGTTCGCCATCTCCTTGGTGATCCGGAACTGCCGCCGGTAGTCAACCGCGCGCTTGCCGTTCCATGAACGAAACACCGCCTCGATCGAATGTTGGAGCTGTTCGTACGGATCGGCGGGGAAGGGGTGGCCGGTCTGTTCGCGGTAGATCGCTAGGAACCGGTTGGCGAGCTCTTTCAGCTGCTCGGCGGTGAGGTCCACGTCCTGCGCCGCGCCGTATTTCTTTTTTATCTCGACCATCGCGCCATCGAAGATCTCATCGCCAATGCCCATCGCAATCTTGCCGAAGAGCTGGATGAAGCGTCGCCACGCGTCATAGGCAAATCGCGGGCTGTCTGTCACGCCTATTAGCCCCTGCAAGGTCGCAGCGTTGAGCCCAAGGTTGAGAATGGTGTCCATCATCCCGGGCATCGACATCGCCGAGCCCGAGCGCACGGAGACCAGCAGCGGGTTTGCTTCGCTGCCGAACCCCTTGCCCGTCTTGTGCTCGAGCTCCGCGATATGCGCCCGGACGTCGGCTATCAGACCTTCGGGGAGTTGATGGCCGTCGAGGTAGCTGAGGCACGCCGCGGTGGTGATGACAAAACCCGGCGGGACGTTGAGGCCGATCTGCGTCATCGCACAGAGGTTCGCCCCCTTGCCGCCCAGCCGCATCCTGTCGCTGGCGTCGCCCTCCGCGAACGTGTAGACGAACTTTGACCGGTTCATTGTTGCACTCCCAATCTTCAAATTGGACATACGCTACCCGCGGTTTCTTACAGGGGCAAGCGATCGCAGCCTCCGCTCTTAGAAAATCTGCCTAATGCCGCTATGGACCGGCAATGGCCGAGGTTGTGTGAAAACTCGAAAATCTCACTTTTTCCGGGGTCACTTGATCCCTCCCATAGTGGCGATCGTCGATCCTGGATCGATCTTTAGGGTCACTTCTGAAAAACTTTAGTGAGTTCGGGAGTTTTCAGACAACCTCGGCCGAAACGAGCCCCCGGCCGCTTCCGTGTCTGCTCAACGAGTTCTGCCGACAAGGTCGATTTCAGGCCTTGGGACATTTTCGGAGTCCGTGATGAACAAGTTCGCCCGTGGCAGTGGAGTTCGATCCGACACCCGCGGTCCTGGCTGCTGAACGGCTCACGGCAATCCACTAATTGGGGTTGTCAAAGGCGGCGCCGGCCCCGCCGACGGTGTACAGTCGTATTCCAGGGCTAAAAGGCGCTGCTGGTGCAATGACATCACCGCGCGAGATTCGAGCTATGCCCGTTTGATCCGATGCGGCGCGCCGAAAAAGACATTCGATCAGTGCCAGACGCAACCCAATCGCTTGGGACACACGGTCGGCTCGCGCAGTCCGCTTGCGCGGCAAGCGCCGCGCGGCTTCTTCGACTCAGACCACAATTGGCGTGGACGTTTCACCACGGCAACCAACGGCTACAGCGCAGGTCACAGGGGGTCTTGCCAACCTCATGCGGCAAGTCTCCCCGGAACGTACTCCGTCAGGAGATGCATGTATTGCGCCCGGAGCAGTTCCGAAATATCGTCGAGTTGCTTCACGCTCTTCTGCCCGCGGATGGCCGCGACCGAGGGATGGCCGTGTTCCTCGAGCCATGCTGCGAGTTCGGTGACCATCGATTGCAGGTAAGAGAGTCCGTTGCGCAACAGTGCGGAGGCGGTCATCACCGCATCCGCGCCGACCAGCAGGTACTTGATCACCTCTCGCGCGCCTTCGACTCCGCTCGTGGCCGCGAGCGAGCCGTGCAAGCGCCCCGCAAGCAGCGCGATCCAGAGCAATGGTAGCCCGGTCTCATAGCGCGTGCTGAGGTGGAGTTCCGACTTGACCGACATCGTGGCAAGGTCGACATCAGGCTGGTAGAAGCGATTGAACAACACGAGACCGTCGGCTCCGGCGCCGGTCAGGGCATGCGCCATATGCGCCGTCGAGCTGAAATAAGGCGACAGCTTCAGCGCGACGGGAATCCTTACAGTGCGCTTTACCGCGCGCACGACCTCGACATAGTGAGCCTCGACGTCCTGGCCGCTCATGGCCGGATCGACCGGAATGAAATGAACATTGAGCTCCAGCGCCGCTGCGCCCGCCTGTTCGAGCCGTGCCGAGTAGTCGACCCATCCATCGATGGTCACTGCGTTGAGGCTCGCAATCACCGGAATGTCGACGGCCTCGACCGCTTGCCGCAGGGTACCGAGGTGGCCCGACATGCCGCGGTCGTAATCCGGCAGTGGCGGAAAATAGCTCCCGGATTCCGGCTGGCTGAGGGAGCCGTGGTCCGTGTACATGGCGTACGCGGTATCTTCTGCCCGGACCTGCTCCTCGAAGAGCGAAGCCATGACCACGGCCGCGGCCCCCGCGTCCTCCAGTGCGCGGATGCCATCGAGGGTCGCTGTCAGTGGCGATGCGGACGCGATGATTGGATGCTTGAGATCCATGCCGAGATACTTGGTCGAAAGATCCATGGTCACAGCTCCTGCCAGTGCGGATGGAACCGGCTGCCGTCGCGCGAAGCGAGGTCCTCGTACAGCTTGTACCGCTCCTCGACGGCGAGTTGCGCCTGTTGCAGCATGTGCCGTGCTTCGGCGGGATGGGTCTGCTCGAGCACCTTGAAGCGTACCTCGCGGCCGCGGTATTCCTCGAGGGAGATGCGCGGCCGCGGTGAGTCGAGACGAAATGGATTCAATCCTCGGCTCCGCATGGTCGGGTCGAAACGCATCAGGGGCCAGTGACCGCTTGCCACTGCGCGCGCCGCCTGCTTCATGCCGTACCGCATGTCCGTGCCATGGGCGATGCATTGCGAGTAGGCCAGGATCAGGGATGGGCCGTCGTACGCTTCGGCCTCGCGGAAGGCGATGACCGCCTGCTCGTTGTTGGCGCCCATTGCCACTCGGGCAACATAGACGTTGCCGTAGGCGATCGCCATCATCGCGAGATCCTTGCTCGGCACCGTCCTGCCCGCCGCGGCGAATTTGGCCGACGCCCCCAGGGGCGTGGCCTTCGAGGCCTGGCCGCCGGTGTTGGAATACACCTCGGTGTCGAGCACCAGCACGTTGACGTTGCGGCCCATGGCGAGTACGTGGTCGAGCCCGCCGTAGCCGATGTCGTAGGCCCAGCCATCGCCGCCCACTATCCACACCGAGCGGCGAACGAGAAAATCAGCAAGTGCCAGCAGGTTCATGGCGTCGGCATCGTCGAGGGTTGCGAGTTTCGCCTTGAGTGCAGCCACGCGCTCGCGTTGCACGTGGAAATCGGACTCGGTCACCTGCGGCGCGGCGAGGACCGCCTGCACCAGATCTTCGCTAAGCAGCGGCGCCAGCTTTTCCGTGATTCCCCTCGCGATTTCGGTCTGCTTGTCGATGGCCATCCGATAGCCGAACCCGAACTCTGCATTGTCCTCGAACAGCGAATTCACCCACGTCGGACCGCGGCCGTCGGACCCGAATGTCCATGGCGTGGTGGGCAGATTGCCGCCGTAGATCGACGAGCATCCGGTGGCGTTCGCGATCTGCAGGCGGTCGCCGAATAGCTGGGAGAGCAGCTTTAGGTAGGGCGTCTCGCCGCAGCCGGCGCACGCGCTCGAGAATTCGAACAGCGGCTGCAGGAACTGCACGCCGCGGACGTTGGCGAAGTTGACCCGAGTCCGGTCCGCCCACGGCAACTTCTCGAAAAACGCGATGCTCTCGCGCTCCATATCGAGATGGTCCAACCGTGATTTCATGTTGATCGCCTTGATCTTCGCGTCGTCGGGGCTATGCGCAGGACAGTTCTCGACGCACACACCACAGCCGGTACAGTCCTCGACGTAGACTTGAAGCGTGTAGCGCGAATCCGGATAGCCGCGCGCATTGATAGACACTGCCTTAAAAGAAGCAGGCGCGTCGACGAGCCGAGTGCGGTCGTAGTATTTCGCGCGGATAACGCTGTGCGGGCAGACAATCGAGCACTGTCCGCACTGGATGCAAAGATCCGGCTCCCAGATCGGCACCTGTTCGGCGATGTTCCGCTTCTCATATCTCGTGGTTCCGGTGGGGAACGTCCCGTCGGCCGGCATCGCGCTCACCGGCAAGGTATCGCCGCGCCCCTCCATCATGACGGCGGTGACCTCGCGCACGAATCTGGGCGCGCTTGCCGGAATCGCGTTGCGAGGGCTCGGCCTGCCGTCGGCAATGGCGGGCACCTTTACTTCGTGCAGATTGGCGAGCGCACTGTCGATAGCCGCGAAATTCTTCTTCACGACATCGGCACCCTTGCGGGCGTAGGTCCGCTCCGTTTCCCTCTTGATCGCAGCGATCGCCTTGTCGCGCGGCAGCACGCCCGAGAGCGCGAAAAAGCAGGTCTGCAGAATCGTATTGATGCGCGCGCCCAGGCCGAGGCCAAATGCAACCTTCGAGGCGTCGACCACGAACAGCTTAAGTTTCTTGTCGATGAACTGCTGCTGGACGTTGCGCGGCAATTCGTTCCAGACTGCGTCGGGCCCGTAGGGACTGTTGATGAGCACGGTGGCCCCGGATGCCGCGGCGGCGAGCACGTCCTGTTTGAACACAAAATCAAATTTGTGCACGCCCACGAAGCTCGCGGATTTGAGCAGATAGGGTGCGCGGATGGGCTTTGGTCCGAAGCGCAGGTGGGAGATCGTCGACGAGCCCGACTTCTTAGAGTCGTACACGAAATAGCCCTGTGCGAAGCAAGCTGGGGCGTGGGCAAGAATCTTTACCGAGTTCTTGTTAGCCCCTACCGTGCCATCGGCACCGAGCCCGTAGAACAGCGCACGTACGTCGTTTGGCGACTCGATGTCGAACGCCGTGTCGACCGCGAGGCTGGTGTGCGAGACGTCGTCGTTGATGCCGACCGTGAAGCCGTGTTTTGGACTCGGCTTTTTCAACTCGTCGAACACCGCCTTTGCCATGGCGGGATCGAAGTCCTTCGACGAGAGTCCGTAGCGACCGCCGATAAGCGTCGGCATTGCCGCCCACGTTCCCGCTGCGGTTGCGTGAGCGAACGTCGACAACACGTCGAGGAAAAGCGGTTCGCCCGGCGCACCGACTTCCTTCGTCCGGTCGAGTACCGCGACCGCCGTCACCGATTTCGGCAGAGCGGCCAGGAACGCGTCCGCCGCCCATGGGCGATAGAGGATCACCTGCACGACTCCCACCTTCTCGCCCCTGGTATTGAGATGGGCCGCCGTCTGGTCGAGTACTTCGCATCCTGATCCGATCGCCACCACGACCCGTTCGGCTTCCGGATCGCCGCTGTAACGAACCAATTGGTGGCGTCGCCCGGTCATGTGGGCGAGATCGTCCATTGCTTTCTGGATGATCCCCGGAAGTCGCTCGTAGTACGGGTTGACCGTTTCGCGCGCCTGGAAGAAGGTATCCGGATTGTGCGTGGTGCCGCGCACCACCGGGTGCTCCGGCGACAATGCCCGCGCGCGGAAGGCGCGCACGAGTTCGTCGTCGATCATCGCCCGGATCTGTTCGTCGGGAATGATCGAGATCTTGTTTTCTTCGTGCGACGTGCGGAACCCGTCGAAGAAAAACATGATGGGCACTCGCGACACGAGTGTCGCGGCCTGCGCGACCAGCGCAAGGTCATGGGCGTCCTGCACGGAGGCGGCGGCGAGCATAGCAAAGCCGGTCATGCGCGCACTCATCACATCGGAATGATCGCCGAAGATCGAAAGCGCCTGCGTCGCGAGCGAACGTGCCGCAACGTGGAACACACACGGCAACAGTTCGCCGGCGATCTTGTACATGTTGGGCAACATCAGCAACAAGCCCTGCGACGCCGTGTAAGTCGTAGTGAGGGCACCGCTCTGCAGGGAGCCGTGTAGCGCACCGGCCGCACCGCCCTCCGACTGCATCTGTTGTACAACCGGAATGTTTCCCCAGATGTTCTTGATTCCCTCCGACGCCCAGGAGTCGGCCAGCTCGGCCATCGCGGACGATGGCGTTATGGGAAAGATTGCCGAGACTTCGTTGACGCGGTACGCGATGTGGACGGCCGCGGTGTTGCCATCCATAACGGCGGATTGAACGTCAGGCATGTCTGTTCTTCCGGTTGAATGTCAGGAGCGGACCTTAAATTTCGTCGGCGTTTTGGGCGAACCTGCCACCATCGCGTCGGCAGACTCCGGTTGCATCTCGATTGCATTGCAGGGACACTGCTCATAGCAGACCGCGCAGCCAGTGCACAGATCGTAGTCGTAGCGGTAGAAATGACCTCTGCCGAGCTTGATGATGGCCTGCTCTGGACAAGACGCGTAGCAATTGTCGCATTCGAAGCAATTGCCGCAGGACAGGCAACGACTTGCCTCGTAGCGCGCCTCAGACTCGGAGAGGCCCGCCACCACCTCTTCGAATCCTTGGCGCGTCTCGACCGGGATCTCGCCCTGCCGCCGCCGCTCGGCGTCGAGGAACACCGGGAGGTTGAGGGTGCTGAACTCAACGACCGCATGCTTCTTCGGTTTGACGAAGACCTCGCCACGCAGCCAGGCGTCGATGCTGCGCGCGGCTTTCTTGCCGTGGCCCACGGCGGCAGTCATCGTGCGCGCACCGCCGATCATGTCGCCACCGGCGAAAATACCAAGTTGGCCGATGCCCATTTGTTGGTCTACTTCCACGACGTCTCCGCGGCCGATCCGGATCCCCGGTAGCGTCTTCAGGAATTCCAGATCCGCATGCTCACCCACCGCAAGTACGAGTGAATCCGCCTTCAGTCGCTCGTACTTCCCGGTGCCGATGCTGCCGGACCCATCGGGCAACAGTTGCATCTCTTCGACCGTGATCTCGTCATTGCCGAACTGTTTCACCGTGGACATCCACTTAATCTTCACACCTTCGGCAAACGCTTCCATCGCCTCCGACGGGTGCGCCTTCATGTGCTGCCGGTCGGAGCGGTAGATCATCACCGCTTCCTCCACGCCGAGCCGCCTTGCGACACGCGCCGCATCCACGGCGGTGTTACCCCCGCCGACGATCCCGACGACCCGACCGAGCTTGGGCGCATGTCCCATCTCGACCTGTTCCAACAGGGTGAGCGCGTGGATCATCCTGTCGCCGTCCATCACCGGAATGTCGAGGTGATTCGCGACCTGAGCACCGATGGCGAGAAACACCGCTTCGAACCCGCCGGCTTCCTTCTCCGCAAGTACGTCGTTGACACGGTAGTTGCAGGTAACCTTTACGCCCATCATGAGGATTCGATCGATCTCCTGCGTGAGCCCGTCGCGCGGGAGGCGATAAGATGGAATCCCGTAACGCATCATGCCGCCCGGTGCCGCGCCAGCGTCGCGGATCTCGACGTCGTGACCCATGCGTCTCAGGTGATAAGCACAAGACAATCCACCGGGTCCGGCACCGACGACGAGAACGCGCTTGCCCGTCGGCCGCCCGGCCTGGACCTTCCAACCTTCCCTGATCGCGAGATCGCCGAGAAAGCGGTCGAGCGAATGGATTGAAACCGGCTGGTCCAGATACTTGCGATTACATGCGCTTTCGCATGGGTGATAGCAGGCGCGACCGTGCGTGCCCGGCAGCGGATTCTCCTCCATGTACTTTCGCCAGGCTTCTTCATATCGACCCGCCTGCGCGAGGCCGAGCCACGCCTGGATGTTCTCGCCGGCTAGGCAAGTGTTGTTGCAAGGGGGCAGGTAATCGACGTAGACCGGACGCTGCCAGCGCTGGCCGCTCGTGCCCTTGGCAATCGTGGCCTTGTAAACCGGAGTCATGTCTTTCGGAATCAGGCTCATCTCTCACTACCTCGTTTTGCTGCGGGTCGCGGCATGAAAATCACGCACCGTGGGCGCGACGCTTTGATGTTGTCCTTGACTCCGGCCTGCTAATGGATGTCCAGATACGGATCAACTGGGGCCGGATCGGGAACTGCTACTACTTTTGGCTGAAATCGGCGCTGTTCGTTACATTTCATTCGCCCCCGGCTCACTCTCCTAGAAGACCCGTCCGTTCGCGATGATGCTGAAAATAAAAAACGGCGCAGTAGCTTCCGCTGCGCCGTTTCGATCACGGCGGGTCTTCACCCTCCG